>Ga0315294_10002655_pt1 | contig 19512 bp, 19 predicted proteins | sample YL17G13_40_MG_FD_203626 | JGI IMG/M metagenome (GOLD analysis project Ga0315294, IMG submission 203626) | Sediment microbial communities from Yellowstone Lake, YNP, Wyoming, USA - YL17G13_40 | ecosystem: Environmental > Aquatic > Freshwater > Lake > Sediment | place: USA: Wyoming | collected...
GATCGAGCGGCTCTCGTGCGCTCGATCTGCGTCCGGCAGCCCTTCCGGAGGAGAATCGAACTCCTATCTCGGGAAGCCTGGACACCATAAGGTCGGATCGGCCGCCTCCGTAGAACGGCTGCTTGTATGTTGCCCTGAGAAACACCGGCCGGCCTGCGAGCCGATCGTACATCAGGCCGCCCTGCAGAACCTCCCTTGTGGACAGTCTGACGTCGAGAGTGCCGATTGTTCGAGGGCCGGTAGCGAGGTCCAATTCGTAGCCCGCGTAAATCCCGTATCTGCCGCTGATTCCGATCGCGGGAAACGTGGATTTCGATTCCTTTTCGCCGGAGAGTCCCATACTGTACTTCGGAACCCGGATGAGCCTGTTCCCGAAGAGCACTATGCCTACGTCGCGCGCAAGGAGCTTCTTGCCCGGCTCGATGACCAGTTCGCGGGCGGACAGATGGTAGTGCGGCTTTTCCGCATTGCAGGTAGTGAACCTGGAGCCGGTAACCGTATAGCGCCCCGGCTCGGACTTCAGCTCCTCGCCCCTGAAGAAGATGTTGTCAATCTTCGCTGAGGCATTCCGGGCATTTCCCACCTTCGTCTTGAAGTTGTACGTAAAGCTCTCGCCGGTGAGGGAGCGGCCCTCGCTTTGGAAGGTCACACCGCCGAGCGCCTCGATGTCGCCGGTGGCCCCGTCGCCTGAGACCGTGTCAGCCGTCAGGAGCACGTCCTCATAGGTGACACGCACGTTCCCGCTTGCGCCGAACTGCTCGCTGACCGGGTCGTACTCGCTCATATCGGCCTGGACGTGTATCTGCGGCGAGACCTCTTCGGCGGCGGGGTCGGTCATGGCCGGAGCGGATGCGGAAAAGAGTGCCAATATCCAGAGGATTGTGAGAGACCTGGTCACGTGAAATGCCAACTCTAGGCGAAGTCGCGCTCTATCTCGCGCTCGATTACTTCGTCCGGCTTGTCGGTGGATCCGCCGCGGTCTACCATGCTCTCGCGGAACTTCGGATCGTTGTAGTCCCTCGTCTCAACGACGATGGGCATCGGAACCGCATGCCCGAGCACTAGCGCCTGCTGCTTGCTGTCGAGGCTCGCGAGGACACCTTTCAGACCCGAGGCATTGCTCACACCTTCGAGCACGGCGTCAATATCGCGGTCGTCGTTCAGGAGGCAGGTGATCTTCGTCCCCACCTGCGAGAGAATCTCCCTGTCAATGCCGGACGGGCGCTGATCCACAACGAGAAGCGTCACAAAGTACTTACGCATCTCGCGGGCTATTGTTCCGAAAATGGTCTGGCTCGCCAGAGACGGGCTGAGGAACTTGTGCGCCTCCTCGATGGTGATAACCAGCGGCGCCGGCTTGGCTCCTGAGCCGCCCATCCATTTCTCGGTTTCCCGCACGTATAGGTCGTGGATTCGGCGGGTGAGAATGTTCGCGACCAGCATGTATTGCAAGGGCCGCCGGTGCTGGCCGAACTCGACGACCACATGCTTCCCCGAGCCGAGGTAGTTCATTATGGCATCTACAGCGTCCGTTTCCCCGCCATCGGGACGCTCCGTCAGGAAACCGCTGCACGTCTGGGTGAGCACGTTAAGCCGCCTCTGCAGGGCGCTCAGCGACTGTGGGTGGACGTTGATCTCCTCGGATACGTCCTTCATATCGCTGAGGCTGAGGGAAAGGAATCTCGTGATCCACGAGTCCCCGTACTTCTGCACCAGAGCATAACAGGTTTCAACGGCGGTGGGAGGCAGATTCAGCTCCCCTTGAAGGAGGATGATGTCGTCAATCGTGATCTGGCTGTACGGTATCTTGATCTCATGGTCAACCGGCGATTTCCGACGTTTGGACGACTCAACGTCGAGCGAGAAGACGGCCACGCGGTCCTGAAAGTGCCGCTTCAGGCCGGGGACGGTTCGCTGCCCCTCGCGGGTTTCATACTGCCCTTCCCATCCGTATTCGCTGTGCATGTCGAACACGAGGTTGACGGCCTTGCGGTTCCTAATGATGCCGCAGAGCACTATCCTGGTCAGGAACGTCTTGCCCGTGCCGGACTTCCCGAAGATGCCGTTACTCCGCTCGACGAAGCGTTCGAGATCGAGGCACACGGGGATGTCGGCCATGTCCAGCGGCGCGCCGATGTGGAAATACCTCGGGTCAATCCTCTCGTCACCGAAGACGCGGCTGACGTCCTGGGCGGTGGCGGTATAAACCGGGCTGAAGTGGCCGGGGATCGTCTTCACCGGTCGAAGATCCTTCTCCGGATCCGACCCCTCACTTCCCGTCGGGAGCATCAGCATGGGCCGAAGCTTGATGGTGCCGTAGGTAGTCGTCCCACTCAAGACCCGGTGCATGAGGCGGTCCTCGCGTCCCGGGGGGTTATGCTCGATGCCGCTCGCTGAAGTGCTGAGGACCACGTCAGTGATCATCGAGAAGAACTGATGCTTCTCTCCGTCCACCACGACGAACTTGCCGGCCCGGACGTCCTCCACGGACTCCCCGGCATTCAGCTTCATGGTCAGCCCCTCGAGCAGCGATCCGCCGACGACCTGCCCTATCTCACGGCGCGCGGAGAACTCGTCGTGGAGTTCGTCGGGAAGCCTGTCAGTCACGGCGCCACCCTCCTCATGATCGCCTGCAGTCGGTCGTAGTCCTCCCTGAACAGAGTGGCCAGCTCCTTGCCGGCCGCTACCAGGAATTCGAAATCGCCGCCGCGCGCGGCATCCGCCTCGCGAACGCACGCCGCCACAACCTCTTCCGACGGTGCGCTGGAGAAGTTGGCAAGCGTCCGCAGGAAGTCCATTTTCGAGCTGATCAGCCTGATCTCATCCGGGGTACACGGGTACACGAACGAGTAAATCTTCGGCGGTCGCGGCGGCAGAATCCGGCGCACGAGTCCACCCGCCGCATATCCGATAACGACAGCCCGAAACTCGGTCACCAGCAGCCACTCCGATAGCTCCGGCTGCTCTTCCTTGAGTCGTTCTTCGCCCTTCCAGTAAGCGCGCAGACGCCTGTTGGAATCTCGGGATCCGGTAAGAGCCTGGTGGACTATTCCGTAGATTGCGGGGACCAGCCGGGCAACGGGCTCAGCCGACTCGCCTTCCACACTGCCGCGGTATTCGGGCCCGAACGAGCCTTCCTTCTGCCGGAACGGCTGCATGAATGGGTCGTCGTCTTCCAGAGGCACGGCCCCGGATCCGGTCGAAGCGTTTGGCAGGGGAGCGCTCTCCCCGCCGCTCCAAAGCACTTTGACAAAGCTGCCGAACGCCGGAGGCGAGTGCAGTTCCCGGCTCTCCGCCGCGAACTCCGCCGTGCTCGCCTCGATTACCTCGCCGATGAAATCAGGCTCGTCCGCCATGGATTCACTCCTCGATCCTTGCCCCTCAGTAATCCTTCGATATTCTCTTCAGGCTGAGGCTCACCTTCGCGCCATGCTTGATAAACGAGCGCTCGACCAGCTCGTAGAATGCGGCGCGTTCCGGCGCGCGAATGACGGCATGCTCGTGCGCCTCGGCCAGGGCAATCGGGTATCCGCGCCCTTTTTGGGCCTGGTCGTAACAGACCGCGTACGTCCGGTCCAGAAGCTCCCGATCCGCAGCGACCCACTCCGGAACTTCGATCCGGACGATTTCCCGCCCCGCGTCCATGTAGAATGCCCTAATCCTGTGTTCGCGATACGCGTCCAGAATCCTCGAACTGCTCGTGAACAGTACGGATCGTCTGCCGTTCGCGAGCCGCTCCCGGTAGACAACGGCATCCGTGATCCGGGCGATAACCTCGCACAGCGATGGTTCGCCGCTCGTCTTGTGCACGCACTTGTCGCAGTCAATGGGGCTCTGATCGCACAGCATGATCCGGAGGGAGTTCACGAAATCCCGGCTGCCGGAATCGCTTATGTAGCCCGCAACCGGTATCCGAAGCTCCTTCGCCACGTCAAACGCGCGCAGGTATTCCTCCAGTACGCGCTTCTTGTAATCTGCCGGCTCGCTTTCGAGCGGCCACCGGATCAGGCTGCCGTCCCACAGAGCGACGACAGGCACACCTGCGGATGCGGATGCTCGAATCATGCGTTCGAGTTCCGCGCTTTCGGCGAGAGTCCGGCGCATGGCCAGGAGCTTCTCATTGATAGGAACTCGGCGGCCGCCGTATGGCTCTTCGAACACGTCTTCCTCCCGATGACACAGCTTCGGGACAGTCTCGGCAACCGGACGCTCGTCGGTTCCATAGTAGAGTATGATGCCGGCCGCGTTCAGGAGATAGCACAGCGTGACCTCGTGCTTGCAGGGCATTATCTGGGAGCCGTCAACCGCGACCACGGCGTGCTGCGGAGGCGATTTCGGAAGCTCGTAGACCCGGTCAGGCGGCTCGTCGAAGTCGGCAACGAGCCATGACGTTTTGGCGGAAGCGATGCGCGCCCGGGCATCTGGGAGATGGCGGCCGATCTCGGATATGACGGCGTCGGCCTTCTCGATTTCAACCTGAAGGCCCGAGAGCGATTCGGCGCGCTCGCGTCCGAGGTCGTCAATGTCCCGAAGTATTCTCGCGAGTTCGAGCATGTAGAGCTCCGTTACCTGGTGCGGAAAAGACACAGGTCTTAGTGATTCTAGCAGGGCCTGAAGGCGCTTGTCAACGAATCGAGCAGCGGGCTATGCTGAGCGGGACTTGTCGGCAAGGAATCGAGACTCGGGCCCGGGTCTCGATTTCCCAGCGACAAATCCTGGGCACGGCCTCCTGCATGTTCCGTTTGCGGCACGGACGGGTAAAACACGAACGCGAAATGCAGTGCTCCCGGTATGCTACTCTCGGCTCAGGAGGATGGAATTCATGGAGCAAGCGGCAGAACGAGGACGAAGCGTGATGCGATATGCTGTGCCGGTCATTGGCGCTGCCATACCGGCCGCGGTGATGTTGGCTAGAAGGGCGTTCAGACGTCCACGCCCCGGGGAGAGCAAGGAGCGGATGCTTCTGCGCCGGTCGAATCTGGATCTCCAGGGGGCGATGAATGCAGCGCTGAAGTACGTGCCTGGGACTCCGGTGGAAGTCGAGCTTGAAGAAGAGCACGGTATGCCTGTATGGGAAGTGCAAGTCGTGCCCAGGAAAGGCGGCCCCACCCGAGAGGTGCTCGTAGACGCAAAGACCGGCGACATCCTGGAGATGAAAGCCGAGTTCCCAAAAGAGCCCGAAGCCGAAGCCTAGCAACGCGCGGTGTGAACTCGATACCGCTGGCGTCCGGAAGTGATCGCTTTGATAGTCACCGTCACGCTCAACCCGGCTGTTGACGAAACTCTCACGGTTGACCGTGTCGAACTCGGGGAGACGAATCGGATCAAGGAGACACACTTTGACCCCGGCGGGAAAGGCCTGAACGTGGCAAGGGTCATAAGGCGCCTGGGCCGCCCGACCGTGGCCATCGCTCTCGTCGGCGGGGAAACCGGGCATTTCGTCAGAAACCGGCTCGAGCGGGAAGGCGTTGAGACGGATCTCGTCGAGATCGCTGCCGATACCCGCGTCAATATCAGCGTCCTCGACGAGTCCACAGGCGTTCAAACGAACCTTAACCATGAGGGTCCGAACGTTACCCCTGCCGACCTCCATGCTCTGGAAGCCAAAATCGAGGAGTGGCTGCCGGAGGCGGTTCTGATGGTTCTGGGAGGCAGCCTTCCACCGGGCGCTCCATTCGACTCCTACGCCCGCATAATCGGGTGGGCGCGCGAGAATGATATCAGGAGCATTCTGGACACCAGCAACGAGGCCCTGATCGAAGGGGTGAAGGCGCAGCCGTACATGATAAAGCCGAACGTTCGCGAAACCGAAGGATTGCTCGGTCGGAAACTCGAGTCGGATGGCGATATGGTGGAGGCCGCCTTCGAGCTGGTCGGCCGGGGAATCGAGGTTGTGGTAGTCTCGATGGGTGGCCGAGGAGCCATAGCAGTGAGTCACGACGGCGCATGGAAGGCCGTGCCTCCCGAAGTATCGAAAGAAAGCACGCTCGGCGCCGGGGATTCGATGGTTGCGGGTCTTGCCGTCGGGGTCTCGGAGCATTCCGGTCTGCCCGAGAGCCTGGCGCTCGGCACAGCCGCTGCGACCGGAACAATCATGAGGCCCGGTACGGAGCTGTGCCGTGCCGAGGACGTGCAGGAACTCCTACCGCGAGTGAGAGTAGAGCGCGTTCGATGACGGAACCCGGCCTGATTCGGAAGATCCTCGTTGCCACGGATGGCTCGGAGCCGGCGCTCGAAGCGGCTCGGTATGCCGCCGAGATTGCGACCTGCACAAAGGCCGAGGCGGTCGTCCTCAATGCCGCCGAGGTATCGGGAATAACCCAGTTCATGGCGTATTCGGTTACAGGCGCCGGTAGCATGGAAGGCAGATTGCGCGAGACAGGTCAGGACATCGTAGAGAAAACAAAGAAGCCCTTCCTGGAAGCGGATGTGCCGGTACACACGAAGATCATAGAAGGTTTCGCGGCGGAGGTTATTCTGACCGAAGCGAGGGCCGGGGAATATGATCTCATCGCGATGGGCACCCGTGGTTTCGGGGCAAGTCGGATCCGACGGGTACTGCTCGGCCTCGGCAGCGTTGCTGAGCGTGTAGCCGGCAGTGCGCCGTGTCCGGTCCTGATAGTCCGCGGCTGACCCTGAAAGGAATGGCCGGATGACCTGCAGAATACCTTAGCAAACGCTCGATAGGTACATTCAGAGCAAGGGGCGACGAATGCGATCCAGATCTCGGTCCGCGTCGAAAACTCCTCAGAACAAGGAAAACCAAACGCACAAGGCGCGCATAGTCTTCTTCGAAACGGAGGACTGGGAAAAGCAGTTCATACAGAGCGCTGCTCTTCGCAAGTATGAGGCCCGCGTTTACGGCGAGCGGCTGACCGAGGAAACCGCAAGACTGGCCGAGGATGCGGATATCGTGTCCGTGTTCATATACTCCAATGTGGACAAGGGCGTGCTCGACAAACTGCCGAACCTGGGTATGATCGCCACGCGATCCACCGGCTACGACCACATTGACATGGCCGAGTGCCGGCGGCGGGGCATTGTGGTGAGCAATGTCCCTTACTATGGCGAGAACACAGTGGCCGAGCACGCCTTCGGGCTCATCCTGTCGCTGTCTCGGAAGATCTACAAAGCCTACTTCAGGACCACCAGGCTCGACTTCTCCCTCGAAAACCTCACGGGCTTCGATTTGAAAGGCAAGAGCATGGGCGTGGTGGGAGCAGGTCGCATAGGGCTGCACGTGGTCCGGATAGCAAAAGGCTTCGGCATGGATGTTCTTGTATACGACGTGCGGCAGGAACCGCTGCTCGCCGAGGTGCTCGGATTCACCTACGTCCCGTTCGAGGAGCTTCTCCGGCGGTCGGATGTGATCAGCCTGCACGTGCCTCTGGTGAAGACGACCCACCACATGATAAACCGCAGCAACATCCATCTCATCAAACGAGGGGCACTGCTGATCAACACGGCCAGAGGAGCAGTTGTGGAAACCGAGGCGCTCATATCCGCTCTCGATCAGGGAACCATCGCCGGCGCGGGACTGGACGTTTTCGAGGGCGAGGAATCCGTCAAGGAGGAAACAGCACTTCTCGGCCAGCAACTCCCTCGCGAGAAAATGAGGGAGATTCTTCTGGGCTACGCACTTCTGCACCGCGATAACGTGGTTATCACTCCCCACATCGCCTTCTACAGCGAAGAGGCACTCCTGCGCATCGTCGAGACGACTCAGCAGAATATCCTGGGCTTCCTGCAAGGCAATCCGGTAAACGTTGTCGCCACCTCAGCCATGTGAGCTCGCATGCCGTCACCTTCATGCAGACAGGCGACGCGTGACCCGCCGGGCGGCGAGCCGTTCTTCTTCCTCTTCCTTCCTCTCTTCAGCCTCAGGAGCCGTGAACTCCTTCAGCTTTTCCGCGAACTGCTGGAGTCTTCTGTCCACGCGGCCATGGACGGTATCCTCAGGGTACTTGCCCGCCGAGTCCGGCTGCCCGGCAGGCACCCCGGTCAGGATCTCGATCCCCTCATCTATCGTCTTCACCGGCCAAATGTGGAACTTGCCGTTCTTTATGGCCTCAACGACTTCTTCCTTGACCATCAGGTGGCGCACATTCTGGTGTGGGATGATGACTCCCTGATCGCCCGTGAGACCTTTCGCCTTGCAGACTTCGTAGAATCCCTCCACTTTGCGAGTCGCACCTCCGATCGGCTGGATTTCACCCCGTTGGTTCACGGAGCCCGTCACCGCGATGCTCTGCTTCAGCGGGAGGTCTGCCAGGCTGGACAAGAGGGCGTACAGCTCCGTGCTGGATGCGCTGTCTCCTTCCACCTCCTCGTAAAGCTGTTCGAAGGCGAGGGTCGCGCCCAGCGGCAGAGGTTTGTCGAGCGCGTATTTGCCGGACATGTAGCCCGACAGAATCATTACTCCCTTGTCGTGTATCCTGCCGCTCAATTTCGCCTCGCGCTCTATGTTCGTAACGCCGCCCTTGCCGATGAAGGTTCGGGCCGTGATCCTGGACGGGCGTCCGAACGTATAGTCCCCAATGGCGTAGATGGACAGGCCGTTCACCTGCCCGACCTTCTCGCCCTCCGTGTCAATCATGATCACGCCCTGCTCCATCAACTCCTGAATCTTCTCCTCGATCAGGTTGGAGCGGTACTCTTTCTCGTCAATCGCCTTTTGCACGTCCTCGGCCATCACGTACCTGTTGCGATTGAGAGACGACCAGTAACTCGCCTCGCTGACGAGATCGGCAATCTCGATGAACCTCGTGGATAGCTTCTGTTTGTCCTCGATGAGCCGCGAGCCATACTCGACAACCTTCGCCACACCCGTCTTGTGGAAGTGCTTGAGGTCCGCTTCACGGACTCGGGCAGCGATGAACGAGGCATATTTCTCCACATGCTCATCCGAGCGGGTCATCTCTATGTCGAAATCAGCCTTGACCTTGAACAGCTTGCGGAAGTCCTCGTCAAAGGCGTACAGCAGGTGATAGATCAAGGGATTTCCTATCAGGATCACTTTCACCTTCACGGGGATCGGCTCCGGCTTCAGCGTGGACGTAGGTATGAGGCCGTAATGCTCCGCGATGTTCTCGATCCGGACCTCGCCGCCTCGAATTGCCCGCTTCAGAGCATCCCAGGACAACGGGCTGGTCAGCACATCCATCGCCTGGAGAACCAGATAGCCGCCGTTCGCCTTGTGCATCGCGCCCGCCTTGATCATACTGAAGTCAGTCGTCAGGGCGCCCAGTCTCGCTTTGAAGTCCACGCGGCCGATGAGATTGTAGTACGTCGGGTGGTTTTCCATGACCACAGGGGCGCCCTGCTGATCCTGATTGTCCACGATGAGATTGACCTTGTATCGGTCGAACGACGGCTCGCCGCCCAGTTCCTCCAGACCGGGGATCGCTATCTTCGACTTGTCCTTTTCCTTGAAATCATCGAGGTGGTCCATCATATCGTTCTGGACCTGCTGAAGGTACTGCACGACCTCCTCGTAGGCCCGATACTTTTCCCTCAATTCGTCCAGCAGATGCCCCACCGCGAACAGAGCCACCTCGCGATCGAGCTGCTCGATCCTCTCGCTGGCGTCCTTCTCCAGCTTCCGTGCCCTCGCCAGACCCTGCTGGATCAGATCCTGAAGCTGGTCGCTCCGCTGCTGAATCTCTCCCTTCACAGCGTCAGGCAGGTGCTCGAACTCCTCTCTTGAGAGCGGCTTGCCGTGGTGCAGCGGTATCGTCACGATGCCCACCGTGGTCATCTCGATCGCCAGCCCCATATCCTCGGCCTTGCGCTGGAGATCATTGAGCATACGGGTGCGCTCCTGCTGGATCTCACTAAGTATGTCGTTCTTGCGCTTTTCGTAGTTCTCACTCTCGAAGGCACTTGGAATCTCTCTCTTTGCCGTCTCCAGCAATTCATCCACATCCTTGACCACCTTGCATCCGGTGCCCGCCGGCAGGATTATCGAGTTCGGGCTATCCGTGTCGGTGAAGTTGTGGACGTAGCAGAGATCGCTGGGAACGGGTTCGCGCTTTGCCCGCTCAGTCACGAAGGCGTTCACTGTGGAGTTCCTGCCGGTGCCGGTCGGTCCGGCCACGAACAGGTTGAAGCCGTGGGTCTTTATGCCAAATCCGAAGTTGATCGCACTCACGCCTCGATCCTGACCTACCGTGCCCTCCAGCGGTGCTACCCCCTCCGTGGTCTCGAACTTGAACTGAGCCGGATCACAGGAATTCCTCAGTTGATCCACGGGGACTTCCACATATTCCGCAGCCATCTGTCGTTCCTCCTAACTGCGCACCGGCGGACCGGACTGCTGCAGTGCGGCTATGCTGACAGTACCCGCAGGCGTATTCCGCGAAACCGTCTGCAGCCTCTCTTTCAGGATGCCCTCCTCCACTCGACTATCTGCAAACCGCACTCGCCATTCGCTGGCTCGGCTGCTGTGCCGACTGACCGTTTTGCGCTGTACGAAAAGGGGTACTTCATCGCAAGGGATTGGCTGAGCTCCGCCCGGTTCCTGGAGCATCGAAATGCGTTCTAAGATACCCTTGCTGATAGTGATCGCCGCCCTGCTGATTCTCGGCCTGCTCGTCTTCTTCGGCGCTTTGAACCGTATCCGCTATCTGGCGGCCGATCTGCCGCGTGCATTGGAGAGTGCGTTGGAAGCAAGCTCAGGTCGGCCGGTCAGAGTCGGCTCAGTGCGATTGGTGTCTCCGGCCCAGGTGGTCATCACTGACCTGGCGATCGCAGATGGAACGACATTCTCGCAAGGTACACTTTTCGCCGCTCGGCAAGCCGTCGTTCGCCTCAATACTGCTGATCTCTTGCTGGGTCGCACAACGCTCGCGCGCAGCAGTCCGCCTGGTCTGGACAATCTCCAAGCTTTGAGCCTCGTTTTCGGGGGCGCGACGCTCCAGGCGCTGATCCAGGGCGTACCGCTGGAGAGTGTTCTTCAGGAGCAGCTTCCTCAGGTTCTGCTCGGGCTGGCGCTGCCCGAGCTGTTCGAGCCGCTTGAGGTCGAGGGTGTTGTCTTCGCAATAGAGCCCGGCTTCGACATTCCGCTCCTGTTTACTGCGAGCACATTCCTAACAGACAGGCTCATCCTATCCTACAGCCGGTCGGTAGTAGGCTCAACGCCGCTCGATACGCTTTCCTTCAGTTACACCCTGAGGCCGGACTTGGCCTTCGCGGTACAACTCGAAGGGCTGAACAGAACATCCGCCGAAACCACGTACCTGGTGAACTACTTCCGCCGGTTTTAGGGCGCACTACCTCGGGCGCACCATGAGAACCGGGCAAGGCGCACCGTGGACGATGCCCTCAGCCACGCTTCCGATCAAGATCTGATCCACCGCTGTGCTGCCGGCGCCCCGGCTTCCCATCACCAGAAGGTCGTAGTTCCCCTCGCGCGCATAGCCGAGGATCTCCGGAACGGCGGACCCGAAGACCAGCTCATCATCCGGTTCAACTCCTGCCTTCGTGAAGACCTCACGCGTCTTTCTCAGGGCTTCTTTACCGTGTGCTGAGAGCTCCTGGCGCATCTCTGCCTGCCTTTCTTCGCTCGGCGGGATTCCGATCACCGGTGGAAGCTCCGCGACGTAAAGCAGGGTGACATCTGCATCGTATTTCTTAGCTATATCGGCGGCGAACTCTGCCGCCCGCAGGGCGTACCTTGATCCATCCGACGGCATCAGTATTTTGCGAAACATTTGTCTTTCCTCCGGATACGATTCTCTATCGTAATGTACCCGGCTGAGACGTCCGCCATTCGCGCCAACTCAGTTTGAGAGCATGAAAGCATCACGCAGCCCAAAGCGCTCGACTGAAGGCTTCGTGACATGCCGGTCTCCTATAAGTGAACAGGGAATGCGGCAGCAGGATAAGCACGGCTCAGTCCCGAATATAGTATGTAAGTGAACGGCGCCCGTTTAGCCGTTCTTCCCGGCAGAAAGTCGCTGTGCCCACTGAAGGGAGGCGAAAAGGCATGACGGTCAATCCACCATCCGCCCGTGATCGGGGCCTCCAACTGCTGCGCGAGGGTTCGCTCGCCGACAGCGTTGAGTTTCTGCTCCAGGCTATTGTCGAAGATCCCGCCGATGTTGATGCCTATCTGTACCTTGCTCTTGCCTACGCTCGGCAGGGGAACTTCGACAAGTGTGTGAGCCTTCTTGAACAGGCTGTTGATCTGGCCCCGGATTCCGCCAAGGTGCATTACAACCTGGGGGTCGCGTACCACAAGGCACAGAACCTCACCCAGGCAAAGGACTCGTACCTTCGCGCGATCGGCCTGGATCCGAACTACGCGGCCGCCAAGAATGCCTTCGAGATGCTAACGAGCTCATCCGGCACCGGCGAGACTGAGAGTAGCCCGGCAGATAGCTGAGACCGGGAGACTGTGGTTTTCCCGCCAGGCGGGATCCCGGTCTATCGGGACAACCGCCCGCCGGTAAAAATGACATGATCTGACTGCTCGACACGAATGCACTCGCCGTGCCGGGACGTGGAAAAGCCCCGGAGCTCCTATACCAGGACTGCTTCGGGGCTTCAATTCTCCTGTCCACACGCCGCGCAATGAACCAGCACCTCCTAAAGTACCCTCCGGTAGGCACAAGTGGGTTCATTACCCAGAGATGCCCAACATTCCCAAACAATCAGGTACCCTTTTCCCTCGATATAGCAGCAATTCGACACCAAAGAATCTCCGCATTCGGGGCATGTGCCGCGCACCAACTTCGGATCGGGGCGATCATTTGTTCGCATGAGGGCAGTCGCAACTTCTTCTTTCAACTCCTCCTCCGCATCGCGCAAACGGCAGCGATCTTCTCGTATTGTAGCCTATAGATGGTCGGGAGTCAATACCAACGCACGCAGGAATTGCAGCTTGTGGCCGAGCAGGCGTGTCGCAGCAGGACCGGCAGCCTCAGCAAGCCGGAGGGGCATCTGCAAAACGAAAGGCCAGCCGGCATAGGCCGGTTGGCCTCAGTAAATCACAACCAGACGGGGTCTGGAATCTAGGCTCCAGCTTTCGACCTGACAAAGTAAACCAGCAGGCTGGTCACTATGAATGCAGTGGCTGACCACTTCGTCAGATTGGCCAGCTTCTCGTCCATCCCGGGCTTTCCCCGGAATGTTGAGGACATCTTGCCGCCGATTGTGCCGGTAAGGCCCTCACTCTTGGTCGTCTGCGACATGACCAGTGCTATGAGCACCAGCGCGCTTAGGATCTGGATTGCCATCAGCATTGTTATGAGTACGCCCAATGGATTACACCTCGTTCCGCATCCGCCGTGCCCGACCGACATCGGAGTACATCAATATACCACTTGCGGAGGCTTGTGTCAAGACGCCCCGTCCGTTTCGTCCTTCGATTCGGGCTCTGCGGGCTTCGACTCTTCGTCCTCCTTGAGAGCCTCCTTGGACGACTTCTTGAACTCCTTGATCCCCTGACCCAAAGAGCGAGCCAGCTCGGGCACCTTCTTCGCGCCGAACAGCAGCACGATGATGCCGAGGACTATCCATAGTTCCTGACCGCCTAGATGCATCGTAGTTTCACTCTCTTTCTGCGCTTGAGTCCGGCTCATCGTCCGCGTCCAGATGCTCGAGCGACGACGAGAAGTCTCTCGCGGCCTTCCGAAGCTCTCTCATGGCGCTCCCCAGGGCCCGGCCGATGTCGGGCAGCTTCTTCGGACCGAAAAGCAACAGCGCTGCTAGCAGTATAACAATAATCTCCGGGAATTGTATAGAGCCCATGCAGGACTCACCTCACGTTCACTGCCAGCGGAACGACCTCGGTCTGCTCCGCCAGCCGCAGGATGTCCTCCCGCTTGCAGAAGCCGGCCCCGAAAGTCATGGCGTTTGCAGCGCCTGCGCCGGTTCCCAGACGGAGCGCTTCCGGGACCGATCCGCCGGATGCCAGAACGTGCACAAATGCTGCCGCAAGAGCATCTCCGGACCCCACCGCACTTACAAACGGTATATCAGGCGCCTTCGCCTTCCACACACCTTGGCCGCTTGCTGCGAGCGCACCGTCACGCCCCAGCGTGACCAGCATGATCCCGATCCCGCGCCGGTTGAACTCCAGCGCGGCTTCCGCGGCTTCTTCTACCGTCGCCACCTGTCTCCCGATCGCAAAGGCGAGCTCGTGCACGTTTGGCTTGGCCATGAACGGCGACGCTCGAAGTCCTTCGGCCAGCGGCTCACCGCTCGTGTCCAGAACACATAGGACGCTGTGGCGCCTCGCTATCTCGATCAACTCGCGGTATATGCTGTCCGGAACGCCGGGCGCAGTGCTTCCCGAAAGGACCGCGTACTCCATGCCGGGCACAAGGTTTTCGTACTTCGACTTGAGCTGAGTCACCTCGTCGTCGGAGATGCTCGGGCCGACTTCATTAAGTTCCGTCTGCGTCTTCTGAGCTGGATCCAGCACCGCTATGCACACGCGTGATTCGCCCGCGGTTCGAACGAAATCATGCCTCAGCCCTTCTGATTTCAGCCCCTCAAGGATATAGTCGCCATTGTGCCCGCCGACGAATCCGGTTGCCAGGGCCTCGCCCCCAAGCTCCTGATAAACTCTCGCGACGTTGATCCCCTTCCCGCCGGGCACAACACGCCATGACGAAGGCCTGTGCACCCGGTCAATCGTGAAGTTCTCGACGGTATACGTCTTGTCAACCGCAGTATTCAGTGTGACAGTCAGAATCACGCGGAAACGGTCTCCGAAACCGGCTATTCAAAGAGAACGTCAATTGACAAACGCGGGCCGGTTTGCTATACTGATATCGCCGTGCCGAAGTGGCGGAATGGCAGACGCGCATGGTTCAGGACCATGTACCCGCAAGGGTGTAGGGGTTCAACTCCCCTCTTCGGCACCATCCAGGCCATTTGCTTTTCAAGCAGGTGGCTTTTTAGTTATCAGCCAATGGCAGCCGCGTCCCGATTCGTATCGGGATACCCGCAAGGGTGTAGGGGTTCAACTCCCCTCTTCGGCACCACTTTCCCCCATCTTACGCTCAAAACCCGCCTTTGTCAAATCGCGCCTGCGAGTCGGGTGTGCTTCCGGGGGGGTCCCGGCTAACGTGGCCCCGGATGTGAGAAGGGCTGCTCCCATAAGAAGTGCGCGCACTGAGGGCGACTACGACTTGCTTGGGTTGTCACGCGTGTGTCAGCGCCCTTCTTCTATAGTCAGCCAGATGCCACTTTCGTACCTATGAACTCTGCCGGTCAATCGGTCAACCCGACGAAGCTTGTGAGGAGACCAGCCATGGATGGTCAAAGCTGGAGTCCCGTCGCCAGGATACACTTGTGAGCCAGGTACGAAGCCATAAGGCGAAGGCAGCGTCGGAATGGCACCCGACACTTCGTAATGCTGGTAATACTCGTACCGGCACCACCCCGGCCAGACGAACAGACCGACTAGGACAAAGAGAAGAACTGCTCCCAGCACAAACTTGCCTATTCGTAACATCTCACCCTCCTGTTTGGGCGGGAAATCGTGCCTGCTCGCAGCAGGCGTGCATTCTCTGTCTCCGACCAACTTCCAGAGCAGCCAGACCCCGAGGAGCCGATTCCGGAGCAAGTAGCCGCCCACGTAATACTGCCCGTAGTCCCAGACCAAGAACGAAGGGTTCGCCCTCGATTCAAGGCCAAAGGAAGACAGGCATCACTGCCCTGGCATCTGGAAACGGGCATCACGTCCTGTAATATTATAGCACAGACTGGCATGAATCAAGTGGTTAGAATGCGGTTGGAGTCGCACTTGGCCCATCAAGACGGGCGCCGTGACAGCCGTAAGTGGTTTTGGCGTCAACGCCGACCATTGTGCTGGAGACGCGCAGGCTATTGTAAACCGGCGCTATGGCACACGCGTTCCCATCACGATCGGGATACCCGCGACGGTGTGTGAGTTCAACACTCGCCTTCGGCACCACCGGGAACTCTAAGGGCGCAGACAGTAACGTCTGCGCCGCTTTCATTTGTGACTTCATTGTACGCCCTCATGGCAGATAAGTCAAGACGCGCCATCACGGATCAGCGTTGTGTGAGCACCGCGGGGTCGCCGTGCCGGCAACCGACACTAGAATGGCGCCGGGATTCCTTGACACGATCGAAGCCAATGACTATACTCTATTGTGGCCGCATGGCGCGGCCAGCGTTTTGTCGTCTGAGGTGATGGTTGGTGGAAGCCGACCCGGCTAACAGTCAGGAATCCGGCTGCCGAATTGCGCGCAGAGGCGAAGGGAGGAAGGCGTAGGCGTTCCAGGCAGGTGACCATCCTCGTTCTCTCCCCTCCCTCTCCTACGTTCACTCAGCAGCTCCAATTCCTGGTTCCAATGATACGTCGCACACGTTCAGAACGCCGCGAGCGTACGGGTCTTTCCGCGCATGCCTGTGATTCTTGGGCAAAGTGGATCAGACCCTGCACGTCTCGGCCGGACGAGGGGGATCAGCATGCAATTCCTTACTCAGGCACTCGGTCGAAAAGTCTTCGACAGCATTGGCGAACCGGTGGGCAAGGTCCGCGATGTCATCGTGACGCCGGCGGAACACCTTCCGCTTGTCACCGCACTGGTCATCGGTAACGGGCGGGAGCTCATCATCCCGTACTACCAGGTTCGTGAGGAGGTCGGGCGGTTCAGCCTCCCCGTTCGCAAAGACCGCATCGCCCAGTACAGCCCTCGTGAAGGTGACATTTGGCTAAGGCGGAGCGTGCTCGACCGCCAGATCGTGGACGTCCACGACTACAAGGTTGTCCGCGTAAACGACGTGCGGTTCGTTGAGACGCCGGGCCAGGTTCGTCTGCTGGGCGTAGATGCATCCACACGCGGCCTCCTCCGCGAGTTGGGCATCGAATGGGTTGCGAGCGTGCTCCGAACCCTGATCAGAAAGCCCATCCCGGAGAAGATCATCGCATGGGACAACGTTGAGACGTTGGAGCAGGCCGCCGGTCCCATCAAGCTCAAGATTCCCCTCCAGAAGCTTTCCAGGCTTCACCCGGCAGACATCGCGGACATCATCGAGCAGATGAACCCGATGCAGCGTACGGATGTTATCGAGAGTCTGGACATCCAGACCGCCGCCGACGTTCTTCCCGAGGCCAGCGCGGAGATTCAGGCAGAGATCATCGAGGATCTCGATCCCGAGCACGCCTCCGATATCCTCGAAGAGATGGACCCGGACGAGGCCGCCGACATCCTTGGTGACCTGTCTCAGGAGCGGAGCGAGGAAATCCTGAAGGAAATGGGGCCCGAGGAAGCGGAAGACGTTCGCGAGCTGCTGACCTACGAGGATGAGACTGCGGGCGGACTCATGACCACAGACTACGTGGCCGTCCCCAGTGAGTCAACTGCCCAGGAGACGATAAACTATCTGCGCGAACTGGCGCCCGATGCTGAGACTATCTACTATGTCTACGTGGTGACCGGCGACGGGAAGCTCGCGGGCATCATATCGCTCAGGGATCTGATCGTCGCGCAGCCTGATATCGCCGTCTGCGAATTCATGGTGACTCGCGTCATCCACGTCCACCCCGAGGCGTTTCCGCGGGAAGTGGCGGAGCTGTTCCAGAAGTACAACCTCCTTGCCGTGCCGGTGGTGGACTATGATAACCTGCTCAAGGGGATCATAACGGTAGACGACCTGCTTGAGCACGTCCCAGCCCAGGCATGGCCGGGCAGACCCCGGTCAACATAGACTGCTGCCAGGCAGATGCCGGCGCATGAAGTTAGAGCATAGCAACCTTCTGTACCGGGAGCATGCGTCATGCGGAGTAGAATCAGTGGAAAACGGTTGGGACTGCTGCTGGCAGCCGTCGGGCCAGGGCTGATAGCGGCCGCGGCGGACAACGACGCCGGCGGCATCACCACCTACAGTCTGGCCGGGGCACGGTTCGGCTACAGCTTCTTGTGGGTGCTCATCCTCATCACGTTCAGCCTGGCGATTACTCAGGAGATGGGCGCCCGCATGGCCATCGTGACCGGCAAGGGACTCGGCGGGCTCATCCGCGAGCGATTCGGGGCGAAGTGGGCCGCCTTTGCTATCCTCGTCATGCTCGTCGCCAACCTCGGGACCACCATCGCCGAGTTCGCAGGCATTGCGATCAGCCTCCGGATCTTCGGTGTGCCCGTGCTCATCAGCGTGCCGGTCGCGGCGCTGACCATCTATCTGCTGATAGCCAAGTTCGATTTTCGCAGAGTGCAGCAAGTCTTTCTGCTGAGTGGATTCCTGTACCTCTCGTACGTGGTATCCGGCCTTCTCGCCAAGCCGGACTGGTCGCTCGCACTTGCGAGGACCGTGCAGCCGAGCATCCCCTTGACCAGCACTGCTTACCTGCTGATGTTCGTCGCGACCGTGGGAACGACGATCACGCCGTGGGGGCAGTTCTTCATTCAATCCTACATCGTGGACAAGCGCCTCAATACGGAGGACCTCAGTTATGCGCGCGCGGATGTGTACCTGGGAGGCTTTTTCACCAACTTCGTAGCCTTCTTCATCATTGTGGCATGTGCGGCGACAATATGGGCTGCCGGCGTGAGAATTGACCCGAGCGCTTCCGCGGCGCAGCTTGCCGTCGCGCTTCGTCCTCTGGCGGGCCGTTTTGCGTCCACCCTCTTCGCATTCGGCTTGTTGAACGCATCGCTCCTGGGTGCGGCAATCCTGCCTCTCACCAGCTCTTACGCCGCGAGTGAGACTTTCGGCTGGGAGGCGGGGATTGACAAGAGGTTCAGGGAAGCTCCCATCTTCTACGGAATGTTTGCCTTTTTCATCGCCGTGGCCAGCGTCGTCGTGCTGCTTCCCGGGCTTCCCCTGCTCCAGATCATGTTCCTGCCGCAGGTTCTGAACGGGATGCTACTGCCCGTGATCCTGATATTCGTTCTCAAGATCACAAATGACCGGTCCGTTATGGGCAAGTACACGAACTCCAGGGCGTTCAATGCAGTCGCGGTACTGACGGCGGCGGTCATGATCATCCTGACCGTTCTGCTTCTCGGGCTGCCACTCGCTGCCAGGTTCGCTCAATGACCGCCAACGGCCTGAGGTGCGCCGGCCTTGACCTTCCGGCGCAGGCGGATGAGGTGCGTAAGCAGCACGTAAATGACGAGCGCATTCACGATGCCCACCAGGCCGAGCAGCAAGTTCGCCTGCCAGCGTGCGAGGTGCACGTGCTGGACAAAACCTGAGTAATCCGTGTCCGCCACGAGACCTGTTGCAGCCACCAGGAACCCGACGTGCGCAAAGAGGAAAAAGGCGGGGAAGGCGGACCAGAACCAGTCGAGAACGAGGCGTTGAGCGGGTGCGTGTAGAGTTTGTTGGTGGCAGCAGCGCCTCACCATTGAATGGTGAGTCTACCGGGATTGGGAAGCAAGCTAAAGCGCGCTGGGACAGTGCCCGCTCCGTGCGCACAAAGCAGTAAGCACCATGCAGGATCTGAGCTTGCTTCAGCCTGCTTTTCCATAGTAGTAGACCGGGACTTCCAGTCCCGGGCAGAAGGTCCCGATTCGTTACCGACAAATC
>Ga0315294_10002656_pt1 | contig 19508 bp, 17 predicted proteins | sample YL17G13_40_MG_FD_203626 | JGI IMG/M metagenome (GOLD analysis project Ga0315294, IMG submission 203626) | Sediment microbial communities from Yellowstone Lake, YNP, Wyoming, USA - YL17G13_40 | ecosystem: Environmental > Aquatic > Freshwater > Lake > Sediment | place: USA: Wyoming | collected...
CTCTTGGTGAAGCCGCTTGATGTCCCGACCCACCACGATATTCGTTCCCACGGTCACGGTGACGGGCCGCTCCGTAGTCTCGCGAAGAGTCAAGCAAGGCACTCCAAGATATGTGCATTCCTCCTGGATGCCGCCGGAGTCAGTAATCACCACGCAGGCCTGGCGTTGCAGTGCGAGGAATTCCAGATAACCGATGGGATCCATCAGTTGAAGCTGGCCATTCAATGTCACCTCGATTCCACACTCATCCAGGCGCTGCCTTGTCCGAGGATGAATCGGGAAAAGCACGGGAAGTTGCCGGCTTATCTCGTCCAGTGCGCCCATGATTCGGCGCAGCATCGGCAGGTCATCTACGTTCGAGGGCCGATGCAGGGTGACCAACGCATACCGTCCGGGCACATCCGTAAGGCCCGCCGAATTCGCACGTGGCAACAATCGCACCAGAGTGTCAATCATCACATTGCCCACGAAATGGATCTTCTCTGCCGCCACGCCCTCCCTCAGCAAGTTGTCTCCGGCCTCTGCCGAAGGCGTAAACAACAGATCCGCAACCTGATCCGTGAGCAACCGGTTGATTTCCTCCGGCATACTGCGATCAAAGGAACGCAAGCCTGCTTCGACATGAGCAACGGAAACTCCTAACTTAGCACAAACTAGCGCCGCTGCCAACGTGGAGTTCACATCGCCGTAGACTAGGACAATATCAGGCTGCCGTGCGAGGATGACTGGCTCGATCCCCGTCATCACACTCGCTGTCTGCTCGGCGTGACTGCCTGATCCGACCTCCAGGTTAAGGTCCGGCACTGGAATCCCGAGCTGGGCAAAGAAGACCTCTGACATGTTCGTGTCGTAGTGCTGGCCGGTGTGGACCAGGACCTGCATGACTCCGTGCTGCCGCCCTAAGGCTGCCCTGACCGGCGCGACCTTCATGAAATTGGGGCGGGCGCCAACAATATGCAGGACATGCATTTCAGTACCACCGTCCAACCCTCCCCTACCTCGTTCCTTCCCGGGGGTTGGAACGCGGACTAAAGACTCGAGAGGATGTCCCGTTTTAGCCAGAGACTCGTGTCGCCGGACCGATGCCTGGTTCTACGCGGGACCATCGGGGGCATGACTAGGCGTTGCCGACACGGCCTCGGCCGAACTGCCGAAAGAAACCACACAAACGTGGTTATCCAGGCCTGTCACAGCCTGGCCGCTGTACACGCCGATGGAACCATCACAGTCGCTGTAGGGCAACACGAGCGTGCCCAATTGGAACAGGACGAACGGCAAGCAGTCTTTCCGGTAGGATTTTAGGGCACACCAGTGAAGGCCATCCTCGCTTGCATAGAGAGTTGAGTATCTTGAACGATTAACCCTGCTAGGCTCAACGCACGTCGAAATCACTCTCACGAGTCCAAATCTGGTCGCGTACAGAGAGGTTCCCTCCACAGAACAGAGCTCAACCAATTCACGGGTTCTCTTGTCCAGGCGCACAATGTGGTTCGGCTGCAGTTCGGAGTCAGTCCCGTAGAGCAAGCAGTCTTCCTCAACAATCGCGCTGACGGCTCGCACCTTCTGGTTGCCCCGCGCAACCCATTCTAGACTTGACAAATCCTTGTCCAGGAGGCCGATTCCGGTTTCATGGTCGAAGTCCCCGACTAGCACCCAGTATTTGTCCAGGAAGGGGTCGTAAATGATGTTATGAACGTGGCGTATTTCAGAGGGTTTGAACTCGTAAACCACATGGAAGCTTCGGCCTCGATCTTCGGAACCATAAATGAAAACCTCGTGTCGACGAGGATTCCCGCCGTACTCTCCAAACAGCACCCGATCTTGATTGTCAACTCCCAAATTCAGCGGCCGTGAACCCCGCACAATCGCAAATACGCGCTCTAGGCGGACATCTCCGGGGCTGGCCCGATAGATTCCGTCCCTCGCAATGACCACCCTCGTCCCATCGGAAAGAACTCGCACCGCGGCAACGTAGAAACGCAGCAGCCGTGCACTGTATCGAAAGCGGGCGATAGCACCTTTCCAGGCAACGGCCGGGATGAAACAATCGAGCCGCCAGCTTATCCCGCGATCTTCCGACCGATAGATCACATACGCACGGGATATGTAGATCACACCTCTCCCGTCCACGTATTGCGCCCTTCCCCGCGTTTCGCAAAGCAACGATAAACTAGGACTCGTTCGGCGCAACGGTCACCCCAGTCCAGCACGGCGGACAGTGTCCAGTCCGGGGATGGTGTCAATGCATAACCCGGTCGAGCCGCCCGAGGGTCCCAGAATTAGCCCGGCGTCTGTCCACGCTCAGGCACCTGAGCGTCTCAGCCTCCCCACTTTGCCCATCCCGTAAGAAAGTAAGGATACGAATTTCCCTGGTTGCGGCGCATGAGGAATTCGAGCACCTCAGCAGCATTCGCCCAATCTACGCGAATGGTGCCCGCCCTGCCCTCGTGCAGCAAACCCTCTCGCAACAGGTCCCGATGAAGCTGCCCTTCACAGATGCTCCGCACGAATAGCGGACAGCGCTCCCGCACAGTCCACTCGTCGCAGCTTCCGCCTATCCTCACACGGAAGCGACGTTCGCGGAAGAAATTCTTCACAGGCCATTCCGCATCCCTCAAATCTTCAGCGGTATGTATCAGAGTAAAATATTCAATCAGAGGGACCCCAATGCTAACAACGATTCCACCGTGCTTGCAGATTCGGTAGTAGGCGGAGTCCACCCCATGCGGCAAAGGCTTGTTGCGGTTCAGGTTATCCCGAAGGAGATCTTCCGCCAGGGGTCCTCGCGCAGAGACGCACTGCAGTGGGTGCAGGCTTCTCCGGGCGCCGGGCGAAAGCCGAAAGAGTTCATTGGTCAGCCCGACATTACAGGGGGTTTTGACCGGGTCATAGGTAAGAACTAACTGCGATTTGTCTCCGCCCTTAAAATACCCAGGATCGTCCCGGTAAAATGGGTGGGTCGGCATAACTAGTGTCCCGGTCTCCCTAATTACCTCCACGAGGAGACTTAACAACCTAGAAGCAACCTCAATCGGCTGCAAGAACACGCGGCCCGGCTGCTCGTCACTGATAAGGGAGACATCTCGGACCGAAGTGTGAACCATCACCACCGCGTTCCCGCCTACACCGATGCCTTTCAAGAATTCGCCCAATCCATTGCATGTAGCTTTCTGAGGTGCACCCGGCGACCCCTGGTTGCGAAGGCGACTGCTGCGCCATTCCATCAGCCTGTGCGAGCGGAAGTAGATCTGCCGGCAAGAGACTTCCGTGGCGATTCTTAGCGCATCTGCCAACCGGGTTGTAAGTGACTGATGCGTGGGACAGTTCATGTGGCCCACCCTATGGAATGCCAATGCAGCTTCACCTGTTCGGGATCGCCAGCCCCATTGCCAGTCCGGATGAATCGCGCTGTCGACGTCTTCAACGCGGCATGCAAACACGAAGCTGAACGGCACGACGTGAGGGCTTCTCCACTCGGTCAATCGTGCACATGAGGGCCAGTCGTCCACGCTGATTGCGCGTTCTATTCGGCAGGAACCTGCCCGACGGAGCCCACGGAACAAGGTGTTCCACTATACCACTGCGCACCACGGGGTCAAGCGGTTCCGGGATAGCTCGTTGCTCGAATTCAGGGAAAGGTGCGAGGTTTAATCCGGCCGGACTTGAGGCCCGCCATCAGGCTAGGCGAGAGTGTTTCTGCTTCGCCCTCACAAAAACCGACCGGGATCCCCATCAGGCCCAGTCCACCGGATGAGAGTGGCTCCCCAGGAGTAGCCTACGCCGAAACCGACCAGCATGACCCTCTGTCCCGGCCGGAGGACTCCCTCCGTAGCGGCATGCTTGAGGGCGATCGGGATGGTTGACGAAACAGTGTTTCCACAATGTCGCAGACACACGACGAACTTGGCGGGGGGTATATGCAGTTTCCTGCGGAGGCAGTCCAACATGTATTGATTTGCCTGGTGGAAAACGAACAAGTCAATGTCCTCGATCCGCAGCTGAGCGCGCGACAAGAGCTTTCGCACAGCGTCAGGCACCACAGACAAAGTGAATTGAAGAATCTCCGGCCCGTTCATATAGAGATTGCGGCTAGTTCGCGCGTTACCGAAGTCGTCCCCCACCAGCGCGTCCGATGCCTCACGAGCGCGCATACCACCGGCAGGAACAATTAAATTGGCCGCCCCCCTGCCGTCAGTCCCCCAAACAGACGGTCCAATCCATGACGGGGAATCCTCGCCCTCGCGCTCCACTTTTTGTATGAGGGTAGCAGCCGCCGCATCGCCAAACAGCGAGCGCACGCTCTTGTCTCGGGGATGCATGAACTTACTGTAGGTCTCCGCGGTGATCAGCAAGACGCTTTCCGCCTGCCGACTCTCGATAAGACCTTTAGCAAGCCCCAAACCGTAAACGAACCCCGAGCAACCCAGGTTAAAGTCCAAAGCCCCCGCATGCGTCCCAATGCCCAGGCGGTGCTGCAACAAACAAGCTGTGGTCGGCAAGAAATGGTCGGGCGATTGCGTACATAAGAGGAGATAGTCGATGTCCCCTGGACGGCATATCCCGCCGGCGAAGAGCTTCTTTGCGGCGGCCACACCGAGATCTGAGGAACACTCGTCGGCGGCGGCTATTCGGCGCTCACAAATACCGGTTTTCTCTGAAATCTTGTCCATAGGCCATTCTGGAAACTCAGCCGCGAGTTGGGCGTTACTGAGAACGCTGTCCGGGAAATAACATTCAATTGCTTTGATCGCAGGCTGAATCATGATCACAAAACTGTGGACACATCCGCCCAGGCTATTCCATCACACGTTGTTCAAGCAGAGCCAGCAAGTCGCCCACAGTCTCACACTTCTCAAAATCCTCGGGGGAGATTTCGGACAGCCATCCCAGCAATTCTCGCCCAAAACCACCCGCCCCAATAATCAACAGCCTCTTCCTCCCCACCTCGGGGAGTCAACAGCGGTTAGGCTTCAGTGCGCTGTGTACCCACCGTCGACGACAAGCGTTGTGCCGGTTATCCAGCGCGCTGTGTCCGCTAATAAGAAGGCAATTGCGTAGGCCACATCCAGAGGTGTACCGAGACCCAGTGGGTGCATGGCCTCGATGGCGGCCAACTGTTCCGCGGTCAGCGTGAGCTGTTGCTTTCCCGCCATCTCGGTTCTGACTTGACCAGGAGCAACACAGTTAACCCGTATTCCTTCTGCCGCCAACTCCAGTGCCAGCGACCTGCAAAGCGCGATCAAGGCCCCTTTGCTGGCCGCGTACGCCGACACTCCAGCCTGGCCTACCAGTCCCATAATGGAGGCGAGAAGCACCACGCTGCCGCCGGCTGAATGCAGTACCCCTTTCTGGCGGAAACCTTTTAGAAGTGCCACGGCGGCTTCAAAATTAATGCGCATCACGTCACCGAGGTTGTGTGGAGTCATCACACGCAATGGACGCATCATGTGGATTCCTGCACTGTGTACGAGACCCTGCAAGGGTCCGCCCTCGGCGGCGATGCTTTTCATCCACGCCGGAATATCGAGTGTGGCCGTGAGGTCAAAGGGCGCTACCTCATGCCCTTCCCCTTCCAACGTACTCTTCGTTTGCGCAAGGGCGTCGGCACGGCGAGCGACCAGGACGAGTTTGGCCCCAAGCCTGCTTAGCAAAACGGCTGTCTCTCGGCCGATTCCTGAAGAAGCTCCGGTCACAAGAATCCTGCGGCCCGTAAGATCCATAGGATTATGGGCTATCATGCAACCTCGCCGTGCGTGGATGCGACCGGTGCATCCACAAGTACAAGCTCAGGCATCACCATCGGACCGCAGGTCAAGGCGACGGCAGCCCAGGAAAACCCCACACCAAATCCAGCCAAAACCAACCGCAATGACTCCTGCCTTAGTCGGCCAGCGAGTGCATCAGTCATGGCCAAAGGGACCGAGGCGGAACTCGTGTTCCCCCGGTTTTCCAAGGCCACGACCACTTTCTCCGAGGGCAACCGCATCCGTTTGGCGAGGTATTCCAACATGAAGCGATTCGCCTGGTGCATGATGAAAGCGTCGACTTCACTGACATCCCATCCCGCAGTGCCCAGGACCGACTTAAGAAGCGGCGGGACTTCCCGCAAAGTGAAAGTGAATATCTCTGCTCCGTTCATATAGAGATCTTCGTCGCTGCGAATGTTCCCGTCCTCTCGCACTGTGCGCCGGGCGGATGCCTCAGTACAGGGCTGGCGAAATCCCCCCGCAGGCACGACCAAGTGATCCTGGCCGTTACCATCTGTTCCGAGAGAAAAAGACAAGGGCGGAGAGCCCTCAGCTCGTTCCAATGCCGTGGCTGTTCCTGCATCGCCAAAAAGCAAGGCCACCGAACGGTCCCTTGGGGAAGTGATGCGACTGATCGTGTCACCCACCAAGAGAAGTACCCGGCATAGGCTTCCTCCGGAAATCAGTTGCGTTGCTACCCAAAGGCCGTAGACATATCCGCTGCAACCCAGGTTTAGATCAAAGGCGGCGCACTCCTTCGCCAGCTGGAGGCGCCCGTGCAACGCGCAGCTAGTGGCGGGCAGGACGTAGTCGGGGGTCTGCGAAACGAAGATCAACCCGTCCACCGAGCCGCGGCCCCAATTCAACTCTTCCAGGAGACGCTCTGCCGCCGCTAGGCACAAGTCGGAAGTGCACACGCCCGGAGGAACCACGTGCCGCTGACGAACGCCCGTGCTCTCGCTGATCTTCTGCGTCGCGGCCTCGCCAAAGACCGGGAAGGCTTCTGCTACCGTCTGGACCGTCCGAGGTATAGCACTGGCCAGCCCCGCCAGACGCACCCCGGAAATTTTCGCTGTCCCCATGACTGCTCTCAGGTCACTTCTTCCGAAAAGTCCTGCTGTCCCGAATCAGTCCGTCACTTTGCCATTCAGAAGGCCAATCAGGTCATTCACGGTCTTGCATTCGGCGATTGCCCTGGGGGAAAGGGTGATGCCGAAGTGTTCATCGACCAAGGCAAGGAAAGAAATAACCGCCAAGGAATTCCATCCGACCAACTGCTCTCTCAGCTTTTCCGACCCCGTCAACGTCCCAGGTGGTTCTTCCACGATTTCCTCAAACAAAACCAGGAACTCCTTCTTTGTCACATGAAGTCTCCTTTTGAGAATTCATTTGTGCATTCTTTCCAAGACCTTTCGCGCGACCTGCGCAAACCTCCTTAGGCGACTCTCCGGGGACACCATGAAAGCCCTTCATCTTGCGCCCTCGGACTCCTCCATGGTTGGCTGTCCTGGCTGGCTAATCCCCTCCCGACAGAGGACCTTCCACACGGTTAAGACGATAATCCTCGCGTCCAACCAGAGACTCTGGTGAACCACGTACAAGACATCCAGCTTGAACTTGTCTTCCCACGTGATGGCGTTGCGACCGTTGACCTGTACCCACCCGGTGATTCCTGGCCTGACCTCATTCCGGCGCCCCTGCTCGGAGTGTACCGATCGCGGTACTGTATCAACAGGGGCCGTGGCCCCACAAGACTCAGGTCGCCATTGAGGACGTTAAGCAGTTCCAGCAATTCATCCATACTCGTCCTGCGAAGAAAGCGGCCAAACAGAGTGCGGCGTATTTCATCCGGCAGACGATTCCCTTCCGCATGCTTTCCGTCCGCCGGGGCGACCCTAGATGTTCATCGACTGTAACAATGAATGTGACCACGGCCATGGAGTCCCATTGTTTCAAGGATTTCAAGTCGTGGGATTCATCGATACTGGCGGGAGGGACGTTAAGCGATTGCTCCAATAGACTGGGAAGATCCTGCCGAGTCATAAACAGCTCCCTAACGCCCTTTGCAGTATGCGGTCATGGTATTCAGACTTCCATGAGTGTGTCAACCATTTTTGAGTCGTTGGGGTTGTGTCAAGCATGTGTCAGTTGGAGCGGGAAAGAGTTCAAGGCTTCGAACCGTTGTCCTGCGTGGCGAAAGATCCAGAGAGGGAGCTTGAGCAAGAGGCGCGCGCCGACAACGTGCCAAACATTCATATATGGTGCCAATGCTGCTTGCCTGATTGCAGCCATTGGGTCCCCGGGGGTCGCCGTCAAGCCTTCCCGAGTATGCCGGAGATGACCCTCTCCAAATCCTGTTTCCGACGCGAATAAGGGAACACGCTCTCAGCTCGCAATCGGGCCCGGCGGCCCACGTCTTCCCGCAGCGCATCGTCCGCCAGGTAGCGATTCACGGCGGCAGCAATGGCCTCCGGCGAGGTGCCGTCCACCAGCAGCCCCCCCTCACCCACTACCTCGGGCACAGCCCCAACTGGACTGCTGATGACCGGGGCCCCACAACTCATAGCCTCCAGGATCGCCAGCCCAAATCCTTCATGCCGGCTGGGCGACAGAAAGGCCTTGCAGCGTTGCATCAGCTCAATCTTCTTCTCCCGCGGAATGGCGCCGGGGAATTCCACAAATTCGGTCACTCCGAGTTGATGGGCAAGCAGGTCCAACTTTGGAAAGTCGTTCCCTTTAAGACCTGCGATGACGAAGCGCATCCGGGGATGGCAAGTCCGAATGAGCGGGATCGCGCGTAGGATTTCTGGAAAGCACTTTCGGACCGTGTTGCCCTGGCCCATCCACCCGATGGCCAAGGCAAAATCTTCTCGGGGCTGAGCCGTCGGACAAAACGTCTGGGTGTCGACAACGAGCGGGATGTAGGAGGGGTTGTTCACTTCGAATGCCTGACTCACTTGGCGGTATTCAAGCTGCGAAATGAAGATGTTGGCGGCAGCCCGTTTGAGCGCATGGCGCATCAGCCATCGTTGCCACGCTGGTCGATGAAAATAATCCCCCCACCCCGAGGTCCATTGAAAGTCAAATACCCCTGTAATCAAGCAGGGCCTGCGGGGGAGCCCGTTTTTCCACATCGGCATGAATCCCCACTGCCACCACCAGATGAAGTAGAAGTCCACGTCCGAGGGTATCTCCGACCACGAGGTCGCAATTGTTACGTCGAAGCCCAGATGGCGCAGAATATCGATGTCCTGTTTGTAGAACTCAGCGCGCTGGAGTGCCTCAAGCCTGACGGTGCGACTGCTCTTCGGTAGCACCCTGGCAAAAAAACAAACCCGCATCGTGCCTCTTCACCCTTTCCTGCGCGACCGGCATGAAGAATCCGCTGTCCCATCTCCTCCGTGATCTCAGAATCCACCCGACCGCCGGAGTAAGCAATCCGGACCCCAGGCTCCCGACTAAGGCGTTAGTGGCTTGCCAACAGCAAAGAGGCTGGGCGCGAACCCGATCCGCGAAAAGGAAGCCGTCTCCAGCACTCGAGCCAAGACACCCACAAGTGATCCGATACGGTCATGCCAGCCGCCCAACTCCAGGAAGACGGGCTGGAAACCCCCATGCTCCAGGAGCAGTCGCACCGACTTGTGCGAGAAGTTGTAGATGTGCGTGTGGGGAAGCACTTGCTTCTTGTAGAACTCCAAACGGCGTTCGAAGACTCGCCTCGCTAAGGGAGTAAGCGGCGACCTCCGGAGCAGCCAGAACTTGAAGTGGAAGTAATCGGAGGAGGGGACCGAAAGAGCCATGAGACCGTCCGGGGCAAGCCAGGGGCGGAGGCGGCACAGGGCATCGATCGGATCGCACATGTGCTCCAGCGTCTCAAAGGAGGTGATGTATTGAAACTGAGCCCTCCTGAACGGCGCATCCCTTATAGGCCCGCAGTGGACCTGCGACCCGCTTCCCCACCGTTCGCGGCAGAAGTCAGCGTAGCTTCTTGAGAGTTCAATTCCGTGGGGCTGAACGCCATCCTGTTGGACCAATGCTCCAAACTCACCCGTCTGTGACCCCACATCCAAGAGCTGATCCCCCTGCCTCGGAGGACGGAGCTTTTTGATTCGCCCCCAGTGGCGCTGAAATTCAGGTAGGCGTAGAGCAACGATCTGGGCGTGGTCGATGCCTCTAGCCGCTTCACTCGCTGATTCAGCCGTCTCATTTGCATAAAACTCGTTCAAATACTCATCGGTTACATTGCTATCCACATAAAGGGTCGAGCAACGCCGGCAGCGAGCGAAATTGTACACACCCTCGGGCAGCAGCGGACGATTGAACCGATACTCCACAGGCTCACTGGCAACAATGGGGTTGTTTGTCTCTTTGCAGATATAGCAGGGGCGAGAGGTTGTTTGCATCAAGGATTCCTTTCCCTACCACGTCGGCCTCGCGCGCGGGGCCGGTGCGGGCGAGACCCTCCATAACGTTTTCATCGGCAAGAAATAGAGCAGCGTAATACCCACCACCACCGACCCCACCAGCGCTTCTGTGAAGGCTGAGGGTACGCCGCTCTCCGAGAGCGGGAAAAATGTGTGCAGCCACACCGAGGTGAAGGCAACGGCATACACCTTGAGGATGTCGTTGGGCGCCTTCTTCAGTCGTGTCAGAAGCTTCTCTCCTAACGCGACAAGCCCACCAAAGAGGAAAGAACAGATAAGGCTGCCCCAAGGGCCAAAATCCAAATAGAAGGTGCCGAAGACTGTCACCGCAAAGCCGGATTCGCCATAGGGGCCGGCCTCCTGCCGGGTGAGGAGCAAGTAGTCGTATATCTGCTCGGCCGCAAAGCGGGGCTTCTGCTTCCACAGCAACCTAGGTACCCAAAGATACAACGCCTGCACATTGTAGCGTCCGCCCATGTATGGTTGGCCGCGCTCCACATTCCTGACTACGAACGCATAAGTCTGGAAAATCCCGCCCATCAACCGGGCATCCGTCCCCAGCACAAACTGCTCCACGAGAGTGTCCTTGTCGAACATGGCCCACCCCAGGTTGCGGAATTGCCCCTTGATGGGAAAGGTCAGCAGAACAAGGAACGCCAATACCAGGGTAGATCTGCGCAGAATCATGGCTCGAAGCTCAGCCCAGCCGAACTGCTGCACCGTGAAGGCATAGATGACCAGCAGGTGCACAATTCCGCCCTTCCAGGGGGACAGCGACCCATACGCCAACATCGGGAACAGTGCCAGCCAGTGTGGTTTGCGTTTGGTACGCATCACCAACAGGGCAAGGCCAATTGGCAACAAGGCCGTCCCAATGTTCTCCAAGAACGTGAACCCCAAAGACCTTTCCGGCTGCCAGGTGAGGATGGCATAAACCACGGAGGGCTCAACCAGAATACCCAGAAAGTAGAGTTGCAGGAACTTGGCCACCACGGCCACCAGCGCAAGAATCACCCCGATCTTCTTGGTCGAGACGGGATTCAGCTTCATAGGTTCTTCTCCCCGGCCTTTCACTTGCGAGGAAACCACGCCTCGATTCGCGTTCGCCAGGGCACTACGAGTGTGGGCTTTGCGCAGCTCAGCCGCATGCCGGGGCTGCCCCCATCTCCCCACGAGTGCCGCACCGATATCCATCGCGAAGACACATCCCATGAGGATGAGCAGCGGGTGCATCCTGTCTTCGGCCGACAGGGTCTTAATGAAGCGAAAAACCGGGTAGTCGAGTAACAAAGGAAAGAAGAACAGGTCGCCGAGAAGCTGGATGGCCATCATGGCCTTGACCAGCGAACGCAGGCGCAGGCTGAGCCCCCAAAGCAGATAAACGGATGAGGCAAGCGCCAAGATGGCGTAGAGCGTGCCAGTTCCTAAGTCAAAGACGTTCATCAGCCTGCTTCCCTAACTTGTTCCACCCAGAAAAGCCGTCCGACCGCCCCCCCGAAAAGCTGTTCCCTACCGTCCCGAAGAACACTTGCCATTCACTGACGTGGATGAACTGCGCCTTCCATGAATATGGATCATGTCGTCCTTTACCTCAACCACCCAGTCAGAATGGAGACCGAGAACCAACTCCCGCACTTCTTCTATCGTTGGATAGTCATTTTGGCCGACAAGGCAGCGCGCGTCGTCTATGAGAATAACATGGCCTGCAACAGGGTGATGCAGAACGTGTTGCAACTCCTGGAGGAGCGGTGTTTCGATCCTGCCCTTCGCCGTAGGTCCCCCGGAATAGTGGGCATCTAGCCAGAACAAGCACGGCTCCGTAATACTGGGGAGAAGGTTTCCCAGGACTTCGCCGCTGTCACCTTGCAGTATCGAGATGTGACCATACCTGGAGAACTTCTTCTTGGCCCGTTCATAAAGGGTCTTGTCGAGCTCTATTGACACGATCCGGCTGAAGACGTCCTTTGTGGCAGATACCATGGCTCCATGGTAGGTGCCTGTTTCAATCAAGGTCCGGAGATCAAATTCTCTTGCGTAGTCCTTGACGTCTCTCTGCTTCAAGAGGTTAGGCCGGGGGCCAAACCTGCCCCCTACTTCCCAATTGCGCAATTCTCGTCTTCCCTGCCACCGGAGAATCGCATCCGAAAGAAACGATCGCAGCACCACCCGCTTGAGGCGTCGGATCATCGTCTGCCAAACGTCGCCTAGGCTCAATTCGCTTTCCCTCTTCTCAACCGGATAACCACCGGCCCTTTCGGCACGACCACGAGGACCCTGACCTCCGTCGTTCCCCTGCTCCGCTGAAACCCCGTCCAACTCAGGGATCGCTCAAACCTGCCTATGTTACTACCCACAGGGGCCACGGAGCACTAGTCTGCACTTGCCAAAAGCCTGAAGTTGCCTGCCAGCCTACTCATCCACTCTCGTTCTTCGCGGTCGAGCACCACGAACCAAGCGAGCAGCGGCAAGACAACGACCACGGCCAAGCCGCCTGCCACTCGATTCCAAACCCCGGAAGCGCCGGCAGCTGCGAAGCCGATCAGTATGCCTATCCCACAAACAGCCAAGAGGCCAGGGCGCATTATAAAATGCTGGAGATAGCGTCGCCAACCAATCTGGAGCCAGCGGTAAGTCACCCAGGGAAGCAGGAGGGCTTGGCCCACGAGACTGGCCACGAGCAAACCGACACACAGTCCGAACAGGGGGTCAGTGGGCATCCACCACTTGGCACCTGCTATCCCCAGTACAAAACTCAAAACTGCATAACCGGCCATTACGAGCGAGAGCCGCCGGTGACGATTCAGGGCCCTCATGAAGTTGTTCGTGGACAAGAACAGGACCTCCATAAGAAACGCCCCGCCCAGACAGGCTAAGTGGCGGTAGCCCAGGAACATCCCGGGTCCCAGCCACAGTCTTATGCCGACGTCAGCGAACAGCCAGATCAACGCCGCATACACGATGGCCAGCGCAAAAGTGAACTTCGTGCACAGCTTTGCGAAGAACACCACGCGGTCCTGCGACCCCTGCACCGAGGACCTGATGATGTAAGGCTGCACGGCCTGCGAGGCAATGTCCGCCAACGACCAGCCGACAACACGGAAGAGTGTCAGGAGGACGAACATCTCCGGCACCTGCCGCAGAAGGCCAAGCTTTCCCGCCAGCAGGTTTCCTGCCAGCCGTTGAAACAAGAGGCCTAGGTTGTAGAGAAAGAAGAATGAGGAATTCGTAAACAGCGGCCACATCAGCGCGGGAGTCCAAAAGCGCCTTGCCAGATGCACCTCGGGATGCCGGGATCGGGCCAGGGGATAGCTCAGAAGCATGATGAAGATGAATCCCAGGTTGGTAACTAGGATCAGAGCCAGCAACTTGCCGTGGAACACCAGAGTCAGGACGGTGCCAACCAGCAGGAACACAGCGTATGCCCCGTCAACGAGCTGGCGCAATACGGTTTCTCGCAGACCCAGGAGTGTTGTGGGAAGAACGAAAAGGGGGACGCGCAGAAGAGCCAGGGTGCCCGCCAGAAACAGATACCATGCAAAGGCCGCGACAGAACCGGTGGGAACATCCCTCAACAGCCAGTTGGCCACGGGCTGAGTCAGAAGAATGACTGCGAACGCCACGCAGACCGGAATGACGATCAAGGTGGAAAGCCCAAAACCTGTGGTCAAGACCCGGTTCACCTGGTCGTGTTGGCCTTTGGCAAAAGCGACATTCTGAAAGTTCAGAAGGGTCTGTCCCATGCCGAGTTCCGACATTGTCAGATACGTGGCAATGCTCTGGAGAATGATCCACACGGCGTACTCTTCCCGGCCCAGGTAATGGAGGGCGAGCGGAATGATGACAAAGTTGCTGCCAATCTTCACTGCCAGATTGATTGTCGCCATCGCACTCGCCCCAACCGTGCGGCGGACTGGCGACTCCCGGTTTGCAGTTGCTGGCGAAGTCAGTGGAACCATGAAACAATCCTGAGAGTCCCCGGCTAGCGGAACGTCCTGGGAGCAGAGAAAAGAAAGCTCTCGCGCGTTTCTACGCGCGAGACAGTAAGCGATTCACCGCACAGATTGTGGGGGCTGCCCGGCCGAGTATAGCAATCGATCTGCCCGATCCGCCGAAAGGAGTCTCAAGCGCGGCTTCCAAATGACAAGGCAAGTCTGGGGGCGTACGACTTAAGCTTCCTTCTCCTGGCTGGATCCTTCCTTCGCGTCCTCGCCGTATCCGTACCCGTAACCGTAGCCGGAGCCGTACCCGTACCCGTATCGACGGTAGTAGTCATACCCATACCCGTCGCGGCGGAAATCCACGTTGTTCAGAGCCACACCCAAGATTCGCGCCCCGGCGCCATAAAGCAACGCCCGCGCCCGCCGAACGACGTCGTAAGAAGTCTCATAAGCACGTACCACCAAGACCACCGCATCCGTCAGTGTGGAGAGAATTCGGCTATCGGCAACGCTCAGTAAAGGTGGCGAATCCACCAGTACGTATTCAAATTGACTGCGAAGTCTTTGGAACAACTCACCAGCCATAGGGGAAGAGAGGATTTCCGCCGGATTGGGAGGAATGGGGCCGCAGGGAATGACGCTCAGATTCTCTACGCCAGGCACTGGCAAGAGCGCTTCAGCAAGGTCCACATGGCCCGTCAGGCACTGTACGAATCCAGGTTTGTTCTCCACACCGGTCGACCGATGGCAGGCGGGCCGGCGCATGTCGCAGTCAACAATTACTACTTTGCTTCCCAGACTAGCGAGCGTGGCCCCAAGGTTGATGGTCGTAGACGTCTTCCCTTCTCCCGGGAAGGCGCTGGTGATCAAGATTAACTTGGGCACAGGGTTAGCGGAAAGCAGGATCGAAGTCCGCAGGGACCGAAACGCTTCGATCGAAGCGGGGCTTGTCTGGACCGCCGGAGCCATTTGAGCGGTAGCGCCTCGGCGGGACATCAGGCCGGTCCCTGGTGCCTTCCCGGCACCTAGGGCAGCAAAGGCAGGGATGACGCCCAGGGACGGCAAACGCAACAAGGTTTCAACCTCATCGGGCGTCTTGAGGCTCTTGTCCAAGTAGTCCTGGAAGAAGGCAAGGCCGATACCCAAGCCGAGTCCCAGGATGAAGCCAATGGCTAGGTTCAACACGACCCGCGGCCGCACGGGGCGGCGGGGTACCTCGGCGGCATCCACAATCCGGATATTGCTCGCCTTAAGTCCCGCGGAGACCTGCGCTTCCTTCAAGCGCTGGAGCAAACCGTCGTAAAGCTGCTTGTTGGTGTCCACCTCGCGCTTCAAGATGTTGTACTGAATCGACTTCTCGGCGATATCGTTGACTTCCTTCTTCTGCGCTTCGACCGCCTCGGCCAAGTATTTCTCCCGGGCCACGGCAGAACGATAGTCATCGACGATGTTCTGCACCAAGGCCTTCTTCTGCGTCTCAAGGGATGCCTGCAGCGCATCGATCTGCTTCCTGAGTTGGACCGCCTTTGGGTAATCCGGCTTCACGATGGCAGTCTGTTGAGCATAATCACGCTCCAACTCCGCAAGCCGTACTGACAGCTCCTGAATCAGGTTGTTCGCGAGAACTCCCGGCAGATCTTGGACTTTCCCAGCCTGCACCAGGCTATAGAGCGATTCTTTCTGGAACCGGTCCGCCTGGGCCTTCGTGTACTCCGTCTGGAGCTGTTCCAGGCGTGCATTGACAAGGTTTTTCCTGTCTTCGACAAAGAGGATGGAATGTGCCTGGGCATAGGCCTGCAAGGCGTCTTCTGATTTTTCGAGCTTAGCCTTGAGCCCTACGAGTTGGTTCGAAAGCCATTCCGACGCCTTGATGGTCTCGTCCCACTTCACCTGGAGGTTCTGCTCAATGTAGTCGGCAGCAAGCTGATTGGCCACGCGCGCTGCCAGTTGGGGATCATGAGAATAGAAGTACACTTCAACCAGGTTGCTGCGCCGCACCGGGGCCACTTCTACCACGTCCATCAAATGCTTCACGCTGCTGCGATAGGCCTCCGATGACAGGTCAGGAGGCCCTGTGTCCGAAGCCGCGGGGATCGTCTCCGGGTCACGCTCAAACAGGCCGAAGAGCCTTTGCTGCCGATAGAATTCAGGACGCCGGTACAATTGCAAATCTTGCACCACGCGGTCCGCAAGCGTGCGGCTCTGCAGCACCCTGAACTGTGTCTCCCGGTAACTGTCGACATCCGCCGAGCTGATCTGCAGGACTTCCTTGAAATTCAACACGTTCGGCTGCTCGTTGTTGATCTCAACTAGAACTGTTCCCCCGTAAGTGGGCTTCTGCTTCAGTGTGCCGATAGCCACAGTCGTAAAGACAATCAGAAGGCAGGACAGGACCACCCAGCGGCGCTTGCTGACGGTATGCCAGTAATCGAGGAGATCGCGGACTTCCTCCATCGGAACCTCAACCACCTCGTGCTGCGGTTGGCTAGGCTGAGTTCCGGGCCGAAGAAGACCGTAGGATTGGTTTCCCTGCGCCAGTTCGTTCTCGTCCATCAAACTCCTCTTGCCACTGGGCCGATGTCTTAGCGCCTGTAGATGAGTATCCCGCTGATCGTGCCTAGGACAACCTCCGCACCGCGTTTTGCAGCAGCCTTCCCCGTGCTAGAAGGCACGAACAGGATGTCGTTCGCAGCCAATTCCACATCTTCTGACTTGCCATTCAGGATCTTGATGAGATTCACCGGTATTTCTGTCCTTGAACCGCTTGAGCCACGGCGGATAATCCGCGCCTGACGCTTTGACGCCGTCCCGTTCAACCCTTCCGCCAAGGCCAAAGCCTGCAGGACGGTCAGATTCTCCCGGTCCGCCAGCACAAACCCGCCCGGTCTGCGCACGTCACCCACGACATATACAATGTCCGCCCTACTCACGCTGATAGTGTCAAAGGGTTTGATCTCAATATTCAAGCCCTCTTCGCGGGAGTAGAGGAGCCGTTGCAGGTTGATTTCAATCCTATCAACACCGAGCACACTCATGCCCTCGACCGGCTGTAGTTCAACACCAAAACCTGCCCTGCGAGTAACAAGGAGCGTCCGGCCTGCAGCAGTGCCCGTCCTGGCAAGCCCGCCGGCCATCGAGAGGATCTCGATCAGGGTGCGCGAGGCCTTCAGTTCGTAAACGCCAGGCCTTTCAACCGCGCCGATTACCGAGACCGGCTGGGCGTGGAACTCTCGTACGAACACAGTTACTTGCGGATTCTGGAGGTACGTCTGTCCCCATCGTCGCTCCAGTTCTTTGCGAAGTTGCTCCGCCGTCATCCCTGCTACTCGGACACGGCCCAGCAAAGCCAGCGACAGCGTTCCGTCGTTGGCCACGCGGACGGTCTTGGTCAACTCCGGCACGTTGAACACATCCACATCCAAAATGTCTTCCGGCCCAATAACATAGTCAGAAGGTACGTTCCGCTCGGAAGCCGTGTCGACAGTTGCCGGTGCAACATCCTCCGCAGAGCCAGCCGCGGGCGTCGAAGGGACCTCCCCTTGGGGAGATTGCCCAGGGAGGCCGCTTGCCAGGCAGAAAACTCCCGCGAGACCAGCTATCGCCAACTTGTACTTATGCCAACAGCTTCTCACAGCACAACCTTTACGGACATTGGAAATGCGTAGCCCCTCTCTGTACTTGACTAGACGATTACTCCCTTCCCCTGGTCAGGTCGGCGTCGCAAAAAGGATACCGACGACTTAACGCTGCTGTCAAGCGCCATCTACCTTCTGTCGCACCTGACCGGGGACTGACGCTTCGCATGGTCTAGCTCGCGCTGCACTTGGCCATTCGCAATTGTCCCCTGCACAGGCAGGTACTACCCCCACCGCGCAAACGCACCCCTTACCGCTGCCCCGAGGCGCTAGCGCGGTTCCATGTTCGTGACCCCGGGGGAAAGTGCGTAGGCGTTAGCGCCATCGAAGACGAATGCCTGGGAGCTGCATCTGGACGGTGCGGCGCCAATGGTCATTGCACCTCTTACATTTCTTGGCCAGACGAAGGTCCATGGACCGGACGCATCCTGACATATAATGAAATTGATCGTCTGGCCCGCCACCGCATTAGTCAGGCTCGAACTCGTTACGCTTCCTCTCAACGTAATCTCTTGAGTGTTCCCCAGCGAGGCATCGAACGTCGGCGTGGGAGAGAACGCCACAGCGTTGACCCCGGCTACCACTGTGCGCGCCCGCAGCAGCCCTGCGACAGTTGCATCGGCCGGGAAGCTGGAGAGGTTCTCTTGGAGTTTAAGAACCCGCGGGTTCCCCAGCACGGACCATCCCTGGCCGTTGTTCAAGTAATCCCCAATGGAAGTCACACTCAGATACGGGCCCCCGTGGGCAACGGCCAGAGAAGGCAGGAGTGTCCCTGTGGCGTCATAGGCGTTCGGTCCCGCCTGCGAGTAGCTGAACTCATTAGGGCTTGGTGTCGCCGTGACGAGAAATGTGCCGTTCAAGGATGCCTCGGTCACGCCGCTGACAATCGCCGCGCCTCCTACAGCCAGTCTGTGCGGCGCAGCCGTGATCACAGTGACGACGTCACCTGTGCGGCGGATACTACTGATGGGGACCGTCTTCTGCGTTCCGGAAGCATTACCGACACTGAGCACCTTCACAGTCCCCTCAACCAATATCGGCTCATTTACCCGAGTATTGAGAAGAACTGTCGTCTGGCTACCGGAATTGTAAGGACTAGATGGTATATAAATAAAAAGCCTCTCGGCGTCACCGTGCCCAGCCGGAGACCCGCTCTCCGATGAACCACTCTCGACGATGAGGTTGGCGACCCCAATGGACTTGATGCCGGGATTCTTTTGCCCTCGGGTCACTGGCGTCCCGAAAGAGCAGTTCTTGATGTTGAAGTACGAATAGCCCCCGGATAGATCGATACCCGTGTCCACCTGGGTCATAGTAACGGCTTCGATTTTGCTGTCTTGCCCCTTGTTGGCGCCCTGAACGACAATTCCCCTCGACCCCCGAAGACCACTCTCAATGTGGCCGTTGAATATCTGTACCTTGTCCACCTCGTACGCCGGGATATCAGGAAGCGCCCCGGAGCCCCACTGAATCCCCGTCAGGCAACGATAAATGTTGAAATTCTCTATCACGACGTGGTGGGTGCCAGGTTTGTTGTCGCTATCGATCAAGATCCCCGTCATGCCCGGTATCGACGCCCCATCCACCGTGATGTTCTGAACGAGAACATGGTGCACGTCGAAGATTCTGAGTATGTTGCTGGCGGACGCGCCCGCCCACAAGAACACCGTCCCCTTGTTCTCCCCGGATACACCTCCGGCGAACCTCTTCCCGCCATAACTGCCCTGAATCGTCCAACTGGACGGAACATTTATGGTCGCCCTG
>Ga0315294_10002658_pt1 | contig 19506 bp, 20 predicted proteins | sample YL17G13_40_MG_FD_203626 | JGI IMG/M metagenome (GOLD analysis project Ga0315294, IMG submission 203626) | Sediment microbial communities from Yellowstone Lake, YNP, Wyoming, USA - YL17G13_40 | ecosystem: Environmental > Aquatic > Freshwater > Lake > Sediment | place: USA: Wyoming | collected...
AAAATGTCATAACCCGATTTTCGATTTCCGTTTGTCCGCGTGCCGTTCGAGCGCGAGTTGAATCAAACGATCAATCAAATCGGCATAACTGATGCCGGTCTTTTGCCACATGCGCGGATACATCGAGACCGACGTGAAACCGGGAATCGTGTTGATCTCGTTCAACAATAACCTATTCGCGCCGCGCTCCAGAAAGAAATCCACGCGCGCCATGCCGCACGCGTCAATCGCCTTGAACGCACGAATCGCAATTTCCTGTACATTGCGCGCGATTTGGGGCGAGAGATCAGCCGGAACAATCAATTCCGTACCCGCTTCGTTATCGTACTTCGCCGCGTAATCGTAAAATTCGCGCTTCGGGATCACTTCGCCCGGAATTGAGGCAATCGGATCGTCGTTGCCCAGGACACTACATTCGATCTCGCGCGCGTTCTGCGCGGCGCGCTCCGCGATCAACTTGCGGTCGTACTGCGCGGCGACCCTGAGCGCTTCGATCAGTTCGTCGCGCTGGTGTGCCTTGGTCACGCCAACACTCGAACCCAGGTTGGCTGGTTTAACAAAACACGGATACCCCAAGACGCTTTCGACGCGGTAAATCGCGTCGTCCGGCTGCGCTTCCCAATCGCGCCGCAGAATCACGAGCCAGTCCAGGATGGGCAGACTGTGCGCGCGAAAGACCGCCTTCATCAGCGCCTTGTCCATTCCGACCGCGCTCGCCGCCACGCCCGCGCTGACGTACGGAATGTCGGCTAGGTCGAGCAAGCCCTGCAGCGTACCATCCTCGCCGAATGGACCGTGCACCAACGGAAACGCAACGTCAATCGTCGCGAGCGGTGATTGCGCCGTTACCGCGCTCACCCCCGTGGGCACCAGTTCCACGCTGTTGATCGGCGCGCTCACCCCGCCGTTGGCGTTTTCGCTTTCCGGCGCGAGGAGCGGCGTGGGGCTGATCGCCGCGAGTTGTTTGAGCGCGTTGCCGCCGGTGATCCAGCGTCCTTCTTTCGTGACGCCAATCAGCACCAAGTCGTATTTGTTTTTGTCCAGCGTGCGCGCCACCGATTGCGCGGACGCGAGCGAAATTTCGTGCTCGCCCGACTTGCCGCCAAAGATGAGTCCGACGCGAATTTTGTTTGTCATTCTGACCGCCGACCGCTGACCACCGACCGCCGCCATCCAATTTCCAATTTCCAACCTCCAACTTCTAACTTCCAATCATCTCGATTTCCAACTCCAACTCAATCCCAAACCGCGCGCGCGTGCGCGCGCACACAATTTCGATCAACTGCATCACATCACTCGCCGTCGCGCCGCCGCGATTCACGAAGAAATTTGCGTGAACTTGCGACACCTCGACACCACCGACGCGCGTGCCTTTCAATCCGGCTTGGTCAATCAGTCGTCCCGCTGAGTCGCCCGGCGGATTCTTGAACATTGAGCCAACACTCGGATCGGTGGGCTGGGTGCGGCGACGATGCTCGGTGTATCTATTCATCCGCGCAACGCACACCTGCGGATCGTCGCGACGCATCTCCAAATCCACACGCAAAACGATCTCGCCTTTCGCGCGCTTGAAGCGGCTCGTCCGATAATCGAACGCCAATTCTGTCTTGGGTAACTCGCGCACCGCGCTGTCCGCGTCAAGAATCGCGACACGGATCAAATCATCGGCGATGCGCGCGCCGTGCGCGCCGGCGTTGCCCACCACCGCGCCGCCAATCGTCCCCGGCACGCCAATCGCCCATTCCAACCCTGCCCAGCCCTGTCGCGCGAGACGATTCGCGATCCCAGGCAGAGTCGCGCCGCTCTCCGCGCGGACAAGCGCGCGTTCTGAATTGATAGCGTCCAACGAAAATTGCGCGCACTGATTTTCGATCACCAAACCGCGAATGCCGCTATCGCGAACGAGAATGTTCGAGCCGTTGCCCAGAATGAAAATCGGCACGCCGCGCTGCCGCGCCCGTCGCGCGAATTCGATCAGTTCATCCAGCGTCCGCGCCTCGATCAACAAATCGGCGGGACCGCCGATGCGAAACGTCGTGTGCGACGCCAGCGCTTCGTTCACGCGCACGCGCGCGCCGAGCGCGGTGCACAAATCATCCAGAGCACTTGTCACTTGCATCCCACTTCGACATTCGCTTGGGTCGCGTCACCGCTCTTGAGGTTTCCGCCACCCCCGCCCCTGCCGCCTCGGCCGTCTTCCGACACCGCCAAACGATGCAATGCCAACGCCATGCCAACCAAACCCCAGGCGACGGCAAACGGAACATTCGCCGGGTTCGACAGCCCGGCACCAAACAGTGCCAGCGCATCGAGAACAATGCCGAAGATGGAAGACACCTCACGCGGGTACATGAACAACGACAGAAGACTGCTGGCGATGATCGCGCGCCAGAACGCGCGCTTGCTCTGAAATCCTTCGCCAAAAAAAGTAATAAAGAGCAGCAATACCATGATGGCCAGGTACGCGGTAAGGGGATTATTCACGAAATCGCGAAACGCATCTGCAAAGGGCAAAGTTGTCGCCAAAGAAACGACGTGTCCAACGATCCGGAGCATCACGTACATCACGATCAACGCGATGAAATCGTCGAGCCAGGCCGACGATTTGAGGGCACGCACCACAAAGGACGCGGCAACGCCAATCAGGATGAATCCCACTAGAAATGCCAGGGCGTAACTGGGAATGAAAATCGATCGCACCGTGAACAGCGGAGCACTCGGATCGAACTTGACCGTGATCCGAACATATTCAGCCGCGCCGTCAATCCAACTATTCAGATTCGTCAGCATATTGAACGGAATCTTGTCCGGCGTGAATAGATCTGGGTTTTTGAAAGAATTCGCGACTCGTCTAAGCCAATCCTGCACGAACACGGTGGCGGTCAACAAGCCCCACCAGTACAACAAACTCCGTACGCCAAGAACTTCTGACATTGATTATTCTCCTCGCTCGCGCGCGATTCGCGCGCCTACACGATTGACATCTCCCGCGCCGAGCGTGATCAGGACATCGCTGGTATTCAAACGATCGATCAAGAATTCCGCTGTCGTGTCCAACGAAGCGATGAACCGCGCGTCACGATGTGTCATTCGATTGACGATGTGCGCGCCGCTGACACCCCGATTGTCACATTCGCGCGCTGCGTAGATTTCGGTGACGATGACGTGATCTGCGTCCGCGAACGCATTCGCAAATTCCTCCAGCAATGCCTTCGTACGCGTGAACGTGTGCGGCTGAAAGACCGCCCAGACATTTCGATTCCGGTAACGCATCCGCGCCGCCGCAAGCGTTGCGCGAATTTCGGTAGGATGATGCGCGTAATCGTCAACGACTGTGACGCCGCGAAATTCGCCCTTGATCTCAAACCGCCGCGCCGCGCCGCGAAAATCTTTTAACGTTGCGCGCACGATTTCAAGATCAACGCCGACCGCATCTGCCACGACCACTGCCGCCAGCGCGTTCAAAACATTATGCGAACCCGGAATCTCCAATCTCCAATCTCTAATCTCTTCCCCGCCGCGCCAGATGACGAAATCACTACCCCCCTGCGCGTTCGGAACGACATCACGCGCGCGCCAATCGTTGTCCACATTGAACCCGTACCGCACCACGCGCGTCCCCGCGACTTGCTTCAGTTCCCGCGCCACGCGTTCCGCGTCACCCCAACCAATCACGATTCCCTCTCGCGGCACCAATCGCATAAACTTGCGAAACGCGGACGCGACCTCGTCCACATCGCGATAAATGTCCGGGTGATCCATCTCAATGCTCGTGACGACAGCAATCGCCGGGCGTAGACCCAGGAACGCGCGATCGTACTCGTCCGCTTCGATCACAAAGTACTTTCCCTGCCCCGCGCGCGCGTTGCCACCCAATTCCGGAATGATGCCTCCAATCACCGCGTCGGGATCGAGTCCTGCGTTCGCCAAAATCATCGCGATCATCCCCGTCGTCGTCGTCTTGCCGTGTGTTCCCGCGACCGCGATGGTCGTTTTCCCCATCGTGAGTTCGGGGAAAAAGTTGTAGCGCTTGACTATCCGAAATTTCCGCCGCCGCGCTTGTACGATTTCGGGATTGTCCTCCGGCGCGGCGGAGGTGACCAGAACGAGATCAACGTCGCCAAGATTTTCCGCGCGATGTCCAATGGATATTCTTGCGCCCAGCCGCGCGAGTTCATCGGTCATCGACGACGCGGTTTGATCCGACCCGGAAACCTGGACGCCGCGTGCGAGCAGCACGCGCGCAATCGCGGACAAGCCAATGCCGCCGATGCCGACTATGTGAACGCGTTGGTACTTCACGCTTGCACTCCGGCGAATTGCAGATTGCGAATTGCAAGTTCCATTAAAAGTTTAGCGATGTTCGTCGCCGCGTCTGGGTTAGCGAGCGTGCGCATTGCGTCGCGCATCATCGTTAATTTTTCAGGTGCTTCGAATAGTTCTTGAATCGCCGGAATCAATTCGCGTTGTAACGCGGCATCGTCCACTTTGATCGCCGCGCCGCGCTCGACGAGAAACCTTGCGTTGCGCTCTTGATGTTTGCCAGAATACGGATACGGCACGAGAATCGCTGGCAGCCCCAGCGCGGGAAACTCGCCCAGTGTCGCCGCGCCGGCGCGCGCGACGACGAGATCGGCTGACGCAAGCGCGTCCGGCAAGTCGTCGTCAAGATAACCAAAGACACGAACGCGCGCGCGTAAATCGTCCGGCAAGCGCGCGGCTTGATCCGCGACCCAGGTTTCCTCGTTACGTCCGGTGAGATGAATCACTTGCGCGAGCCGCGCCAGTCCGGTCAGGTTGGCGACGACGGCTTGGTTGATGTGGTGCGCGCCAGTGCTCCCACCGAAAATCGCAATCGTGCGCGTGTCGGGATCGAGTTGAAATTTCGTGCGCGCGCGTTTCTGATCGGTTGTGAAAAATGCGTCGCGCACCGGGTAACCTGTCACAACGGCTTTACCTGGCGCGAAATGTCGCGAAACTTCGCGAGAGGAAACCGCCACGCGCGTCGCCCAGCGTGCGGTCGCACGAATCGCCCAGCCCGGTTCGAGATCCGGCAGATAAATCACGCTCGGAATTTTTTCCGCCGCGCCAGCCCAGATGACGGGGGCGCTGACGTACCCCCCCGTCACAAAAATCGCGTCCGGCTCGAACCGACGAATGATCGCGCGCACGTCGCCCACACTGCGATACATCCGCCACACACTGCGCGCGACGACCCAAGGTGCCATGCCGCGCACCTGGCCAGTCCCAATCGCCTGAAAAGAAATCTGCGCGCGCTGCGCCAATCGTCCTTCGACGCTGTCCGCGCGCCCCAGGTAGAGAAACGCGTTATCCGCGCGAGCCTGAATTGCGCTGGCGACGGTCAGCGCGGGGTACACGTGCCCTCCCGTTCCGCCACCCGAAAGTAGAAGTCGCATTTGTTTCTTTCGCTGTTTCGGCGCGCGAGATGCTGAGTATGACTCCAACAGACGCGAGCGCGACAACTAACGACGAACCGCCGAACGAAATGAAGGGTAGCGGCACGCCGGTAAATGGAATTGTCGCGGTGACGACGCCGATGTTGACGAACGCCTGAAAGATCAACCAAAACATCAGACCCGCCGCGAGCGCCTGCCCGAATGAATCCTTCGCTCTTGCCGCAATGCGAAATCCGCGACACACCAAAAAGAGAAACAGTCCCAACACCAACCAGGTTCCGGCGAGTCCCATTTCCTCGCCGAGCAACGCGAAAATGGAATCGGTCTGCGGCGCCGGAACGAAACCGAATTTGCCGTACCCCGCGCCGATGCCGCGTCCAAACAATCCGCCCGACGCGAGCGCGATCAATGTCTGGATCACCTGATAGCCATCGCGATCTGAAAGCGTCAACGGATTCTGCATGAAGATCAGAAAGCGTTCAAACTGGTACGGCGTTTTGAGCACGACGACCGCCGCGACGATTCCGCCGATGATACCCAGCAACAAAAGTTGAATCAGGTCCGCACCCGCCATGAAAAACATCGCCAGCGCGCACGACGCGATGATAATCGCCGTGCTCATATTCGGTTGCAGCACGATCAACCCGCAGACGATCCCAACGATGATCGCGAACGGCAGGACGCCGTACGTGACCTGGCGCCGTTTTTCCCCTTTCGACGACAACCACCTCGCCATATAGACGACCATCGTGAACTTGGCGATCTCCGCTGGCTGAATCGAACCGTCAAGCAACCAGCGGCGCGCGTTGTTGACCGGCGTTGTGAACAATACCGCGATCAACAAGATCAACGTGACGCCCATCAGGATCAGTGCGCCCTTGCCCCACAGACGATAATCTAGCCGCGCACACACAATCAACGCCAACATGCCAATCGCCGCATAGATCGCTTGCTTGACAAAATCGCCTTGTGGATTTTGCGATCCTTGCGCGACGCGCGGCTGAAATGTCACACTGAACACCATAATCAAACCGATGATGAGCAGAATGACGACGATGCCGAGCAACACATAGTCTATTCCCAAAGTGCTTCCCCAACGCTGGCGTTGTTCTTGAACTGTCATCGCGCTCCTCCGTCCAATAAACAGTCAACAGGTAACAGGTAACCGTGTTCACTGTGCACTGACGATTTCTTTGAATCGCTCGCCCCGCTCAAACTCATTCGCAAACATTCCAAAACTCGCGCAACCCGGCGAGAGCAAAACAATTTCGCCCGCGCGCGCGATTTCTCTCGCGCGTTCAACCGCTCCCGCTAAACCATCAAACCGACCAAACAACAAACTTTTTCCCCCGGCGTCCCGCACGGCGTTCTCCAACTGGTCCGTTGCGCTTCCTTCGAGCAGAACCACCGCGCGCACTTTTGCCGCGATCACGCGCGCCATCTCGGAAAAATCGAGCGCCTTGTCCGCACCCCCAGCAATCAACACGATGCCGTGCGCGCGCGGCGCGAACGTTTCGATGGCGACGATTGCCGCCGCCGGTGCAGTCGCGGTCGTGTCGTTGATGTACTGCACGCCGCCCATCTCGCGCACGAATTCCTGACGATGCTCCACACCGCGAAATTCGTGCAACGCTTCCACGATTTGCTCCGGCTTAGCACCCCAGACCGACGCGAGCGCGATCGCGGTGAGCGCGTTCGCGATGTTGTGTTCGCCGGGCACATGCAGATCGCAGGCGTCCATAATCCTTTGCGCCGCGCCGCGCCATCGCCACACCAGCGCGTTGCCGTCTCGGTAGGCGCCTTCTTTCAACCCGCGCGTCGCGCGCGTCCACACCACTTGGCTCAAGGCACGCGGCGCGAAATGCGTCAGCAATTTGTTGTCAAAGTTCAAAACGATAAAATCGGCGGGCTGTTGGTACCGAAAGATCATTGCTTTTGCGTTTGCGTAATCGTCCATATCGCGGTAGCGATTCAAGTGATCGGGAAAAATATTCGTGATCGCCGCGATGTGCGGGCTGATTTCGTGTTCCGGGAAGGCTTCCAGTTGCCACGACGAAAGTTCGAGCACGACCGCTGTCTCCGCGTCAATCTGATCCAGCAGTTCGAGCGCGGAGATTCTCAAGTTGCCGGCGACGACAGTTTTCGGATTTGCGCGTTTCAGAATCGCACCGGTCATCAACGTCGTCGTCGTCTTGCCTTTGGTGCCAGTGATGCCAATGACTTGCGCCGAGCCGCGCGGCAGTCGTTCGACGAAGAGCGACATTTCCATTTCGACTGGGATGTTGCGCTCGCGCGCAAACTGCAACCACTTGCTTTCGCGCGCCACGCCCGGATTGCGGACGATCAAATCGGCGTTCAAAAAATCCTGCTCGCGATGTTCGCCTAAAACGTATTCGATTGGTAAGCCGCGCAACGCGTCCAGCGACGATTGCAATTCCTCCGCGCGCTTCAAATCGGTGATGGTGACGCGCGCGCCTTGCTTCACGAGCCACCGCGCGACTCCCACCCCGCCGCCGTGTACGCCAAGTCCGAAGACGAGAATGCGTCTATCTCTTAGTCCCATCATCGTCTGCTATTGCGCGATCAAATAACCACCAACGAGTAAAACAATCACTCCCAATGTTCGAGCCGCACTAATCGGGTGCACCGGAACACTCAGCCAGCCAAAGTTATCAATCACCATACCGACGAGCAATTGCCCAATGACGATGAGTGTCACCACCATCGTCCCGCCCAAACGCGGCAGGGTCACGCTGATGGTCAAATACAGAATCAAACCCCAGACGCCTGCGATGAGCATATACCACGGTAGAGTCTGCCAATCTCGAATTCTCTCTCCGCCCCGCAGGAATAACAACGTGCCTGACAAAATTGCTCCGCTCAAATGAACAATGAAACTACTTGCCGTACCACCTACGCGTTGTCCCATCGCTCCGGCAATCGGCGATTGAATGCCAACTGCGATTCCTCCTATCAATCCTATCAGAACGATCGTCAGGTATTCGATCATTTGCCACCTTCGGCATAATCAGTGTTCATCGAACGGTTGTGTCCAGTCAACTTCGGCTGACCCAGACTACGACTTGATCGCCTTCCATCCGCCAAGCGAGGCATACGGGAAAATCGCACGGGTTGGTGATCCTTAGGTCGCGCTGCGCGGAACAGTTACAATTCCAGATGTTCGTCCAATACTTCTGCTCTACTCCGAAAATTGGAGGATGCGTCGGCACAGGAGCCACGCGCTCCTGCGTGCCGATGCCAACGACTTCCGCGGTCTTCCTTCCGCCCCACTCTGCCGCCTCACGCAAGCGCGACGCGCTCAAGCAAACGCCCAATCCCCAAACTTCGCCAACTTTTTTCCACGGCTCGTTTTCAAACGCAATCCATTCTCCCTTTACGGATTGTCCCCACTCGCGAATAACCCACTTGGTCTCACGCGCTCTAAAGCAGAGTCTCCCTTGAAAATCCGTTGGATTCGCGCTTGCGCCGCCACTCTTCGTTTGAAAGAACCACTTTTGGTTGTATCCGAAATCGCTACTCGTATCGAAAGTGCAGGTTTTGAATTGACCGATAAAACTTGCGGGCGTTGGAATCGCTTGAGTAGGTATCGCGGGCGGGCTAATTCTCTCTACAACTCTAGGCACGTTTCCAAGTTGCCCGCTCGTTGGCATGCTACAAGCGACTAGAAAAAGACCGACAAGTGCGTAAAGAATCTTTGGGCGCGTTCCGAGAGTATGCGACTTTTGCATTACTGGCGTTTTCAGATGTCTGATTGATGGTTCGCGCCTGAGTGCTAGTCGAGCAACTTCCAATGGTTGCGGTACTTTTCGTATCTACCACCGTGACCTATCTCCCCACTCTTACCGACAAAAACTGTGACGGACAGAGAGGAAGAGAAGGCTTCCTTCGGTATGATAAAATACGTCTCGCGGCCGTGAATATAGAAAATAAGAAAGTTGGCTTCTTGCGCTCCCTTTTCAGTGAGCGAAACTATCAGCTAGTTTTTGGCCTTACCAGTCTTCAATTCAGGGTCTGTCGTCTTGACTTCAATCCGCCTCTGAACTCGGTCAGAAACAGCAAGGAGGTCATAACCTTGCCCGCCGAGGTTTTCCATCACAGTCCATTTACGCTTCATTAATTCGTATGCAACAATGGACTCACCCAGTTCACCTCGAAATTGGTCAAGGCTCTTATCTCTATCCATTTTGATTTTTGGCATTTTGACTCCTCTCGCGTTTGGCGTTTCACGTCTTACAGCAACGCCAACGCAATTCCCAACATCCCCGCAAGTAACCCCGCCAGCCAAAATCGTTGCACGACCTGGGTCTCCGACCAGCCGAGCAACTCGAAATGTAAATGGAGCGGCGCCATTTTGAAAAAGCGTTTGCCGTGCGTCCGCTTGAAGTAGAAAACTTGGATCACGACCGACAGCGTTTCCGCGACGAACACCGCGCCGATCAACGGAAGCAAGAGCCACTGCCCCGTCATCAACGCGACAACCGCGAGCGTCGCGCCAAGCGCGAGCGCGCCCGTGTCGCCCATAAACAATTCGGCGGGATGCGCGTTGTACCAAAGAAACGCGAGGAGCGCGCCAACCATCGTGAAACAGAAAACGACGAGGTACGCCTGCCCCTGCAAAAACGCAATCACGCCGTAACACGCGAACGCAATCGTACTCGTCCAACCCGCGAGACTGTCCAAGCCGTCGGTCAGGTTCACCGCGTTCGTCATACTGACGATGATGAACGCGGCGACAGGAATGTACAACAGCCCGATGTCAATCTTTTCGGGAACCGATGGAATCGCGATGCTCCGCAGATCGAGAACGAAATGCAGCGCGGCGGCGATCACCAGCGCGATGATGGATTGCCACAAGAATTTGTAACGCGCGCGCAGACCTTCACCCTTGTGCTTGCCACGAATCCCCGCGAGATCGTCCAACCCCCCCAGGATGCCGAACGCGAGCAACGTCATCATCGGCACGAGAATCGAGCGACCGATCAGCGTGTTGCCCATCAGCGCCGCGAGATTCAAGCCAATCGTGATGATCAACACGGGACCGATGACCATCACCCCGCCCAGCGTCGGCGTGCCCGTCTTGACTTGATGCTCGGTCGGTTCGTCAATCCGAATCTGCTTGCCGAGACTGTACGCTCTGAGCAAACGAATCAGCGGACCGCCCCAAACGACCGCGAGAAAAAATGAAATTGTGCCGAGCGCGAGGGGCCATGCCACTAGTGCACCGCCTTTCCGCCTCGACGCTTCGACGGGCTCAGGGCAGAATTTCGCTCACGGTGAACACCGTTCGCGCACGCGAGCGCGTTGACGATTTCTTCCATCCGCATCCCACGCGATCCTTTGATCAAAACCAGGTCGCCCGCGCGCATCACCTCGCGCAGAGTTTCGATTGCGTGCGTGTTGTCCTCCGCAAAGAAAATCTTTTCCGACGATTGACCCGCGTCGCGCGCCGCCTCGCCGATCCATTTGCCGCGCGCGCCAACCGCGATCAGCACATCTACCACTTGCGCCGCGCGTCCGCCAACGACCTGATGCCCACTCAACTCTTCTGCGCCCAGTTCGAGCATATCGCCCAATACTACGATCTTGCGCCCGTCCAATTCTGCCAGCAGGTTGAGCGCGGCAAGCGACGACGCGGGACCCGCGTTGTACGTGTCGTCGAGAATCGTCGCCCCGTTTTCGGCTGGCACGGCGATCAAACGCAACTGCGCCGCGATATCGCGCAACCCGCGCAAGATTTCGTCCCACGCTAAATTCTCGAGCAAGCCCACACTCGCTGCCGCGAGCGCGGTGTGAACGCTATGCCGCCCCAAAAGCGGGATGCGAACGTGCAAATGCTCGCTACCATGATGCAGCGCGAACGCGATCCCTTCAAGTCCAAAACTTTCGATGTCGTCCGCCCACAAATCGCAGCGCGAATCCAAGCCGTAGCAAAAAACGCGCGCGCGTGTTTTGTCTTTCATTGCGATCACGCGCGGATCGTCGCCATTCAGCACGGCATAGCCGTCGCGTGGCAATGCTTCAACCAATTCCGCTTTCGCCTGTGCGATCCGTTCAATCGTCCCGAGTCGTTCCAGGTGCGTCGGTCCGACATTCGTCACAACGCCGATGCGCGGCAACGCGATCTCGCACAGCGTTCTGATTTCGCCGAGCGCGTACATTCCCATTTCAAGAATCGCGCGTTCGTGCGAATCATTCAACTGCAAGAGCGTCAGCGGCAAACCAATTTCGTTGTTGAGATTGCCTTCACTTTTCAAAGTGCTGAAGCGTTGGCGCAAGACCGCCGCGATCAATTCTTTCGTCGAACTCTTGCCGACACTTCCCGTGATGCCTATCGTTTCGCATCTGAACTTGCGCCGCCACAACGCAGACAGCTGCTGCAACGCGCGCAAACTCGCTTCAACGACGAAGACGGCGGGAAGGGGCGGCGGGCTAGGTTGCAACCCGGCGACACCTTGACTGGTAGTATCAATCAAGTGCACATTCGGACCTAGCCCGCGCCCTCCGCGCGCTTCAGCGATGATCGCCGCCGCGCCGCGCGCTAACGCATCGGAAATGAATTCGTGCCCATCGCGCTTTTCGCCTTGCAGCGCGACGAAGAGCGAACCCGCTTGCACCTGCCGCGAATCAATCGTCACGTGCGGAATCGCGATAGATCGCGCGCTTTCGGACCGCGCGTTGGTCAGTGCTTCGTACAAATCGGCAAGAGTGAGCATACTCAAGGCGATCCGGCAATCGGGCAATCAGGCATCTGGTTGACTGATTACTGATTGACCAATTGCCTATTTGCCTGCAATACGTACCGAATCAGGAGGCAAGCCGACCATGCTGACCAATTGCTTCGCGACCGACGCGAACACGGGTGATGCGACCTGCGAACCCCACTCGGACGTTTGCGGCTTGTCGAGTTTCACGAGAATCGCGTAACGCGGATCGTCGGCAGGCAAATACCCCACGAACGAAGCAATCGTCCAGCGCGGATCGAGAATGCCCGCAATCGGAATTTGCGCGGTGCCCGTCTTGCCCGCAATGCGATAACCCGGGACGATGGCTTTGTTCGTTGACTCGGCAATAATCGTTTCCGCCAGAATTCTCGTCAATGTCTGCGCGGTCTCAGGTCGAATGACCTGGCGCACGACCTCGGAATTGGTTTTGCGGGTTTTGCCGTTCGCGGGCTGGATCTCTTGCACGATGTACGGATGCATCAATTTGCCTTGATTCGCGACCGCGCTCACTGCGACAAGCATCTGCAACGGCGTCACCGCGATCCCCTGCCCGAATGCGTTGGTCGCGAGATCCACTTCGCGCCACTCGCCATCGCCCACCGATTTCACTTTGCCCGCGACTTCGGCGGCGAGATCGACGCGCGTCGCCGAACCGAATCCGAATTTGCGGATGCACTGATAAAATCGTTCCGTGCCCATGCCAACGCTGATCTTCGCGGCTTCGACGTTCAGCGACAACCGCAACACATCGGTCAGCGAAACATGCCCCGGCGCGATGTCTCCGTGGTTCTTGATCAATCGCCCGCCGATAATGATCGAACCCGTATCGTCAAAACTCGAATTGATGTTCACCGTTCCCTCGTCAAGCGCGCACGCGACGGTGATGATTTTGAAAACCGATCCCGGTTCGTACTGCGCGCTGATCGCAGGATTCGAGTACTTGGTTGTGTTCGCGGGATCGTAGTACGCGTTCAAATCCGCCGTGGGATACGACGCCATCGCCAGAATCGCGCCGGTCCGCACGTCCATCACGATTATGGTGCCGCCCGCCGCGCGCGTTTCGCGAATCGCGCTTTGCAATTCCGCCTCGGCAATCCGCTGAATACCGCTATGCAAAGTCAACACGATCTTCGCTCCGTCCGTCGCGGCGTGGAATGCAGGAACCTCAAACGGAATAATGTCGCGAAACGCGTTGCTCGATCCTCTGATCTCACCGTCGATCCCGCGCAAGTCCGTTTCGAAATACTGCTCGATGCCGTACGCGGATTGGCGCAGCGCGTTCACGTATCCAATCACGGGCGCGGCGAACGCGCTCGCGGGATACACCCGCCTGGAACTGCCTTCGACTTTGAGGGCGGCGAGTCCAAGGCGGTCTTTCAAACTCTGCGCCGGACCGCCCACCGATTGCGGGACGTTCTGCGCCAGAATGACATTCGTCGCGCTGGACCTGAGTTTGGCGAGAATCGTATCGCTCGGCTGACCCAGGATCGGCCCAAGTTCTTGGGCAACGCGCTCAGGAATGTAAATATCCTTCGGCGTCGCGGTGATGTTGTAGACAAAAACGTCGGTGGCGAGTAACGTCGCGTCGGCGGTGACAATGTCGCCGCGGCGCGCGTAGATTGGCGCGTAGTATCTAAGTTGGTCATCGCCGCGGCGCGTCAGTTTGTCCATCTCGACGATCTGCCACCAGAACAAACGCACGGCAAGAAAAAAGCCAATCGCCAGGATGATGATCAAAGCCGCGCGCATCCGCAGCGGCGCACGGGACAAAGTTGGCTCAGCCATCGTCACCTCCTACGGACTTGCCTCGACCGCGCGCGCGTTGGAAAGCCAACCCAATCGCGACAGCAACTCACTCCACCACAATTCAACCAAACTGGATGCCGTCAAGGTGGCAGATTCGCCGTTGCGCGGCGCGGGCTTGGGCGGCAAGACCGGATAATTTTTGACGACGACGAAAGTCGTCTGCGTGATCGTTGCAGGGCGCAAACCCAGCCGCCGCGCGCGCCCCGCGATTTTGTCAGGTGTGGCCAGCGCGGCAATCTCGTATTCCAACTGCGCGTTTTCGCGGCGCAGGCGTTCCAGTTTGTCCTGCAGTTCAAGCGCATGCTGCCCTGTCATCGTCGCCTGACTGCTCTGCGTCAAGTAGATCATTCCGAGGAGCGCGATCAAGCCAACCAGCAAGAGCAAAGCGCGCGCGATGCTGAAACTGAAACCGCTATTGATTTGAGGAACGCGGAGGGTTGGATTGTCCATCATTCATCAAACCCTGTCATTTCGAGATGCGTTTTGTGCGACGCGAAATCGCTCACTCGCAGATACCGAGATTTCTCGCTGCGCTCGAAATGACAGGTCAAATTCTTTCCGCCACGCGCAGTTTCGCGCTGCGACTGCGCGGGTTGGCGGCGATTTCTTCGTCCGTCGGTCGAATCGGATGTTTCGTTAAAACGCGCAGTTGATCCGATGACCGAAAAAAATTCTTCACGCGGCGATCTTCGAGTGAATGAAACGAGATAACCGCCGCGTGTCCTCCTGGCTTGAGTGTCTCGACCACTTGGGGCAAAACGTGGTCGAGTACTGCTAACTCGCGATTGACCGCGATGCGTAACGCTTGAAAAGTTCGCGTCGCGGGATGAATCCGTCCGCGCCGTCCCAGCGCGCGCTCGATCACGTCGGCAAGTTGTTTCGTCGTGTTGAGCGGTCGCGCGTGGACGATGGCGCGCGCGATGCGACGCGAGGCGCGCTCTTCGCCGTACTCGAAAATCAAATCCGCCAATTCTTTTTCGCCGAGTGCGTTGACCAGAGCGGCGGCGGTCGTCGCGTCATCGAGATTGAAGCGCATATCGAGCGCGCCGTCGGTTAGGAACGAAAAGCCGCGCGCGGCGTCACCTAACTGCATTGACGATAAACCAAGATCGAGTACAATACCATCGGCAGAAGCAAAGCCGCGGGCGGCTGCAATCGCGTTTAGATTCTCAAAGTTCGAATGAACCAGCCGCGCACGTTCGCCGTAACGCGCGAGATTCTCTGTAGCAACCGCCAGCGCGGCTGGATCGGCATCGAGACCGAGCAATCGTCCTGTTGGCGCGGACGCATCGAGAATACCTGCCGCGTGTCCGCCCGCCCCGAGCGTCGCGTCAATGTAGCGTCCGCCATCGCGCGGCGCGAGGTACTCGATGACGGTTTGGAAAAGAACTGGCACATGTGCGCGCTCCTGGGTCATCGTTGCACTAATCTGTCATTTCGAGGAGCGGCGCGACGAGAAATCTTGTCGTCGCGAGGAGATTTCTCGCTTCGCTCGAAATGCCATCACGCGAGTTATTTCACGCCCTGCATCATATCGCGCCAGCGTTCCGCAATCGCCGAGGGTTCTGCCGTGATGCGTTCGGTCATCGCTTGATGCTTCTTCGGATCCCAGATTTCAATTCGATCATACAAACCAACGACGATCACTTCGCCATTCAACCCAAACTGTGATCGCAGATTTTGCGAAATCAAAATTCGTCCCTGCTTGTCGAGTTCAATCGTCTCGGCTTTACCCAAAAAATAACGCGACCAATCGCGCGACTCGGGACTTTCAAAACCTTGCGCGACAACTTTTTCCGCAACCACTTTGAAACGCGGTTCGGTGAAAACGAAGAGACAATCGTCGAGTCCGTACGTGATCACAAGACCCGACTCGAGTTCGTCGCGCCATTTGGCGGGCATAGTGAGTCGCCCTTTGTCGTCAATCGTATGCTGAAATGTCCCAACGAACACGTGTTCGGTTTCTCCCACTTTGGGGTCAAGAACGGGCGTTCTACATACTTTGTCTCCCACTGCAACCCATTTCGCCCCAGATTCCAGTACTATTAAACCACAACACAGGCGCGGTGTCAAGGGGTCTTGGGCATTTGGCCCAAACTTTAAGGTTGCAGAGGAAAGAAATCAGTCACTTGGCACCCAGCGTTAGTGTCGCTTGGCAAAAAACACCCTGCCAATAGTGGCGCGCGAGAAATAGATTCCGAGGAAAAGGATGAACCCCGTCTCCCTGCTCTGGCATCTCCAGATGACCGACACAGAACTTGACGATAAAACAAGGCGAGTGCGTCAGGTGGAGGACGCGCTGGCAAGCGATCCGAACTTGGCCACCGCGCGCACCGCGAACGACGACGCGCAGCAACGATTGGGCGCGTTGCGCGGACAACTGCACGACCGCGAACTTGAGGCGAAAGCACTCGATGCCAAGATCAAGGAAATCGAAGAGCGACTGTACAGTGGGCGCGTGACGAATCCGAAAGAACTCGACGGGATGGAAAAGGATTTGCAAATGCACAAGCGTCAGCGCAGCGCGCTCGACGACAAACTGCTGGAGCTGATGGACGCGGTGGAACAGACGCAAAAACGCGCCGACCAAGAGGCGAACTCGCTCAAGCAAGTCGAATCGGCGCGCACGCGCGATCTCGAACAGCTGTCACACGAACGCGACTCGCTCGCCGCGCGTCTTGCCGAGTTAAACGTGGAACGCGATCAAACGCGCGCCGCGCTGAACGCGGACACGTTACGCACGTACGATCATCTTCGCAAAACAAAAACGGGGCGTGCCGTCGCGCCAATCAAACGCGACGCGTGCAGTGTTTGCGGCGTCGCGACCCCGACTGGTTTGGTGCATCGCGTGCTCGAGGGAAGCGAGATCGTGCTCTGCTCTGGTTGTGGGAGAATCATGGCGGCATAGTGTGATCCGCGAATAACGCGAATCCCCGCGAAGATTTTTCCATCGTGTTATTCAGGGATCAAAAATGAAAATGTCGCGAAAAATTGCTCTCTACGCCGATGGCGCGGCGCGCGGTAATCCAGGTCCCGCCGCCATCGGGATTGTGCTCACTGACGAACGCGGCAACGAAATAGAGGCACTGGGTGAAGCGATTGGTCACGCAACGAACAACGAAGCGGAGTATCGCGCGCTCCTGCGTGGCTTGGAGCGTGCGGCGCGTCACGCAGACGCCATCGAAATTCGCACCGATAGCGAACTGCTCGCGCGGCAGTTGAACGGCGCGTATCGCGTCCGCGCAGCAAATCTGAAACCACTTTACGCGCAAGCCCAGCGTGCGCTCAAGCAATTCAAGCGCGTGACGATTGCGATCATTCCGCGCGAGTTGAATAGGCGGGCGGATGCGTTGGCGAATGCGGCGCTGGACAAGGCGCGATGACACGCCCACTCCTCATCCTCGTCACAGGCGCGCCTTGCGCCGGTAAGACGACGCTCGCGCGGCACATCGCAGACAAGTTTCGCTTGCCGCTGATCGCGAAAGACGACATCAAGGAAACGCTCTTCGACTGGCTTGGCTGGAAGGATCGCGAATGGTCAAAGCAGTTGGGACGCGCGACGATGCGCTTGCTGTTCTACTTTGTGGAATCGCAACTCGCGGCAGGACATTCGTGCATCGTCGAAAGCAATTTTCGCGCGGAGATGGCGGCGGCAGAATTTCGCGCGTTACAGGCAAAGCACGATTTTGTCTCTGTGCAAGTTGTGTTAAAATGTGAGCGCGACGTTCTTGTCCAACGGATTCGCGCGCGGTGGGACTTGGGCAAGCGGCACCTGGCCACGTTGATAACTTGGTGAGCGATGAAGAACTTGCAATGATTCTCAACAGCGACTTTCAAGCAATGGACCTTGGCGGACACGTCATCGAAATTGATACGACAGATTTTGACAAGATTGACTACGCCGGATTGTTTCGTGCGATAGAATCGGCAATCAGAGGAACACGATCAGAATGAACCTGCTCGCTTTTTTTCTGCTAGTTACTGCGCCCATGCGAATTTATCAAAATACAACCTTGCCCCCGAACGGCGAGTACCACCAGCCCGTCATCATCATGGCAGACAACATCACCTTCGACTGCAATGGCTCGGCGTTCATCGGCGACAAGGTTGGTGTCGGTTTGCTGCTTCAAAATCGCAGAGGGGTCACGGTTCGCAATTGTACCTTTCGCAATTGGGATGTAGGAATGTACGTCTTCAGCGGGAATCGTTTCACTTTTGAGAACAATGATTTCAGCGGCAATTACCTTGACGACAATTCGAATATCGAACACTTGAAACCGATCCCGCACGGCGGGATGATTTTGAACGGCATCCAAAACTCGCGCCTCGTCGGCAACAAGTCGAACGGGAATGTGGTGGGGATTCAAATTTTGAATTCGTCGCGTATTCGGGTTGAGCGCAACACGACGAGCCGCGATCGCGGCTGGGGCATTTACCTCTACAGCACGACCGCGAGCCAGATTTACTCGAATACTGTCGAATATTGCAATCGCAGTTGTCCCGAATGGGGTCAGGATGCTGGCTGCGGCGCGGCGGGCATCGTCCTCACAATGCAATCAGACCGCAACCAAATCGGCTGGAACATCTTGACCGCAGACGGCGATGGAATCTATCAAGGCAACCTGCCCGAAACCGCGAGCAACGACAATGAAATGATGTACAACACGATTTCGAACAGCATCGCCAACGGCATCGAAGCCACGTTCAGTTCTGGCAATCGCATTCATCACAACACATTTACGAACGACAATTACGGCGCGTGGCTCGGGTACGCGCAGAACGTGCGCTTTGAGTACAACACCGTGCGCGGCGCGAAAATGAAGAGCGTGCAGCAAGACAACGCGCAGAACAGCAGTTACTCGGGCAACCTCATCGAGGGCGCGGACATTTTGTTACAACCCGTCGAAGGCGGCGTATGCCAAGGGAACGGATTTCAGAACAACAAACTCACCAACGCGCAAATCGTTTCGGCTGGGTGTAAATGAACTCGCGCGTCTTCTTCGTCACCACTTGCTTTGTCCTGATCGGCATCGCACGGTTCGCGCTGCACGCGCCGACCACCTTCGCACAATCGCCAACCGAAGAGCCAACCAAACGACCGTACGTTTTTCCTACCCCGATTTTCGTCCCGACTTTTCCGAACGATACGCCTAAACCGCCACCGACGCGCGTCACCCCCACGGCAACGCCAAGCGCGCCGGTTGCGACTGAGCCACCCCCAAGCGAGCAAACGTACACCGTGCAGCCAGGCGACAGTCTTTGGATCATCGCGCAAAAGGTGTACGGCAGCGGCGCGAAATATCCGTTGATCGCGAGCGTGAACGACATCACGACGACCACGCGCTTGCATACGGGAATGATCCTAAAAATCCCAAGCGCCCCTGGAGTTGCGACCCTGACACCGACGAGGGCACCATCAACGCCGACCCTTGCCGCAACGCTCGCACCGACGGCAAGCCCAACCTCCGCGTTGCCAACGCCGACCCCATCACCCACCGCGTCAAGTTTGATCCCCGCATCCATCGCAGGACCCGCGTCCA
>Ga0315294_10002659_pt1 | contig 19505 bp, 9 predicted proteins | sample YL17G13_40_MG_FD_203626 | JGI IMG/M metagenome (GOLD analysis project Ga0315294, IMG submission 203626) | Sediment microbial communities from Yellowstone Lake, YNP, Wyoming, USA - YL17G13_40 | ecosystem: Environmental > Aquatic > Freshwater > Lake > Sediment | place: USA: Wyoming | collected...
CCGGAGCGGCTCCCGGCGGCAACGGGGCAAACTGGCAGCGCGCCTACGACGACCTCCAGCCGGCGCTGGCGGCGGCGCGCGCCGGCGACTCCATCTGGGTGGCCGGCGGCACCTACTTTCCGACCCGCGACGCCAACCGCGAATCCTCGTTCCGGCTGAAGCCGGGCGTGGCCGTGTACGGCGGGTTCTCCGGCGGAGAAAACAGCCTCGCGGAACGCGACTGGACACGCAACCGCACGGTGCTGTCGGGCGATATCGGAACGCGCGGGGTAGTCGACGACAACGTCTATCACGTGGTGTGGGGCGCCGACGACGCTGTGCTCGATGGCTTCGTCATCACCGGCGGCAACGGCGCCCGTCCGGGCGGACCTCCCGGCCCCGGTGGGCCTCCCGGCTTTCTTCCCGGTCCGGGCGGGCCGCCCCGGTCGCCTGGACCCGGCGCCACCGCACCCATACACATCTCGCCCCAGCAGATCCTGAGCGGCGCCGCCGCCGGGCAGGGCGGCGGCATGATCAACTTCCAGACCGCGCCGACGGTCCGCAACTGCACCTTCGAACACAACCGGGCCATGAAGGGTGGCGCGGTCTACAACATGGTGGCCACCAGCTTTCCTCCCCGCCCCGGAGAGAAGCGGAAGGCGCCGCTGTTCATCGGCTGCACCTTCCGAAACAACTTCGCCATGGGCCGCGGCGGCGGCGTGAGTAACGACCTGGGCACCGCGCCCGTGTTTCTCAACTGCGTTTTCGAAGAGAACGAAACGCCGCAGAAAGGCGGCGGAATGTACAACGACTTCGGATGTTCCCCCATCCTGATCAACTGCCTTTTGCGCCTCAACAAGGCCGAGACCGCCGCGGCCATGGGCAACGACGGACAGTCGTCGCCGATTCTTCTGCGTTGCACGTTCACGGCGAACCAGGCGCAGAGCGCGGGCCCGAGCTTGTATCAGGGAACCGGTCCCGCGAACAACCCGGTGGTGCTCGAATCCGTGGTGTGGGGCAACCGCTGCGAGTGGGAATCCGCCGGCCTCTACAACTGGCACGACAATACGCCGGTCGTCAAAGACTCGGTCATAGAAGGCGGCTATCCGGGAGCGCAAGGCGACGACCCACGCTTGAACGGGAACGGCGTGGCGGCCGTCAATGCCGGGTACAGACCCGGTGACGCGCGCTTCGCCGAGGGCATGCTGGCCGCGCTGCTGGACCGTTTGTGGCCCTATCAATCCAGCGGCCTGGATGACAGGCCTCCGGAACCCGGCCGGAGAGTGCAGGCCCCGGTCCCTTCTTCCGAGAGGATCGTCTACGTGGATGCCTCGCGTCCCGCGGGCGGCGATGGCGTTTCGTGGGCGGCAGCCTATTCTTCACTGGAAGCCGCGCTGGCGGACGCGGGCCGCGACGGGGCCGAGGTGCGGGTCGCGGCGGGGGTTTACAGGCCGGCCGGCAACGATCGTTCCGCATCCTTCCGGCTTTACCCTGGGGTGGGGGTCTACGGTGGTTTCACGGGCGTCGAGAGCAGCCGTAACGCGCGCGACTGGCGGAAGAACCGCACCACGCTTTCCGGCGATGTGGGGGTGGCGGGAAGGCCGGAGGACAACGCCTACCACGTCGTCACGGGTTCCGACGGCGCACTTCTCGACGGCTTCATCATCACCAGCGGCTATGCCGACGGCGTGGGCTACGACGGCAAGGGCGGCGGTTTGATCAACTATCGTCGCGCTCCGCAGCGCCGTCCCAACCTTCCCGACATCACCGGTTACTCCCCGGAGATTCGCAACTGTGTATTCACGGGCAACTTCGCGCGCGACGGGGGCGCGGTCTACAACTACGACCGCGCGAAGCCGCGGTTCATCGCGTGTGTCTTCACCAAGAACCGCGCCGATAACGGCGGGGCGGTGCTGGACCGTGTCGGAGTTGAGGCCCTTTATGAGCAGTGCGACTTCCTGGGCAACTGGGCCCGCTGGCGCGGCGGGGCGGCGTATTTCGATTACGGCTCGCGGCCGAAGATCAACGGAAGCGCCTTTGTCGAGAACTCGACGGAAGGGCATGGCGGGGCCATCTACAGCGCCAGCCGCGCGTCTCAACTGGAGAACACCGCCGTGAACCTGACCGGCTGCCGGCTGGAGAAGAATGCCGCGCGGGGCGACGGCGGAGCCGCGGCGTTCGACGACAGCACGGCGGCCAGCGTCGCCGGGTCCCAGTTTACCGCCAACGTGTCCGGCCGGAACGGCGGAGCCGTGGCTGTGACCAACCGGTCCGTGATCGAGAACCGCAACAACCGCTTCCAGGACAATTCGGCGCGCGGCGAAGGCGGAGATGTATTTCAGGAGCGTAACCCTGGGCGACAAGCGGTGACGAAGCGCGCGAACCCCTCTTCGAGTGCGGCCGGCATCTCCGTGCAAGATTTTACCCGCCGCAACGGCGATGGCTGCTTCGTGTCCTGGTGGTGAATCAGGGCCCTGCTCCGCGGGCGATGCCGCCGCGCACGGCCCGGACGCGGAGCTTCTCGGTCTTCTCCTTGTAGCTGCCGATCCCGAAGTTGAAATCCATCGTCCAGGCCCTGGTGCTGTGGTTCGCCAGCGTGGTGGACGACCAGTATTCCGATGGCGTGGCGCCCGGAAAGTAGGTGGCGTCGATCGAGGGCCGGGTCCTGTGCTCGTCGTTCAGAGACTGCAGTTCCTTGATATTCGGCAGCCGCCAGTCGTCGCGCCCTCCCAGCGACAACGCTTCGGCGTACTTCAGCGCCTCCTCCCAGGTCGTGAGTTCGGGGGCCTCTGCCTTCTGCCAGATCAGGCCGGTATGGTTGTCGGTGACGGTTGCATCCCCATTGTCCTTATAGCTGTTAAAGAGGCCGTCCGCCTTGACGGAACTTCGCACGCAGCGTGCATGAAATGGCCGCCTGCCGCCGGCGCTGGTCGTTTCATTCTTCGGATGAGGGCCAATGCCTCCACCGGCATTCACCACCCAGACGCGCGACGGGTCATCCGCACGCGGATCGGCCGGCCACCAGTACTCGGCATCGGATCTGCTGAAAACGGGATCGAGCGCCGGTTTGCCGTCGTTGTGGTTGGTGATGCTGAACAGTTCGTGGGCGAACGGGAGCCGCCAGTCATTGTGCCCACCGAGGGAAAGGCTCTTGCAGTGGGCCGCAGCCCTCTCCCACGTCATCTCTCCCCCGTCCGCCTGCTGCCACAACAGCCCCGTTACTTGATCTGTGACGGTTCCGTCGCCATTGTTCTTGAACGAAGGCGGATTGATGGTGTAGTCGCAGTCTGCGCCGAACGTTTCGGTGAAGTGCCGCGTCTGCCCGGTGTCGGGGAGTTTAGCCATTGTCCAGGGAGACGGCTGCTTCACGGACGAGGAGGCGCGGGTGCTTTCTCCGGTCTTTCTCGGCGCTCTTGCAGGTGATTGCCCATAGGAAGCGACGAGCAAGGCCAGAAGTATCGGGCCGGCCAGAGTCCACACTTTGGGTTTTGTCATCATCTCAACCGATCCTCACCGTCACCGTATTGGCCTCCTTGCCGTCCACCGTGACGATGATGTTCACTTCTCCCCGCCCGGCCAGCGAGCGGGGAAGCGGGCCGAGGTTTATTTGGTCGAGGCCCACGTACTCGCCCTGTGCCACCGGCCCCGCCACCGCAACCGTTTGGCCACCGATCGTAGCGCTGGCACTTGTTGTCACACCCCGCATGCCCGTCCCGAAAAGCAGCAAGTACACCTGGTCCCCCGTTGCGCCCAGGTCAACCGGGAGCGCAGTTCGCCGGCCTTCCGGCAATGTTGAGTCGAAGACAAACTGCGACGTCCGGGCGCCGTTGGCGGCGACTTTCAGCGCGATGGCGGCCGCCACGCCCTTTCCGTCCGCATTAGCGGAAAACAGGCTGGGCGCAACTCGCGCCACAGTCACATTCCCGGCGGCAATCGCCTGCCCGTTGCTGTAAACAGCCACCGACGCCGGTCCATCCGCGGCGCCTTTGGGCATCAGGTAGTTGACCTGAGCCGGCGAGACAGCGAACAGCGGTGCAACGCGCTCCGCTCTTGCCGAGTCCGTCACCTTCACCGTGATGCTGCCGAGAGTCACCGGCAGCGGCGTCGAATCGGCAACCGCGGTTCTCGACGACAGTGCCTTGCCGAAGCCCGACTGAATGGACTCCGGCGCAGCCCCCGCCTGATAGCTGGCGGCCGATACGGAAGTGAACAAGGCCGCGGGACGCGCCACACGGAAGCCGATGTGGTAGTAGGGATGGTTTGGATCCTGCGGACCTCGGTAGTAGCTTGGGTTCCGGTTCGACACCCGCGCGTGGCCGGGGTCGGTTTGGTCGCCGTTGTACCAGTTACCCCCGCGCATGCCACGGTACGGCAAGCCGTCCGGCATCGGGTTGCCGCTGTCCGGGCCGGGCGGATTCTTGTAGGGACTCACGCTGTAGTAGTTGTTTTGATACCAGTCATTGACCAATTGCCAGACATTGCCGGCCATGTCGTAAAGTCCCCAGGCGTTGGAGCCGTCGTTGGTCTGGTAGGTTGCCTGGCTACCGGGCCATCCGAAGTCCGCCTTGCTGTGCAGTTGCCCGTTGTAGAAACCCACGGGCGTGGTCCAGGGATAGGGTCCGGTTCGGTACGGGTTGTTGTTGGAGATCGGCCAGTTGGCTTTCAGGAGATCCGCATCGTTGCCCCAGGGAAAGATGTAGTAGGGGTTGTATTGACCGCCGCGTCCCGCGTATTCCCACTCCGCCTCGGTAGGGAGCCGGTACCCGTTCTTGGTGAAATCACACTTCCAGGTAGTGAGATCGTAGCAAGGCTGAAATCCCTGCTGGTCGCTGAGCCAGTTGGTATAGGCCGCCGCGCCAAACCAGCGGATTCCGACCACCGGGTGGGTGGCTCGATTATCAATGATCGTGAACGTCGAGCTGTCCCATCCGATGCTGTTGTAGTCCACCAACTGGCGCGTTTCGCAGTAAGGATCGCTGCCACCTTTGCGGTAGACCATTCCGCCGCGCACCTCGATAAGGCCTTGCGCGTACGCGGAGTTGAGGAATTCCATGTACTGCTGGTTGGTGACGTGGAAAGTGCCGACGAACAACGAATCGATCCAGACGCGGTGGATAGGCACCTCGTCACTGGGATGTTGGGGATCGACGAAGCTGTGGTGGTCGCCCATCTGAAATTCGCCGGCCGGCAGCAGCGTGAGATTTGGAAATTTGGAGGCGCCGGGGGCTGCACGCACCCGATATACGCTGTTTCCGGAAGTCACATACAAGGATTTCTTGTCCGCGTCGCCCCACGCCAGATTTCGAGTCTTCTCGGGGACCGCGATGGTGCCCAGCAGTTTGGCCGCCGGCGAGTAGATCCAAATGCGGCCCTCTGTGCCGGCAATGTACAGGTTCCCGGCGAGGTCGACTTTGATGCCGTCAGGAGCAAGGTCACTTGCTTCGACAAAAACGCGCTGGTTTGACAGCGTTCCGTCCGGTTGCACGTCGAATAGCATCACCCTGCGATCGTCTGTGTCCGCAACGTAGAGGCGTGATTCGTCAGGCGAGAAAGCGATGCCATTCGGACGCTTGAGGCCCTTGACCAGGAGTTCCGGCGCCTGCGGATTTGTGGTGACACGGTAGACGCCGTAGAACCCAAGTTCCTCCTGCGAACTACTGATACCATACGCCGGATCGGTGAAGTAGATGGCGCCGTCGGATTTCACCGCCAGGTCGTTGGGGCTGTTGAGGCGCTTGCCTTGGTATTGCGTGGCGAGCGGTGTTTCAGCGCCGTCCGCCTGGCGGCGAGCCACCTGCCGTTTCCCGTGCTGTGCGAGCAAGAGCCGGCCCCGAAGATCCTCCGCCAGGCCGTTTGAGTTGCCCGACGGCCGATAATAAGGCTGCGCGCCAGCCTTGACCGTCCACTTGTAGACGGTGTTGCCGGAAATGTCACTGAAAACCAGGTAACCGTCGAACAACCACTGCGGACCCTCGGTGAATTCGAAGCCGGTGGCGACTTTCTCAACGGTTACCGCCCCGGTAAAAGGCGACTGGGCACACGCAACAGCAGCAAACAAGACGGTGAGAATCAGGCCGTTGAATACGTCTGCTTTCGAATGCTTCATAACTAACCTACTCAGCGGCCAGCCACGGATTAGAAGGATTTACGACTATCGGCAAGCCGTGAAATTCGCATCCGTGGAATCCGTGTGCCCGTGGACTGCCTTCACTTGATGTTCACCGTCACCGTGTTGGCCGTTCGGCCATCGACTTTGAGCACCAGGCCCACCTCGCCTTTCCCCACCAGCGTGCGTGGCAATGGCCCCGCGTTCACCTGGTCGAGGCCGGAGTAGAGGGTGTGGGCAGCGGCCGCTGCTACCGGGACGGTCGTCCCGCCAATCGTCACGCTGATCCCCGAAAGAGCCTTGACGCCGCGAATGCCTGTACCGTAGAGCGAGAGGTAAACCTGGTCGGTTGCAGCACCCAGGTCGATTGGAACAGACAGGTACTTTCGCTGGGTCGTGTCGTACTGGGAGACGGGCACGTCGCTGCGCGCGCCGCCTTCGCCGACGCGCAGTGCGGTGATCGCGCCAACTCCGCTGCCGTTGGCATTGGCGGCGAAAAGCCCGGGCATGACCGGTTCGATAACCACGCTTGCTGCAGCGCTCGTGCCTGAGTCGCGCTTCACCGTGAGCGTCGCCAGACCGGTCGCGACGCCATCGGGGATCAGCAGATTGATCTGCTTTGGTGAAGCGTAGAACAGACGGCACGGCTGCGTGGCGCCCGCGCTGTCGGTTATCTCGACGCTGACGCCGCCCAGCCTGGTGGGAGGCGGGGTTGTCGAAGCCAACTCCTCGGTACTCGCCAATCCATCCCCGAATGCGCTCATAATCGCGCCCGCCGCGGCTGGCCGCGCCTGGAAACTGGCCCCATTCACATAGCGGACCGGGTACGTCTCGATCAGGCCCTTCGGTGTCAGGTCTTTATCTTTCAGGCCTGCAAAGTCGGGCGGGTACCGGCGGATTCTGAATACCGCGTTCCAGTTGTGGCCCCGATCGTCCAGGCCGGATGTTTGACCTTGCTGAAGCGGGCCTTGCTGGACCACTGGATTGACATACTGCCAGACGATCTCCTTCGCCTGGGTCACTTCGACCAGCACCCCGTGGGTGCCGTAGCAAGCGAGCGTGTTGCCGTTGAGCAGCCGCTGCGCGCCGGAGATGTCCGATTCGTAATATTGCGGCCCGGTCAAGCCCGCATACGTCCACGTAAGCTGGCTCGGCCCATACGCCGATCCGGACGTGATCGCGTATGTTCCGTTAGCGTTCAGAGGCGGCACGAATTCGTCCAGGGAGGAAAGATTCCCGCCCGGCCTCTGGACACCGTTGTTAAACACCAACATGTTGCCGGCGCCGGGACTGCCCGGCTCGATCCATTGGGCGTCGTGCTGCTGGTAAAGAATCTCATCGGAGGCCTTGCCCGCGCCGTACTGTTGCGGATTGCCCCAGCGGTAGAGAAGGTCGCCCCCCTTCCCGTACCGGCCTCCCGCATGCCCCGCTGCCTCGGCTTTGGTCGTTGAATGGTCGATGACCCAGACCTCGCTGTTGCCGCGGACGCTGAGGAGGATCTGATCGAGCACCGGGTTGTAGTCGATCGAGTTCATGTGGTTCCAAAAGGCGGGCATCCGCAGTTGTGTGGCGTTGGGGTTGATCAGTTCCGGGTGACTGTTGGGAACCCCGTAGTTCTGTTTCGACGGATCGAAATTCTGAATCAGGTGGTCCCACACATGCCACTCCCAGACGATGCGCCCGCCTTTTGGCCGAATCGGCTCGATTTCAACCACGGCATCGGGTGCGAGATAGGTGTCTTGCAAGGAACTGGGGTTAAATCCCGCCGCGATCGCCTCGGCGGCTTCCTTGCGCTCGACCAGCAGCGAGATCACATTGCCGTTTGGCAGCGGTTTGATGTCGTGGTGAAGGGCGTAAGTCTTTGTCGCATACTCGAACTCCCATACCAGGTTGCCGTCCCAGTCGTACTCCTCGAGGCGGCCGCCTTCGCCGCCGCCCGTCATACCGGTGGCAGGCAGCATGGCGGCGCGCAGCAGATGGCCGTTCGGCAGCAGGTGCGCGGATTGCCCCGGCTCGTACTTGCTGTCCCAGGTGTTGATTACCTGCCCGTAGTTGTCCATCAGGTAGGTGCGGCCGTTGTGCTTGGGCGCGAGCAGGCTGTATCCCGGCGACACCCGCTTCGCGTCCTGCATCATCAGTCCGACGGTCCGGTTCTGGGCTTCAAGACAATGGGTAAAAAACCCAATAGCCAAAAGAGCGAAAATCGTGCATCGTCTCATTTCAAACCTCACATTCAGATCCCATCTGGTAACGGACCTCGGCCCCTGTCCTCGATCCGGACGGCCGACCGTCCTTTTCAATCGGCCGCGAGGGCCGCGAACAGGCCGGGACGCCCTACCAGCGCAATCCCTTGGCTCCCTATACCAATAACCCGGCGAGACGCAGGGAGCGCAACACTTTTACTTTTCCTTTACAAATTCGCTCCGTCGAAAGTCAGGTCGGTTGTAGCGCCGGCATCTTGCCGGCAACGCTGGCCCGCAGGGCCGGGGGACGCAGCCTGACGGCTGCGTCTGGAGTTTCTGCATTTGGCGCCGCAAAGCGGCGCCCTGGAGTTTGTACATTTTGCGCCGCGACAGCGGCGCGAGAATCATAGCCGGGGGTGAGGGCCGCCGGTTTTGCGGCCCGCAACCCCCGGAATCAGCGTTAACATTGATCGCGCCCCGGCAGGGGCGCGGAGAATCCCGCTGGGAGCAACCGACGCAAATGCCTTCCACACATCTGAGCCTGAACTTCCACGTCATCTTCTCGACTCGCGATCGCGTGCTCGAAATCGGCGCGGATTGGCGGGCAGATCTGCACGCCTATCTCGGCGGTTGCGTTCAAGGAGCCGGCGGGCAGCCGCTTATCGTCGGGGGTATCGCAGATCACGTCCACCTGCTCATGAGGTTGCGCGCGACGCATTGCCTGGCCGATGTTATGCGTCACATCAAGGCGGGATCCTCGCGCTGGGTGCATGAAGGCCACCGCCGGCGCACATTCGCCTGGCAGGATGGCTATGCAGGGCTAACCGTCAGTCCCTCGAGGATTGCGTCCGTGTATTCATACATCGAGCATCAGGAAGAGCACCACCGCAAGAAGACTTTTCAGGAGGAGTATGTGGAATTCCTCCGGGAGAGCGGCATCGAGTACGACGAACGGTATCTCTGGTAGCCTGGCGCCGTCAAGCCAAGCCCTTCTCGCGCCGCTGTCGCGGCGCATTTATGTTTTCGCCCTTATCCGGGGGTGGCGGGCCGCAAAACCGGCGGCCCTCACCCCCGGCTATGATTCTTGGCGCCGCTCCGCGGCGCCCGCACCCCGCGGGGGCGCCAAGTGTAGAAACTCCGGACGCAGCCTGAAGGCTGCGCTACCAATGTGGTGCCGGCTGGAAGCCGGCGATACACCGTGGCCTTTCATTGCTATCGGCGGGCCGCAGGCCCATGGGGCAATCCCCGGGGAGTCAGTGCACGGACTTGCGGCGCGGGCACGCTGCCTCAGACGTCTGAAGCCCCTTGTCTGTCTCAGTGCAATGGCGGCTACTGGACAGCGATGGTGACGGTGTTGGAGGGGACGCCGTCAATCGCCAGAACGACGGGAACGGCGTTGCCGGCCGGAGCGTTGCCCGGCACCTGTACGTCCACCTGATAGAGGCCCACGAAGCCTGGAAACAGTCCCGAGAAACTGACGGGAGCCGGAACACCCCCGATGGTCACGTTGGGTGACGTGATCGTCGTCGAGAGCGGATTGTTCGATGCCAGCGTTCCGTTTGCAGGCTGACTTACTACTGCTCCGAGTCCGGTGCAGAAGATCGAGAGGTACTCGCCTCGGTTGACCGGGCGAGCGGAGCGGCCTGGAACGCTCCCGCTGGCCGCTGCCAATTCCCCGGTGGATGCGATTAGAACAGCACCTCGGCCCCCTGGATCAATGGCGAACAGGCCCGGATTGGCGCCGGCGAGGCTCAAGCTCTGCGGCGCGCTTGCAGCACCATTCACGCTCACCGTCATGGAGGCTTGCGAAAGGCCCTGCAATTGCCACGGCACCTGCAAATTGATCTGCTGCGGAGAAACGAACAACAACGGCGCGCTGAAACCATTCATGCTGACTGAAACTCCGCCAAGTGTCGTGGGGAGAGGTGATCTATCCGCAGCCGCGGTTCCAGGCGCCAGGTTGGCGCCGAACACAGAGGCAATCGATCCCGCGGTCACGGGAGCCCGGAAGCTCGCCCCGTTGACCGTCCCACCCGCCGGAATGGCGTACTGGAATTGAACCATTCCAGTGAACTGTGTGGGGGCCTTTTCGTCGCGTGGCAGGAAGGTCCGGACATATTCGACGAACACCGAAGATGGAGAAACGGTGACCCTCACGTAGCCGGTGCTAGAGAATTTGTCGCCGGACTTATAGGCATCGCCGTTCCAGAGTGTGTAGGAGGGGTCGCCCGGCTCGGGCAATTCCTGGTAAATGACGCCGTCGAGTTGCTGTCGGACAAAAAGGTGGTCGTGCCCCTGGAAGAAAATGGTGACGTGGTTTGCAGCCATCAGTTGGTGGATGGGCAGTGCCCACCCCGGACGCTTGCTATCGAATTCCCAGACGCCTTTGTCGTTCTTGCCACCCCACTCGTAAAGATCGGCAATATCGACGCCGCCACGGCCAGTACCGTTCACGTGATGAGCAAAGACGAATTTCCACCTGGCCGTGCTTTGTTCCAGGGTCTGTTTGAGCCACTGGTATTGGGCCTCCCCAAGACCTATCTGCCACATGTCAGTTCTCTTGGGGCCGCTGCCAAACACGTTGTCCACGGGAACAGGCGAAGACCAGTAGGGGTCGAGGGTGACGAACAGCGCTTCGCCCCATGTCCAGGCGTAGTAGTTTCGGAGCAAGCCGATGTACGGCACCACCTCCTTGTTGCCCGTATAGAAACCGTCGGGTGCCGGTTGTGGGTAGTACAGATTGCGGGCGTTCTGGGCCCAGACGGCGACGTTGTTCGGTGTGCCATCCAGGTTGTAACGTGCCGCCTGTTCGTGATTGCCGTTGACCAAGAAAGGCGGCGCGGAGTGGGCGACCAGCCCCAGGTACGGGAGCTGAAGTGTATAACGGCCGGTTACCGTGTCTGCGTTGACAGTAGTGAGGTTATCCACGCTGAAATCGTCGCCTATTGTCATGTAGAAATCGGGCCGGTCGGCTGCGACGGTTTGCAGCGTGCGAGTGTACAGTGCGGAGTCGAACTGGCTCCCGCGTTCAGGATGCGAATCGCCCTGAATACAAAAGGTAAATGTGCTGCCCGGCGCCCGCTGGGTATGGAACGCGTGTTCCGTTCCCGCGGCGTAGGCGTCGGACGAACCCGCGTTTCGATAGCGTATGCGGTAGTAGTAGAGCGTGTTCGGCCGCAGGCCATCGATGAGCGTTTCGATCGGCACATTGACCGCGGACGTTACCGTCGCGGTCTGCGCGGTATAGCCCGAGGGGACGAGGCCATATTCGAAATACATCTCCAGGGCGGCATCAGATCGAGCATTGACCGTGACGGAGTGGTCGGTGGGCCGGCCGAGAATCTCAGTGATGGTGGGAGCCGCCCATGCGGGCATTCCTGCCAGTAGAAAGAGCCAAAACGCGAGTGATTTCCTCATGGCCTCATGGTCGTTTAGTGGATGTTCAGAGTGACAGGGTTGGCGCTCTTACCTGACAGAGTGAGAGAAACAACCACTTCCCCGCGCCCGGCGAGGGCGCGCGGAATTCGAAGGTTGAGTTGGTCGAGACCCGCAAAGCCTCCTTGTGGCCCGGCGTAAACGACATCGGCCTTTACCCCGCCGATCTGCGCGATCACTTCCGAAAGGCCGGCACGGTTGCGGATCCCGGTGCCGTACAAAGAGACGTAGACCTGATCGGAATCCGGGCCCAGGTCGATCGGGGCGGCGGTACAGCTTCCGGACACGCATTGGAGTACAGGCACGGCAGCCTGAGAGCCATCCGCTTTCACCCGCACGGCAGATGCTGCTGCTACACCCTTACCGTTTGCATTGGCGGAGAACAGGCCCGGCGCAACCGCCTCGACAAGCACGTCTCCCACAGCGCCGCCAATCGTCACGGTCGCCCTGCCGGTTGCAGTGCCCGGCGGCACAACGAAATTGACCTGAGTGGACACTGAACCCAGCACCTCCGCCTTGCGCTCCACACCCGCACTGTCTTTGACAGTCACCGGCCCGCTCGCCAGGGCCGTGCCGAAGGCAGCGACGATAGACTCCGGGGCCACGGTTCCACCTGCGTAACTGGCGGCCGAAACCAGCGTCAGACTGGTCTGCCGCGCCGGGATCGTGTGAGAGTCCGCCACCTCGCCGTTCTTGCGGCCGCCGGTCTCAGCGGCCGGAGTCCAGGTGCGGACGAACTCGGTCCGCACCTCGGTCGGAGAAACGCGCACGCGGATGTAGCCTACGCCGTCGAGCACCGTGCCGTGCGTGTAGTTGTAGGTGGCTGCGCGGTTTCCCACGCTGGCGTTTCTGGCGCTCGGCTGGGGGCCTTCTTGATAGAGGATGCCGTCCAGTTCCTGTCTGACGTAGATGTGATCGTGACCGTGGAAAAAGGCCGTCACGTTGTTGGCCACCAGTAACTGGTGGATCGGCATGGCCCAACCGGGACGGGCCTGATCGAAGCCCCAGGTGTCGTCCAGGTTGTAGCCGCCCCACTCCAGGTATTTGGCCACCTCGATGCCGCCGCGCATCTTTCCATCCATGTCTTTGCCGCCCACCAGGTTGTGCGCGAAGACGAATTTGAATGTGGCCGTGCTGGACTCGAGCGTCTTCTTCAGCCACTCGTATTGTTCGCGGCCCAGCGTCAACGACCAGTCTCCGCTTGCCTCCGGCGCCACCGGCTGGTTCCAGTAGGGATCGAGCACCACGAACAGAGCCTCGCCCCACTCCCAGGAGAAGTAGCTTTGGCGCTGTCCGACAAGTGGCTCGGTTCGCGTGTCGCCTGAATAGAAACTGTCGGGTACTGGATTCGGGAAGTACATCTTGCGCGCCAGGGTATCCCAGACGGCCACATTCTCTGTTGTCTTATTCAGATTTCTGCCCCACTCCCCTTCGTGATTGCCGAGGGTGAGGAATAGCGGCGTGGAATGGCAGACCATGTCGTAGTAGAACCTCAGCAGCAGAACGCGAGCCAGAACGCTTGGCGCTGTGGGCAACTGCAGCTTGTCGGACATGAACGTGTCGCCGAGGTCGATGAGAAAGTCGGGTTTGTCCGACAACTCACTTGCGAGCGTCAGCCTGTATACCTCGGGATCGGAGTTCTCGTCCATGTGCGGGTCGAACTGAATCGCAAAGGTGAACGTGCTGCCCCGCGGGCGCTGTGTCTGGAAAGTGTGCTCGTTGCCCGCGGCGAAGGCGGATGCGCCGGGTTCCCGATAGCGCATGCGGTAATAGTAGCGGGTGTTGGGCTGAAGCTTGTCGATGACGACATTAAAAGGAGTGCCGCCCGGGAACGTCGCTGCCGCAGTCTGTGCGGTATAGGCGGCCGAAGCAGTCCCGTATTCGAAGTAGAATTCAAGGTCTCTATCCGCCGCTACATTTACCGTGACCGAGTTGTTGGTGGGACGGCCCAGGAGTTCCTTGCCGGCGAAATTCACTGTGGAGCCTGTCTGGGGCCACAGCACGAGAGCACTCAGCAGGAGGACGAAAAACAGTGCGATGAGCTTCTTCATTTGCGAGTTCCAGTGATGGTATAGGAAAAGGCGACCTGTCCATTCTTGCAATCCGGCGTCTCGTCCTGCGGCAGATACGAGCGAACATAGTCCACCTTTACGTTGGCCGGAGACACCGTGACGCGAAGATGGCCGGAGTTCGGCAAGATATCGCCCGAGGTATATGCATCGCGGTTGTAAACACTGTAGCCTTGGTCCGCTGGGTTGGGAGCCTCCTGGTACACCACGCCGTCGCGCTGCTGGCGGGCAAAAAGATGATCGTGTCCCTGGAAGAAGATGGTGACGCCATTCTTAACCATCAACTGATGAACGGGCAGCTCCCACCCGGGGCGCTTCTTGTCGAATTCCCACTCGCCTGCCCTGTTTTTGCCGCCCCATTCGTAAAGGTCTGCCATTTCGACGCCGCCACGGCCGGTGCCGAGCACATGGTGTGCAAAAACGAACTTATATTTGGCCCTGCTTTGCTTGAGAGTCTTCTTGAGCCACTGGTATTGGGCATCCCCCATGGTGATTCCCCACCAGTCGCGATTCCTGTTACCGCCTTGGCCACCGCCGCCTTGGCGGCCACCTTGCTTGCGACCGCCTTGACCCGGACTGGCACCCTTGCGACCGCCCCGCTCGCGACCGGCTTGGTCGGCACCGCCTGGGCTGCCGCGACCGCCTTGGCCGCCACCGAGACCGGCGTCGATTTGAACAGGGGAGTGCCAGTAGGGGTCGATAGTGACAAACAGGGCGTCGCCCCACGTCCAGGCGTAGTAGTCATGAAGCAGGCCCACGAATTCCACCGGCTCCCTGTCCCCTGTATAGAAGCTGTCGGGAACTGGTTGCGGGTAGTACAGATTGCGGGCTTTGCCGGCCAGGACAGGCGGGCTGTTCGGCGTGCCATCCAGCAGGTATGCCGCAGCCTGTTCGTGATTGCCGTTGACCAGGAAAAGCGGGGACGAACTGCCCACCAATCCCAGGAAGCGGCGCGGGTTGATATAGATCTGTGCGACCGCTTCTGCGTTCAGACGGCCGCGGTTGTAGAGCGGATCGATGCTGAAGTCATCGCCCAGCGCAATGTAGAAATCCGGCGCGTCTTTCCGGGCGTTCTGCATCGTCCGGACATACAGGTCGGGGTGGTACATGCGGTTCAGGCGCTCCGGGTGGGAATCGCCTTGAACACCGAAGGCAAAGGTGCTGTCGGGCGCCCGCTGTGTGTGGAAGCTGCACTCGGTTCCCGCGGCGTACGCGGCTTCCCCCGGCTGGCGGTAGCGCATCCGGTAGTAATAGCGCGTGTTCGCCTTCAGGTGATCCAGCAGCACCTCGAGCGGCTTTCCCGATTGAGATTTTGTGACACCGGTTTTCCCTGTATAGCTGCCCGGCTTCACACCGTACTCAAAGAAGACTTCCAGGTCCTTGGAGGCCAACGCACTCACCGTGATGGAGTGGTCAGTGGGGCGGCCGAGGATCTGCGTCATCGTCGCATCGGCCTTGCCGGTGGATTTCTCCGCTTGCCCCGAAAGTCCCAGCGCCGCCGAGAAACCCGCCGACAGGCCCAGGAAGATCACCACCGCAACACATTCGTTGACCAGTCTTGATTTCATAATCAGCGTCCATCCTGGAGGACGTTTTTCACGGTGCCGCTTTCAGGCGGATTTCAACCTCCAGACCGGATGGCTGGCGATTCCGGCAGGTCACAGCTCCCCCGCAGGATTCGATGCAGGTCTTGACGATCGCCAGGCCGAGGCCTACGCCGCCGGTATCGCGGCTGCGTGAAGTCTCCGGCCGGTAAAAAGGCGCAAACGCCTGCTCCAGGGCATCCTCGGCCAGGCCCGGGCCGCAGTCGGAAACTGTGATGACGGCCGCCCCGTTGTCGGCCCGCGATGAAACAGTGATTGGCCCTGCTGGCCCGGCATAGCGGACGGCGTTGCGAACAAGGTTGGAAAGCGCGCGAAAGAGATAGTCGGGGTCGGCGAGCGCCTCCAGGTGTTCGTCGACCGCGGTCTCAACCTGGACGCCTGGGGCCGCCTCGCGCTCGATCACCCGCTCCACGATGGCGCCGACGTTCACGGGGACCAATTCTGCCGCCGCCGGTCGCATCCCCGCCTTGGAGAAGGAGAGCAGTTCGTTGACCAGCGCGGACATGTATTGCACTTCTTCGTTCAGGTCCGCGACACAGCCGCGCTGTTTCTCCTCGGCTCGTTGATCGAGGATTCCAAGAGCGAGCTGGATGCGGGCGATGGGGGAGCACAGTTCATGGGCAATGTCCCCCAGGAACCGCTTCTGCCCGGTCACGAAACCCGAGAGGCGTGAGGCCATGCGGTTGATGGCGCCCCCGAGCTGACCGATTTCGTCGCGCCTCCTGGTGGCGACCTGGACGTCGAACTGCCCTTCGGCGATCTGCTCGGTTGCCCGCGTCATCTGCGAAATGGATTGGGTCATCCCCCGGATCAGCGGCAGCCAGCATGCCACCGAGACCAGGATCACCGCGAAGATGGCAATCAGCCAGGGCCTGAAGTCGAAAAACAGCCGGTTGCCGAGCAACGCGGGCGACATCAGGAGCAGGGTTCCGCGCACGGTTTCATCGTTCGACGCGCTGCGGATCGGGATGCGCACGCCGACCCAATAACGCCTGGGCTCGCTGGTCGTTTCCAGGAACACGCCTTGCCCTTGCCGTTGCGCCGGCCGGTCCGCGGCACCGGGGGGTCTTTGGCCGGCGGGCGGCGGCCGCGGCGGCGGCCTGTCCCCATCGCCCGGCTCTCTTCGCTCGCCGAACCGGGGCGGCGGTGGAGCAGCGCGCGGCCGCAGCCTGCGAACTACATCCCACGGCATCTGGATGGCCGGACCCGCCAGCCTGGTCCCCTCCTCGTCGAACAGGTAGAATGCGACGCCGTGGGCCTGTGCGTACCTTGCCAGCAGTCGATCGCGCGAGTTGGTTTCCGTTTCCTCCAGTTCGAGCGCAAGTTCGCGCGCCACCGCCAGAATACGGTCCTGCGCCGGCGCCAGCAGGAAGGAGTGCGGGTCGGATCGAAACTGCACGCGAGCGAAGACCAGGAACACCACCGCCAGCAGCAGCAGGTTCAGAAACGCGGTGAACAAGATCTTTCCGGAGAGCGACAGCCGCGCCTTCATGACCGTACCTCCGCTGCCGGTTTCGCCATCATGTAGCCGGCGGACCGCACGGTGTGGATGAAGCGCGGCGACTTCGGGTCGTCGCCCAGCTTGCGCCGCAGCGACGAGATGTGAACGTCGATGGAACGGTCGAAGGTCTCGAAGTCGCGTTCGGCAACCTCGAGCAGCAACTGTTCGCGCGACTTGACGCTCCCGCAGTCGCGCGCAAGCGCCAGGAGCAGGTCAAACTCGACGGGAGTCAGGGGCAACGGCTTGCCGTCCTGCGAGGCGATGCGCGTCCGCGGATCCACGCGGAGTTCGCCGACCGTAATCGGCGACTGCAGCGCTTCCTGCGCCTGCGCTGCGGTCACCATCGACCGGCGAACCACGGCCCGGAGACGCGCCAGCAGCTCCCGCGTGGAAAAAGTTTTGGGCAGGTAGTCGTCGGCTCCGAGTTCAAGACCGGCGATGCGGTCGGGCGGCTCGCCCCGCGCGGTCAGCATCAGCACGGGCACGTTGGACTTGGCGCGAAGGCGTTTGAGCACTTCGAATCCGTCGATGCCGGGCAGCATCACGTCGAGGAGGACCGCATCATACTTGCCTTCCGCCGCCTTCCGCAGGCCCTCGGGGCCCGAGTGGGCGAGCGAAACGTCGTACCCCAGCGGTTCCAGGTAGTCCTTTACCAGGCGGCAGAGCTTCACATCGTCGTCCACGAGAAGCAGCCGCGTACCGCCACCGTCCTGAGTTCGCTCGGTGAGCATGATCTTGGTTCTGACGATAACCCGATCGGACGCGCCCGCTGGCCGCTTTTTACACATCCTTTACAATTCCCGGCGAGATCGGTCCGTGTTTCGCCAAGCGCCGCAAGAGCCTTGACACGCTTCCCGGCGCGGTCGCATATAATGCGGCCCCGCCACGCTGAGATCATTCACCCGCTTTCTGCTTCTCCTTTTGGCTTCCGCCGCGCCCTTGAGCGCCCGGTCCCTGGCGGAGCCTGGAACTGACGGGATTCTAGCCGCAGATTTCGCCGATTGCACCGATTGAGACCAGGACAAATCTGTGCCATCGGCGCAATCTGCGGCTACGAGGGCGCGGCGCCCGGCACCCACGCTCTGGGTCGCCCTGGCCCGGCTTTTTCACAAGATAAACGTCGCCCCACCTCACCGCCGCCTCTCACCTGCTAATACAGGTGAAAAACAGGTGAAGCGCTCGTAACCTATTGAAAATACAGGGCCGCCCCAGAAATTATCAGGTGCCTGCGCCGCCCTCCTGCAAATCATTGAAAAAAAGCCGCTTGTGCCCAACCAACTGCCTGGCTGACCGTCTGGTTGTCAAAGATCGGGCCCGGCGTCCCCGCGCCGTCCCTTGCCATATCCCCAATCTTGTATTATCTCATAGCTGTCAAGTGTCAAGATAGTAACTCCTAATAGCTATATATTCATTCTCCCGTAGGCGTGTTGCCCGCGCTTGCTTTTGCGCGCCCACTGTACAATACTGCGCTGTCCGCAATTGGGCCTTGAGCGCGGGACCCAAGACAATCATCGAGGTACAACCATGAAGCAATCGATTCGTGTCGTCGCGGCGTTGGTCGTGGCGCTGTCCGTGGCCGGTATGGCGCAGGAGGCAAGCCCGGCCAGGGAGCAGGGCCGAAAGGCCGCCGCTGCGCAGGCTGCTGCCGCGCAAGCGGCGCAAGAACAAAGGGCGCGGCCGGCCGAGCAGGCGGCGCCGGCGCAAGCCGCCGAGCGCGGCGCCGCGGCCGCCGCCGGAGGCGCCTTGCGCTGGGACATGGCCGAAGTGCCGCCGGTGCAGACCCCGCATCAAATCACTGTGGACGGCAAGACGCTTCGCTACACGGCCACCGCCGGCCGGCTGCCCATCAAGGATGCCGCCGGCAAGATTGAAGCGGAAATGTTCTTCGTGGCCTACACGCTGGACGGCGCCGAGCCCGGCCGCCGTCCCGTGACCTTCGCCTTCAACGGCGGCCCCGGCTCGGCTTCGTTCTGGCTGCACATGGGCGCGCTGGGCCCGCGGAAGGTCGTGATGCAGGCCGAGGGCTGGATGCCGGCCGCGCCCTACCGCCTGGTGGACAATGTCTCGACCCCGCTGGACAAAACCGACCTGGTGCTGGTGGATGCCATCGGCACCGGCTTCAGCCGCCCCGCCGACCTGGAAACGGGACGCAAGTTCTGGGGTCTGCAGGGCGACATCGAAGCCTTCGGCGAATTCATCCGCTTGTACATCACGCGCAACGAGCGCTGGTCATCGCCGCTCTACCTGCTGGGCGAAAGCTACGGCACCACGCGCGCGGCCGGCGTGGCCGGCTACCTGGCCGACAAGGGCATCAACTTCAACGGCATCACCCTGCTTTCGATGGTGCTGAACTTCGAAAGCCTGTCCTTCGCGGCCAACAACGACGTTCCTTACCCGCTCATCGTGCCCACCTACACGATGATTGCCGCGTTTCACCACAAGCTCCCGGCTGAGCTGGCGAAGGACGTGAACCGCACGCGGCAGGAAGTCAGCCAGTGGGCCATGACCGACTACTGGCAGGCGTTGAACAAGGGCGAGGCCATGACCGCGCAGGAGCGCGCCGCGGTGCTGGACAAGCTGGCGCGCTACACGGGCCTGCCGAAGCAGATCGTTGACCTGGCCAACCTG
>Ga0315294_10002661_pt1 | contig 19502 bp, 12 predicted proteins | sample YL17G13_40_MG_FD_203626 | JGI IMG/M metagenome (GOLD analysis project Ga0315294, IMG submission 203626) | Sediment microbial communities from Yellowstone Lake, YNP, Wyoming, USA - YL17G13_40 | ecosystem: Environmental > Aquatic > Freshwater > Lake > Sediment | place: USA: Wyoming | collected...
GTATAAAGATTACGCAAGACTTCATTGAACAGACTATCATTAACCGTAAACAAGTCCTTCTCAATCTTCTCTTTTGTCGATTCAGGGTCAATATTGAGTATATCCAAAATAAGATCAATAGATATTGATCCCTTCTGATAAAGCTGAAATGCTGCATCAAAAAATTGATCGTTATCACGTATGGCCAGTCTAGTGAAACTCAATCTTGGATAAAGAAGAATCTCATTACCATAATCATCATACTCAATAAACCCTTTTTTACGTGCTATGGGCTTAAACAGGTAATTTTCTACATAGTCCTGTATAAGTTCTCTAAAAAGAAGATACTGTGTATTCATTACTTCCAAAGTAATTCTACTACCAGTATACGAGCCCTCACCAGTCAAAAGTTCCCGGGTAATACCAAGCCCCGCAAGAAGCCTGTTAAGATTATTCTCATCCTCAGATGACGTATCCAGAAGCCGGCCATTAGAGCCCATCTCTTCCCAATGTATCTCATAATTGGCTATAATACTATAGTCAGGGTCGACCAAAGCCATGTCAACCTGTTCTCTGAGATTATCGATATCATCCGGATTCAGCTGATCCGCCCATACAATACGCATAGGGGTCATATGGCGAGAAGCTATAGAAGTTTGTGCCTGTCTGATTTTATCCATTAGAACTAATGTATTAACACATCGCTCAATCATGGATACACCCATAGGTTCATACTGTGACTTCCTACGAGCCATATGATACACAAAAGACCCCGTATTCGGGTCTGTGTCCATCGGAATAACCCCAGACATACGAACTTTTTCTTTCATGTCCTTGGGTATATCATATTTAATTTTATGCGTAGGGTCATTAACATCCAGAGGCAGGTCCGAAGTAAGAAACCGTCTGGTTTCAGGGTCTGGCATGTACTCTATAGCTACATCATCTGTAAGGGGCAATTTACGTATTCTGACCTGATCCGGAGGAAGCACCAATAGTTTTTTCCAGCCCTTAAATAAAGGGTTTTTATCAGTAATACCATATTGCTTCTCTAAATACTCACTCCTCTGTATTGCTTCCTGTTTTTTATTAGGTAAAAGAGCCGGGTCAATCTCTTCCTGCCAGTCACTTTGCTCAGAGAACAGAAAACAGTTATGTGTACTAAATCCATTAACCTGGAAAGTATGATCTTCTTCCACTTCAAAATTATAGACCTTATCATCATATTTCTCTTCTTCTATCTTTTTGACTTTAAAAGCAAGACCTTCTTCTGTCCTTAACCAATAACGATTCTTTTCAGAAAAAACTGGGTTATCCTTGAATTTTTTGTTTGAATAACGTGTAAAATCCAAGCAGGTCTGTTCTTCACTCGATGTAATAAAATAGACAAAACTTTTAAAAGTTTCTACACCAGAAGGAAGTAAAGTCGTACTTTCTTTTTGTCTTGTGAAATTAACAACCATACCACATTTTAGAGCTATTTCTCTGATAGAACTCATCAATGTACTACTAACCATACTTACACACACTAAATCTGTCTTACAATACCCAGTATGAGAAATACAGCCATCTGAGTCCAATATACCTGCCAAAACATTTAACAGCTTTTCTTTAGGTAATTTTACAACCCATTCCGGAATTTTTTTGAAATTCTTACTTTTATAAGTCTCACCAAAATTCTCTGCCCACCATTCAATAAAAGCCGGGTTAGACTTGACTTTTACATATGAAATACCCTCAGAAGTCCATTCTGTTACTGAAGATTCTCCAAAAATTTTACATAGAATACTTCTAACCCTATTTATGTTCTCATAACAAGTTTCTTTAAAGGCTATTTGCCATAACCCTCTTCCCCAGGTATCTCTGGATGTATCCCGAGATAATGTACCATCACCCAGCCAGAATCCAGCTAAATAGCACAAATCATTATCTATGTGTAACTTATCAACAGAGTTAAGTAACCGTTTCCTAATTATTTCATAGCTATCAGAAAAGTCTATTTCAACGTCCTTCATAGGAAGCCACAAAACCTGAGACCCTTCTTCCCAACCTGAAGCTCCGACACGTCGATGAAACTCAACATCTAACTCTTTATCTATAGTATATACCGTAGACATTAAAACAGATTTAGATACTTTAAAATCTAATGAAAGCTGGTCATAAGATCTTATAACAGGCTCTTTTAAAGCTCCAAGCCATTCTAGAAGATTTTTTCTGACAGACACTACTTCCGATGAACGAGGATGATTATATTTAATATCAAACTCATAGCCACCCTCTATTTTTCTGAATTTATCATGGAATTTTAGTTCTACTTCATCTATATCAGTCTCTTCTACAGGCCAAGTGACTCTTACATAATCTTTTGTGGTAAGATCACAAGCTTCTTTGAAAACAAACTTCCCATCCTCATAGACTTCAATAGGATGTTCTTCAGTAACCGGTATAATTCTATAATCTTTAAAACATTTTATATTCAGAATAGTGTCAGAAGGTCTCGAATGAGTTTTAATCACTTTTCTATAACGACCTTTATTAGTCAGCACATAATCACCAACGCTTATATCCTCTGCTTTTATATAGCCTTTAATAGTCCTGATAAGGCCATACTTAGCCACACAGTTACCAAATAAATTTAATTCATGAGCTATATCTAATAGACCCTTAAACAACTTCATCTCTTCTGTCATTTTCTCGAAAAATTTAAACACATAATCATTCATGTGTTTATTCTTACCTTTAGGAGGTACAAGACGGAGTTTTGAAAGAGGAAGCTCTGAATGTATGTCTATAGCCCGACCTACAATTTCATTAGTATTATAGAAAAACCGATAGAAAGCTCTGCGTTCACGTAAATTTTGAGGTTTTTCCAGAAAGTCTGTAGATAGCTGAGGGGAATAAAATTGAGCAGAAGAACTATTTATCGTATCACCTGCCGAGCGCATGCCATAGCTCGTAGTAGCAGCATATCGCCTGGCTTTCTTTTCATTATCAGTCAAGCCGGCTACTTTCGGATTCTCTTCTCTTATCACAATTTTCTGTCTGACTACCGGCTGTTCCACTCCAGCCGTGACCACTCTTACTCTCCTAGCCATTTATTGCCTCTTCAGTCACAAGTTTTCTCGGCTTTTCGGTATTCTCATCTTCCACAAAACTGTATCCCGACAAATTTCTTAAATTAGAGATACCTTTATTTAATGACCCCACAACATCTCTGTTGCGTTTAATCAAATGCATTAAATGCACGAAATCTCCAAGTTCATTGGGATTTGTGGAAGCCATCCTCTCCTGCAAAAGTATATGGTTAGCTTCTCTGAGAAAACCATCATACAAAAACAGCAGATTCCTGAGTTCTTTTTTTACTTCTGAACTCAACTTAACTGCTTCATCCATTGTCTTATTCAGATCTGATGACATATCGTGCTATCTTTCTGGCCATGACACTCTTATTTAAAAAATCAGCTATGGCTTCTCTGAAAGAAGGATCCCCCATAATTCTATGAAGTATTCCTTTTGCATCAAGATCAGCCATAAGCCTTTTAAAAGTATCCTCATCCAATTTGTGCCCTAAAATATCAAAACATACTGATTGGACATACCTAGATAAATCAGAAACCTCAGGCATAGACCTTTGTTCCTGCTCATATCTCGAGTCGTAATAAAAAGGAAAAGTCTGTTCCGGATCTCTTAAATCTCCAGGCACATTTTATCCTTGTTGTTGTTGCTGCTGAAGAGACTTGGCCTTTTCCTGCTCTACGGCTATAATCTGAAGAAAATACTCCAAATTAAAACGAGACTTCTGATACTCTATCTCTTTGACCCGTTCAGCCGCTTTCGATTCTTCAAGCTTAGCCAATGCTATTTTCTCCTCGAAGGCCAGTAATTCACGCTGATATTCAACATTATTAGCCATGACAACCTTTCTTTTAAATACAGATTTTATGTATATATAAGTGGTATTTTGATTAATAGATTATTAATTTCAGTAGTACTTCTACTGAAATCCAATCCTTATTCACATGCACATAGAAAGAGAATTAAGAGAAAATTACAGAGAAAAGAGATTTTTCCAGAATACCGGGTCCATATCCTTATCATTAACCACTATTTTATCAGCAGATATGGAATGGTGCTCAGCAATGAATTTTTTATTCCACTCGGAAGGTACTATATACTTATGTATTTGCCAATGATATGGATCAGGACTTTTATCAGCAGACATCCATAAATCATTTATAACTACATATTTATTGTTGGTGTGCAAATTGAATTTATAAATTTCAGTGTTTCTTAATGCTATGAAATAGTCATAACTATCATATTGAATATCCGACATTAAATTATCAGCCGATCTATGATACTCTTTTCCTTTACTTTTATTACCTTGATCATAGACTATAACCTTAAAACCTATAGAAATTAGTACCTTGCTTAGTTCTGCTGCCCATGACTCCATACCATCCCAGTCTGGAGGTATCACCCCAGAAGAAGGTGAAAAAACGTATATCCCTATTTTCTTCTTATCCCATTTATCAGAAAATCTTTTACTGTCAGAAACACTATAGTCTTTATTTCCTAACACTTTAGAGTCATGATCTATACCCGTTTTATAATAATATTTCTCAAGACGCTTATGCATGTCTTTAATAGCACCATCCGAGACATATCCAGGATCAAAAGCCCCCAATTCCATAATAGCACACCTGGCATATATATTAGCTGTAAAAGGAAGACTAAAAGTCTCTTCAAATTTTTCGCCTTCCGAATAAGAACAACAGACAGCTAATCTGGGTATCGTATCCATCTTTTCTACCAGCCTTCTGAGCCATCCATGACAAACCGTCACCTCTGAGTTTATCAAAACAAAATATTTAGAAGAAGTATTCCTAACAGCATTATTACAAGCATCAGCAACTGTTCTCTTCTCCCCCTTGGTACCTAAAATCGTGACCCCTTTTAATACTTTAAAATATTCCCAGGCATCCTCTCTACCCAAAACGTCCGATATAAGTATATTATATCGATAATCTGTATTCATTAAAACCGAATTAAGACATTCCTTAAGCTTATCCACAGTACTATTGTTTATTATGATTATATCTACAGGTTGCTCTGTCTGAGACGGTTTCACTACTGCCTTTTTAAAAACAATTTTCTCTCTCATCAGCTTAAAAAACAGATCGGACCATTGAGAAGCTATGTAAGATTCAGTATATTTATACACTGATACCTTAGCAGCCTCTCCTATCTTCTTTCTCTTTTCCGGGTCTTTAAGCTCTACAAGAGCCTTATACCATTCCTCTTTTTCTTCGCACAAATAACCATTCTCACCATTTGTAATGACTTCCTTATAGGATGGTATAGGACTGGCTATAACAGGCATTCCCATGGACATGGCCTGAGTAGCTTTTATATTAGATTTGGCCGGCTGTATCAATGTCCGTTGAGGGCACAGCACAACGTCACAATCATTCATGTCTTCCGGCCAGATATTCATATCCCATTTTTTCGTTGCATTATCCCATTCCGTGACAAGAATGACCTCATAGCCGGCTTTTTCTATTGTCTCTCGTAGATGGTCCGATACCATCCACGAATTTCCTCCCATACCTAGGAAAACGGCCTTAAGTTTTTCTCTCCCTGCTCTGACATAATCATGTTCGATTAATCTTGGCTCTATCGGATCTTTTATGACTGCAACATTATTGAATCCGTGTTCTATTGTGAGTTCAGATAATTTAGTAGAACAACAGACGACTACATCCGACTGATTAAAACAGTCCGATTCATTTGGCAGGTCAAACAGAGCCTCACAATGGTCATAGAGTATTTTTTTACCCTTAAGCTTAGACATCAATTCATTATCATAGCTGGAGCATTGAGTAAAAACCACAACCTCAAATGGTCCCAGCCTTTGCACAGTCCCTTCAATAGGACTCTGGTAGTAATTTTCTATGATTTCTGAATTAGCTCCTAATTGCTGCAGCTTTTTGTGGGTGTTATAACGTCTTACCCGGACAGAAGGATTAGTAAGATCTACAGAAGGGATGAGCCAGGCCACGTTAATTTTGATATTACCTAAAATAGTCCTTCTATTATTAAAATAGTCTTCGTTATCAGGATTCATCTCAATGGCTAGCGTATTATAGATGAGAGCATTATCCCAGTCTTTTTTTCTATTATACAGGGCAGAGATATTATTTACAGGTATAGACTTGTCTTGTTCTTCTATAAATCTTTTTGTCAGAGCTGTTTTATTGAGCTCCAGGGCCTTATCATAGTCTTTCTCAGCTATGGCACATGCTGCCAATATGAGATGATATTCAGCTATATCTTCTGTTATCAGTCCTTCTTTTGCATATGATTTAGCTGTCTCATAATTTTTTTGTTTGAGGGCTTCTTCAGCCAGGTTTAAAAAAACAGACATACTATAACCTCTTTATTCAAATATCGATCTTGATACTAATTTAAATTATGCACCAATTATTAGTTATTTTTATAGCCTTAATTTTCCTGGGCACGTATCACTTCATAATTGATGTAAATAATTAAATTTTTTAGGGGTGACCCACTCAGCCACCCCCACCGTAATAAACGTACTTGGAGAATTTTGGTTATTATATTCTGTCCCTATCCATCCAGCTGATCTATTAGTAATTGATACACGAGCCTCATCTATATTTCCATTTAGACGTCGATCAGTCGTTTCAGAATTCTGTCCAGCATATAAATTGTATTCACTCGTTGATATTTCTTCTGCTATTCCAGGATTCTCCTGTTTAACACCATTAACCCACAATGCTACCTCACCGTTAAAGCCCCCAGCATAAACACCAACAACATGATACCACGTATTGATTTCTAATTCAAAATATGAATCAGCCGTTTCCCAAACACCATCAAACACCATAAATCTAAGTGCTCCGGGACTCTCACTGGTTTTTTGAAATGAATATTGATGATCTCCTTTACAGAACCAATCTTGATACTTTGCAGTTAATGAAGTAAACCTGACCCAAGCCGACATTGTAAAACCGTCAGTACCTGAGATATCAACATTTCCGCTATTACCGTAATTAATATAATGAGTACTGGCACGAACAAAACTACGAGAAGATCCACCAACCTTGAAATTTGTAGTATCTTCAGTTGATCCGCTATTTGTACCTGTAAGTCCACTAACAGAATCATCAATCAGACTACCATAATGGAAAGCTAAATTAAAATTATTACTCCATACAGCATTACGACCGTAGGTTGTTGCTACTGCAGGTTGAGTAGTATCAGGACCTCCCCACCAGGCATAAATAGCTGTAGGGCTCGCTGAAGACACCGAGGCCACTTTAACGTGTATCTCTACCAAGGCACTCGCACGAGTAAAGGTGACTATCTCGCATGCCAGTTGAGTGGCTCCAGCAGCGTCTGAAGAAAAACGTATGTCTCCTCCGTCTTCCAATGCCGCTCTTGGAGACGTTGCACTATACATAATAGCAGGTAAATTGACGGCTGTAATATAGACAGGGAAATTAACAACATCAGCAGTGACTGACGCATTATTAATCGTTATTTTCGCCCGGTATCTATATTTTACTGGAAAGGCCATATTAAATCATCCCCGGATCCTGGTACAAGACATGTTTGTTTATATTAAACAGTACAGGAAAATCTGTCAGGTCACTACTGACTTGAGCGGCCTGAATTACTACTGGACATTTTCTTTTCCATAGTGTTGGAAAAGCCATGTTAGTACACCGTTATGCTACTTAATTGTGCCCCAGTAGAAAAATCCACTAAAAATTTAGCAAATTCTACAAATCTAAAATAAACGTCTGAATCCCCTGTATGAACCTTCACTACAGGATTTTCACTCCAGATTACTCCTATATTCGACCGATCCGGTTTCGTCCACCATTTCACAGCAGCACTACTGGCTCCATACAATGTATCTGATGAACCGAATCCGTCCAATGACCACATTAAAGATGATATATATGCAAATTTAAATAAATCAGCCCCTCCTGCATTGTCATTGTTTATCATACATGACCCGGCAAGACTTAACCCATACGTAGCCCGCAAAGACACTGCTTTTGCTCCCCGTATCAGCCAATCCCCCTTAGCCTCATACCCTCCCGCACCTGAATAAGATGTAGTGTTTACAGCAAAACTCTCCAGCAATAGCCAGTCCGTAGAATTCAGCTGTGAAGCAACAAGACCGGAATTATATGTGGAATTTGGATAAGAGACATCATTGACCGTGCCTAATACATGGTCAGGATTCCAGGCATTTACAAAACATATTTTTGAGTATGCCCGTGAATGAATGTAATCTACCCTGGTATTAAAATCAACTCTATTAATACCATAGTCATAGCCGGCCATATCCATCATCACTCCATGTACCTGTAAAGTATTCCATTGAGCGACTTTTGTCTGAAAAGTACCTATAACATCAGTAGTAGCTACATAGCCGAAAAGAAGAATTGATGGGTTTATAACCTTTATTCTGGCTATGATTATCTGAGTATTTGCATAATCAGCATGGCCCGGGTCTTGTACACCATCACCAATAAATATCAGCTTATACTTAGCCATGTCCTGAGCTACCAGCTCATTATCCCAGCCATTGACTCCACTATTGAAACTGTTCAGATACCCATAATAAATAAGCAGATCTTTAGGACCTGTGTACATAGCTTCTTTTACATGTATACCTTCACCAACAGTATTATTCCTGGCACCGTATGTAACACCTTCCCAGCCTCTATCTAACGCATTACGTTTTATGAACTGATCAAAAGAGGTTGTTGGAAGCTTGCTATTCTGTAGACCTACTACATACGGAGAACCTAATGTTCCACTTATATCATCAGATAAAGAAAATCTTCTGAGATCAGTTTCTTTGATTTCTGCACTCTTAGGTCTAGGATTATAAATTGTTACTCTCATTTTATGTTATCCTTATACAGTGACAAAATGATTTATTGTTGACCACAAACCATCATCGCCATTAATAGACCGGACTCTCCAATAATATGAACTGGAAGCATCCAAACCTGTGACTGCATGTGATGTAATAGCTATACCAGTCTCATTTTCAATGATGTCTGAAAAATTAGATTGAGTTGATAACTGTAATATATATGTATTTGCATAATTTACAGTGGCCCAACGAAATGTAGGAGATACACTGACAGCTGTTGCATCATTTACCGGTGAGGTCAATGTCGGAGGATTTGGTATAAGGAACTCAATGGAAGCTATCTTATCAATGTTACCGTTAACAATAGTTTGAATCTCATTGTCCGTCGATGTAGTACCTTTCGTCTGAACTGTTGAATCAAAAGCCACTGCCCACATCATAGATTCAATATATTTTGACTGAAGTGTCAGAGCATCTGTAGCCCATTTGAGCCTTACTGCATGATTCAATGTAAAAATGTCTTCATTATACACATCATTGGCCGCTTTAGCTACTGCTGAATTCACCCTTCCTCTTAAAGCAGATGATGTGTATAATTTATACATACTATCCAGATTTCCCGTGTCTGTTATTATACCCTTTTCAGAACTGTTTATTGGCTCATCATTAGTATAATAAGCCTCTTCATTCGTACCATCCCCTTCTTTATAGACATAGAAATGAATATTCTTTCTCAGTCCAATAGGTTTTTCGCCACTCGTTTTTCCTTCTGATTTCCCAGTCTCAAAAACATTAATTAAATACCAGCTAATATTACTAGCTGTTTCCTGAAACTGAGGGGCATCTACAGATTTGTACGTTGCAGCAAGATCATCTAAAAGCTGCTGTTTTGTCATGGCCATAAAAATTCTCCTTTATATTATGTTATTTTTATACCCTACCGAAATTAACCATTATTCCTATCAGACGAGCATCCAAATTATATGTATCTGCAGCATCAGTAGAATCCCTATAACAGCGATATTGTACAAGATCCGAGGCTGCTGGTCCTGTCACTAAAGTCATTGCTCCTGTTGCTCCTGATATATGCACGGCATTGGCTGTCTGATAAGCATCTGTAACTGATGCCCTAACACCCCAAGTATTATCTATGCCTTCATTGTCCCCGTATGCCCGTCCCTGCATAGACCATACGACGTTTCCACCTCCACCTGTACCGGTCCAATAAAAATTGCCGGTAACTGTCGATGCATTCCAATCAGAGGGCATTGCCACTGTCCATTGTGCCCATTCCTGTAAAGTGGCATCAAAATCCATATGAAACATGTTTATCTTATTCGTGGCATATTCAACCTGAGTAGGTGCAGAACAGCCGGAAGTATCCTGAGGCCATCCTCCTGCAGCAGACAAAAATAATTGCCCTGTAGGACGTGCCCCGGTAATACCTTGTAACCCAGTAACGCCAGTACCTGATAACCCGGTCTCGCCCTGAATCCCTGTCACTCCTTGAATCCCTGTCCCTCCCTGTATCCCAGTAACACCCTGTATGCCGGTCTGTCCAGTGAGACCGACAACACCAGTTTCTCCCTGGATACCAGTCTGTCCATCTATACCTATACCAGTATGACCTTGTATACCTGTTTGTCCTACTGTACCTGTAGTACCCTGTATACCTGTAGGTCCTCCAAGACCAGTTCCACCTCCAGATATGCCAGTATGACCCTGTATACCTGTCACGCCCTGAAATCCTGTAGTACCTTGTGTCCCTGTCGAACCTAACGCAAGACCTGTTACTCCCTGTGCCCCAGTCTGTCCATCAATCCCTGTAACACCACTAATGCCTGTTACACCTCTAATGCCGGTTACACCTCTAAGGCCTGTTACACCTCTAAGGCCTGTTACACCTCTAAGGCCTGTTACACCCTGAGCCCCAATACCGGTTATACCTTGATAATTACTAGACAGTCCGGTAAGAGTAAGTCTAGGATCTAATACTGTAGGAGCCCCGCCAATAGATCTATAAGATATTTGCGTTATGTTACCTACAGCAGTGTCTATTAGTTCAAATCCATTATTAGTTATATTGCTATTTAGGTACGACACCCCTTCAGAATTAAGTATAATATTATAACCATTAACAGCTGTAACTATAACGCTACCAAGTACAGTAGAGTCGTAGTCACCACCAGCAGTGTCCCAGTTATTTGTGCCATTATAGCTATTCCAAGTAGCCGCCTCTGTCCATGGCTTTAGTGACTTATACAACGTTAAAGTAGAGTCAGACGAACCTAATTTAGTATATCCCCATACGTCAATAGCTAATGTTGCATCCGTTACACCATCAATCCATGGGGTAGTATATTTTATTAGTGTACGAGTACCGCCAGAGCCTATATTTACTGTGTATAGATAATTTTCTGTCCGTGTAGCATCAGGGGAAGGGCTCTGTATGTGTGTGCCGGAATCAGTACCGAGAACATAAGAGCCGTACACTCTAGTTACCATATCTTGGCTAGAGCCTGTACCTGTTACTCCCTGTATCCCAGTAACTCCCTGAATTCCTGTTCCACCCTGTAAACCGGTCACTCCCTGAATACCAGTCTGACCTTGAACCCCTGTAGGGCCCGCAAATCCAGTCACACCCTGTACCCCTGTAGACCCAAAGGCAAGGCCTGTCAACCCTTGGATACCAGTCTGTCCCTGTATACCTGTAGGTCCACCTACACCGGTAGAACCTAAAGCTAGTCCTGTGACACCCTGGGCACCCTGACTTCCTCGAATGGATTGCCAGTTTGTACCATCATATATTTTTAATGCGGGCATATTTATACCTCTAAGAGATTATTAACTATTCGTAAATAACGGTAGTCAGAGCAGCTTGAGTAGCTATCACAATAAATAAACCTGTGAAAAATGGAAGACCTTTAAAGTCGACGGACATAGGGAGAAAATTACCACCGGCTGGAAAAACTATAGTAAAAGTAGCTATTATCGTTCCTCCTGTAGATACCCCATCATATAACGTTACCACGGCCCCTGAAGTAGTAACCGTACCAAACACAACAGATTGTAAATTACCTGCCCCTATTTTAAGAACAGTACCCGCAGTCGTAGCCGAAAAATATCTACTGGTTGGTTGTGTCTGTAACATACCCAGTCTATTAATCGATGATACTCTGACAACCAGACTGTTATTAGATGTATTACCAGTACCATTGATACAATCAAATCTAATAGGTAGACTATTTGTTCCAACAGCTGTAGTCGTAGAAGATGTTAACGTATGAAGCATTTCATTATTAACAAAATAATACGCTTTTTTATTTGTCCAGTAAATCTCGTACGTATTACAAATTGTGTCCGATGTAATAGCTGAACCATAATCACCATTAAAAGATCCGTTTGCTACAGTCGAATCAGTACCAGATTTTCGGGCCATTAAGGCTACATTGGTACCATCATACTGATAGAAATAACCATTTGTAGTATCATAAGCACCCCACCGGCGCAAACATTGTCCACCCTGAACCGGAGTCTGTATTTGTCCCCGATAATAATTGCACATACCCGCAACATATCGTGCTGTACGAAATGACTGTACCGCCATTGTAGATGATGCTGTAGCCCCAGTTGATAACGTAAGCTGACCGCCTGATTGAGCAGCACTACCTGTACCTGTTCCTGTATAAGTCCAGAAATTTGTGTCCGTAGAATCTGCAAATATTGACCCTACAAGTCTTACAGATGACACCTGTTTTAGCTCTTGCATTGGACTTACAGTAACTTTTGTATCAAAAGCCCCCTCTATCTCGTACACACCTACTTTAAGGTTACCTTCTTCTGACAGGGCCCTTGGTAAAGGCTCCGCTATCGGACAGAGCACCATAGACAGATCTTTTTGAGTAGTAGGTGCCTTACCTACATTTTTTACTCTTATACGGGTATAGGCATCCACAGCCTGCGTTGTGAAACCTATACCACCTTTACCATTATAATAATTAAAGTCATCGGTGATGTTCCATGTACCGTCCGCAGGTCCTTGATCGACATAGATTATACAGTTCTGATCCGCCTTCAGGTTTGTTTGAATTGCATTGACACCTAGCGTTGACTCAGCAGTACCTGTAAATGTCTGATTCACAGCCAAATTGCTGGTGTCTGTATTTCCAAGTGATACAGTTACCGCTTGATTAATAGACCGAAAATAACTCATACAAAAATCTCCTTATAAAATCGCCCAGGTACCAGTACCGTAATCAGAGATCATCAAAGCATCCCCATTTAGTAGATCCTGTATATTTTCACCATCAATTGTGTCTGTTAAATTGCCCTGCACCGATAAAGTACCAGTGCCATAATACTTAACCCACAGCAGCCGGCCTGACCCTGTAGCTGCTGGTAAATTCACCGTAAATGTACCCGAAGGAACCACAATAAGTTCGTCAGAAAAAAGAACGTCATAAGGCCCCGATGATACTGATGTTGTTGCTAAAGTATTACCTGGAGTAACGGCAGTTGTATCATACCAGATCATCCCTTTAAATGGAGCTGGTATTGATGGAGTGGCGGCCTGTACTTTGGCTACCAGACGTACATCATGATCAGTTATCGTACCTGCTGTGTCTGGCATGTCTATCAATGTAGTATGCTGATTTGTTCCTGTTGCTCCTTGTAAACCTGTATTTCCCTGAATCCCTGTTTGACCTTGAAATCCGGTTACTCCCTGAACCCCCGTCTGACCTTGAATACCGGTAACCCCCTGAATCCCTGTTTGACCTTGAATACCGGTAACCCCCTGAATCCCTGTTTGACCTTGAACTCCTGTAACTCCTTGAACCCCGGTCTGTCCTTGAATTCCTGTAACTCCCTGAATACCTGTCTGTCCTGTGAGCCCTGTTATTCCCTGAACTCCTGTCTGTCCTTCTAGTCCTGTTACACCCTGGACCCCAGTCTGACCTGTGAGACCTATAATTCCTGTTTGCCCCTGAACCCCAGTCTGTCCGGTGAGCCCTATAATCCCAGTCTGTCCAGTGAGACCAATAACTCCAGTCTGTCCCTGGACCCCAGTCTGACCTGTGAGACCGATTACTCCTGTCTCGCCTTGGATCCCAGTCTGACCAGTGAGACCTATAATTCCAGTCTCTCCTGTGAGACCTATAACTCCGGTCTGTCCCTGAACTCCAGTCTGTCCTGTGAGACCTATAATTCCGGTCTGACCATAAAATCCTGTTACACCTTGAACCCCAGTCTGACCATCTATCCCAAGAATTCCCGTTACTCCCTGTACCCCAGTCTGTCCGGTGAGACCTATAATTCCGGTCTGTCCCTGAACTCCAGTCTGTCCATCAACTCCAAGGATACCCGTTACTCCCTGAGTACCTTGAATCCCGGTTCGGCCTTCCAATCCCGTTACTCCCTGAATCCCCAAACCAGTCTCACCACGTATTCCTGTCTGACCCTGAAATCCTGTCTGACCAAAAAATCCTGTTTCTCCCTGAATCCCTAATCCTGTTTCTCCTTGAATCCCCGTCTGTCCCTGTACTCCTGTGGGCCCTCCAAGACCTGTACCTCCTCCAGATATCCCAGTCATTCCCTGTATACCGGTCTGTCCCTGAAATCCTGTAGGGCCCTGTAGTCCTGTTGATCCAAAAGCAAGACCTGTATAGCCCTGAACCCCTGTCTGTCCCTGAATACCAGTCTGTCCAATAATACCTGTTTCACCCTGAATCCCTAAACCGGTTTGACCTTGAACTCCTGTCTGTCCTTGAACTCCTGTCTGTCCATCAATACCAAGAATTCCCGTTACTCCCTGTAATCCTGTCTGTCCAAGAATTCCTGTTACTCCCTGGACCCCTGTACTACCTTGCAGACTTAGACCTGTCTGACCTTGAACTCCTGTACCACCTCCAGAAAGTCCTGTCTGTCCCTGTATCCCTGTCTGACCGTCAATCCCAAGAATTCCCGTTACTCCCTGAATCCCTAATCCTGTTTCTCCCTGAATCCCAGTCTGCCCCTGTACTCCTGTAGGTCCTCCAAGACCTGTACCACCACCAGGTATCCCAGTCATTCCTTGAATACCGGTCTGTCCCTGAAGTCCCGTCCCTCCTCCAGCTACCCCTGTCACTCCCTGAAGTCCTGTCTGACCCGATTCTCCTATACCTGTTTGACCTTGGACTCCTGTAGGTCCTCCAAGACCTGTACCTCCTCCAGATATTCCTGTCTGACCCTGTATCCCTGTCTGTCCCTGAAGTCCCGTCTGTCCAGATTCTCCTATACCGGTCTGTCCCTGTACTCCTGTGGGCCCTCCAAGACCTGTTCCTCCTCCAGATATCCCGGTCTGACCCTGAAGTCCGGTCTGTCCCTGAATACCGGTTGACCCAAGAGCAAGACCTGTATAGCCTTGAATACCCGTCTCTCCTTGAACTCCCGTCTGGCCAGTTATGCCAGTTTCCCCCTGAATCCCAAAACCTGTCAGTCCCTGAATTCCTGTAACTCCCTGTACTCCTGTCTGACCTTGTATCCCTGTCTGACCTTGTAATCCGGTCTGACCCTCAAAACCTGTTACTCCTTGATTACCTTGGACCCCAGTCTGTCCCTGTACTCCTGTCTGCCCCTGTACTCCTGTAAGACCTTGTAATCCTGTCTGACCCTGTAATCCTGTAAGACCTTGTAATCCGGTCTGACCCTGTATCCCGGTCTGTCCTTGTAATCCGGTCTGACCCTGAATCCCTGTCTGTCCTTGTAATCCGGTCTGACCCTGTACTCCTGTAAGACCTTGTAATCCGGTCTGACCCTGTATTCCTGTCTGTCCCTGTATCCCAGTCTGACCCTGTATCCCAGTCTGACCCTGTATCCCTGTCTGTCCCTGTATTCCTGTCTGTCCCTGTATCCCTGTCTGTCCCTGAAATCCTGTCTGTCCCTGTATACCGGTCTGTCCCTGTAACCCTGTCTGTCCCTGTAACCCTGTCTCACCTAATGCTAACCCTGTTATACCTTGTATACCTGTCTGGCCAAGTATCCCAGTCTGACCCTGTAATCCCGTCTCTCCCTGTATTCCTAATCCGGTCTCACCACGTATACCAGTCTGTCCCTGGACTCCTGTAGGTCCTCCAAGACCTGTACCTCCTCCGGGTATCCCAGTCTGTCCCTGTATACCGGTCTGACCCTGGAATCCTGTAGGACCCTGTAGTCCTGTTGATCCATATGCAAGTCCTGTATAGCCCTGAATACCGGTTTGGCCGGCATAACCCCGTATACCGGTATCACCTACGATACCTGTTTGGCCCTGAAATCCGGTAGGACCCTGGAGACCGGTATAACCCCGGATCCCAGAATAACCCATAGATATAGCTTGGTATACAGTAGTAGTAGAATCGTAGTAAATATCTGCAGCTCTTAAGGCACCTGGATCGGTAAAATTAAGTTCGATCCATTTCCGTTTTACTTTTCCCATTAAGCCTCCCTTAGCTTTTTGCCAGGTTTGTGCGCTTTACCGCACTCCTGGATATATCCCACTAAGGTTTTAGGAATAAAAAAATGGTTATTTCAGTCAACCAATGATGTTTGATTTGTCCGGCCAATTAGAAGATTATCAAAAAAGGAAGTTTTAAAAAATAGACTTATAGTTGTATTATTGAGTATGGCAGACTACGGACTTAACGAAGAACAGCTAAAAGCAGTGACCAGCCCTTCCCCGGCCTCTTTAATACGAGCCTCTGCCGGAAGCGGTAAAACTCGATGTCTAATTGCCAAAATTAGGTACATTTTGGACAATGGAGCCTCCCCTGATAGTATCTGTGCCATCACTTTTACAAACAAAGCCGCCAAGGAAATGAAGGAACGTCTGAAAAAGTTCTGCGATGTCAGCAAAATACAGGTCAGTACCATCCATTCCATGTGTGTCCGAATAATAAGAACTTTCAGTAATTTCACCGTTTTAAAAGTCCCTTTCAGCATCTATGATGATTCCGACCAGCTCTCCGTGGTCAAAACAGTCATGAAATCCCGGGATATCCCAGGCAAACACGATGAAATGCTCTCAGCCATAAGCAGAGCCAAATCTGATCAATCTGAAGACTCATTGGATGGTTACGAACGAGAAGTCTATCTTGCCTATCAAAACATTCTATTTAAAAACAATGCCTGTGATTTCGATGATTTGCTCATCTATGCCAACGATTGCCTGAAACAAGAACCCTGTCAAAGACATTTCAATGACCTATGGAAACATATCTTAGTCGATGAATTTCAAGACACTTCCACACTTCAATATGATATAATACGTAAACTGTATAATATAAATAAAACTAAATCAATAACATGCATTGGTGACATCAACCAGTCGATTTACGGCTGGAGGGCTGCAAAGCCTGAAAATATAATGCATTACATTACCACAATTAAACCAGAAGTTTATGACCTAACCTTTAACTATCGATCAGCACCAGAGATAATAAAACATGCCAATAAATTTCTCCAGTTTGGCAAAACTATGGTCACCAAATCTGATACTAAAGGATTGGTAAGCTTTTCTCAGTTCAATACTCAGGAAGATGAAGCCGATAAAATATCTGACGCTATATTGAAAATGGGAGGGTATGAGTCGACTGCAGTCCTTTTCAGAGTAAATACACGATCCCTTTTATTTGAACGTGAATTCACTATGAAAAGAATCCCCTATAAAATAGTAGGGGCCCTGCCTTTCTATAAACGCCGTGTATCTAAAGATCTACTGGCTTATTGCAAAGCTGCACTAAATAGATCCGACCTTGAGAGTCTTAATAGAATAGTAAACACCCCTAAAAGAGGTTTCGGAGCTGCCAAACAAGAAGAATTACTTGTTAAAGGATGGCCTTATCTCGAGCAATGTGCCGAACAGATACCGGCAATATCTGACCTTATTCATATCTTAAACGACATACGAAAAATGAAACCGTATGACGCTGTACAACATATACTGAGACAGACTCAGTATAAAGAATCCCTCATAAAAGAAAATGACCAGCGCATGCTTGAGGCCTTTTTAAACATTGTCTATGATTTCAATACTCTGGAAGAGCTCATACTTGCCAGTACTTTCCTGGAAGAAGATAGTGGCCAGGGCGTAAAACTTATGACTGCCCACTCCTCAAAAGGTCTGGAATTTGACAAGGTCTTTGTCGTAGGTGTCGAAGACGGTGTATGGCCTCATAAACTATCAGAGAACCTGGAAGAAGAATCTCGCCTCTACTATGTGGCTTGTACTCGTGCTCGTAAATTTATTAACGTAAGCTATTCAAAAAACAGGATGTTAAGAGGAAAACCCGAAAAAGTCTCACCAAGTCATTTGTTCACTAAAAGTGTTACAAATATTTAAGATAATTGAAACACTCTTCCACTCTATCTGACATCTCAACTTTTTTAAGCTCAATGAATTTTCTTGGAGGAAACATCTTGAAAATAAATTTTATTTTTTCATCCGCCTCTTTTCTCCAAACCTGATCAAAATGATAATCAGCCCTTACCCCATCCCTGATCGGTTCCAAAATAGGCGGTAAATGAAACACTACATCATAACGACTCGGATAGTTAAGCTTATTAAGCCTCTTAAATATGTCATTTGAATACATCAAATCTTTTTTGGCTTTCAATGGAAAAAATTCCATTACATAAAGCCAACCCATATGTATAGGACTATCAGTGATAAGTAAATCTGTCTCAACTTCCGGCACCGCTTGCTCCCACTCTTGCTGCTTTTCTAATATTCGATATTGATCAGCTAATGATTCTACAAGGCCATACTTTGCTATATAACGCCGGGCATACTCAGAAATAAGTTCTACTTTTTTAAACTTCTCGATAGATCTGCAGCAAGCTGACACTGCCCGGGCAGTAGAAGTCTTCCCTGTCCCTGGGCATCCTGTAAATCCTATTCGAATCATTTAATTCTCCTCAATTCTGCCAATAAATGATCGATTGTTTTAATGAATCCCTCTGCCTCTTTATCCCCCGCCAATGCCTTTACTTTAAATAAGAAAAATTTCTCCATCTCATCCATATCAATAATTCTTTTTACCCACAATGATCATCATCCTGGTCACAGGATCAAACTTACTGAACATGATAGAAAAAATAGTACCTAAATCCCTGGCAATCTCATTGAAAAACTGCTCAGGAGCATTCTCAGCATATGCTATATAATAACCCCCGGGTCGGACCATCTTCTTACTATTCTCAAACACGGGCCTGTATTTAGCATCAAACCGATTCAGGTACAACACAAAAGGATAGGCATCCTTATTAAATTCCCCATTCATATCCGAGATATCCGGCTTAACAAAAATATCCGGATCTACCCTGATTATATTATGATGAGTATAATGCCCACTAAAAAAACATACCCCTTTATCAGCACTCAGCATATATTTCTCTATTTCACTCAGATTCGGAGTCTTTAAAATACCCTCCATGCATTTCATATGCCTGCCGGTCATCTTAGATTTAAGATAGTCCACTGATTTCAAAACGTCTTCTATATTCATCTGAGTAAAACAAGGACTCGGAAATCCTTTTATACACGCCCTGAAATCATGCTTATAACATGGACTACATACCACAGCCG
>Ga0315294_10002662_pt1 | contig 19493 bp, 12 predicted proteins | sample YL17G13_40_MG_FD_203626 | JGI IMG/M metagenome (GOLD analysis project Ga0315294, IMG submission 203626) | Sediment microbial communities from Yellowstone Lake, YNP, Wyoming, USA - YL17G13_40 | ecosystem: Environmental > Aquatic > Freshwater > Lake > Sediment | place: USA: Wyoming | collected...
CGCGACCACCGCCATCCGACAGCATATCACTCTTCAGCTTCGCCAGAACCCCGAACAGGTTCGGCAGATTTTCACCAGTTGGCTTTCAGAGGAGCGATAGCCGATGACACTCAAAGGAATTCAAAAAGCGGCGATGCTTCTAACGACGCTCGACTCGGTCACGGCGACGGAATTGCTTAAGGGACAGCCGCCGGACATCATTCAGAGAATTGCGATGGAGCTGTCCCAACTGGATGCCAAGGGGCTGACCGCACCCGATCAGGCGATGGTGGTCGGCCGGGATTTCTGCAATGAATTGCAAAAACGCGGCTCCGGCGCTTTGCACGTCAAAAGTTTTGTCGGCAATCTGCTCCAGGGTTCGGCAGGAAAAGAAAAAGCCTTTGAATTGCAGGCCCGGCTGGAGAAGACGATGCGCGAAAAAGACCCCTTTATCGTCATCGCCGACACCCCACCTGTACAAATAGCCGCGGTAATCAGCGGTGAATCTCCGCAGGTCATTGCAATGGTGCTTTCTTCTGTGCCCGCCAAATTAGCCACGGAGGTTCTGTCCCGCCTGGAAGAGCAGACCGGCACACAAGTCGTGTGGCGGATGACTTTGCCTCAGGAAGTCTCCCCTAAAACCCTGCGGCGAATCGGCGAAACGGTCTGTAAGAAACTGATGGAAATGAACTCCGACCAGAAGACCCCGGTGGTTCGAGAAAATATGTCCAGAGAAACTCTGCGAAAAGTGGCGATTGTGCTGAGCGGTCTGCAGAAAGAACGACGCGATGTGCTGCTCCAGCAGATTCAGAGTCGCAGCGCAGAAACCGCCGATACCATCAAGGCGCTGATGGTCACGTGGGACGACATTCCCAAAATCGACAACAAATGCCTGCAGGGCCTGCTTCGGAAAATAGAAGAGAGCGTGTTGGCCAAGGCGCTGTACGGTGCCGAACCGGCGGTCGCTCAAAAAATCCGGTCGAATATCTCCGAACGCATGGCTCAAATGATTGACGATGAATTGGCTTTACTGGGAGAACCGAGAAAAAAAGATGTCTTCATGGCCAGGGAAGAAGTGACTAAACCCCTGCGAGAGGCCAATGAGGCGGAAGAGTTGCTCTTCATCGAGGAGGAATGATGAAGGCGGCAGCGGTCAAATTGCAATTGCCTCTGGCCGTCGGTACCATTCAGGTCCTCGACCTCCGCTACAAACCAGCTGCCAGAGAACCGGACGCTGGGGATACGGCACAGACCGCGGAGCCAAAAAAGAAACTGAATCGGCTGTGCGAGGCCCTGGCCAAAGCCGTCGAGCAAATAAATCTATATGGCCAAAACCTGTTCGCGGCACACCGGGAAAAGATCGTTCATCTGGCGGTGCAAATCGCCGCCCGGATTCTGGCCAGAGAAATCGAACAAGGACATTACGAAATGGAAAACATCCTGGCCCAGGTCATCGAACACGCACCCCTTAGTCAGGTTGTAGAAATCCGGCTCAACCCCGAAGACCTGAAAACGTGTGAAGCATGGCTGAAAAACGAACAGGCCCCGCTGGACCACGAGATCAAACTGGTGGCTGACGAGTCTATCGGACGGGCGGAATGCGCGGTGCATACGCCCGAGGGAATTGTGGAATACCGTATTGAAGAACATCTCCGACAAATTGAAGCGGCAATGGCTAAAATTTGAAAGTCAAAAACCAAAAACTAAAACCGCAATTAAAAATTTAAAAATAATCCGACGTAAAACCATTTTGAAATCGCATACGGATGCGACTTCGGTAAATCGGCATGAGCGACAAAGTATAAAAAGTATGAGTGAAAAAAACGCAACCGCTTTTGTGGATTTTGATCCGTTCTTTCAGGCGATTCAAGCGGTTCCTTTCATCGCCCGCAAAGGATCCGTCACCCACGTATCGGGACTGACCGTCGAAAGCAGCGGACCGACGACCGTGGGTCTCGGTCAGCTCTGTCGAATCGACCTGCAAAACGGAACGAGCGTGGAAGCCGAGGTCATCGGATTTCGCAAGGGCAATCTGATTTTGCTTCCCCTGGGGTCGATTAATGGAATACGACCCGGCGATAAAATTTCCGCAACGGACAAACCCCGAATGGTTTGCGTGAGCGACAGTTTGAGAGGTCGGGTGCTGGACGGTCTGGGCAATCCCATTGACGGCAAAGGGGCGCTTAGCGGCGAATATCGGCCCATTCACAATACCGGTCCTGGGCCACTTCGCCGTGAAATGATTACCGAACCGCTGTCGCTGGGTATCCGCGCCATTGACGGCATCTTAACCTGCGGCAAAGGACAGCGTATGGGCGTATTTGCCGGCAGCGGCGTGGGAAAAAGCGTGCTCCTGGGCGAAATCGCCAACGGCAGCGCCGCGGATGTCAATGTCGTGGCGCTGGTGGGGGAACGCGGCAGAGAAGTCCGCGAATACCTCGAAAAAGACCTTGGCCCGGAAGGGCTTGCCCGCAGTGTGGTCGTGGTGGCCACATCGGACGCGACACCGATTCAACGGGTCAAGGCTGCCTTTGTAGCCGTGACCATCGCCGAGTTTTTCCGTGATCAGGGCAAAGATGTGCTGTTTATGATGGACTCGCTGACGCGCTTTGCCCAGGCCCAACGGGAAATTGGATTGGCCGCAGGTGAACCGCCCGCCACCAAAGGTTATTGCCCCAGTGTCTTTGGTCTTCTTCCAAAACTGGCCGAACGCCTCGGTTGCGATGAAAGGGGCAGTATCACCGGCATCCTGACGGTGCTGGTGGAAGGCGACGATATGAACGACCCTGTGGCCGACAGCGCCCGGTCGCTGCTGGACGGACATATTGTATTGGCGCGAAAACTGGCCGACCGCAGTCATTACCCGGCCATCGACATTTTACAGAGCATCAGCCGACTGATGAACACGATTGTCAGCGCGGAACATCGGACAGCGGCGCAGAAAATGCGTGAAATCTACGCGACCTATACTGATGCGGAAGACCTCATTACCATTGGGGCGTTCGCTTCAGGCAGTAATAAACGCATCGACGGGTCGGTTGCGCTGATTGACCGGATTCGGAATTTTCTGGCTCAGCCGGTCCGCCAGAGAACCCCATTTGAACAAACCGTAAGGCAATTAAAAGACATCGCCGCGGCCTGGGATAAACTGCTGGCCGAACCTGTCCCTCGCAATACTCAGACCGCCGGTACGGGGAAACCCGTACAAAAATCCTCTTGACGGAAGAAAAAAAGAAAAATGAAACGATTTGTCTGGCGATTACAAAGACTTCTGGATTTGAAGATCAAACAGCACGATATGCTTCGCGCCGAATTGATGGCGATTGGAGAACGAATCGCACAGACCCGCGCACGAATCCTGATGTATAAGGCGGAGATTCGTGGGCGATTGGCCCAATTGCGTCAACTGCCTGCCGAGCAGCGACCGGCGCGACAGCAGATGTTTCTGCAGTTTGTTCACGTCCTCGACAACTGCATTCGGACGATGGAACAAACCGTTGCCGGCCTGGAAGAACAAAGAAAACAGAAAATCAAAGAGCTGCTGGAGATTCGAAAAAACCAGAAAAGCCTCGAAAAACTCCGCCAGCGCGCCAACGAATTATACCGTCAGCAGGAACATCAGGCCCAGCAGAAAGAAACGGACGAGACAACCGGCATGGCATACGCCAGGAAAATCCTTTTGCCGTCGCCGTAATGGAATTGAGATGGAGTAAGAATATATGAAAAAAACGCAGATTATTTTATTGGCCGTGACAGGGGTCATTAGTTTCGCCGCGACATTCGGCGTTGGTTTTATACTGAAGAAAAATAAAGCCGTTCCGGCTGCGGCAAACGCCGCAACGCCGGCGCCACTCACAGCCGCACAGGATTCTAAAACGCCGGCTGCAAAGGCGGAAACTCCGCGGAGCGAAACGACAACCACCGGCGAATCGGCAATGTCGGAAAGTCAGTTGAAAACGCTGATCTATGACCTCCGGCAGAAAATGCAGGATTACAAGGATAAACAAAAGGAACTTGAGCAGGAGGCCCAGCGGATTGAAATCGCCCGCCAGGGTCTGCAGGAAGAGGTCGAACAACTGAATCAACTGCGGGAAAAACTGAACCTGACCCTTTCGGCGCTGCAGGAAAAAGAACGGACCGTCCGCGACAGCCTGATTAAAGTCGAAACGGTCGAAAAAACCAATCTGCAACGAATCGCCGCCACCTATGACAAGATGGACCCGGCTCAGGCGGGGAAAATTCTGGCTACGATGGTGTCCAACAGCCAGACCAAAGACGCAGTCAAGATTCTGTACTATATGTCCGAACGCAACGCCGGCAAACTGCTGGGGGAAATCGGAGCCGCCAACCCCGAAACCGCCGGCATGCTGAGCCTTCAACTAAAACAGGTCGAAGAACAGAAATAATTTCATTTACGATTGTCAACTGACGAGGAAGAAACCAAGAACTGCATAAAATCGTAATGAGAATTTTCTGCACTGTGGCGATCAACTCCGCGACAGGCAAAAAATCTGAAGGTCGTTCGGGGATGTAAAGGTTATAATATTTTACATCTGTGTGATTTTCCTGCGCGGGTAGTCTGCCAAAATCCCTTCAGGAACCGAAAAACGCCCGTTTTTCTCACTCGGCACGGTTTTTGCTCATCTGTCTGGGAAGCCAAAATCCATTTTGAATTCAGGACTGAATTATGCTGAAAAAACGTCTTGTTTTTCTGGGGCTATTGCTGGCTGCCAGCATCGTCGGACAGATTCTGCTTCGTCCGTGCCTGGGTGAATCGAACGCAACCCCAAACTCCAATCCTAAAACAGATATCGTCGGTTCGTGGAATGTCCAGACCGGCAAATCCATCGACAGCCTTGGGGGCAAATTGGCGGGACGGTTTTTCCTGATGATCGGATTTGTCGCGGCAGCCGGGGTTGCAGTGTGGTGGTCTTTGAAAAAAATGAATGCGCCCTGGCTGAGTTCCAAAGGTGGACAACTGGAACTTATCGAGATGGTGCACCTGGGGCCGCGAAAGGCCATTCACCTCATCCGGGCCGGGAAAAAATACCTGCTGGTCGGCAGCAGCAACGAAGGAATTCGTTTTCTGAGCGACCTGACCGGCAACATTGAAACTCCCCCTGCCGAGGCCAAACCATGAAAAAACTATTTTTATCCACCCTGCCGCTGATTTTTCTGGTTTTGTCTGGTATAGCCATAGCCGCCGACAATGCGACGATTTCCACGCCGGCACCGGCGGTCAATACGATGCCCCAAATCCCTGATGTGGTAAATCTGATTAACAAAGCGACCACAGATAATCAGCAAAAGAGCACTGAGTGGAGTACGCCGGTCAAGCTGGTGATGATTTTTACGCTGCTGGCGATCCTGCCGAGTCTTTTGGCGATGATGACTTCGTTCACCCGTATCGCGGTAGTGCTGGGGTTTGTTCGCCGAGCTCTGGGGACGCAGAATATCCCGCCCAATACGGTTTTGCTGGGACTGGCTTTGTTTTTGACGCTGTTCACAATGGCGCCAACGCTGTCACGAATGAACAGCGAGGCAATTCAGCCGTATCTGGCCGGAAAAATCGATATGGAAACCACATCGAAAGTCTGCTCGGGCATCATCAAGGAATTTATGCTCCGTCAGACCCGCAAGAGCGACGTGGCGTTGTTTGTGAATATGGCTAAAATCCCGCCGCCACAGAACCCGATGGAACTGGGACTGCACATCGTAACGCCGGCGTTTGTCATCAGCGAATTTCGAACGTCGTTCGAGATTGGTTGTCTGCTGTTTATCCCATTTTTGCTTCTGGACCTTGTGATCGCCAGCGTGCTGCTCAGCGCGGGAATGATGATGCTGCCGCCGGTGATGATTTCTCTGCCGCTGAAACTGATTCTGTTTATCCTGGTTGACGGCTGGGGGATTCTGGCGCAAGGGTTGAGTTTAAGTTTTCGATAAAAACGCCGCGAAAGGAAAACACAATGAATATCGACGGGATTTTATATCTGGCTCGGCATACGATGGAAACCGCTTTACTGATTTCGGCGCCGGTTCTGCTGGCCTGTATGATTGCGGGCGTCGTGATCTCATTGTTTCAGACGGTGACATCCATCCGCGATATGACGCTGACAATGGCGCCAAAACTGATCGCCGCCGGCATAGCCACCCTGCTATTCGGCAACTGGATGCTGCAGGTGCTGATGCGGTTCACCACGGAAATTTTCAATCAAATCCAGACCTACGGCCAATAAGAAATTTAAATGTCAAACGTTAAATTTGAATGTTGACATAAAATGGACTTCCTCGACGGCAGGATATTAGGGGCGGTTTTGATTCTCACCCGCGTAGGAGCTTTCTGGGCGGTCTGTCCGATATTCAGTTGGCAGGCCATCCCGACCCAAATCAAAATCGCTGCGGCCATCGTTCTGTCCATTTTTTTGGCGGGAATTATCCCTTTTCCCGCGACGGCTCAGTCGCCCGACATTATTGAAATTCTGACGTGGACATCGGCGGAAGCCGTCTATGGGCTTGCGCTGGGCCTGGTGGCTTACGCCCTGTTCGGCGTTGTCCGAAACGCAGCCGCTATCGCGGAACAGCAAATCGGCCTGACGATGGCCAGTGTGCTGGACCCGATGACCGAAGAACAGGAAAATGTGCTGGCGATAATGATGGAAATTTTATTCATCCTCCTGCTCCTTGCCGGCGAGGGGCATCACATTCTGCTGAAAATTCTGACCCGCAGCTACGGCGGCTTCGGCATCGGACAAATCCCATCGCTGGGCAAATTGGTCGAGAGCGTTCTTTTATCCGGCTCGGCAATGCTGATGTTGTCGCTGCAAATGGCGGCGCCTGTCCTGGCGGTTTTCCTGCTGCTGATGGTGGTGCTGGCGATTATGGCGCGTATCGCCCCGGAAACCAATATCCTGTTTTTAAGTCTGCCGGTACGGGTCGGACTGGGATTGATTATGATGGGGATTCTGGCGCCTTTTATGGCCGAGTATCTCAAGCAGTTCGTCGTCTGGCTGGATAAGCTGCTGGTCGTTTAAAAACTCAAAACTGAAAACCCAAAAGTTAAAACCAAAATCCAAAACTTAGAATCTTTTTAACATCAAAAGAAGCGACCGGTAATGGCGGACACTAATAAAACCCATGAGCCAACGCCGCGACGGATACAAAAAGCCCGCGAGAAGGGCAACGTTCCGTACAGTCCGGAAATGAGTTCGGCGATCATATTGATTGCATTGACCGGCGCAGCGGCGCTGCTGGGGCCGTGGTTTATCTGGTGGTGTAAAAAAGAACTGCTCGAAGGATTGCACTGTCGGGCCGAGCTGTTCGACAACAGCCAGGTGTTCACCGCCTGGATGAACGGTAAAATCATCGGTGGAATGCTGGTAATGACGCCGTTCCTGGCGGCACTGATGGTCTTTGGCGTCGCAGCCAGTGTGATGGTCAGCGGATTGAATTTCGCGCCGCAAACGCTGAACTGGAAGCTGGACGAACTGAATCCGGCCAAAGGGCTTCAGCATCTGTTTTCGCCCGAATCACTGGTCAACCTCCTGCTTTCCATCCTGAAACTGGCGTTCATTGGGTTTCTGGTTTGTATTTATCTTCGCAATAAAACAGAATATCTGGCTGCGCTGCAGTGGGCCGGTACGGAGCAAATCCTCTCGGCTATCGGCGGCGTGGTGCTGGGCGCCGTGATTCGCATTTGTATCGGCCTTCTGATTATCGCCGCAATCGATTGGCTGTACCGGCGGTGGAAATACATCGACAACCTGAAAATGACCCGCGAGGAAGTCAAGGAAGAACACCGCGACAGCGAAGGTCCGCCGGAAATCAAATCCCGCCTCCGCCGCAAACAATACGAACTGGGGATGCGGCGTATGCTCAAAAAAGTCCCCAAAGCCAGCGTGGTGCTGGTCAACCCGACTCACGTGGCGGTGGCGCTGCAGTACGACTCGGGGCAAATCGCCCCGCTGGTGGTGGCCAAAGGGGCCGACCACTTATGCGAAAAAATCAAGGAGATCGCCCGCGCCTACGGCGTTCCCATCATTCGCCGACCGGAATTGGCCAGAGAAATCTACGCCACGGTTAAACTGGATTATCCCATCCCGGACAAACTCTACGCGGCGGTGGCCGAGGTGCTGGCGGTTCTGTATCGACTCAAACACACCTATGCGAAGTAAAAAAGTTCGTTCCGCCCGCGGTGGATAAAAGTTCGTGGTTTTGGGAGGGAAATAAAAGCTTGAAGCGGCCTGCCGAGAGACGCTATACTATCAGCGGAATTACTATTGAGCAGGCGGATGATGAAAAGCCAAACTGACTTCGACAGGCTCAACGGAGCCGAACCAACCTTACCGGAAAGCATCCGATATCGGCTGGATGTGGTCTTCGCAGCCGCAGCGCTGACGGTCCTGGCGGGGTTATTAATCCCTATCCCTGTGCGGATATTGGATATGGCCTGGATCGGAGGCGTTTGTCTTGCCGCGGCGGTGGTGGTTGTTTGCGCCGCGGCCAAAAGCTGCCACGACCTGCATGGATTCAGTTTTTTGGTCGGAGCGCTGGTATTGCTGCGAATCAGCCTGACGGCGATGACCGTACGAAAAATTCTCGCAGAACATATCGCTCCGACCGTTATCGACATCCTCGGTAAATCCGTCAGTGGAATGGGGGTTATTGGAGCCGCCATCATTGCTCTGCTGTTAGCGGTTGTGGGTTTTGGGAGTATCTTCCCGGCGGCAAACTGGATTCGGCGGGCGGCCCAACATTACGCCGATCAGATTCTGCCGGTCAAACGGGCCGCCTTGCAGGCGGAGTTAGGCCTTAAAGGAATCCCCCGCCAACAGGCCCGACAAATCCTGGAAAAAATCCGGGCGGAAATGCGGTTCTTCGGTTCGATGGGAGCCGTGGCGGTATTGATGCGATGCGAGGCGGTGGCGGGGTTAGTTATGATCATCGTAAGCCTGACCATCAAAGTACTCACCGATGCCTTTATGGCCGGCTACAATCCGGAACTTTTGGATACACTGGCTTCCGACGCGGCCGGACTGGTGATTGTCGCCGTGGTTCCGTCGGTCGCGGCGGCCTGGGGTTGCGCCGTCCTGACACGCAAAGATTCCCTTTGCCTGAAAACGATGGAACCGGCCACCGAGGAAAAACCGCAGAAAATCCAACTGGCCGGAAGCCCCGGAAAAAGCCCCAGCCAGGCCGAACTGCTGAATCCGGACTTTGCCGCCAAAGCCCGCGCCATCGAACAAGGCGGTGAAAAAATCGCCGAATTTGAGCCGGACAAGAAAACTCAACCTGACGAAATCGAATACCCCCTCCAAAATCTCCGCTGCGACAGTCTTGAACAATACTATCAAAAGCTGACGGAGATGATTCTATCCATCAAAAAAGAAAAAAACCAGGGTATCCTTTTGACCAGTCCGACGGATACCCCTCTGGGAGTTCACACTGCGGTCAATGTTGCCATCCGACTTGCCAGCGCCGGCCAGAAAATGCTGTTAATCGACGCCGAACCCCGCCGGTACGCCGTGGCCAAGGCGTTTGAGCTGGATGCGTCCAAAACGCTGGCCGGCCCGCAAAAAACCCGCCTCGAAAATCTCTTTGTCTTCACGGCGGGACATACCGAAACCCAGGCGATTCAGCGAACCGTGCTGGCGATGGAAAAACTGCACGACCGTTTTGACAGCATCCTGATTTATGGTCCGCAACGCCTGCAAATCCTGGCGGGAAAAACGGCAAGCCGACTTCACACGATTATTTTTGTAAAACCACAGGCAAATTCCAGCTCCGTCCGCCTTGCGGCCATCACCCGCGATTTCGCATCGGTACTGGTTGTGCCCGTGCCGCAAGAAACTGTTCATTCTCCCATTGCAGCGGGGCTTGCCCCTCAATAAACCATCTCAGAATAATTACATCATACTTGTTATGCTGGCCATCTGCCTCTGGATTTGGGAAAGCAGAGCTTCCATCCGGGCGAATTTATCCTTTAAACTCTGTTCATGTTTATCGAGACGGGTCTGTTCCTTATCTATTTTATCCTGCTGCTGATTTATTTGATCTGTAACGCTATCCTCCGCCAGGGGAATCCGCCCCTTGGATTTGAGCATATCGCTGACTATATTATACAAGTTATCGCCGAAGCCCTCCTTGACATTCACCGTGGTTGTCAATTCACTGCTTTCGCTGTTGGTATCCACCGTCAGCACCATACTATACTCCGGATAAATGGGATTGCCGTCACTGTCACGCTCGGAGTTACCGTATAAGGTATTGTCTGAGACGGTCATATCGCGGGCCTCGTCCCAATCTTCCGTGCTTAACTTGATCTGCGCGCTGGTAATCGTACTGCCGGTCTTATATACCCTCACATCATAAGAGCCTGCGTCGGTGTATTGACTGGCGCCATAAAACGAAATATAGGCCGCATCGCCGCCGGTGGACGCCCCCACGTACTGAGCGCCGACCAAATTCAGCACCGCCATATAGTCATCCGACACCGCATTGTCAAACTTTTCGCTATCCAGTTCGAGCGTTCCATCGGCGTTAATCTTCAGGCCAATATCCTGCGGCGTAGTAAAGGCGTCGGACGAGGTAAATCCTTTGGCCAGAGATTGAAGGGGGGATGTAATCAGCGAACTGATGCTGCTGATACTGTAACTGTCGGACAGAATCCCCATCTTCTTGTTCTCTGCATCGTACTGAGTTTTGTCTTTAATGTAACTGACAATCGCGTTGTAAGCGTCAATCATGGAAGTAACGTTTTCCTTGAGTTGCGTGGTGTTGCGGGTCAGGCTGACTGAAATCGAATCATACCCATCCGTCTCATTGCCGCTGACGGCCTGAAGATTCAATGTCACGCCGGCAATGACGTCGGAAATGGAATTGGTCTGCCGGCTAATCCATTCATCTGCATTTGTCGGATAGCCATCCACTTTAATCAGCGCGTCCTGGGCGGCCTGGGTCTGGGTAAACTTATCGGCGGTAAATTTAGCGAGTGAGGCCGACTGGGTACCGCCATCAACCGTGGTGTCAAATCCCAAAGTATGGGGAGTGCCGCCAGTGAAGGACAATGATATTTCCATATAGCTTGTGCCGCTGGTCTTATCCGTCACCTTGATAAATCCCTCATCCAGCGAAACATGCACCGTATCGCCATACGCCTGCTCAATGGCATCCATTAAATCCTGTACCGTGGTGTAGCTGTTTATACTCATTGGAACTGATACCGGATCGTTTTGGCCATGTTTGTTTCCTGAGATGGTAACGGTTGTTGAATCATAATAGGTCGCCAGGTCTGTGATACGCGTCGTGGCTGTTGCATTGGAACTACCCGACTTCAGCGTCAGCTTGCTCTGCGACGTTTTAAGCTCGGTATTAGTGCTGTTAATGGAAATCTGATTGTCCACGCCGGTATCCTTGCCGGCCAGAACCAGGTGCCATCGGTTGCCACTGCCGTCGTCATATTCCAGAAGACTGGCTATGACACCCGGATTATTTGAATCCGCATTAATTTTAGTCACCAGTTCCTGCAATGTTGTCTCGTCCGTCGTGGTAATCGAGACTTCCTGGTAATTATATGAATAAATAAACGTCCCGGCCCCGACCAGCGAAGACGCAGATGAAAACCCTTCCCCACTATGCACCAATCGCTCCGCCGTGGCCAATTGCTTAATCTGAACACTGTGGCTGCCTTCCGTCGCGCTGGCGCTGGCGCTGGCGGTAAGAACAGTTTTGCCGCTGGAGGTTGTGCCGGCGGATGTATCGAATGCTTTGAGCTTGTTGAGACTGTAGATATTATTCAACGCCGTCTTGAATGTGCTGACTTTGCTTTCCAGCTCTGTCATGGCTGTCTTTTTGTCCTTGTAGCTGGCCAGCTTATTCTGCATCAGCGTCAATTGACGGCTCTCCACCTGCATTAACTGCTGAACAATCGCAGCGGTATCAATTCCCGTCGAAAGCCCCGTTAAATTTACAGTTGCCATATTTTACTCCTGTTCGAGTATATCTCATTTACATTATCGTCGCAAGATCAGGCTGCTGAACCTCCCGGCTCATAGAAACAGGCCTGTGCGGCGACGCTTTTGGCTGCATCTGCGGGGCATTGGTTGTATCAAACGGCTGCGGTGACCGGAACAGATTTTGAATAAAACGAGCTCTGGGCGCATTGAGAATCAGATTTTTATTGGACAGAATCCGTTCCACGATAGTCTCCGCAACATTCCTGCGTCCCTGCCCGACATAAAATTCAGCAAGCCTCAAACCACTTTGCAGATAAAACTCGATGACGTCCGCATAAACTTTGCGCTCCTGCTCGTCCAGAACCCTTTCTGTAATGGGCCTGACGAGGGATGATTGCAGAAAATGCTCATACACTTGCACGGCCCGATGACGGTCGCCGGTTTCCCATTCGAGGTCGGCCAGCAAATGACAGGGGTATGCAGAATCCGGCCTCCGAGCATAGGCCCAGCGAGCCCATTCGAGGGCGACTGAAGGAAATCGACGGCGGAAGAACTGAATGATATTCTGTGCAACAGCCGGTCTATCAGTTTTCAGGTCGCCGCCGCGGTAATAACTTTCCGTGAAACACAGGAAGATATAATACCCTCCCGGTGTGGAAAGGTGCCAGTATAACTGCTCTTTGCTGAGAAGCTCAAGCAGATAATTCGTCGTCCATCTGTTCCCTGCTATTGTACCCTGAAGCTGCGGCAGATATAAAATCGGCCCGCAGGATTTCTTCTCGTCACTGTAGATTTTCCAGGACAGATACAACATCTCATGCCCGAACAGGCCGACGGGGAAACCGCCGTTTTGTTCAATGATTTCTCTGCGGAACGCACACAACATATCTGTGTCCACCGAACTATACCGTCGTTCGGTTCCCAAATCGTACTCCAGATGCAGCGGCGCAGCATCCGGTTCGACAATTCTGCCTCGCACGGCGCTGATCTGCTGCGTGTTCATTTGCTCAACTAAATCGCGTACCATCGTGTCTTCCGCCGTCAAGAGCGGCGACACGAAAGCGATAATCTTTCCCTGACTCTGCGCAACGGCCAGGTTTTTCGCGGCGGCTTTGGATATCGGCTCATCGGTATTGATAACCGCCATACTCACCGGCACGTGCCCCAGAGAGGCAAAATCAGATGGAGTGTTTCCGCAAGTTACTATAATCAATTCAAAATCAGCCTGCCGCTGGGCAGCCCAAATGGAAATCAGATTTTCAAAATCAATGTCCTGCTGTCTGCAATCCAAAATTATGGAAACAGCGGGAGCGCTGCGGCGGCGATTTTCATATACAACGTCCGCGCCAGGAGTGGCGATTTCCGGATAGGCGAACACAAAACCGTCCACGGCGGTTTTACGCTCCAGCCCACCCAATCGGCTATTCTCCTCCTTCAGATGCACCTGGAGGAAACGAAACGCCTGGGGCGTTCTATGGTCGGCGTACTCCTGCTCAAGCAAACGCCGGGCCCCGGCATCCCGTCCATAGGCGAAATAACTTAATCCCCGCAACAGATTCAGACCGGCAATGGTTTTTCCCGCGTCGGCGTGAATACTGCACAGCGTATGAAGAGAAATTAAGCAGCCAACATATTGGCCGGAAACAAATTCGGCAACGGCTTTATCAAGCAGACCACGCACCATACCCTGATCCAGACCGCCGGATTCCCACTGCTCGAACAAATGACCGAAACGAGAAATAAAATCGTCACAATTACATTCACGCAACAACCGCCCCACGTCCACAGACGCATCGGCCTGATGGAGCTGCCGAATCCGGCATAATTTTTGTTCCCAATAGCGAAGATACATTCTTCGCCGACCTTTGGGGTTCAGAGGCAGAATCGTGCCGGTCTGCGATGCGTCGTGTTCACACTTAAACGTCAGCAATTCAGGAAGGTTTTTGAATCGGACTTTGCCGGTCAGTTGGGCGTATAAACCGGCCTTGGCCAGCCAGAACGAATCCGTCCCCCACGGATGATTGTCATAGAGACCGACCTGATCAAACAGAGATTTGCGAATGACGGCTGAGCCGTGCCAGCAGGTGTGCCAGGTATAGTTGAAAACTCCCATAATCTGTTCGTGGGTTACGTTCTTCCTGACACAATCACAGTATTCCCTGCCGGGAAAATCATCCAAAAAGCGACCATAAAAGGAGCCGACAATCCCCAGCCGGTCGTCTTCGAGAATTTCATCGAGCAAAATCTCCAGCTTGTGGGGCGCCATTATATCGTCGGCGTCCTGAATGGAAATAAACGGCGCACGAGCCTGACGGATGGCGAAATTGCGACGGGCATACGGTCCCTGATTGTCCGCATTCAGAGAGATACGGAATCGGGCATCCATCGCAGCGTACCGCTTGAGAATCTCATGCGTACCGTCGGTACTGCCGTCATCGACAATGATGGTTTCCCAATCCTGCAATGTCTGGGCGCGAATACTGTCCAGACACTGCGGCAGATATTTGGCCATATTGAGACATGAAATAATCACGGAGACTTTGGGGCCGGGTATCGCAGCGGATTTTTGTCCGTATCCTGAATAACACAACGAATTCCATTGCTGTTTAAGCGGGATGGATGGTTCAACAAAAGAGCATTTCCCCGACAGCAGGGGCAGCGGAAGTTTTTCCACGAACGCTTTGGCAGCGGTGATATCCCGCCCGTATTTATACAGCAGGTAATCTATGTTGAATTCGTACTGCTGCCGTTTTCTGCGGATTTTTGCCGTACCGCCGTAATCGTGGTAAATCACGGCTTTGGGCCAGTACATCACCACATCGCAACGGCCAAAAGCCTGGATTAGCCGCCAGGTCAAATCCATTCCTTCGTGTCCGAACAGCAGCGGATCCTGTCCTCCCACTGCCCACCAGGCCCACAGTAAAAACGCCGAGTTACCTTCCTGATTACAGAAGGTTGGGAACGGCGTGTCGCCCCGATCGCAGATGGAAATCATATTGCTAAGCGACAACGCCTTGGGAAGTGTTTTGCCGCGAAGACCGAGCACTTGATAGATCCGGAACGCATCCCGTATCGATGCGGTGTAATCCACATCCACCAATGCATCATCGTCCAGAAAGATTGCAATTTGTCCATGGGCAAAATATGCGCCGATATTACGCCCTTCGCTGAGGTTAAAATTAATCGGGCAGGAAATAACGCGGTCGGCCTTGTCCACTACGCGGGAAACGTCCGTACCGCCGTTATCCACGACGATGATTTCGAAATCGCGGAAGGTCTGACGGCTTAAACAATCCAGCAATTTGAGCAGGTCTTCGGTGCGATGATATGTCACGATAATTGCAGAAATGAGGGGATTGTTTCGCTCTTTGCGCCGGTCGATAACGGGCAGTTTGGAGTAATCCATTTGGGCCTGATACTGCGCTATCAGCCGCCGGGCGCTGACCATATCGCCGGATGCGAATAATCGCTGCCCCTCAAGAAACAGGTCTATCGCCGCTTTATTTTCGCCCGTGTTGCCGCATCGGACATTCAAAACCGCCATGGTAAAGCCATCCGGTTTTTTCAGATTAAAGGCGATATTGCGCAGACTGATAAGAGTATCCAGCCATGAGGGGTCGCTCAAAATCTGACGCTTCTCAAGAATATCCAACAGCTTTTTAATGCTGGATTCCGTCGCAATCCAAAAGACCACCCGCCATTCCGATGCGCTTGCCGGTTCAGACGGAACTGACAATTCCTGAGACAACATATCTTTGTGTTTATGAATCACCCGGAAAAACAGTTGAATAAACGGGTCTTGTTTTAATACATCCGCCAGACACCTCTCAAAGGCTTCTTTCGGATTTTGCTTTTGCTCCACTGCTGTTTTATAGCTTCGCCGTCTGTGGGCATTGATTTTCGCCCGTGCCCATGACAACCAGCCCTTCAAGAGCTTATCGCCGCCACGACTTTGCGATTGAGGAAGCTCTCTAATCAAATATAGCGAATGGGGGACAAAATAAAATTGTGTCACTTCCTCCATCTTGTGGAATATATCCTTGTCTTCGGCGATATCCAGTTCGACATCGTGCATTTCCGTCTTAACGTAATCCCTGATTTTGTAGGTTCTAAATGCGCTTATCACATCTCTCTGAAGCGTTGTTTGTCCCTTTGGCATTTCCCTGCAAAAACCAGGTCTGACCGGATTCATGTTCTGATCACAGAACGTATGCTGGGAATAAATGAATCCGCATTTCGGGTGTTCAAGATGCGCCTTTGTCATTTGTTCAAGGGCGTCCGGCGTGAGAATATCATCGCTGTCTAAATCGCCAAACAGGTCCGCGCTGATGTTTGCAGCGCCGGTAATGGCCGCCTGAGAGACGCCAAGGTTTCGATTATGTCTTATCAGCTTGATTCGCGGATCATGCAGGTATCGCCGGACAACGTCCACGGAATTGTCCGTGGACGCATCGTCCACGACAATTAACTCCCATTCCCTGAGCGTTTGCGCCAGAATGGACTGAATCGCCTCCTCAATATACAATCCTTTGTTGTAATTGCGGATAATAACGGTAAACTTCGGCAGCGGATGCGACAAGGGCCTGCGAATAACGCAATGCCCGAACCGTTTGTAAAGATTAATGATAAACTCTTTTTCCTGATCATGCGTCCCCGCGGAACGTTCCAGACTGTCCGGACTTCTATAGTAAAGTCCAAGCGGTTCCGGAACGCGCATCAGCTTATGCGTCTGTGAAATTCTCAGCGCAAATTCATAATCCCCACATACCTTCAGTCGCTCGTCAAAATAACCATATTCTTCGTGCAGTGAACGACGCCACATCGGCTGAGGACCGCAATAGTATCCCTCAAGCAGCGTATCCCTGGAGTAGTCCTGTTGCCATGTGGAAACACAACGCGGCGTTTTGGTCCGCCAACTCTGATTGGCAACCTCCGTCATATAAAAATGAGCGTACACATATCCAACATCCGGATGCCCCTCCAGCGTTAAAGCCAGTTTTTCCAGCATTTCAGGGGCATGGCGGTCGTCGGTATTGGCGTTGGTGATATATTTCCCTCTGGCGGCCTTGATTCCGCGATTCCAGGCGGCGTAAACGGTTTCGCGTTCCTGGGTTTTGATATACTGAATATGCGGATATTTCAATTGATATTCCCTGATAATCGCTTCCTCATTCTGCTGCGAACCGCTATTGACAACCACAATTTCCAGCAGCCCTTTTTGACACAGCGTCTGTTCCACCAAATCCTGAAGACAGCCGCGAATAAACGCCTCGGAATTATAGGTAGAAACAATCGCTGAAACGAGATACAGACCGCCCCCGGCCGCATTGCGAACGGCGGCAACGTCAGGTGTGATAATATCCCAAATATCGAGATTTTTGAAAAAGTCGGCGCCGTACTCCTTCAGCCAGCCGCAAATCTGCTCGGCACGCCAATTGTCCTCCTTATCGAACACGCCGGCATTAAGGTCGGGATAATACCGATACCAGTCTTCGTTCGCTTTTCGAAGTTGTATATTGGTCTCATCCTTACTTGGGGCGTATCGCTTATTGATTTCTACAATGGATTTTTGCGGTTCTCGAATATGCTCAAGGCAGCGATACCATGCCTGCTTGAGCAGCAGATTACGCCAGTTTACAAATTGAAAATGTAAAACGCCGTATTCATACCCCTCAATCTTTAATGTACGGCCTGCCAGATCCTGAGGCGCTCGGGGAGTGTGAATAAACTCCGACGAATAGGAACACTGACCATCGTCGCAGAATACGAATGGTTTATAATTGTCTGTCCAGACCGAATTATCATATCGGTACTGTCGTGTGCTTTTCCATAACGCTATCCAGTTAAATTCCAGCGTATCTCCCGGTTGAAGAGACAGAATCTGATCCCTGAGAGAATGATTCAACAGAAAATTCGATGTAAACGCCTCATCGGCGTCCAGAACAATAAAATGCGTGCCGCCGATTTCCCGACCGGCCTGAAGCATTTTATTGCGGTCGCCAGGCTCATCTCGTAACCACCGATCTTTGGTTATAATTCTCTCGACTCTGCATTGTTCGGCAAGGCTTTGAACAACCGCTACGGAACTATCGGTCGAACAATCATCGAGATAAACAATCGCATCCGTAAATTGAGACAGCAGCCGAAGGCACTGCCCGATGATATTCTCCTCATTGCGTGCCGCGACAAGACCGACAATTTTGGGCTTTTTTACCGAAGAATTGGAAACAGAAGTCATATCAGGGCTTTTTGTATTTCCCTCTCGGACACGATACGACGCCGTCTCATCAATCGCCCGCTGCCCCAGCCTTTGACTCAGCCAGAAGGAATTGCCGCTGCCGTTGCCGATTTTGTGGTCCAGTCCAATTCCGGCCAGATAAAAACCCTGCCCGGCCAGATACTGCTCGAGGTCAGCCAATCGAGCCTGTTCTTTATACAACGTAGCGTGAAACCAGACTTCCAGAAAAAGCGAACTGCAATTTCCAAGTACCTTCTGAGCGCCCTTCAGCACATGAAGCTCCGCCCCCTGCACATCACACCACAACAGGTCAATCGGTTTGCTTCTCAGCGGCTCAAAATCATCCAGCCGGATGGATTCAACGGTAAATTTCTCCTTTTGCTCCATGCCATATTGTTTCGCCATATCAATCGTTTGCCCCTTTCCGGCGGACGATGGGCCATCAATAGGCAGGATTGATCCGGTCCCGGGAAGGTTATTCTCATAGAATTCCATTTTACCGTTTTGATCCGAGACGGCGTAGGGATAACACTTTACATTGGAAAAGGCTTTGTATTTCTCACAAAGCTTATTATAAGTGCCGGGATTGGCTTCAAACGCAATAATCTCCGCATTCGGATACCGGTTCAGCAACCGTTTGATTTCATCCCCGTAATAGGCCCCAACAATTACGATCAAAAACGGCTCGGCGGAGTCCCGCTCCAGATACGCTCCGAAATTGGTTTCGATCTCGTATTGAATTTCATCATACGGCTCGGCGGTCTGCCCTATAAAATTCTTAGTTGTATAACCCTGGACGGCTGTCTGAATATCCGAAAAAAACAAGGTCTTCTGCGTATCATAGATAACGGAATAACCCTTCGCGGTGATCCGCCTGACAAGCTCTTCTCGTTTGTCCCTGTATTCCACGACGACTAATTGCGGTTTATGTTGCGAAAAATCCAGCCCCTCCAGAACTTCGACATCGTGGCCTTCTGCATCAATAGACAACAGGTCAACATTCTTCAAACCATTTTCCGAGAAAATATCCGTCAGGGTTTTGACTTCAACGGTTTCTTTTCCCCATTTGGCTCCGTAGGTTTTTGTCCAGCGGGCGTTATCCTCAGTCGATAAAGAAGCCACATCGCTGCCCCATTCCGGAAGATGGGGGTAGGTTGATACATTCATTTCCGCCGTACCGGTATGGTTGGAAACCGCTGCTTGAATACACTTTACATCATAACCCAAATAAGACTGGCACAGTTTGGCATAATTTTTCCCGACCGGTTCTATGGACACGCCATGCCAGCCGTATTTTTCCACCAGTCGCCGGACGTTGCTGTAAT
>Ga0315294_10002666_pt1 | contig 19472 bp, 26 predicted proteins | sample YL17G13_40_MG_FD_203626 | JGI IMG/M metagenome (GOLD analysis project Ga0315294, IMG submission 203626) | Sediment microbial communities from Yellowstone Lake, YNP, Wyoming, USA - YL17G13_40 | ecosystem: Environmental > Aquatic > Freshwater > Lake > Sediment | place: USA: Wyoming | collected...
TGTTAAAGAGATTGGGACTTATTTGATGGTGGAATCTGAAGAGGATGGGAAGGTTAGAGGAAGATATAACGCTGCTGGGACTACCACAGGGAGATCTTCCTCAAAGAAAAATTATGAGGGGAGGGGGTTAGACTGGCATAATATTCCTGAGGATGATCGTCAGATGTTTGTGGCTCAAGATGGACACTCCTTCATTGTGAGGGATTTATGGCAAGCTGAAGCTTATGTAGTAGCAGTGTTAGCTCAATGTCTCCCATTCTTAGAGAGGTTAAAAAATGGAAAAAAAATACATCGACTTGTTGCTTCCTGGTTGTTTGGTAAAAGCGAAGATGAGATTGACAATAACAACAAACCTGGAGGAGAATATTACACAGGTAAAAGGGTGGGTCATGGGCTCAACTATGGGCTCGGACCTATTCTTTTGGCGATCACTCTTAAATGCTCTGTATCAGATGCAAAGCGGTATAGAGATACATACTTTAGATTTGCCCCTGAAATCGAAAACTGGCACAGGGAGATTCAAGAGGAGTTAAAAAGGACTCGTCAGTTGGTCACCCCTTTTGGAAGGAAGCGTTATTTCAGAGGGAGATGGGGGGAGGATCTCTTTAAACAGGCTTATGCCCACATCCCCCAATCTCTGGTAGCAGAGTTAAATCATTTGGGGATGATCAAATTGGAATACTCCCTGCCAGAGGGAGCGGAGATCCTTCAAGAGGGATATGATGCTTTGGTGATTACATCTCAAGATTGGCTTATTGAGAGTGTAAAGGAGAAGATGGAAGTTGCTTTTAAGAAACCAATTTATTGTAAGGGAATGTTTTTTGAGATCCCAGGAGAGGTCACCATTAATAAGAGGTGGCTGAAGTAGGGATCAGACTGGGTCAAAATTTGACTCAAGAGAGGAGACCAAAATGACAGAAATTCTTGATAAGATGGAAGCTCAATTAGAACAACTTTTTAAAGAGCAATCAAATCTACTCGAAACTCGAGGTCCTGCTTTTATTGCTTTTAAACCTTTTATTGATCTCTGTAGAGTAATCCTTTTAGTAAAACAGTTTAAAATGATGACTCAAACAAAGTGGAGTGCTCATCTTGATGAAGGAGAAGTTTATGAAAAAGTTTAAAAAAAAGGTTGTTAAGGTTGGTGATGAAAAAATGGAGGCCCTCTTTCGTATTATCTTTAAACGATTTGGAAGGTTCTATGTAAAGTGGGGAACTTCTCTGTTAGCAAGAGGTAGAAATGGAGGAGATATCTGTGAGATTGGGCATAGGAGAAAAGGAAGAGAAGATTACCAGGTGTTGGAACTTGCTCAAGTTTATTCTTTTAATAGATGTGTTTGTATAAGATCAATAATAAGAATTGAGTTTAGTGGTTGTCTTACAAAAAAATATCTTGTAAAGTTTAAAGGTAAGATAATTGATAGGGGAATTGCAGATGGGATTGCTGGCCCAGGTGAAAATGAGAAATTTCCAGATTTAGAATATTATGCTTTAGTTAAGAGGATATAATTGGCTGAGAAACAAAGCTAAGTTATTGAAATTATAGGGAGCTATCAATAATGATAAAAACTTGCTGGAGATGCCAGCTGAAAATTGAAAAGTTCATCTGTTACCAACCCAACAGTAAAAGTAACTCTACAACCTGTAAAGTAATTCTTTGTAATTTTTGTTATAAAGAAACACAAAAAAGCTGTCAGATATGCCATAATAAAGATCGATGTAGAGCAGGACAATTTCGATGGTGTCATGCTTATACTCCACCTTTATTCTTAAACAAACTAGTCAGTTTAGGAAATTCAGAATATAGAGGTGTTGCTGAGAAGATTTTAGGGAGACCACTCAGACAAGGTGAAATTGTTCACCATATTAATGGTGATAGAAAAAACAATCAAAATAATAATTTACTTATTTGCACAACAAAATATCATTGGCTATTACATAGTCGAATTAATGCTAAAAAGAATTATAATAAAAAAAAGAAATAAAACAAGTTTTAAAAAAAGTCTCTTTATAATGCAAAATTTAATGTTAAAAGGAAGTCTATCATGCCTCGAGAGTGCAAGCGTGGATTCATAAATCAATATATTGATTATACAAAACCTCAGCAATCTCCAACCCTCTTCCACACATGGACAGCAATTTCAACTGTTGCTTCTGTTTTGAGGAGAAGAGTTTGGATTGATAGGGGATATTACACCCTCTATCCTAATCTTTATATGATCTTAGTATCTGCTTCAGGGGTAGGGATGAAGTCAACAGCAATTAAGATTGCAACAGAAGGGCTACTCCCAAAGGCAATTCCTGATTTAACAATCATGAGGGGAAAGCTCACAATGAAATATTTGGTGGATTGGATGGCACAGGCTCAAAATAAGAATCCTGATAAGTATGCAGAGGTTACGATATTTTGTTCAGAGTTTAAGGTGTTTGCAAGGGGGGCATATGCTGACTCAGGACTGATTGAGGATCTTACTCATCTCTATGATAATGGACCTTATGAGTATAGAACAGGTGGGCAGGGAGTTTATATTGTTGAGAAACCCTGTATAAATTTAATTGCAGCATCCACCCCAGAATGGTTGACAACAGGATCAGCAGCTGATTTTATTGGGGGAGGGTTCTCTTCTCGTATTGTTCCAGTTGCCTTGTTGAAGGATGAGAAGTTAATTTCCTGGCCAGAGAAAACTCAGGTTGAGAAGGATTTAGAGGGGGGATTGATTGGTGATTTAGCTACCATTGGAAAGTTGAGTGGTTCATTTTTAGTGACGCAAGATGCAAAGGATTATTTTGATCATTGGTATAAGAATAAGGAGAAGTATCAGCAGTCAGATGATCGCATGAAAGGATATTATAGTAAGAAGCATGATCTTATATTAAAAGTGGCGATGTCTTTGTCAGCGAGTTTGAGTGACGATCTTGTGATTACAGATGATCACATCGAATCAGCGATGTCACTTCTGGGAAAGATGGAACTTAATATACCTTTTGCATTTCAAGGGGTGGCTTGGGGTGAGCAGGCTAAGTTTCAAGATAAGGTTCTTACAACCATCAAAACAGCTGGAGAGATTGCTCATTCTGATCTCCTTAGAAAATTTCATTATTGTATGTCAGGAGGAGATTTGAAGATCATTATTCAAACATTATGTGATGAGGATATAATTACATATGAGAGGAAATCAGTTGGAGGGAAGGTTAAACTCATTTATACATATAAGGGAGATAAAAATGGAAAGTGTTAGTCAGATTATTAAGATGGGAGTGGGAGTTGGGATACTTCTTTTCTTTTTGATGGTGGGGGTGATTATGCTTTTGGAGGCAATCAGAAAACATTAACGATTGCGAGTTGGCTTCCATCCATGCTCCACCCCATGAAGTAACCTTAAAGCCTTTTTTGCACGAGCAGGAGATTTTGCAGTTTGTTTCTTTTTTAAGCCATTCACCTTTTTATAAATTGTCCGATCTTTTCTGATCCAAGGCATTTTTGATTCTCCTTATTTTCCAATCAACTTTTGAAAGTATCTGTAAACATTCATATAGGGATTCTTTGAGGGCATCTTTGAGAGTTCATCAAATACCGATGCCTGTCCTGATCCATAACCAAAGTGAATCTTCTCTGGAGTAAGACCAGCCTTTTTTTGAAGATGCTGACCAATATATTCAGCAGCTCCTTCATATTCATCTATATTAGAATCATATCCTTGAAGACTAAGATATGCAGGATCTGCTCGTTGAGCTGGTGGTGTTCTAAGTCGTCTTGATTTAATCTTTCCTATCATTGGTACAGTAGCTCCATGACCTGCCTCATGAGCAAAAGTCTCAGCCATAGAACCTGGAAAGGTATCACTAGAAAAAACTCTAATTGCTTCTGGGTGGTAGGTTCCTCCTGCAGTTTTACCTGGGATCAACTTTAACTCTCTTACGTGCTCAATCGCTTTCTTTGGAGTTGCTCCAATCACCCTAAGTAAGTTAGCAAGTTCATCACGGAGATAGCCATAAGATGAAGCTATTGGTACAGGAGCACTTCCAACAGTTTTATAAGACGCTCCTGAAAATAATTTATCAATAACTTCTTTTGAAGCTCCTAATTTGGTCAACCCCCCAACTGGCATCAAATAAGAAGTCGCCTCATAAGGATCAGGCAGAACATACTTTGCTCCTGGAACCTCATTTGCCAACTCCCAAAGTTTCTCTTGAATGGGACTTTTTTTGATGTAAGGCATCTGTCATCCTTTCAGAATAAAGGTGTGAATAATCCCTTCTTTTTCATTCCTGTTTTGGGATCAATATAACTCTCCCCTCCTTGAGGTTGTTGTGGCTTCTGACCACCAAGAGTTCCTAATCCAGTAAGTTCACCTAAGAGGTTGATCTTTTGAAATGCTGGGGCAACCTTACTCACTCCTCTCATTCCTGCCAGTTGACCAATCGTCCCAAAGGTGGAAGCACCCTTTGCAAGTTTAGCACCAGTTAAACCTGCCTCTGCTCCTGCTTTAACACCTGCACCAAACTCTGATGCTGCTGTACCAATTGATCCTAATACTCCTGCTAACCATCCCCACATTTTTCTACCTCCTTTATTTTATATTCCAAGAATCAAAATAGAAAGGTTCCCCAGTCCCTTTTTTGACTAACATCTTTTTTAGGGTGGTCATCAGTTCTTTTGTTGTATGCTGAGAAAGATCTACACTTACAGTTTTTGCTGTTTCAGGATTAATAAAATGTACATAATTATATCCTTTTAGTTTTAAAGAAAGAGCACCAACCAGATCTTCTGCCCAAGTTGAATCAAGATTATCATAATTCTTTAATTTAGTAAAGAGTTTTTTTGGAACAGTAATATTTTTTGTGTAAGAAACTGCATCAGCTAAAGGAGCAGAAGATTGTAATCCTTCCACTTCGTGCATAAGAAAAACTGCAACATCTTTTCCTCTGGTAGGAAGGCTTACTTCAACCGTTTCTTTTCCAACTGTTTTTGGGATCTCTGTTCCAAAGAAAGTTCCTGCAGTTCCTTTTGGGTCACCAATTCTACTGGTGGTAAGATAACCTGATTTTCCTGCCTTCTGAGCCAGTTTAGATAAAGCCTGCATTTTTGTTAACCCAGTAATAGGCATTATATAAGAAGAGATACTGTAAGGATCAGGTATAATCCATGAAAGAGGAGCTGGGACCTTTTTACTTAGATCTTCCATCTTCTCAAACTCAGGTGTCTTTTTAAAGTACGACATTACTTCCTCTTTTTCCAAAGTGGAATTTCTGGTGTTGGCAACCCCTCTTGAAGTCTTGAAAGATGTTCTCCTGTATGTGAGTGCTCACCAGAAATAGTTTTTAAGAAATCTATGGTTCGACCCCAAGGATTTTTTGATATTTGCTCTTCAAGACTCCAAGGATTTCTTATCAATCTATTCCAGTTATCCCATAAAGGTTGTTCTCTCATCCCCATTTTTTGGAGATCAGTTCCTTGAGGAAATGACATTAGGATATCAATATCTGATTTTTTGATCTTACTTCCAAACATCCTTTTATCCATCTCACCCCTTGCAGCACTTCCTGCCAAGCTAATTTGTTCAACTTCTGGATAAATTTTTCTAATATGAGAAAGAATTTTGGCAAGATTTTTCTTTAATGGAAGTGGTAAAGATTTGATGATTTGAGCCTCTACCTTAGTCATCCCAGCAACAGGCATTACATAAGAGGTTGGATCATAAGGATCAGGTACCAACCAAGAGAGAGCAGCAGGAACCTTCTTTGATAACTCCTCCATCTTCTCAAACGCAGGGGTCTTTTTGAAATAAGGCATTACTTCCTCTCAATATTAATGATGTTTGGTCTCCTGACAGGAGCAGGAGTTAGCTCTTTTAACTTTGGTGGACCACTTTCCTCCACCCCTTTCAACCTTGATGCTCTTGCCTTAGCCTGACGACGCTCCTCATCTCCCATCTTAATACCCATCTTTCGAGCCTTCTCCTCAAATTGTTTAACAAGGTCAGGTCTATTTCCAACCATAGCATTTGCCATCAATTCAATATATTTTCTTCGAGTAGCTTCCAGAGGTGGACGCATGAACATCATCTCTGTCAGTCCTCTTTCTCCAATCACCCTTCCTTGAGGAATGGTCATTGTTGGTTTGGTTCTAACTTCTCGCTGAAATGCCCCTTTAAGTAAGCGGGTGACAGGAGGAGAAATTCCCTCATAAAGCATCCTAAAACTTTCTCCAGCCTCCTCAGGTTTCTGTTGGAGTCGAATTAAAAATTGAATGACTGGACCAGCGGTGGGACCAAAAATCTGACTTACTTCATTAGGGATATTAAAAGGTTCGAGGGATGCTCCAAAGTTAACAGGAGGTGATATCCCTAAAGCCTCAGTCCCTGACTCAATAGGATTAAAGTCACCAATATCCACTCCTGCTTTCCTCAATAATAATTTCCTTACTCCCTCCCATGCACCAAATGGAAGTGCTGAGGTACCTGCCAATACACTAAGTGATCCTATCGCCTTAGCAAATTGAGGCCACTGTTTCTCTCTGATAAGTTGGGTGAGGAAATTAACATAGTTAGCAGTAAAGGTACGAAATTGAAAGATGAGACGACCAGCAGGAGATTGTGACATGATCAAAGGAAGTGCTGATTTATGATAGAGAAATTGGGTTCTATTAACGAGATTGATTCCATGCTCAACTGTTTTTCTTGGATCTAATCCCATCTGTAAAGCTTGACGTTTCCCTGCTGCATATGTCACAACCCTATTTAACTCCTCAGAGATCTTAGCTGGCCAGCTTAATCCACGCTCAACAGCTGTTAATTTTGTCCCTCTACCAAGTACCTCAGTAATTCCTTTTCTTAAATTAGCCTCAAAAATTACTCCAACATCTCTTGCCTCCTTCCAGATTTGAGGATTCATTAAAGCATCATGATATCCCATCAGGAGGTTTTTTCCTCCAACCATTGGATAGGTAGTTAGGAGAGGTTGAGTAGCATTAACAAATGGAAATCGAAACCATGAAAGACCAATCTTTGTAAGATATTGGAATCGTGTCACCCAATCTACTGCACCTGCAATGTTACGATATCCTCCCTCAGAGTCAGGGAAAAGCTTAGACAGACTTTCATTAAGGAAGATACGTCTCTTTGAAGCAAGGGCACCTCTTTGGGTGGTGACATAATCAAAAGCATACTGACGGAGAGCAGTATTTGGTTCACTTTCAACGAGAGGGATTGCCTTTTTCATATAACGATCAAGAAAAATTTTCCTCATCGCACCTTCAATATAGTTCTCCTCAACCTCTCGATAGTTTTTAAGATAGTCTAAGTTGGGAGCTGCTCTATGCTCACTTAGTGGACCAAAATAACCACCTGTTGGAAGTCTTTGATACCTCAAAGCATTCATGGTATCATCAATATGAGCATCTTTTTGAAGCTTACGGAAGAGGGCATCCTTCTCCACTTGAAATCCAGCACGGATGTGAGCATTCTCAGGGGTGTCTGCAACCTCTGCAAGAAACTTTTCCACCCTTTTTAACTCCATCTCAGTTCTATTCTTTATTGCTTTAGCTGGGAAATGGGTGAAATGGCCAGCAATATAACCAATTTTAGGATCGGCTTTTTTGGCTATCTCCCAGATGGGATCATGAACATCTCTAAGATGCTCCATCACAGCTTGTTTGATGTCAGTTGGATATAAAGCAAGTTCCTGAGCAGTAGGAAGTCTTTTTAGATGGGTTGGGAGTTCAAGAAGATTGAGGAATTGATCAGCTCTTTCTGGATTATCTAACCCATATTTTGTTGCAATTTGGCCAGATCTTTCAAGGAAATGCTCTTTTGCAAGGTTTGTTAAACGCTCTTCTTTAATGGTGAAATTATAAAGTTGTTTTAATCGGGGGGATTTGGAGAGAATCTGCTCAGGATGAAAGAGAGATGAAGCAGAGAATTCAGCAAATTCACCAAGACCTCCAACTACTTTAAATGAAGTTTTAAGTATGTTAAAAAGTTGACGGATTGGGGGCATCTTCTTACTCCAAAGTTACATCTTGCATTAAGGTGTTGAGATAGTCTTTTGGTCCCATCTTATTTAATGCTTCTGGGGCAGTAGCTGCTACTTCAGCACCTGGAACTGTTGTTGCTGAAGGAGATGGAGTTGGTTTGATCTTACCCTTCCACCATCTCGGCTGACGTTTCCATTGAGGAGATTGAGCCCAAGCTAACAAAGAGCGAGCTTCATTTCCACTCTTCATTATCCCCAACCTCTTAAGAGTAATAGCAGCCTCTTTTTCTGGAAGATTAGCAAAGGTTGCTGCAACTTGTTTGAGCTCATCAGGAGCAAAGAATCTTCTTCCTAATTGAAGTGTCTTTCGATAAATTTCCTGCTGAACTGGAGAGAATTCTCCAAAGGTTCGAGGAATTACTTCTCCTAACTCTTTTATAACTCCTGGAGCTTTAACAGCTCTAGTCATTTCTGCTCCTGCTTTAACATTTCTAAGAGCAGGTATGGCTTTTGCTCCTATCCCATATCCTACATAGGAAAGAGGATCAGTAAGAATCTCTGCGGTTATTCCTCCAGGAAGCTTTGTTGCCTCACGTTCACCTCGCATCCATTGATGAGTTCTTGTAATGGGATCAAGAAAAGCTTCTCCAATCGTTTTGTTTTCTCCAAGTTGACCAAGAAGATTGGCAACATATTGCTGAGGTGTTCTGGCAAGCATCATAGCAGTCTCACCAGCAGCTACCAATTCAGGATGCCTCTCTGTAAAGGTGGGTTTTTGAGGAATACCCCAAGGAGCATCAGCATAAGCATCTTGCATCTGACTCTCGATGTATTTGGGATCATTAATCTTTCCAGCAGCAATTGCCCTTCTTCTTACCCATTCTTTTCTTATTTGATTTTTCTCTTGAAAGGAGAATTCATTCCATTCAGGGTCATCCCTATAAATACTAAAGGTTTCAGCAGTTGGCATCTTACTCTCCTTGTGTGGGTTGGGGTGTGCGAGGAGCTCCACCTTTATTTAAGAAGTCTATCATTTTATTTTTACGATCTTGAGGTGCACCACTTCTGGGAGAAGGTGGAGGGGTTACTCCTTCTCCTTTTCCCTCTCCCTCTATTCCTTTTAACTCTGCTATTCTCTGTGCAAACATAAAACCATCTCTCTCCAACCACTCACTCCATCCATATAAAGGTTCATCAAATCTTGTTATAACATAGTTGGGATCGTCTTTCTTAAATTGGATCTGCATCTTATCATAAGCAGATTGTTCTGCAACCCAAGCCTTTTTATAGACTTCATAAGCAGTAATAGCATCTTTATAAACCTGGGTAGCACTTTTACCTTTTGCTATAAGAGCATCATTTTTTGCTTTGAGTTTAAGTTTTCTCTCCTCAAAATCCATCTTCCATTTCTGCCAGATTGCTGTTTGTTTAGTTACTATATCTTTCCTTGCTGTCTCAACTTTTCTTGCTTCTGTTCGACCTTTCATCTCTTCTTCTGCAGATTTAAGAGTAAGCATTCTCTGTTTCTTCTCTTCACTAAACATATCATAATTTCTTGCCAATCCTGGTCGGGCTTTTCTGAGAGCAACAAGAGGCTCATCAGGAGCAGCCATAGGATTTGATTGTCTATAATTTTGCATCCAATTTTCAGCTTGATCGATCATTTGATCTCTTCTTGCCTCAACACCTTTTGGAGATCCAAGAAGTTTCTCTTGGAGAGCATCATTGATCTCTTCCTCACTTGCTTCTAAAGCTTTCATCTTTGTTCTTATCTCTTGTTCTGTCTCAGGTTCGAGAAGTGGAGGAGTCATTCCCTTTGGGAAATATTGTGTTTGATATCTAAGACTGGGTGGAGCAGGAACATATCCTTCCATCCCTTTGGTAGATTCAAGATATGTTTCCTCCTCTGGAGCCACTTTAGCTTCTGCTTTGGGTTGGGGGATCATCAACTCAGGCTTCTCTCCTTTAAACAGACTACGAGTTGTTCCTGGTTTATATGTAAAGAGTTTCTCAAAAACAGGTTTAGCCCATTCCTCTGGAAGTCTTGAGAGGGTCTGAAATCCTCCCAACTTTGCAACTGTTGAGAGAGCTTCCATCATTTGATTCCTCTCTAAAGATTTTCTTGGCTCACCTAATTGCTCTGCCAATCCAAAAAGAACTGGCCAGATTCCTCGAAGATCAACAGAAGTAAAACGACTGGTTGATCGTGGCCCCATTGTAGCTCCATAAGTAGGCATTAAACTACCTCCTTCTCTTTATAGGTGCGTTCTCTCATTCCATAACCAATCTTTTTAGTACGAAAGATCACATTAAAAGGTGTCTCTGAGTAAGGTCTTCCATTTTTAGGATGAAAGATAATCTCAGAATAAACAGGTTCAAGGTAGAAACACATTCCTAATTTGGTAAGATATAAGACGTGAGCTGTAAGCTCAAAGGATGACTCAATCACCTTATTTCCCAAAATGAATTTAGCAAAGGAATCTTTCTCTCTTTTATATGCCATAATGGAGATGTCACCCAAATGGAGAGCTAACCACTCCCAATCTTTCTGAGAGTAAGTAAGATATTCTATCTCCATCCAAGCATCAACTCCCTCACCCATCAAAACAGGGGTGGAATAATGCTTATGAGTGGGGGAATCCTCATGTTGAATAGAAGGAGTGACTGCCTCCAACTCAAGAGAAAGAAGAGGAGTCTCAAATTTATATTTCTTATGGGGAATTTTGATGATTAAAGGAAATTCTCCTTCAAGAAATTCTCCATTGAGAGAGATATGACCCCATTCTTTTCCTTCTTTCCTGAAATGGGCAAAATGAAAGAAGGAATGATCAGGGAGCCTTCCCCAGAAGTATGTCCATAATCTATCAGACAATAGAAATCCCTCTTTTTGAAAGATGTGCTCTTGCTGTCATTCCAATTCTTTTAAAGGTGAACTTCCAAAGATACCCTACTCCAAGAAGGATGGGGTTGTGGCTACCTCTGGCGATGGCTGTGATTGGTTTATAAATAAGATAATAAACCATCACCCTAATTAGAGGAGATTTCTCCAAGAGAGGTCTCATAACCTTTCCCATTTCTCGATATCCTTGAGCAACATCAGAATATCTCCCAAAATGAGAGTCTCTGTAAGCTCTAACAAGGTTGGTATCCTCTCCATTCACCCCATTAAAGTAACTCCACACCCAACAAAGAACATTCCAACCACTTGATGAGGCTTTCTGTCCAGTAGAGACTGATGGAGGAGTCAACGCATATTGTCCTAACACCTTTGAAGCCATCTCCCAAATAGTTTTAGGAACTGCAGCTGCTGCAGAGACAGCCTCTGAACCTACTTTAGAGATCATCTTTGCCTTTCCTGGAGTTGATAATCCTCTTGTCCCAGCAATCTGACTTCTTTGAGCAGCAGTCTCTTTCATTCCTGCTTCTCCTGTGATCTGCTGCATCATCTGGGCCTGTGGAGTACTATAATCACCAGCAAAGATATCCTTCATTGGTTGGAGGAATTCTCCCATATACTCCTTCTGACCAGGAAACCAAGTTTCGTAAAAAACAGGTTTTGATGATGATTTGTTTGAACCGCCCATTTTATTCCTCCTCTTTTTCTATCTCTTTAATAAGAAGATAGCGATCAAATTTAAATCCATACTTTTCAAAGACAGATGGATCGAGTTGAGTATGTCCAAAAATCTTCTTACAACCTAATCCATTAAGTTTTTTCTGGATCAAAGTAAAGAAGTTTATGTTGGTGGTACGATCTTTAGAAAAGGCTTGAGTTGCTAAGAACTCAGATGGTGTCAGAAACATCCCACTTACATATCCAGTAAGAAGTCCATCCTTTTTTGCAATCATTGTTATAAAGGTGGGATTCTTAAATCCCTGAGAAATCTCATAAAGACTTTGATAAAGAGAGGCATCTGTCTTATTAGAGTAATCAATCACTAATGAGATTAATTGAAGAAGCTCTCCATCTGTTTCTAAAACTTTAACTTCAAAATTCATTTTAACTCCTATATACTTGGTGACGGACTTGGTGACTCAGACGGACTTACACTTGCACTTGGTGAGTCACTTGAAGATATACTTGCACTTATTGAGGGGCTCTCAGAGTGGCTCCCCATCTCTAATGGAAGTTGCCCACTTCCTAATGCTAACTTTCCTGACTCATTTCCAGACTCATCTACTGCAGTAACCCAGAAATAATAAGTCGTTAATACATTAATGGTAATTGAAGAGTCCTCAGTTTTATCAGCCTCATTTACAATTACACTATTTGTAGCATACCCAACTCGTTTGATGATCTTAGCTAACGCAGGAGTATTATTGGTATAAACATAAATATAATAAGCTTCAAGATCCTTCTCTGTTCCAGCTATCCATTTTAACATAAAATAATTAGCAAAAGGTGTAGAAAGTCCTGCACCAGTTGGAGTAGAAGGAGCAGTAGTATCTTTGATGGTTGTTTTAATAACAACATTACTTAGCTCACTCCACTTTCCAATGATGTTCTTTGCACGAACATGGAAAGAATAAGCTGTATCTGTTTTTAAAGCATCGATAATTCGAGCAGATTTGGTCATCTTTTACCTTACACCCCTAAATCTGAAGCTCTTCTTCTTTGAATTTTCCATTTAATGTATGGAGGTCCAGCACTGTAATCATGAGATATTATTATAAGTGATGCATCATAAACACCATCAGAAGGAATATATTTAATCCCAGGAAGATTTGATACTCCTGCCAAACTGGCATCTCCAAGGTTAACTTCAGCATCAAAACTTAAATCACTACCTTTTCGTCTTACAAGTTTTGTTTGACCACCAGCAGGACTTCCTGCAGGGTATCCTTGAACCCCATAAATATAAGTTCCAGTTGTATTAACTGTAATTCCAGATGTTGTATTTCTTCCACCAAAAAATAAATCTGCATTTACTTCATAAGTAGATGTTGTTAAATCAGAAGAGTTTACTTTTTCATATCTGGCTCTGTAATCAACACCAGGATCTCCAAAATCATTTCCTCCAACATAGAATATCCCACTGTTAGAAGGGGTTAGATCAAAAGCTGCATTTGCACCTCCAACTGCCCATCCTCCAGAGAACAAGAGTGTCCCATCAGATTTTAATCTTTTTTCATATATGGCAGATCCATTACCTCCAATAAGGATAATATTATTTCCAGTCTCATCAGCTATAATCTTATTGGGAGGTTGAAGACCAATATTTCTATCTTGCGTCCAAACTAAGATTGGAGGATTAGCATCAGTCCATTTTTGAACTCTCCAACGAGTAACAACCCCATTATAATAAGCTATATAAACTCCTGAGGAGTCTGCATAAATAGCTCCTCCTCCAGCATAAGGTCCTCCTGCAAGTTCAGTAGAACTCCACACATTTGCATTATTTTCTGTAAATTTAGAAAACTGCCAACCATTTGATTGGTAAGATCCTACTGCATAAAGATTTCCATTATAAAGATAAACACAATTATAATTATTACTACCTATACCAGCTCCAGTATAGGTTCTTGACCAGACTAAAGAACCATCTGAGATTAACCTCTTCTGAAATACTGTTACTAATCGATCTCCAGTTGTTGGTCCACCAAACCAACAGTAAAAGTGGAGTCCATCCTCACTTAAAATAATATGCCCCCAGGTCCTACAACTATCAAGACCTTGATCATAGAGAATACTATACGTTGGAGGTGCTGACCAAATTAAAGGTGAGTGCATAGCAGATCGATATCCTACCATAATCAATACCAGAGAACCTCATAACTATCTACAAGTTCTGAATCAGCATTATTATTCCATTCAATTCTAACACTTGCTAAAGTTACTCCTGTTGATGGATCAACATAAAGAGCCTCATCTGTCACAACCACCCCTGTTACTTTAGAAGGAGTTAAGGTTGCTGACATACTAATAACTATTGCAGACCATGGAGATGATATTAAAAGCATACCATAAGCTTTAACTCTGATCTCATACTCTGTTTCTGGGTAAAGGTTGATGAGTTTAGCTGTATTGCTTGAACAGAAAAACTCAGTCCAAACAGTTGTTCCTTTTTTTCTGATTGCCCAATCATAGAGAACTGCATTTTTAACTGCTACACAATGTGCGATAAAATAGACATAATTTAATTCTGACCAAGTAGTAACACTATCAATATGGGTATTAGTGAGAGCTCCTGTTTGTAACTGGTTAGTGATATCAGAGGGAAGTACTCTGTTATATAAATCCTCAAATAAGGTATTTATTGTTGATTGTTCTTTTTTATCCTCATCAACAACAATAAGAGGAGGTTTCATATCCTTGGAGCCTCTACTCTAATATATTGAGATAGCAATCTAAAATTCCATCTTTTTGTTGCTGTAATCTTCAATCCCAGATAGACACCAAGATATCCAAGTTGAGGTATCACCAAAGAAAGTTGATTATGAATGGTTGAGGTAAGGATAGTTTTGGTGATATCTAAATCAATAGTTGAATCTAACCCATCAATGTAAGGTTCGATTGTTAAGGTAACATCTGTAGCGGTCAGTTTATTCCCATAGAGAAATGCTTTATAATAATCTTTTGGAGAATCAGGAGCTCCAAAATCACCATTTGCAAGATGAATAATTGAGGTGATATCTGCTCCATCATCTGTATCTCCACTGAAAGCATTATAAACATGACCAACTGTGGCATGGCCAAGATGGAGAATCTCTGTCCCACTTGCTTTTGATATATATCCACAGCGAGCAGGCCATCCTGTAATCACATACCAAGCATGGAGAGGTGTATAACAAGCAAGAATCGTTGTTGGATAGGTTCCTCCTGTTGGGGTTACTCCAATAAAAACTGTTTTGTCAAAGTATAACATCCAAGTTAGATTAAGGTAGGTTGATGGGATTGCTTCGATGTAATCTTTAACCTCCAATCCAAACTTATCATCAAACCAACTTCCATTCCACATCACCACCCCATATTTAGGATCGAGAAAGTATAATTCATTTTCTCCTTCACAGACAGCAAGTGGTCCAACACCTGAGTAAACTCTACTTATATTGCGGGGTGGGACGTCAAGATCATTAGAATCAAATTTCCAGATGGAATTACTCTTGCCAACATAAATCCAATCTAAGGTGGATTTGATCCATTTAATCTCACCACCAGCATCAGCTTCAATCTCAAACATTTCAAGATGATCATAAATATCAATACTCTCTGGATAGGAAAGCATAACACCACATGGATATTTTGTACCATCAACATCTGTAAGATTTGCGATGATCACACTTTCATTATGAACGGTGATACATTTTGGGATCATCGGATAACCTTCAACTTCGATGTAGATGTCACCAAGACTAATATCTGCAATGTTATCAAGATAGGTGGTAACGGTGCGATCATAAAGAATTGCTAATAATCTCCACTCTGAAGAGGTACCACCAATTCGATAGATTCGTTTCTCAGCAATACGGGTTGAACCAGCAATAGGGATGACAGTTAGATTAACTGAATGATTTGTTACGGTTACAGAAGTACTCATTACAGAAGGATCACTCTCCCAATCATCTTCTGTAATATACGTTATCTTATACCAATAAGTCCCATTTAAGAGACCAGCCACTCCAGAATCAGTAGCCACAGGTCCAGTTTTCTCAAGTCGAAGATAATCAAGTGTAAGTTTGGCTTGTAAACCACCAGCAGCTTGAGCAGAGAATCTTACTGCAGCAATACTATTCCAATTTGGAGCACCAGCTCCCACTCCAAACTCTGATTTTTTAATCTTAAACTCAAATGCTACATCTGGAGCAGACGTTGCTGTCCAAGTTGCGTGTGTGTCAAGGCGGATGGTATAATAAGCTGTAAAACCAGCATCACCTAAACTAAGATAACAATTTGTAAAGTTAGCATACGTACCTCTGATTAGGAAAAATGAGATATAATCAGCTGTTGAAGAAGTTGTTGTGTCAGGAAATACAGTAAGATCAAGAGGTGATGTAAGAGTCTTTGAAGCTGTCATTGCTCCAGCTACTGTTGAGAGAAAAATTACACATTGGGTTCCTTGAATGTGATGTACATTATCATCAGCTGCTGTTCCATTTACTATTGTCCAGTCAGTTGCTTTCTCAAAAGTTTCAATCATCTTATACTCTTTTGGAGAATTGATTCCAAGCTCAAAAGGAGTTTTACCATATTCATAAGCAATCATTTTGTTAGATTGATCTACAACAATGGCAAGATTTCCACTTTGAACAATCGAACAAAGGGTGGAGGTGGATAAACCTGAGTATCTCTCTGTAAAAGCTCCAGCTTCTCCTGAGTAAAGTTTTCCATTAGATACGGCAAGTTCAACGGGTTGGGTTGCAACAGGATAATAAATTGCATTTCCAAAAACTCCAGAGGAAGCAGGAAGAATAACAGCATTATACTTTGCCCATCCTTCACGAGTCATCCAAGAAATTTTCTGAGGTTTCATATTTTGAATCAATTTGACAAAGCCCTCAGACAGAGACATGGGATCTGCATAAGAATTCATTCCAACTATTTTTAGAGACTGAGGTGGAAGAAGTTTAGGTGGCACTTTTAGCTCCTTCTGCTCCAATCATGGGCAATCCAAAACCATTTGCAAAACCTGTATAAAAAGCCATAGCAAGTTGGAGATCTTTTCCTTTAACACAGGCTCTGAAACAAGCATATTGAGATATGAAAGAATGTTTGTCAAGAGGAATGTTTGGGGAATCAGTATCAACATAAAGTCCTTCCTCTAAGGCAGAATAAATATAAGTGTAGGTTCCTGTTCCTGCTCCAGCAACTGTTGGAGTATCAAAGAGGGTTATGGTTTTAAGGGATGAGAATAATTCTCTACAGGTCCAAGTTACAGTACCATCAGTCACCGTACCACCAATGGTTGTGGGGTAGGCTGGAGGAGCAGCAGCAGTTGTTCCACCTATGGTAGCCTCATAAATATATCCATTAGCAGCAGCAGGAACAACATAGGTGAGAGTATAGACTCCTGTTGCTGGCCATATTGCATAAAGGGTGAGGTTACCACGAGCAGCAATTGTTGTTAGTGTCTGCCCAATCGTATAGTAGAGAGGATACCCTGTTACGGTATAAAGAGATCCAACCATCTGAGGCATGATAAGATCAAGTGGTCTCCCATTATGATTGAGGAGATTAATGGTTTCGATGAAATCCCAAGGGAGATTGTAAGTTGCAATAGTAGTTGCAACTGTGATTGTTTTTGATCTTTCATAAGCTTTCGCTTTAATGCAAGCCTCTCTTAATCCCTCATTGATGAATTTATTAAGATCGGTGTCAGAGAGATAAGAAAGAGTGGCACTTGTTTCAGCGAGTAAGCGTCTTGCCTCGGTTCTAATTTCTGAAAGGTTCATTTTTTCCTCAGACTAAGTCAAAATTTGACTCACGATCAAACGTCATGTGATAAAGCAAAATTATCATCTTGAGGGATTATGGGATCTCCCATTGCATCTTTCACTTTTGTATGATGGGATTCAAGTTGATAATCTTCCTCTTGGAATGTGGTAAATAACTCTCCATAGAAATCTGTTTGTTCTGCAACCTTCTCTCCCCATCCCTGTTTGGGTTGCTGAACATCTTTCATCCTATAACAATTAAGAAGAGCTCGAGCTTCGATGAGATCTTCTGGTAGATAGGGAGTGTCAGCTGATCCTAAAGTTGTGATCTTTTGCTTCCCATAAACTCTAACTCCAACTACTGAGGTTGCTGGTGGATAGAGCTCGATTTGAAGGAGACCTGCAGAGGTTACACCTGCAAATGCCCAGTAAATTGGAGAGGATGATGAAGAAGTTCGAGCAGGATCAATATAATTAAAATAGGATTGACTTTTTTTGATGAGTGGCACCTGATAAACTAAATTATAAACCATCCCAACCTCTGTAGGGATGTCATAGATTGTCTTAAAAATTGAGTAAGTATGTCCAGCAGCCACCACCTCTCCTGGCCAATCCTTTAAGGTTATGGTGGTGGGATTGGTGAAGACACTAATCTCAAAGAAAGCATCTGTATAATGAACCTTCATAAATCGTCCAACCATTGCAGCAGTAAAGACTGTCGCCACCCCTGTTACTACCCCAGTTGTTGCTACTGAAACTGTTCCTGTTGAGTAAGGGATAGCGGTGTAGATTAATCTTTGAAGGTTGAGACGATTCCAATCTTTTGATGCTAACTGACGATAGCTGTCTTGAAGATTGGATTTGATAATCTCAAAATTCATCGGGCAGAGTCGAAGAATGTTATTTGCCATTGTTGCAAGAGTCATTTTCTACCTCTCTTTTAATAATCCTCAGGTCTTTTGATCATTCCTTTTAACTCGGTTATATCCTCTATGGTAATAACTGGTTTGTCCCATCTTGTGAGAGCCTCAGTTACTGCAGGCACCCCATATTGCAAACATAACCCAACGAGTGCAACAATGATTGTAGCATCCATATTATTTAACCTCCTTTAATGCTTGAGCTAAAGTAGGTGCCATCGTATTTGCTTTCTTTGTATTAACCAGTTTTGCAAACTCTGGCCAAGCTACACTCAAAGCATTAAGAGCTGCTATCACCTTCTGCTCATTTGTAGAGGTAGATGTATTTACATACACCCCTAAAGCATCAACAGCAGCTTGATAAGCATTATAGAAGATAGTCCCTACTTTGTTAATTTGATCTCGTTGAATCTGATCTATAATCCCTTGCTTTTGTAAGTCTGACACAACCTTCATACTCGTGTCATAGGTTTTCCCTGAGATGTAGATTGATCGATAAGCGTTTTGTGCAAAAGTTCCTGCACAGGCAGCCATCAGAAACATACCTATAATTAAGATTGAAACTAATTTAATCTTTCTCATAAAACCTCCTTTCTTTCTTTCACCAAGAAGTAGAAGTTAAGGACTAAGATAACTGCCAACATAACATCCTTCGACTCAATCTTTCCAATAATTGAAAGATAACAAAAGGTTCCTGCTATCATAAGAGTTGCGATTGATCGAATACTTTGAATCCATTGAAACATCTATCTCACCTCCTTCTTACCATCTTCTTCTTTCTTTAAGATCAGAATGACAAAAAGCGGATTGATGAGTACCATCTGTTAATGTTCGAGCAGGATAGAAATGGAAACCTCCTGACCAATTTTGAAGCAACTTCGTACAAATTTTCTCTAATAAGGTGTCATCATGATCTTTAAAACACCAATCAACGGCCAATCCTTTGATGTGTGCTGAATTAGGAGTTCCCCCAGTAACCTTATTATGCTTAGCACAGCGACAACCTGAATTGATGTTGATACTAAGCTCAGCTATATCCCTAATAAGCTGAAGCCTGCTTACTAACCTCAAATCAACATAACTCTTCCCACATCCACACTTACAAATAAATTCACTTTTTGAGAAGTTCTCAGATAGGTCTCCCATCTATTTACCCATCCAAACATACTTTGCAAATATAGTGCCTACTGCTGCAATTCCTCCACC
>Ga0315294_10002667_pt1 | contig 19468 bp, 2 predicted proteins | sample YL17G13_40_MG_FD_203626 | JGI IMG/M metagenome (GOLD analysis project Ga0315294, IMG submission 203626) | Sediment microbial communities from Yellowstone Lake, YNP, Wyoming, USA - YL17G13_40 | ecosystem: Environmental > Aquatic > Freshwater > Lake > Sediment | place: USA: Wyoming | collected...
ACTTCCATGTACTTACACCTACTGTAAAAGTTATTGGAGGTTTACCAGTAGCTATAAAAAGACTTTCATAAACTTCTCTAGCTTCATTAAGTCCTTCAAGTTCTTCTCTAATAGGAGCACTAGTAGGTGGTTGAGCAACAAACTCTTTAAATCCTTCTATATCTTGTTTATTTCCTAATATATGTATTTGTTTTGGTGTAAATACCACTCCCATTTCATTAGGAGTAATCACACTATCATAATTTTTAGATAGTTTTTCTTGTGCTTCTGATGAAATGCTATCGTACAATATAGAATCTTCTTCGATTAAAGGTGTTTTAGAATTTACCATAATTGATAAAATATTTCCAAAAATCTTAGCAGAGTCTTTACTATATGTGTAAAAAACTCCTTCAACATTTGAGTCTTTAAATGTTTTAAATGAATCAAACACTTCATCACTACCATGATAAACAATATCCTTTACCTTACTATCAGGAAATATAGTATTAAGATATTGAGAATATTGTTCTTGTGTACCAATAGTAGATAATTCAGGATTAGAATCAAATAGTTCTTCTACTCCTAGTTTAACACTAGTAGATGGTTGAGTAGTAATCTTAGCTGGTACTGTAGGCATTCCTGGTTCTAGATTTTTTACTCTTCTTAAAGTAATAGATAATCTATAACTTCCTTCTGAATAAGTTTCTCCATCTATTGCTGTAGTTATTGCAGGTAAAAATCCATCTTGTTTAGAAGGAAAAGTTCTATGCATTACTTTTCTGTTTTCTCCATTTATTCCAAAAACATATGAGTCTCCAGAATTAAGAGGAGTAGGTTCATATTTTCCAGTTTGTTGTACACTAAAATTGCCACTTCCACCTATATTTAAAACAAGTACAGGATATCCAATAGCATCAGCAGCTTCATCTACATCATTATGAGCACTTATAAAAGTTTTATCTGTATAAAGATTTATTATAGCTCCATCATAATCAGTAGCATCTATACCAGTAGCTTTAGACATTAATGTTTTAATTCTAGGATTAATAGGACCTAATGGTTGACCATTAATAGATACTTCATAGTACCCATACTTAGCACTACTTCCAGGTACAATAATATTTTTTATTTCAATAGATTTATAATTAGGGTTATTTGATTTATAATCCCATCTTAAACCTAAACCAATCATTACATTTGCACTAGTAGCTTTATTGGTTTTAGCTCCTTGTTGCTCAATATAAGGTTTAAGAATATTAAATAACTCAAGTTGTTCTTCTTTAGTTATAGCATTTCTTTTAATTTCAACACCTGGAATTACTACTTCTCTTTCAACACTAGTAGATGATTGAGACCAATCATATTTATTAATTAAATAATCTAAAGCTGTGGCATGTGAAGGTTCTCCAAGTTCTTTGTAATAAAAAATAGGTTTACCTTTATGTTTACCAGATTGTAATTCTTCTAAAATCCATTCTCTTTGAAATTCTAAATCAGCAGGGTCTGGCATACTTTGGTCAAATATACTTTCTCCTGTTTCTCCTGTTAAAATCCAATTAATATATTTTTCTACAGCTTCTTTAGTAGAATTTACTTCAATTAATTTAGCACCTTTTTTAATTAAGTCTTTATTAGAAGAAAAAGGATTACCAAATCCATAATCTATTCCTTGTATCCTTGTAGAAATTATTCCTTCTGAAGTTCTTGGTTTTTTAGCATCTTTTAATTCACTCCAAGGTTTAATAACTATATTTTCTGATTTAGTTTTATTACCTAATTTAGAATAAATATCATTAGATTGAGTTTCTGTATTAATATTGTCATTAGTCATATCTACTCTCCAGGTTTCATCAGAATTAGGTACATAAGCATTTTCGTAATCAGCACTATATCTTTTATTAAATTGATCACTTAATTCAGGATTAAAAACTAAGGGTATTATTTTCCAAGTATAATAACTTGCTGGAATATTATTTAATTCCATTCTTATTTCTTTTATTTTTTCTTTTATTTGTTTAGTTCTTTTTTCATTACCTAATGCTTCTAGTTCTTCTTCTAAAGCAATACCTTTTTTACTTTCATATATAGGAAATCTTTGTTTAATTAATTTAGCTTTTACCTGAATATCATAACTATTAAAAAGACTTTTGTTTTTACTTACAACTTCATCTGAATTAAAAACAGTAACAGATATTTTTCCTGCATAAGAAAGCAATGAAGGATGAGCCTCTATAACTTTTAATTGAAAGTTTTCAAAAAATTTAAAAGATTCTTCTTTAGTAAAATTTTCTATTTTATTTCTAGCAATATCTAATACCGGAATCATTATTTTATAATAATCATTAGCATCTATAGTATCTAAAAAACTAATTTTAGAAAATAACTTACCTGATTGTAATAAATTAAACTTTAACAAATTTATAGCTAATTCAGAATCAGTTTCTTTTATTTCATTATAAGCATTAATTAAATTTTGAGATGTAAAAGTGTTAAATTTATTAGTAAAAATTTTAATATTATCTTGTTTTTTTCTTAATTTATCTACTTGTAATTGTTTAATTAAAAGATTTCTATGTAAAGGATGATTAATATCAGTTTTAATTTTTAATAACCTATTTGTTACACTAGAGGAATTATTTTTATCCATTAAAATTGAAGCTCCTTTTTTATTTATAGGAAAAAGATCATTAGGAAAAGTTTCTTCATAAAAATTTTGTAAAAGATAGTCAATAAATCTGGTGTTTACTATTCTAGCTACATTAGAATAATCATTATCAAAACTAAAACTTGTTAATTTATTTTTTATTTCGTTTAAAGGTACAATTATATTTTTATCTTGTGTCAATAACAAAGAACTAATTGCTCTTGTAGTTTGATCATTTGATACTGAAAAACTTTTTAATATATTTTCATCATCATATATATCAAGATTACCAAAAAATCCAGACATCCATAATTTTAATTTTTTGTCTTCAAGTTCTACAATTTCATCAATAGATTTTAAAGACAATGTATCATCTTTAAATAAATTAGATAATTTATTTACATTTTTAGCTTGTTTACTATAATATAAAAATAAGTCTAGTATAACTGCTTGAGACTGATAGTATTCCTTTGATTTAGATTTATTTGGTTTTAAATTATCCATTAAAATATCTAAATCAATATTATTATCTTTATAAATAGATAAAAGATCTAGAAACCTTGCATCTGTTTTACTAGTTATATTACCATTAGAAAATGAACCATAAATAGATGATAAACTTCTATTATTTTTATTATTAAACTCAGCTAAACCAGCTAAATTATTATAATAATTTAATTGATTAAATTCTAATTCATTAGCTTCTATAAAAGTACCAAGAGATCTTCTGATAGGAGATTCATTTAATTGTTTAGCTAATAAAAATTCTTTAACACTTTCTTGTTGTAAAAACATTATAACAACTTTATCTCTTACTCCAGCTCTTAATAAATATAGAATAGTAGAAAGTCCATCTTCTGTATGTATAAGTTCAAAAATATAAGGATCTTTAGCTATATCCACAAAGGCAGTTCCAAACTCTGATAATAAAGAAAGTATTGGTACTGTATTATCTACATCAAAATTGCCTCCTAAACTTATTTTTTCTTCAAATTTTTCTGTTTCAGAATTAAATATGTTTACTGTATTATGTTTAAAAAGTATTTCTGCAAAACTATCTTGTACAAATAAACCTGCTTTTTGTGCAGATACATGACTTCTTAAAGCATTAGCAATGGCCCCTATTAAAGTCTTACCTTTTATAAATTTTTCTTGAAAGGTTACATTAAAAGAAGGTAATAATAATGATGAATAAGGAATACTATCTCTCTGTGTTTCTTTTAAAGTTCTTAAATTATTAATTAAATCTTTTAAAGTATTATCAGTTACAGGATTTAATAAATTACCTAACTGTTCTTTTAATTTGAGAAGTTCAATTTGAGAACTTAATAAGTTATTATATAAAACATTTTTTCTTAATTTATCTTTTACTTCTTTTTCAAATTCAACATTGAAATTAAACTTTTGTTGTTGTCTTTTTAATTTTTCTTTCAGTTTAGATATAACTTCTTCTATATCTTCTCCAAAAATATCATTACCAGAAACTTCATCTCCAAAATCTGATTTTTCTTCTTTTATTCTTTTATTTAAATAATTTTTAAAGCTTTCTATATCTTTTTGAAGATTTTTATAAATAGTATCTACATCTTCTTTAAAATAAATATTATTACCAGAAACTTCAAACTTAGGTAAATACATTGTTAACTTATCCACGTCAAAGTCACTACCTGTCTTAACTGTAATCTCTTCCGGAGCTATAACAGTGTCACCAGAAGACTCAGGTAAAAACTTCTTAATCATCATCAATTCTATTGAACTGTATGCCTGTGTAGGTATTCTAAAACCTGTTATAGTTAGTAATTCAATAGGTATAGGACTATCAGATAATTTAACATTTTTACCATTATGATAATCTCTATATATTTGATTAGCCTTTTCAACATCCGTATTTAAGGCATCTAAATTTCCTTTATATTTAGATTTAAGAAGTTTAACAAACTGTTTAGGTATTTTAAGATAAATTTCACAAGCTAATGTTTCTCCTGTTCTTTTTGAACTTTCATACCATTTTAAATTATTACTTGTTTTTCCTCCAGTAGAATATTTAAATCCGGTAAAACTTGCTAAAATACCCATTAAACCAGGTACTTTTTGATTGGTTGTAGCTTTTCTAGGTTTAGATAATAATTGAGATATTATCTTACCCATATTTTGCATATAATCTATAGTAATATCTTCATCTAAAAGTTTATCAATACTTACTAAATAATTATTATCAATACTTTCTGTATTGTCTTTTAAAAATTTAACTAATAATTTTCTGTTGTTGTTTGTATCATTTAATAAACCAGTTTTTTCATCTACATTAAAACCTATTGCTGTTAAAGCTTCATAATTTAATTGTTGTGTAAGTTCTTTTTGAGCTTTAAAATAATTTTCTACTAAAATTTTATTTTCTTCATTTATTAATTTTCCATCTTTATATAAATTAGCTAAAATCATAATTCTTAACTGTTTACCTGATGTAACCATATTAAATTCTTTAACATCAGTTTCAACCTGAATACCAAAATCACTCATATTTATTGTTTGAGTTTTGATTTTAGTAAACTCTTTCAACTCTTGAAGATTAGTAGGAAATTTTAAAAATTTATTATCAAATTTTATTGCACCAGTTTTAACAGCAGATTCAAATTGTAAAAGATCTACTTGTTGCTCTAACATATTTGAATGTAAATTTTCTAATATAGTGCCTTCTATAAGAAGAGGATTTAAAGGCATTAAAGCGTGTTTGTATGTTGTTTTTAAATTAAGTAAATTTTTTATGTCTTGTATAGATCCTACTCCTTGTGTTTTTAAAATTTCAAAAGAGGCCCCTTTTAAATCTTTTAACAATTCTTTATTTTTTGTTAATCTATATTTCATTAATATTTGATAATCATGTTCATGATTTTTAGACCAGGAATTAGATAATAATTTAATATCTCTATAAGTTGAAAAACTACATACTGAATAACCATCTACAGTATTAATACCTTTTAAATAAGTATCTGCTTGTTCTTTAGCATATTTTTCAATATTATTTTTAAAGTTTTCAGATCCGGCTATTCCTAATAAATTTTTTAAAATAGCTTTTTCAACATTTTCAGCTATTTTTTTAGCAGAATCTCCTTTAATAAAGTTATCTTCTGTTATATAAGAAACCAGTTTAGTTCTATCAGACTTAAAAGGATTTCTCCATTTACCATTATCTGCATTTTCTAACCAATTTAAAGCTCTTTCACTAAGATTAAAATTTTGTCTACTTGCATTAAATAATTTTACTCTTTTTAAAATATCAGCAAGAAAATTTTCTCCTTTTGTTTTATATTGTCCAACGTCTCCTGTAATAAAATATGTTTGTTCTAATGATTGTGTTATTGTTGTCATTAAAACTTTTTTAATAGTATTATTTAAATTAAAAGAAGGACTGTCTTGAATAGTTTTATCTAATAAATAAACATAATTTTTACCTTCTTCTTCATAAGTTTTTAAACTACCTGAATTTGTTAATTCATTTTTTTCTAATAAAAAAGCATTTTCAAACCAAACTTCTAATTCTTTAGTTAAAACTTTTTTATTTTCATTAATCCAAACAGATGGTATATCTTCTCTTTCTCCAGAAATTAATTGATTAATCTCATCTTTCAAATTTTGATCAGTGATAATATCATCAAAAACTCTTAACTTTTTTAAATTTTCAGCAAACTCTAAACTTTTTCCAGTTTTAGTAAGATTTAAATATTTTTGAGCTGTTATTATTTCATAATTTAAATGGTTTAACATTTGATCTCTGAAAGTATTAAATTCAGAAATTACAACATTTTTAGGTTGACCATTTTTTGAAAATCTAAAATTTGTAATAATAGATCTATCCGCCGGTCTTACTAAAGGTACAGCACTTTCTAATACGGATTTATAAAAAATTCTAAACCTTGATACAGGATCTAATTTACTTAAACTTGTTGCTAATGTACTATCATTTGTATTTTTTATTTCTTTTTGATAAGTAATATCTATTGTAAATCCATTTTCTACAATATTTTTATACCAAGATGATTGAGCAAACTCTGGATGATTATCAATATTAAATTCTGAAAAAGTATACTTTAATTTTGCTTTTCTAAGTGCACTATTATTTGCATATGTTTCATTGATGTAATTAACTTTAGTTACAAAGTTAGTTATATTATCATTTGGTTTTAGGGCATAATCTAAATCTCCTGATCCATTTAAATAACTAGCTTCTTTGTTATCTTCTCTATAATTAGACTGATCTTCAAATAGTTTATCAAGTCTGTTTTTTAAAGAACTATTATCAGCAAATAAAAAAGGTAAAGTGACATTTTCTTTTACAGCGGCTTTATATTTTTCTTTAGAATAAGTTTGAACTATTAATTGTGCTATTTGAAAATAAGTAAGTTTATCATTATTGAAATTAATAGTATAATTATCATTATCATTAACATCAAATTTAGTAGATAAATCAATACCTAAAACTTTGTAAACATCTGATAAAGTAGTTTTTACTCCTTTATTATTTTTTTTATATAAATTTTTCCAAACATTATCTAATTCATTAATAAACTTCTCTGTTGTATTATTAGAATTATATTTTTCATAATAGTTTTGTTTACTCTCTTCTCTTATATAATTAACATCAGAATTAGAAATTGGATTTAATAAAGACATGTCTCCATCCTCTTTTAAAATTCCAATAACAATTTCCTGTTTTTGTAAGTCCATTGCTTTCATGAAAGTTCCTAAAAAATTAAAATGATCTAAATCAGGATTATTATTATCATAATTTATAAGAACTTTATCTAAAAAAATTGATAATTCTTTATTACCAGTATTATTAATAATGTCTTTTATTCCCTGAATATATAAATCAATATCATGCGGAATAAAAGCTAATTTATTTGCCATAATACTTAATAGTTTATTATAATCAGCTATTCCTGGCATAGGTCCAAAAAAATCATTATTATTATAAACTGAAATACTTGCTAAAGCCATTTTTAATACTCCTGAAGCATTCTTATCTAAACTAATTCCATTATCATTATCAAAAGAATATGTTTTACTAACTTCTCTTTTTTCTTCATTTTCAGAATTAATATCATCTTCTAAAAACTTAATACCAGTTATTTTATTTAATAATTTATTTATTTCTATAATAGCTTCTTGTTTATTATTTCTTAAATAATTTGCTAATTTTATTTTTCTAGTAAGATATTTATCTTTAGAATTAGATGTTAGCCAGCCAATATACTGAGAATAAGTATTATCAAATATCTTTTTATATTCTTCATTAGATAAATTAATATTCATATACTTATCTGTTTTAAGTATATTTCTTAAAATAAAACCAGTAATAGACTCAATGCCTATATTTATTTGATTGGGAGTGAGGTCTCTTTCTTCTATATTAAAATTAATGTTATTAATTCCTAAATCTTCAATATCAGATATAGGTGTTAAAATATCAGTATTAATAAAATCTCTAAAGCTTTGAATATCAAGTTTAGGATTTAAAAAAGAAGAGGTAATTATAGAATCATTTATAACTCCATTAGGAGACACACTTTTTAAGTATCTATAATAATCATCTATATTTCCTACTTTAGCTAATTCAGGGTTTTTATCAAATATTTCTTTTATTATTTTCTTTGACTCTATTACTTTATTAAGTTCATTATAGTAACCATTTTTAACTTCTTTACTATTTTTAAAATCATCTAATACATTAGTGGCTACTGCAAATGCTTGTGTATATAAACTATCTTTTTTACTTATATTTATTATACTTAATAAAAAATCCATTATTTCTTCTAATAGATTTTTATATTCCTTTACACCTGATAATGCAGGTAACGCACTTAATTCTGTTTGAAAAGTACCATTAGTAAACAATGCTACTATAAATTCATCTAAATCTGTTAAAGCATATCTATCACCTAATTTAGATTTAGCTTCTTGATATAACTTATTAAAATCTTTTCTTATATTAGTATTCTTATTTAACTCATATTTAGTTATTGAATGTAATATTTCATGAATTATAACAGCAGTTGCATCTCCAGCTTTAAAATCAGCATTTTTAGCTATTCTTATTTTGTTATATTGAAAGTAACCACTTGCTTTATACTTTAACTTTTCACCATTTTCTCCTTCATCATAACCATCAGTATCATCTAAAAATATACTTACATTATTTAATTTAGCATATTTAATTAAACTTTTAGCTAGTTTATTTAAAGGTAAATTAGAGTTAGCTATTCTTTCTAAAATTTCTACAGATGTGGTAGTTTTTTGATTATTAAATAAAGTCTTTGAAAAATTTACATCTTTTTTAAATACATCTTTAGAATTTTTTTCATCAACATTAAATAAAATAGTGTTTAAATCTTTTTTACTTACAGTAAGTTCATTCCAAGTATTACCATATTCATCAGTAATAACTTTTACTAACTTCTCTTCTATATTCTTACCTTCAGTATTTCTTAATAATTCTATTTGTTCTTTTGGTATTTGTAAATCTTTAGCTAATTTATCCCAAAATACAGGAGGAGACTGTACTTGTTTTTCCCAAGCTTTAACTTTATCTAAATTAACTAATATATTATTTACTATTTTTAAATTAAAATTAACTTTGTTTTCTAATTTTCTATTATTAAATAGTTTATCAGCTATATCTATATCAATATCTTCTTCATTATTCTCTATCCATAAAGATAGAGTCATAAGTTCACCATATTTATTATTTACTTCTTTTACTAAAGGATGGGACCAATTAATACATTTTAACATAATTATATAAGTTTAAGACAGCCTATTTGTTTTTTATATTTTTCTAATTTTTTTTGCATACTTTCATTTGAGTTTTTTATTTTTAAAAGTACTTCTTCAATTTGTTTAACTTCAAATTTACCCCTATTTTCAAAAAACTGTTTATTTTTATTATATAGGTCAAATATACTCATTTTATTATTTTCGTAATCTTCAAAATCTTTTTCTTCTATCTCTTTATCTTCTATTTTAGTTTGATCATTTGTTACTAAATCAAAATTTAAATAATCAAAATTTTCATTTTCTATTTCTTCTGTTTCAGTTGTAGCATCTGTAGAAATAGGAGTAGGTTTACCTTCTAAAGCAGTTAGTTCTGCATCAATATTTTTTTTCCAGATTTGATAATCTGTTTTATCTGCTATGTCAGGTACACCATAATATGTTCTTATACTTCTTACTTGTTCTGTAGTTAATCCTAATTCTTTAGAAATTGAAGTCGCTGTAATTCCTTCATATGCTTTTTCTATTACTTGCAATCTAATATTTTCATCTATACTTTCTACAGTTTTAACAATTGCTTTTTGTGCAAATTCAGGAGCTTTGCTTAAATTAGCTCTTTTTAATAAAATACTTTTTCTTTCTATATCAGCTTTAACATCTGTAGAAACAGAAGTTGCAGCAGATTCAATACTGTCTGTTTGAGATGTTTCTATGTTTGTTTCTTTTATTTCTTCTTGTTCTTTTGTTTCAGGAAATAATTTATTATAAAAATTTGCAATTAAAGTATCTTTTTCTTCTTCTATTTTTTTAGGAGACATATTAGCTACTTTTAAAAAATCTTCAAGATCTTTTAAATTTCTTTCTAATTCTTGTTTTTGTTCTTTTGAAAGTTCTTTTGTTCTATTTTTATTTACCTTTTTAATCTTTTTTTCTTGAGTTTTATTATTTTTAGAAGATCTAAATAATATACTAGGACTATATACAAAATATCTATTAATAACTTGACTGGAGTTTTCATCAAGAAGTTCAGTAGTTAATTTATTAGTCTCTAATAAATACCGGCTATAACCACTAAGATTTTCATTAGCAGCTTTTTTATCAAAAACCAAATTATCATCTTTATCAAAACTAGGTTTATAATAATCTCCTTGTTCATTTAGTAATTTAGTAGAAACAGAATAATATTTTATTGTTCTAAAAAAAGCAAATGTTTTTTTATAATCTTCGCTACTCTTATCTTTTAAATTTTCAATACTTACTTGCTCTCTACCTATTAATAATTTATCTCCTCTAATAGCAGTATAAAATCCTTTTTGAAATTCTTTAGGAATACCACCAAATTTAATAAAGTGATTAATTAAAGGTAATTCTGTAATAGTACTTTCAGAATTAAATATAATGTTTGTAGGAATATTATTTACTAAAACTTCATTATTAGATTGAGATAATACTAACAATTTAATTACAATTTCAGCATCTTGTTCAGATAAAGTAGTAGGTGTAGCAGGTATTATACCTAATTTTTTAGATTCTATATAAACAGAACCTGGAGTTAATACATAAGTATTTTCATTTTTATCATTTTGTGTTACCACTTTCTCTCCTTCTACGCTTATAGGAACAATTATTTTATTAACATCACTTAAAGAACTTATAGCTTTTGTTTCTCCTCTTGTATTAAATACAGATATAGACTTTGTTCCTGTTTGAAAATGGCCCTTAGAAATATTGTTTATTTTAGTATAAGGAATGTCTCCTTTTTTAATAAGTTTTATTATTTCTTTTCTTGTATCTTCTATTTCATTTTTATAATAATCCGTAGCTTCTTCTAAAGCGGCTTCTTTTGTAAGATTTCCAAAATCACTATTTTCAGGTAATTCAGGTAATAAGTCTTTAATTAAAACATCATCTGAAGCTTTTTTAAATTCTATAAGATCTCCATATCTTCCTGTTTTTTTATATAAATACTCTATTAACATGATATTAGGAGCAATTTTTTCCACATGTTCTGGTCTGTGAATACTTACTATAATAGCTTTATCTCCTTTTCCTATATTACCTTTATTATCTGTTAAAATAGTGTTTCCGTCATTATCAGTAACAACAGCATATAAAGTATCAAAAACATCTTTGGTTTTTACGTCATCCAGAGTTTTAAAACCTCTTAATAATAAGTTATCAGCCTCATTAGCATATTTAGGAGCTATAAATCTTAATTGATATTTATTACTATTAAAACCTTGTTTTAAATTAGATACCTGATTATTATATAATATACTTTCTTCTTGTTCATTTTCATTTTCTTCATTAACAGTAGTAGAAAAAATAGTTAATTTCATACTGTCAAACTCATCAAAATTAGAAATGCTTTCTTTTTTCTCAGTACTTTCAATTTGTTCTTCTCCTTCAATATCTTTTTCTAAATCAACTTTATTTTTATTATCTGTCTTTTTTCCTTCTTTCTTTTTTTCTTTTTTATCAGAAGCAGGATCTTCTTCTATAAATCCAAAAGTTTCTGCAATAGGTTCTAATAACTCAGAATTAAAATTTTCTTCAATATCTATCGGTTCTTGCCCTGGAGTTACAAATTGCACCATACCCTTTTCTTCTATTTTAGCAGCTATTTTTTTTCTAATAGAATTTTTAACAGGATTAATTTGATTAGGTTTTATTATTTGAAGAAGTTCATTTACTAATTTTAATTGCTTTTGGTATTCTTTTAGTTCTTCTCTTATTTTATTTACTTGATCTTTTAATCTTTCAACTTCAATTTCATAAACTTCTAGCCTCTCAAAGTTTTCATCAAATTGGTCTATTAAATTATTTAATTGACTATTAACTTCTCCATAACTATTAAGACTAACATTTTCTATAGCATCTATAGGTTGCCAGCTTTCTCTCGATAATTTTTCTTTTTCAATAGCAGCCGCTAATTCAGTAGTAGTATAAACAATCTTTACTTTTCTTTTTTCAAAAACTTCTAATTTAGAAGTTAAATTACTAAGAATTTTTATTAAAGGTTTTACTGCCTTCTGTAATGTTTGTAATAAACTATTAGTTTTATTTTTTAAAGTTTTAGTTTCTCTTATAGACTCTTCAAGAGTTTTTTTATACTCTGTTAATTTTTCAAAATACTCACTTGTATTTATATCTATTTTATTAAATATTTTTTCTAAACCTTCTATTTTTTCATCTTGTAACTCTCTTAATTTATCAACTTCTTCTTGTTGTTTTTTTAATATTTCAATTTTAGAATTTATATTAGCTAATAAATTAACAACAGCTTTATATTGTTTTTTAATTCTGTTTTTATCATTTCTTTTAGAGGTTCTTAAACTTTCTTTTAGTTTATCAACATTTTCTTCTAATCCTAAGGCAGTTTTTTCAAGATCAAATAGTTCTGATTGTATTCTTAGTTGATCTTTAACAATATTAAAAAGTTTATTATTTTCAATATCTATTACTTCATTAATATTTACTTTATTTTCATTTTCTTTATAAATTAATAATTCTATAATTTCATCATCTGTTAATCCTATTTTATTTGCATATTTAATAAAAGTTTCTTCGTCCATTCTATCTTCATAAAATGCACTATAAATATCCTGAAAATCTTTATAAGTAATTTTGGTTTCATCAAAAGTTAATACTCCATTTTTACCTTGATATCTATATTGTTTATTATTAAGAACACTGTCTTCTACTTTCGTAATTAAAGAAGGATTGTTACTATAATGACTATCCAATAATTCCTCAGCATCTTTATTTAATTTTTCTTGTTGTTTAGCAAGATTTTCCTGATTAATTTTATCTGCTATAAAAGCTCTTCCTCTTTGCATAGCATCCACTAAGTAATCTTCTTTGTTTAAATTACTATAATAATTTAAATTTTCTCTTGGATTGGTAACTATTTTTAATAATTTTTCTGCTTTATCATATTCTTTTTGAATAAATTTAGTATCTTGATAAGCTTTTAAATATTCTTTACCTTCTATAGTATTTTCTAATCCTTTTCTTATTAATAGTTCTTTAGCAGCTTCTAATATATTTCCTTTTTCTAATAAATCTTGTATAGTTTTAGATTGAATAATAGTATATTCAGTACTAACAATTTCATTTGATAATTTATCAATTTTATTTTTATTTTCTTTTAATAAAGAACCTAATTCATCTCTGATAACAGTCTTATTAAATATGTCTTTTACATTATAACCTTTCTGATAATAAATATTGCTTACTTTATCATAAAGTTTAATTTGTTCTTTTATAGTTTTTTTAGCTTTTTCTATTTGTTGATCACTACTTATAACATTACCATTTTCATCTTTTTTTTCTTTAATATTAAAAGCAGCTTTATCTGCTTCACTTATGTTCTTTAAATCATCTAATTTTCTTAATAGTAAATCCGACAATCCTGTAGAAGAATAAGATGCTACTGTTTGTCCTAATAAAGTATTTTGAATATAATCATAAAAATTTTGATTATTAGGAGCAGATTGAATAATATTTAATAAGTCTAACCCCTCTTTATTTAAATTTAATTCTTTTAGTTTATTTAAAATAGTAAACTTATTTAACTCAACAGAAGTAGTACCGTCAGGATTTTGAATTGTATTAGAAAACTTATTTAAATCCTGTGTATCTTTTTGGTCTTCTATTTTCTTTAAATCTTCTTTTAATTTTGAAAAAGTATAATCTATATTTTCAAGAGCTTTTTTTGTGTTTTTGTACTCACTGTTTATTTCTAAAGCACCACCTCCGCCTCCCATAAAAAGACCCATTAACGCACCACCAGCAATATTATCTTGACCTTCAGCAGTACTAAAATTATCTAAATAATTTTTAAGAATATTCGGAATTCCCTCAAGTATTCCTTCATTTGCTCTTGATAAATCTTCATTGTGTTTCTGAATAGCAAGTTGTATATTTTCTTCCCAAACACCTTCTAACCCTATACCTTTAACAGCTCCTTTACCTGCTGCTGCAGCCACTTGTTTGAAAGTAGGTTTAACAATATTTTCAGAAGCATCTATTAATGCAGCATTAATACCCTTAGCTCCTCCACCTAAAAAAATACTAGTTTCAAAATAAGAAGATGGAAAAAGTACTAACTGATTTAACCACCAACTTTTTGAAGCCTGTTCGGCAGCTAATTTCTTATCACCAGTTTTCTCAAGAATGTTTTTATAAACTTCTTGTCCTTCAAATAAACCTTCAGTAGCTGAATTAAAAACTGTAGCTGATAATATCCTGGATTCTGCTAATAATCCTGCAGTTCCTTTTTGTAAAACATTATTACCTATTATTTTAGACAAAGAGCTGCCCGCAGTTTTAATACCGGCATTTAAAGCAGCCTCTGCTCCAACTAATTGTGCTGTTCCTTTTATTACATTACCTGGTAAACTAAATAAGCCTAGACCAGCTGTCATTATAGTTCCTATATATGTAGCAGCTATAAAAGCTGCCATATCAGGAGCTGTTTCAGACCAAAATTCTTCTGTACCTAATTTTTGAAGTGCATTTAATTTATCATAATTTTGATCATGATAAATAGGAAACTTTTCTTCCATGCTGGCACTAATTTCATCCATCCAATTAACATAAGAATTGTCCACTGCATGTTCCATCATTTTGCCGTCTGTTGCAGCACCATAAATAGCACCTCCTATAAAACCTAATGTTTTATTCATGTTTATCCCTGTCTTCATTGGAAAATTAACCAACCAACCATTAGACAAAGAATCAATTAATCCTTGACTGTCTGCTCTATATTGATTTAAAGATTCATGAGGATTAGAAGTATACTCAGACATAAACCCGGAATCATACTGAGAACTAGTGTCTGTATAAAGCGGTTTAGAATTATTATGTAAAGACTTATCGGAATTAACTATAGGTATTACTGGCATTAAGAATTTTCAATTTGATTAATGGCTAAATCTAAATCTTTATCTGATATATTGTTAAGACCTTCCCATTCAGATCTTAATTGTTTTCTTTTACTTGCAACATCATTACCTAAACCTAGTCTATTATTTAATAGATATAAAAACATTTTATCTTGCATCTCTGGGGTAAATATTTCATCTCCTTTTAAACCCATTGCTCTTTTTAAATTACGTAATGTAGTTCCTAATATCTGATATTTTCCCATAGGAGTAGACGCCGTTCCCTGATTACTTTTTCCTTTTAATGTTTTAGACCAAGTACCGTAAACTCCAGAAGGATTAGAAAAATCTAATAACTCATCTACTGTCATTTGTGATACTTTTTTATTTGGTGTAAATCTATCTTCAGAATTACCTAATAAAGTATCATAAGTTTTTGCTTCTACGTCTTTTAATAAATTCAACATAGGAGCATATCTTTTATCTGTTATTGTTGAACTAACATTAGTACTGTTTGATTGAGTATTATCCTGTTTACTACCTGACAAAATTAATTCTTTTGCACCAGGAGAATCAAACAAAGTTTGAGTGTCGTCTGTAGATAGTTTATTATAAACAGGAGTTGTTATAAACTGATTACCATCTTTTTTCCAATACTCTATTTCTCCCTTACTATTTTTATAAGTAAGCACATAACCAGCAGCATCTAGTTTATTTTCAGGTAAATATCTAATAGCATAAGTATCATTAATTTTAGTAGGAATACCAGGTTCAAATTTAGGTTGTTCTAAAAGCCTATCTACAGTATCTTGAAAAGTATATTGACCATAATTAGGACTATTAGGATTCATATCCTTATCTAAATGTTGAGTAGGTTTTAACATAATTAAAGTTTCTTGTCTACCATCTTTTACTATATTAACTGCTGATCCTGCTGCTAGATTAGGAATCTGATTAGGATCTTCTAAATTGTTTTCATATCCAACAGCTCCTTTATATGTTCCTATAATTTGTCCATTAACCATATCATAACCAGAATATTCTAATTCATCTCCTGTATAAATTGCACCAGTTTTAGGATTATAAAATTGTGATTTACTAAAATCTTTATTTGATAATTTTTGCGTTAAAACTTCTCCACTAGTACCGTGTGTTTGTTCAATTTGAATAGTTACATTAGCATTTAAATTTTTATAATAATCATAAAATTTATATAAAATCTGTTGTCTTTCTTGTTCATTAGCTGTACCTTTTTTAAATTTTTCAACTAATTTATAATTTGGATTAGTAGGACTATTATCAAACTGAGAAGACCATTTATCAAATTTATCTTTAGCATATTTATTTTCATTTAAATCTATATAAGATACTTTTTTAAAATCTCTTGGAATAAATTCTCCTCCAACATCTAAAATCACATCTAATGAAGGATTTATTCCTTTAAACATATTATTTAAATAACTACTATAAGTAAAACCCTCTGTTAACTTATTTGAAACAACATCACCATTAATTACTACATTATCAACAGGTTCTAAAGCATAACCATCAGATCCAGTTCTTCCCCCCTTAGAAGAAGATTTACCGCTTGTTTTATTATTATCATCTTTAATTTCTTCTACTATTTCTTGTTTTATAAAGTGTTTACCTGTTTCCCATGCTTTTTTAACAAGAACGTCTTTCATTTCATCTTCTGTAGGATTATCATATAATGTTTTTCCATTATTTGCTCTCCACTCATTTACTAATGCCTCATATACTTTGGAATTATTAGTAGCATTTTGATAAGCTAATTCTATAGGATTGTTTTGATAAAGAATTTCTCCTGTATTAGGGTCTGTTAAAGTGACACCACTTGCATTTGTTAAAGGAACTAAATTTGTAGATTTTTTATAAGAATAATCTCCATTCTTATTTGTATAAATATTACTAGCAACTTTATCAAGATCTGCTCTTAATACTGCTCCTACATCTACACTTTTTGGAGCAGATACTATGTCTGTTAAGTATCTAGAATTAGGATTTCCAGAGGTTTCATAAACTTCATCAGTAGTTCTTTTAGCTATTAAAAAATTTCTATCTGTCTCATCAGTTATAGTTTTTGATAAAGCTTCATTAGCCATAACCCTTTGTTGACTATTATATAAACCTAAATCTTTAACACTGTCATTAATAATATTATTAAACTCTTGCTTAGATTGAGGAGATAGAATATCATTATTACTTTTAACAAGTGTTTGAATTTTACTTCTAACTTGATCAAATTTTTCATTTTTATACTTAAAATCTAAATCATAGATAGTTGGAATATTGCCTAAATAATCAATACTGTTTGTATAATTGTTTAGTTCTTTTTGAACTTTGTTATCTTTTACTAATCCAGCTTGTAGCATTAAATTAGTGTTTCCTGGAATATATTCTACAGGAGTGACTTTTGTAAATCTATTAGCCATAATTAATCAGGTAATTCGTTTATAAATTCATTAGTTTCTTTAGACTTAGAAGATTTTGTTCTAAGCTCTTTTTTAGTTTGTTTTCTTTGTTCTGGAGTCATATTTAAATAACCTTGTAAAAAAGAATTAACTGCATTATTGTCTTGTATTAAAGCATCTGTTTTAAAAAATCCTCCTTTAACATCATGAAACTCAAGAACATTACTAATAAGACTTTTATCATTAGAATAATTCCAAGCTTTCTCCTGATTTTCTGTTTGTTTAGCTAAAATAGCCATACGGTTAGTATCAGTTGCTCCTTTATTTTGAGCAGTTTCTAGGTTAGCTTTGTTAATAGCAGCTTGCCATTTAGCACCAGCATTAGCAGAATTTTGAGCCTGCATTACAGCTCTTTCTCTTCTCATTTGATTATTTAAATTATCTGCATCCTGTCTTAATTTATTTTCACTATCAGCTGCTGCAGAAAAAATATCACTGTTAGCTGCTGCAGCAATAGTAGGTGAATTTTGTGAAGCCTGTAACTGCATTAGTCTTCTTTGTTTATTTAATTCATTTAAACTAGCTCTAATATTAGTATTAGTAGGCATGTTATTAATGTAATTAGCAGTTCTACTTTCATAAGGATCAAACACAGCTCTTTCAATCTCACTTCTTCCTAAAAGTGCTAATTCAGCAGCATTACCTAAACCAGATAATAGTAAATTTTCATCTGGATCATAGGCTCTTCTATCTTCAGTAACGGAAGAAGATTTAGGATAAGTGGGATTTTCTGATTTATTAGCATCACGTTTTCTAAGACTATCCATAAGTCTTTGATTGTAACCTGGAGTAGTATTAGCATCTATTAATTTACCAGTAGTAGAATCAATTATTAATTTAGGATCATAAATTGTACCTTTACCGTCTTTACTTGTTAATCTACTTCTTAATGGCTTTATATCTTCAAGTTCTTGTCTTTGTTGTGGAGTTATTCCTTGAGTTGGAACTGTATTGCTTTTAGGTGCAACTATATTATTACCAATACTATTAATAGGAACAGTAGGATTAAAAACACTGTTGATATTATTAGTATTATTAACAGAATTATTAGGAACTTGTTGTTGCGGAGTAGTGTTAATAGGAAAATTAATAGGAGAGTTAAATGGTGTATTATAACTATTATTATTTGTTTCTTCCTCTAGTTGTTTTTGCATCTCTACTGTATTCCACATTGAAGGAAAATTAAAATGTGAATTAGTAGAAAATTCAGGATTCCACAAATTATTAGTTAAACCAGGAATTTGTTTTTTTTGTAATTTCATTAAATCTTGTATTCTCCAAGGCTGTTCACCACCGTTAGCATAACCTTTTAAATTACCCCCACTTCTCATAGCCATAGCTTGTTGAGGTGCCGGTTCCCTCAATCCCATTTGTGTTGCAGTTCTTTCTTGTAATCCAAATAAAGAGTTCATTTGTCTATCCACTGCTTTAATAGCATTAGCTGTATAAACATCTTCACCTCCACGTTTTTCTAATTGTGTTTCAAGTTTACCTTTTTGTTTGGCTAATATTTCTGCTGTTTTAGCAAAGGTTCTTGTTAATCCTGCTTTTTTAGATATCTTTTTTTCGTCACTAAAAACTTGTTGACCATCTTTAATAACTTCATTATGATCAACCATAGCTATAGGCTGGCCTGTTCTGTCATCTCTTTTAATAACGCCATCAGTTTGTTGAGGCTCATCACCTTCTAC
>Ga0315294_10002669_pt1 | contig 19461 bp, 9 predicted proteins | sample YL17G13_40_MG_FD_203626 | JGI IMG/M metagenome (GOLD analysis project Ga0315294, IMG submission 203626) | Sediment microbial communities from Yellowstone Lake, YNP, Wyoming, USA - YL17G13_40 | ecosystem: Environmental > Aquatic > Freshwater > Lake > Sediment | place: USA: Wyoming | collected...
GGCTTCGGGGCCCTGACCGCCGAGCTCTATCCGACCAGGATCCGGGCGACCGCCCAGGGTTTCACCTACAACATCGGCCGGATCGCTTCGGCCATAGCCCCGCTGGCCATCGGATCGCTGGCCCAACGACAGGGATTCAACGTGGCTTTTCTTCTGGCCTCAGGGGCGTTTTTACTGGCTGCCCTGATGTGGGTCTGGATTCCGGAAACGCGGGGACGGATGTTGGAGTAAAATCGGCTTTCTAGTCCTTCAGCAGGGCGAGGAGTGATTCCATGGCCGGTTCTCCCATCTCTGCTAAAAGACCCGCGGCACGGCGTTTCTCACCTTTCGTCCGCCCTTGACTCCCGTCCCAGGCTATACTATGAAGGTATTATTTAGGAGATTGCCCATGTCTCGTCGGTTTTTGTCCCCAATTTCAAGGCTTGGCTTCCTGTCCATCATAGGGATCGCCTTCGGGCTCGGCCTATCGGTCCCGGAAACCACCGACCGGCTTGCCGCCGGGTTCGCCTTCCCGCCCGAATCGGCCCGTCCCTGGGTTTATTGGATGTGGATGGACGGCAATCTTACCCGCGAAGGGATCTCCGCGGACCTCGAGGCGATGCAGAGGGCGGGCATCGGCGGGGTCGTCATCTGCGAAGTGAATGTCGGCGTTCCGCGGGGCCCGGTCGAATTCATGAGCCCCGAATGGCGCCGGCTCTTCAAGCATGTCGTCCGGGAAGCCGAACGGCTGGGGCTGGAGATCACTCTCAACGCCGGGCCCGGCTGGACAGGCTCCGGCGGGCCGTGGGTTAAACCTGAGCAATCGATGCAGCACATCGTGGCGGCCGCGGTCGAAGCGGCCGGCCCCGGACGCTTCGATGCGGCGCTCCCCCGACCTCAGCGCCGGCCGGCCTTTTTCGGCGACGGCCTGCTCCCTCCCGAGCTCGAAAAAGCGAAAAATAACTATTACCGTGACGTGGCCGTCCTGGCCTTTCCGACGCCCGCCGCCGGGCCCGTGATCGCCGATATCAACGAGAAGGCCCTCTATGTCCGGGCGCCGTATTCTTCTCAGCCGGGCGTCAAACCCTTCCTGCCCGCGCCGGCCGATTTCCCCAAGCTTCCCGCCGGCGCCGCGATCGATCCTTCGCGAATTGTCGATCTAACCGGCCGGCTCACCGCCGACGGCCGTCTAGCTTGGGACGTCCCCGCCGGCCGTTGGACGATCCTCCGCTTCGGCCGGACGTCGACCGGCGCGAACACACGTCCCGCTCCGGTCCCCGGCCTAGGCCTCGAATGCGACAAGTTGGACAAAGCCGCACTCGACGCCCACTACGACGCCTTCGTCGGCGCGCTTCTGCGCGAAATTGGGCCACGCCGGACGGACGGCGGAGCGGGCTGGACGATGCTCCACATCGATAGCTGGGAGATGGGCGCGCAGAACTGGACGGCCGCCTTTCGCGAAGAGTTCCGGCGACGCCGCGGATACGATCCTCTGCCCTACTTGCCCGCAATCACGGGGCGCATCGTGCAGAGCCTGGAGATATCCGAGCGTTTCCTCTGGGATCTCAGGCAAACCGCTCAGGAGTTGGTTGTAGAGAACCACGCCTTGTATCTCAAAGAGCTCGGCCTGCGGAACGGTTTCGGGCTGTCCATCGAGCCCTACGATATGACGCCCTGCGCGGATATGACCCTTGGGACGGTCGCCGACGTCCCCATGGGCGAGTTCTGGCTCTACGGTTTCCATACCGCACACAGTGTCATCGAGGCGGCCAGCCTCGCCCACACCGGAGGGAAACGCATCGTGGCAGCAGAGGCCTTCACCTCAAGCGACGCAGAAGCCTGGCGGGCTCACCCGGCCTCGATGAAGGCTCTGGGGGATTGGGCCTTGGCCGCAGGCGTCAACCGGATCGTCTTCCACCGCTACCAGAACCAGGCAGGGCTCGACAAGCGGCCCGGGATGACCATGGGACCCTACGGCGTCCACTGGGAACGCACTCAAACCTGGTGGGACATGGCGCCCGCTTTCCATACGTATCTAGCCCGCAGCCAATTCTTGCTTCGGCAGGGGCTTCCCGTCGCCGACGTCTGTTATTTAGTTGCCGAAGGATCGCCGCATGTTTTTCGCGCTCCCGCTTCCGCCCTGCGGGGCGATCCCCCCGACCGGCTTGGCTATAATTTTGACGGGTGCGCACCGGAGGCCTTGCGAGAGGCCGCGGAAGTGAAAAACGGACAGGTCGTTTTCCCGGACGGCGTGAGCTATCGCTTGCTCGTCCTTCCGGAGCGAGAGACGATGACCCCGGCGCTCCTCCGCAAGATCCGCGACCTCGTAGCCGCAGGCGCAACCGCCTACGGCCCGCGACCGCGCAAATCGCCTTCGCTCTCGGGCTTTCCGGCATGCGACGCCGAAGTCAAGTCGTTGGCCGATGCCTTGTGGGGCGACTGCGATGGCGATAGCGTTACGGAACATGCCTATGGCCAAGGACGTGTCATCTGGGTGCGAGGGATGAAGATGACTTTGTCCGGCGTCGAATCGCCCGGCTCGACGCCCTCGGATAAAACGACTTGGGATGTGGGCGCTCCGCCGCTCTCCGAGCCCGAGCAGTACGGCGATTTCGCCGTCGTCGCCGACGTGCTGGAGCGGATGGCCGTCCCGCCCGATTTCTCATCCGACGTTCCCCTTCGCTATACACACCGGCGGGACGGCGAAGCCGAAATCTACTTCGTGGCCAATCCCCAAGATCAAGCCCTAGAGGCGAACGTCACGTTCCGCGTACGCGGCAAACATCCGGAGCTATGGGATGCGGTCACGGGCGAGATACGCCTTCTGTCTCAATTCACGACAAAGGACGGACTTACCTCCGTGCCTCTGCGGTTCGAGCCGCACCAGTCGTTCTTTCTTGTGTTCCGCAGACCCGCCGGAAAAGTAGAATCTCCGGAGAAGTCAAACTTTTCCGACTTGGCCGAAGGATCAGTGTTAAGCGGACCTTGGGACGTATCATTCGATCCAAAATGGGGCGGTCCCGATAAAATCATCCTGGAAAACCTCGACGACTGGAGCCTCCGTCCGGAAGCCGGCATCAAGTATTATTCCGGAACGGCAGTCTATCGGAAGACCTTCGATCTCCCCGAATCCGCAGCAGCCCTGAGCAAAATATCGTCGAACGGAACCCGAATCTGGCTCGACCTGGGGATCGTGAAAAATATCGCCCGTGTTCGGTTGAACGGACATGAACTGGGCATTGTCTGGTGCGATCCTTGGAGGGTGGATGTCACGGCCGCCCTGAAGCCGAACGCCAACGCTCTGGAAATTCAAGTGGCCAACCTCTGGCCGAACCGGCTGATCGGTGACGAGCAGGAGCCGGCCGACGCCGAATACGGCCAAGGCGGAAATCTTATCCGCTGGCCGGGGTGGCTCACTAAAGGCATGCCCCGTCCGTCGCCGCGGCGTTTGACGTTCGCGACCTGGAAACACTTCAACAAGGATTCCCCCCTGCTTCCGTCCGGCCTGCTGGGCCCATTGACCATCAGGAGGGGGCGATAGTCGAATAACACCGCGAGTCCAGAATCGAAATCCAATAGCTCGGCCACGAGACTATACTTTCTTGACATTTTTTCGGGTCGTGAGCTAGTATATTATTCGTAATAGTCGGGCGGGGAATTAAACAGAATGACATCTGATGAGATAATAATTGGGCATCGCTCGTAAAAAAATGTCAGATAGTTTATGTTGGGTGTTGGCTAAGCACTGATATTCTAAATGGACTATTTATTATGGAACAACGAAATTGCCAGAAAATTCTTCAATCCCGAGAAGAGTGGAATGCGGATATTCCTTTACGTTACAAAGGAAGCGATTAACGAGATCGGCGTTCCTCACGAGGCTGACCTAGAGGACTTCAAGAGCGCTATTAAAATAGGGCCACCATGGATTACCCGTCATGGACGGAGCATTTGTCAGCAAGCGCTCCAAGCGCTTGAGAACTGGCGGACGCGTGAGCTCGAATTTCCTCCATATCTTGGCTATCTGGCTTTTTTCGTTTTGGCTGATACTATAGATGTAGAAGGATTCAGCAGGTACTCGTACTATCCGGGTCTCCGTAGCCTATTGGGCGAAGAGCCATCTGCGGGAGGATTTCCCTCTTTTGACAAGATGTATCAACTGTGGTTTGACCTGGAGCAGTGGACCAATGATGACCGAAAGGGTGAATTGGGCGTTTTCAGAGCCGACATCTTGGGCAAGATGGAACATGTAGGTCTTCCTAAAGCACAAACCGCTCTTACAGATGACGAACGCGAAAAACTACCTCTATTATTCGCCGAAAATGGTTTTGATCCGTTCTCGCCTCCCTCCGACATAGAGGTGGCATCTCTGCTCTCGCACGAAACGCATCATCACCTGCTGCCACACACCAAAGAACTCCTTCGATCGACCAGGGAAGACGAGCAGCCTTTTCGCGAGATGCTTATTGATATTATCCTCGAAGAATTGCTGGACTGGGACGGATCTGCACCTCCGGAAGCCGAGTTCGGCGAGCACGAAAGAATTTCTTTGGGTAACTTGCGGTTGACCATGGCGTTGGACAAAACAGCTGGGACGGCCCGGATAGGCTTGCGATGTCGCTCTAACCGTGAATATCCGGAAGAAGGACTAAGTCTATCCGGCGAGGTAATTCCCGGCGCCCTTTATTGTCTTGAAGACTGGCAAGGTTGGTCAACGCCGCTTTCCGAAAGCGAAAGCCAAACACGGCTTTTCGATGCGTCGCGCCTTGACTGGCGCCATGGCATCACGCTAAAAGACCAAGAACACTCGTGGAAAATTACTTTGTCAAAACGTCCTATCAGGGTGATGATCAGCGCGGCGCAATTCGGCTTCGACGGATTTGTCGAAGACGGCCAAATCCCGAAGAGCAAGAGCTTCTACCTTCTGGCTCTTAATGCTCTTGCCGAGGTCTTGCAGCGCTGGGGTGCTCAATATTGCGATGGATTCCGCCAAATGGAGACTATCTCAGGGGTGCCCGGCGGTTGGCGCTTATATTTCATCGTACGAGCAAATTCTGATGCAATTATCCGCGACGAGTTCCCGTTTCTCGCGTTTCCTACAGCCCTGCGCATTCAACTCCGAGGCGGCCTAAAGGTGAGGGGTAATCAGTATTTCGCATTTGCGCTACCAATAGTTGATGTTACGGGAATGGATGAAGGCATGGCGATCTTCTGTAATAATTATCCGTTGTCCTGTGATCAAGATACGGGACTCTACAAGATACCCGATACCCTTCGCGGTCGCAGGTTCGTTATCGAGGTGCGATGCCAGGATAAATGCGTCTGCAGAAGATCTCTCTATGCACTGGAGACCGTTGATTGGCGCGACATCCCCGCCACAACACATGTTGACAGTTTTGGGCTGCAGACCCCCAGCGATAATGCTGAGTTTTCTGTCGGGCCGCTCGTTTATGGCTTTGATCCTCCCAAGTTCAATCCTGAGATCTTCCTGCCACCGACTGCGGGACACCGCGTGTTTTTCATCGGAAGGAATCCCGGTGAGATTGCAGTTGCTCCTGCTGAACCGATACCAAGCGACTGGTCACCGGTCTGGGCAATACCTATGCGAAAGAGAGGCCACGCGATCTTCTGTGGTACCGACCTGGGGGCTTCGACTCCGACGATGAATCCCAAGGGTGACAAGAGGAGTGTCAGAAAGTGGAAGGAGATTCTTTGGCACTGCCGGAAACGGATCGAACCTCCACACCATGCAGCAGTTCGCCAACTCTGGGAAGCTTTCAAGGAGACGGCAGAACGTGTCCGCTGATCCAAATCGACTTCTCTTTGTGATTTCTGCACATGGCGAAATGACATGGGCCCAGTACCGCGAGACGGTCGATTTCCTTTCAGAACAAGTGTCGGATCGGGGGCAGGAGACAGGTGGCGCGGCGGCCCGTATCCGCCTTCTGCGATCAATGCAGGCTTTGGGTCATTGCGATGTGATTTACAAAGAAGGTCGCAGCGCTATCTCCATCGTCCCGCCTGCGCTCTGCCGTCTGCCCAAAGCAGGTTTGCCCACTGCCGTACTTACTGGTGCTCGGTGGCTGCACACTTGCCAACAGATGAGGGAAACGGCGGCTATAAAGGGTGGGAAAGTGCAATTGAGCACCTCGCGGAATCTTGGTCCCCTCGGGTTGCTGCCCGACACAGTTCTGGTCGAGTCCTCGTCTGAAGAAGCCATGGTAATGTTTTGCGATGAGATGGGAATCAAGTACGAGCAGATTCCGCCCGCGTGGACGTTGGTTAACTGGTGCGGCAATTTGCCAAAACTTGAGCAAACATTGGACTACAGGCATCCAGCCACATTGAACTGGCCCCGATTCGATTTCAGCATCCAGGCCTTGAATTTTGCTCGCGTGGAGGCACGTTCTTTTCCCCGATTTACTCGCTATCTCAATCCAACAACCGTACTTCCACTGCACCTTTTTTTCCCCGATTCTAGAGGGGCCGAGGTTGACCTGCTTTGGGGACGTTATTTGATCCTCAAATACTCAGGCATTACAGTCACCGCCTACGATGAGAGGAAATTCCGCCTCTGCGTTCCAATAAAAGTGCCGCTCCCGGCAGTGATCGCCCGGGCAATTTGCCTATGCTCCGGCCAACCGCCACGCAATCTTCAACGAGAAGGGCTCATCCGCGGACTTAACTGCTCAGACTGGTTGCTGTTTGACAATGTGCCTCCGCAGATCGCGCTGGCGGCGCTTTCAAAAGTAGGGCAATCTCCAGAAAAGGCTGATGTCAATTGAATGACCCAATAGGCTCGTTTGAAAAAATCCGAGATAACTTCATCCTGTATCTAAAAACTGCGTTCGGAACTCAGTACCCTGGGCTCGAAAGGGAACGCGAGGCGCTGCTCAGGAAACCTGAAGTACTAAACCAGCCGCCTTGGATAGAGCCCTTGCCTCGGTACGTTGCCGATAGGCCGCTCGACTTACTACAGACGCACGATTTGCCAGGGCTGACACCAGAGGTCCTTGCTAGGTTCAGGGCACTTGCGCGTTGTGGCCTCGTTGGCGATTACAAGCTCTACACGCACCAAATATCAATGCTTCAGCATGCCATTGCTGGGCGGAACGCCGTCGTTACAGCAGGAACGGGTTCAGGAAAAACCGAAGCTTTCTTGCTACCCCTATTTGCTTCCCTGGTGGCAGAGAGCCAAGGTTGGTCAGCTCCGAGCGTGAGACCCGCTCATTTAGATGATTGGTGGACAAATCGAGACTGGCGGGCCTCATGTAAGAATAACGCTGGCCGAATCATGCGATCATTTAGAGTCCCGCAAAGAGGACACGAAACCCGACCGGCTGCCGTCCGCGCTCTTATTTTGTATCCAATGAATGCACTTGTTGAAGACCAGTTGACGCGACTTCGTCGCGCCTTAGACTCCGCCCAAGCGCGTCAATGGTATTTGGATAATATAAACGGTAACCGGATCTACTTCGGCCGATACACTGGCAACACTCCTGTGCCGAGCCACGAGTTTAACCAGAGAGGCTCTCCAGATCGAACTCAGATAGAGAGGCTTGCCCAAGAATTGGCATATCTCGATCGAGGCGCAATGGCCGCCGCCGAATACTCTGCCCGGAGACAGACAGAAGCAAGGACTGAAGAGGAACGCGAAGCAGCCCGAGATATCATTTACTTCTTCCCTCGTCTGGATGGCGCAGAGATGCGATCACGCTGGGATATGCAAGACTCTCCGCCTGACATACTCATAACAAACTTCAGCATGCTTAGCATTATGCTGATGAGAGAAGCGGATAGTCAAGTTTTCAGTCGGACGCGGCAATGGCTAGAACAGCCGGGGAGCGTGTTTCACCTCATTACAGATGAATTACACCTGTACCGCGGTACTTCAGGGACTGAGGTGGCATACTTGCTTAGACTGCTAATTCATAAACTTGGCCTGACTCCGACAGATCCACGGCTGCGGATACTCGCCTCGAGTGCTTCTCTTGATCCAGAGAACGAGGATAGCCGTGCATTTCTCGCCGATTTCTTCGGCTGTCAGTGGGATCCCGATCAAATCATTTCAGGGGCTGAGCAGCTGATCCCCGAAAGCACCCGAATCCGACTTGAGAGCAGGCCCTTCGTCTCACTTGCAGAAGCATACCAGTCAGGTAATGACGCTGAAATTGCCGCCGCGTGCGGGGAATTAGCCACAGCGCTAAATCCGGAAGCAGTCGGAGCTGACGCGGAGACCCGTCTGTGCGAAGCCCTGGAATCGCACCAGCAAGAGATTTCCATAAAAATGTTGAGTGCCTGTGTTGATGGTCCACGGACACGCGCTGTCTCGCTTGGAGAGTTCGCTTCGCGAGTATTTGAGAATGAAGAAGACGGTCGCATAGCGGCGATTGCTGTCAGGGGCTTGCTTATTGCCCGTGGGATATGCGCCTCGAAAGGGGCGGCACGATTACTGCCCTCTTTCAGGTTTCATTGGTTTTTCAGGAACATCGAAGGTCTCTGGGGCTGCACTATGCCTGGTTGCTGTTGTGCCCAGGAGTATCTCGACGGCTCGCGGCCCGTTGGGTCGTTATTCTCACAGAACAAGATCCTGTGTGGCAATCAAAATCAGAGGCACCGAGTCCTTGAATTACTATACTGTGAACAGTGTGGCACGATCTTCTTCGGGGGCTGTCGACTCCCCAGTCGGGAGGGAGAGGGAATTGAGATTCTCAGCACGGACCCCGATATCGAAGGGCTTCCAGATAAGCAAGCTGCGCGCTTCATGGACAGGAGGACATACAAGGATTTTGCTGTATTCTGGCCAGTAGGCCCAAGTGAGCTAAATGCCGAGGCACGGGAATGGCGCCAGCCTCGAGCAGTTGGCGGCGATTCTGCCCGGTCACGGTGGGCACCCAAGTACCTTGACGCAATCAGCGGCCGGGTCACTGATGTGGCGGCCGGTGAACAAGTACCAGCAGGTTGTTCTATCCCTGGATACCTATACGTAATTCCGTATATCGATCGCACTGACCATGAGCAGGAATTCCCGGCTCTTCCCGCTTGCTGCCCGAACTGCGCTTCGGACTATAGCCCGCGTAAATATCGAAAGTCGCCGGTGAGGGGTTTTAGGACCGGTTTCTCAAGGGTTAGTCAATTGCTCTCAAAAGAGCTTTTCTATTGTTTACCTGAGGGTGACAAAAGAAAACTCGTGGTTTTCTCAGACAGCAGGGAAGATGCAGCATCAATATCCAACGGCATAGAAAGGAGTCACTATCTAGATCTTCTACGCGAGGCGCTGTATGACGAACTCCACCGTATCGCAGTTGCAGAAGGTACGCTGTTGGCTGACTTGGAACTCTACGGGGAGCCCAAGAGCGCCGTAGCGCTGTCGTGTGCGAGGCAGGATCCGGAGATCGTAACTAGACTTTCGCGGGCCATCGAGGTTCAGAGAACTGAGATACCTGATAACCTGGCCGGAATATGGCGTGAAACGCTGGAGAGCCAGAGAGAGCAAACACAAGCTTATCTCGGTGTTGTCAGACTGAGATATTCAACTAGGATAGTGCCACTAGCAAACTTGTATCAGGGGGCGGGCACCAGCGGGACTGAAGGTGTCCCTCTCTTGATTGCTCGCCTCAAAAGGCTCGGAATCAATCCCGCCGGCAATGACGTAATGTACCAAAAGTACAACTATGAAGGCGAGGATCACGACTGGACCCAATTCTTCGATTATCAGAACGAAGCCGAATGCTGGAGACAAGGTTTGCCCGATGATGCGATTGATATTAGGAATAGAAAACTCCGTGGCAAAGTACGATCAGAAATCTTGGATGTCCTTTTCAGCAGGCTATATTTCGGCTTTGAATCTGCCGGTTTGGGATACGCATGCTTAGACCTCTCGAATGAGGATTGGGAGCGTCTGGCTCGAGAAGCCGGAATATCTAAAGAGATTTTCCGTGAAGTCTGCCACGGATGCCTGCGAATTACGGGGGATCTGTTCCGCTACATGAAAGAGCCGCAAGAGTATCCTCTCGATGACTGGTTGGATTGGGCGAGAGCTCCTAAAGCTAGACCCAGGAACTATATTAGAGCTTGTGCACGAGCAAATGGGACTAGTGATTCCCAGCTCATGGTCGCAACTTGGCGGGCGATTTGCGATATTGGCGGGCATGAGTTTGCAAAGATACAAGCACATCGTCTTCTTGTGCGGATTGGTATTCAAGAAGATTCTATATGGACCTGCCCATCATGTCGGCGCGTTCATATGCACCGTTCTGGGGGCGTTTGTACCGGTTGCCTCAAAGAATTAAATGTTGATCCAGATACACGATGCGGGGCGCTCTATAGCAGAAACTACTATGCATACGAAGCAGTTGAACGACGCCCCCCGCTGCGGTTGCACTGCGAGGAGTTGACCGCCCAAACGGATGACCAGCCAGAGAGGCAACGGGCTTTCCGGAACGTCGTAGTAAATGCAGGAGCCCCCCAGGCTCGGCCTCCAATCCAACTGGTAGATTCTATCGACTTGCTCTGTGTAACGACCACGATGGAGGTCGGTGTTGATATAGGAACGTTGCAGGCTGTCGTATTGGCGAACATGCCACCCATGCGGTTCAACTACCAACAACGAGTTGGAAGAGCCGGCAGGCGTGGCCAGCCTTTTGCAGCCGTCCTCACGCTTTGCCGGGGCAGAAGCCATGACGGATTCTACTATAGTCGCCCAAACCGAATTACTGGAGATTTGCCTCCGGTTCCATTTCTTTCTATGTCTCGTATAGAAATCGCTAAGCGACTTGTGGCAAAAGCTTGTTTGTTCGAAGCCTTCTGTACTGCGGATGTTCATTGGTGGGATAGCCCGACGCCCCCAGACAGCCACGGGGAATTCGGCACAGTGGATGATTGGCGGCAAATGCAGGAAAGACGTCAGGCAATTCAGGAATGGCTCAGCACGTCTCCACAAGTCCCCGCTATTGTAGATGCCCTTCAAGTGGGCACTACAGGGGGGGCAAGGGCTGAGCTCATTGAGTACGGCAGGGCCGAATTATTCGCAGATGTTGAAAGATGTGCGAACAGTTCGGAACTCGGAGGAGACGGTTTGGCGGAAAGACTGGCAGAGGGCGCGGTGCTCCCAATGTATGGAATGCCATCTCGTGTAAGACTGCTCTATCACGGATTTAGGGGGCGCGAGGCCTTGTCGATAGATAGGGATCTCGATCTCGCAATTACAGAGTTCGCGCCTGGCTCTCAGAAGACCAAAGATAAGAGAATCTACACCGCAATTGGCTTCACGTCTCCATTGCTCCCTAATCCCTTTTGGCATCCTGTATCAATTAAGCCCTTCCCACGAAGGATGTGGATGGCACGGTGTGGTATTTGTCCTTATTTTGATTGTTTTGATGATGAACCTGCCATGGAAATGTGTCCAGATTGTGGGAATAGCCGTGCTGAGGGTTCGGCTGGATTTCGGGTATTCGAGGCAGTTGTGCCGTTAGCCTTTCGGACCTCGTTTGGCCCAGGAAGAGACGCAAAAGCAGATGACGAATTTCTGCCAAGAGGAACGAGTTCATTGGCGGATCGTTCCAGCACTGCCTCCGAGAGAATCGAAAGCCCGAACTATCGTCTGACCTTTACGTCCGGTGGGCATGTTTACAAACTCAATGACCGAGCCGGGCGTATGTTCATAGGTGCTTTGGGCGAGGCTAGGTGGAGGCGAGGTGGAGATGTCTTGCCCCATCAGCACCAATGGATCGACCAGAGATACCAAAATGTTAGGGGTGACGACAATGTCCTGTTTACCCCCGAGACGACAGATGTTGATACAATCGCATTAGTTTCTCCAAAGACTACTGACGTCTTGGGGATATGTCCTCAGCTTATTCAACCTTCATTATGTCTAGACCCTTTGGCTAGGGACAATAATGGAAGAATGGCACTACTTGGCCAGGGAGCGGCCGTAAAGGCTGCCTATTACTCGGCTGCATTTATACTTCGTGCAGTAGTTGCGGAAGTATTGGACATTGATCCCGAAGAACTCGACATCAGCAATGTAAGAACAGTCGAACTCCCAGATCAAACATTCGCTGGTGAATTAATAATTAACGATCACCTAGAGAACGGCGCTGGATTTACGGCATGGCTTTATAAACATGACAACTGGAGACGAATCCTGGAAATCATTACCGGGCCGAATCCCGATGATGATAGCTTCATTGGCAAGCTTGTATCGGCTGCTCACGCGCAGGATTGCGCTTCCGCCTCCTATGATTGTCTCTGCGTATACAGGAACATGAGCTACCATGGATTGCTGGATTGGAGGTTAGGCATATCGGTTCTGCGGGTGCTCCAAGATGCTAATCACTTCTGTGGAATCGATGGCGATTTCAGGAAGCCTGAGTTATCGGGTTGGCTTGATTTTGCGAGAGAACTTCAATCCAACTTCTGCCAGTCTTTCGAGAGCTGTCGACCATTGGAATTCGGCCCCCTGCCCGGATGGACGGTTGCGGGTCGAAATGCTATAATTATTCATCCCCTTTGGAGCACAAAAAGACCTAGCGGAATCCTAGCAGAATCCCTGTCTACACTGAACCCGGATGATGAGGTTCGTCTTATCGACACATTCAACCTCTACCGCCGGATGAGTTGGATTTACCAGCGCCTTGGAGGTTGACACCATAACGGCACGAGAGATGCAGATCGGAGATCCAAAGATAAAACAACTTCTACGCATATCGCCTTCGCGATACGCAGCGATGCAATCATGTTTGTTGCGAGAGGTATGGAGTTCATCTGGCAACGAGACGCTTTTGCCGCCCTCCCCGGCGGCCGAGCTGGGTCACGTGATCCATCAGCTTCTTGAGACAGCAGGTCGCGGTCAGCTCGCCGAAGCAAGCAAAGGGCAAATGGATGAAACGTGGACGCGTCTCATCCTAGAAGCTGAAAACCGAATGTTGCAGTCGCAAGTCAGAAGATTGTTAGTCCCCTTGAGCAAAAGCGTCCCCGATTTTGAAGTGAGAAGGCTTCGCGCATACAAGAGAGCATCAGAGATCGCACATGAATCAGCGCACGCGGCAGGATCGCAGGAAGAGCTTGTCTCAAGTGGCACTGGATTTGAATTTTGGATTGAGACGGACGACGGTGCGGTCGGGGGCTACATCGACCGGGCTAAAAGAGCTAATGGAGGAATAGTCCTTTTAGACTATAAGAGCGGGGCTATTTTTGAGACTGTCAGCAACGGCCGGGCCTGCAAAGTTAAAGACGCCTACAAGGATCAGATGGAACTCTATGCTGCTCTTTACCGAAACAAATTTGACGAATGGCCTTTGAGCCTTGAGATCATACCCCTGCAAGGTGCGGTCGTGAAACTTGAGTGGGAGGCAGCGAGCGCAGAGCGACTGCTCGCGAGTGCACGGCGCCTGTTGCATGATGCCAATATAAGGATTGCTGAAGTCCTACGCGGGAGTGCCGAAGCGATGAGTCTCGCATCCCCGCGCGCAGAGAATTGCAGGCTATGCCTGTTTAGGGCTGCATGTCGAGCGTACTGGACGGTCCGGCAATACGACTCGCTGCAGAGGTGGCCGCAAGATGTCAAGGGGATTTTGAGAGAGAAAATCGCTCTGCGTAACGGCACACTCTGTCTTCGAATTGTAGCAGATCCATCATCGCCTGAACACGCGATCAGCATTCGAAATATCGGGAGTTCTCCCCAACGCCACCCAATATTGCTGAGCCTTCAAACTGGAAGCCGACTCGCGGTGTATTGCTTGAGGTATTTGCGCCGTTCTAACGACTACACAGAAACTCAGAGCACAATAATCTATCAAATGGATTGAGACATTGCAGAGGCAAAAAGAGAAGCCGATTCAGAGGCATGCAGGGAAAAAGTGCCCGGTTTTCAGCTTTTTCTCTGGTTGCGGCGCTTTTGATCTGGGTTTTGCCTCAGCGGGTTTCACAATTAAACTGGCTCTGGATCTGGACCCCTTAGCAGTTAAGACATACAACCACAATAATAGGAACAAAGTATGCCATGTTGCGGATCTTTCTGTACTCAACGGCCACAACATAATAGAGAAGTACATCCAACGAAGCGTTGGAGATATGCCACGGGGCGTGATTGGGGGCGCTCCTTGTCAGACGTTTTCCAGCGGAAATGTGCATTTTCGCAAAGACGACGCAAGGCATATGCTGCCCCGGCACTATGCGCGGATTCTCAGGGCTCTTAACTTAAAGTATGATCTTGATTTTTTTCTCTTCGAGAACGTCAAAGGGATCAAATCGATCCGGCACCGGAAGGAATACTGCACAATCAAGAGGCTGTTTTCGCGAGCAGGTTTCAGACTGTTCGAAGGGGAACTAGACGCTGCTGATTTCGGCGTAGCACAACACCGGCGCCGCGTGTTTATCGTCGGATTCAACAAGACGAAATATCCGGACGTTGAGTTCAGATATCCTGCAGCGATCACGACAACCACCCTAACAGTAGGGAGCAAGCTAAAAGGGCTCCCCGAACCACTGTTTTTCCGGCGGGGGGTGACGAGCACTGATATCCCTTATCATCCAAACCATTGGACGATGTATCCCCGATCACTGAAGTTCACAAACGGTTCGCTAACAGCGAATCATAAACGGGGCAGGTCCTTTCATGTTCTCGACTGGGAGAAGCCGAGCCGGACCGTCGCGTACGGGAATCGTGAAGTCCACATTCATCCGAACGCACACAGGCGCCTCAGCGTCTACGAAGCTATGTTACTCCAAGGCTTCCCCGACGATTATGAAATCCTTGGAACGCTCAGCGACCAAATTAGGCAGGTCTCAGACGCCATACCGCCCCAGATTGGCGAAGCCCTGGGCAACGCCATATACGCTGCCCTATATTCGGGCAACAAATAACGCAGCAAATCCCCTTATACTATGATCTATTTCAACTTGTTGTATCCCGCGCGGGCTTCAGCAGCCCTGAGGAGTTCTCTTCGCGATGGTAGAACATAGACCGCTGATTCCGCCGCATGGCTTCGAAGCACTCGCGCTATGCGTCTCGCTTCCCGCGCTGGGTTCTTTTCGACTTCACACTCCCAGAAACGCAGTGCACGCCAGCCTTTTTGGCGGAGCAAACGGCGATGCCTTCTATCTCTTTTTACATTGGCCTCGAGTTTAGAGCTCCAATACCTAGTGTTGCTCGAAGGACGCGATGCTTCAGTGCATCCCGCATGTTGGTGCCAGAAACACCCGTGGATAAATATTACGGTTCTATATCTGGGCAGCACGATATCGGGTCTTCCAGGGAGGTTTCTGCAATGGACACGAAATCTGAACCCAATTCTGTGCAAAAGGGAACGCATTAGCATCTCTGGTTTTGTGTCGGAGGACCGGATGCGACTCATGTTCCAGCTTCTTCTTTGCGGCGTGAGCATGTCGGTCATACGGAGGCTCCCAAATACGTGCTCAGGAAAGTCCCGTGTTCCATTAAAGCAGCCTCAAGGTTAAGCTATGCCAAAATCGCAGAGTGTCTTTTTTCCTGGGCATGTGAAATATTTTTTCTGATGCCACGGGGCTTTGAGCATTTGATTTATCTGCCTCCAATAGAGTGTATTTCAAGCTAGAGGTGTTGGTCAAGGAGTTGGAAGGAAAAGCGAGGCAACTTAATTCTCATCAAAGATGAAGAAAATCACGGATCTGAACTAAGATATCGTATTCGGTAATTGAACGCTTTTTGACCTATCAGGAAGCCTCTGCTATGTCGGAAAGAGCCTCAAGACTAAAAAACTAGACAAATAAGTTCGATCCCTGGATTCTCGAAGGCTTCCTTCATCTCAGCCGCTCGCGACACGCGGGTCCTCAATACACCTACAGAGAGCCCCTGAACTGTATAGCTAATGGGGTCCGCCTCAATAATCTCCTTCTCAGGTATCCTAATAATATCTCACTTGGGTCGCGAAATCCAACCATGAGAGCCAATAGGGTTTTCATTATAACCCTTTTGAAAAGCTAGCTTCGAGGCAGACTACAGGGGGAGCTTCGGGATAAGGAGACTAGTTATGAGTTAAAGTGATTTCAAGATAGTATTGAAATCTATCGGCGTCGATGATATGGCTATTTCATGTAGGGTGTTATCGATTACAAGATTGTTGAGAGGTAAATTTGCTTATCGCAAAAAAGCTATTTCTTATCCTTCGTCGATTTGGGCAATAATTTCTTGGATTTTCTCTGGTTTGGATTCGAAGATCTCTGCTAGTGGACCGAGCAACAAGGGCCATCCCCTCCGTTCTCGCCTCAGGACCAGGAGACAGTTTCTAATAAATAGTTCATCCCATATTTTTGGATCCACTTTAATTCCTTTAATCCTTGGATTAAATATCTGTTCACTCCACTCTGCCTCGAATGCGTAAGCCCGATAAAGCGCATAGAGAATTTTAAAAGCCGAGGCTTGATTTATTATCTGCCCACTAAGCGACATCTGATCGGCGATATTGCTACTTAATATTGATAAATCAATTAACGTTCCGCTCAAAGATTTCCGCTCATCAATTTTCTTTACGGCAAATTCGTATATCTGCTTTCGAATTGAAAGCGGTGGTATTTGGCATTTCATTTTTTCTTCCAGAAAATTTATATAGAGAGATTTTGCTTTTATTGTATCGCTAGAATCTATTTGTTGCTTTGCTGTCTCTTTCTCAATTATTTTAAAAGCTTTGTCTTCCAAGGAAATCTGGATATCCCCACCATAGGGTGCAATTTTGACCAAGCCACGATCCTCAGCGATTTTTACTAGATCACGAAAAGTATTAAGATTCGCCAATTTCGGATCAAAGTCAGGACGAAGTTGACGCATAAGAGGAGCTAAGGCAGCCGCAACGGGCCTGCTGCCCTTTTGATTTAGAGCACTTATTGCCTGCAAAAGTAATTGAACATAGCTCTCTATTAGACTTTCATCCAATCTGTCCGATCCTGAGGATACTGGTTCTCTGTTTGCTACAAACAAAGATGAATAATATAAAAACACATCACAAGACCTAATATAAATATCGTTTGTCATATCGGGGCTTATCCCGATGCCAATTATAGATCGACCTAGCTCACGTAATTTAGATATAACGGGAACATAATCTCTGTCTGCTGAAACAATCGCGAAATAATTAATATCGGGATAGGCGTGTGCGGCCGTTAGGGCTTCCACTGCCAATCGCATATCAGCAGTATTTTTATATCTACTGACATATGCAATGTCCTCAAATTGAATTAGGTTTTCTTGAATCATTCTTCTTATTTGCTTGCGGAGATGCCCATCGCCACTGCATGCGGCGTCAAGATCACCGAAGCCACGTCTAATTAAAATCCGTCCATATTCAAGGAGCTTATTAATAATGGGGGCAATGTCTATTGGGAGGGCGATATCTAAAGCAGAGCGTATAAGATTTTCAAAATCTATAAATAAGGCAATATTATTATTTTGGTCGCTATTTTTCATGGATATGTCTCCTTTTATAAACCTTCGGGGGATTTATGTTAAATATTTTAATGTGTATCCCCATATATATTGATTCGGCATCTTCGATTCCCCAAATGGCGGATTGTCACTTCATAATATCCTCAGTCTGATCAATTTATCAAGTCAATTTTCCGACTTGTCTTCCTCTTAAGCATAGCGACTTTTGCTTTAATCGAACTCAATTAAATATTTTTTTTACTGTAGCGCACTCTATGCCAATTCTTAACAAGGGAAAGTGAGGAATGCGACTACTCGATCATTGAATCCTTTCATGATTTCCGAGAACCGGGCGGCCAATCAGCTATAAGAACCACCTGGGAAGGGTGTGCTCTTGTTTAACCAAAAATACCATACCCCCGAGACCCCCCTCCGGGTATTGGGTTTTCATTCCTCCTATGAAATACCAACCTTCCGGAGAGGTAAAGAGGAGAGGTGAGGAGTGGAGAAACCTTTTAAGGACAAGCGTTTCAATAGAGCCCGGCCGTCTCCTTGACATCGGTCTTCGACGGGAAGTAACATTTGCTGCCACGTCTGGAGGTGAATCATGCCCAAGAGACCACGCGCCATTCCAATTCTGCTCTCCCTTATCCTTCTCTGCGTTGCGGCTTATCCGCAAGCGCCGAAGCCGGACTCCGAGCTGCTCGGCCGGCTCAAGGCTCTGCCCGGAGTTGTCGAAGTCAAAGCAGCGCGCTTCGACGAAAAGCAATTCAAGGAAGCTTACGAGATCATGATCGACCAGCCGCTCGATCATCAAAATCCCCAGGGAGAAAAATTCCGGCAGAGGTTTTTCGTCTCCCATATCGATTTCGCCAAGCCCGTTCTGCTGGAAACGGCGGGTTATGCCGCCGGCCGGAGCGGGGGCGGAGAACTGACCCGGATTTTGGCCGGCAATCAAGTCACCGTCGAACACCGGTTCTTCGGAAGGTCCGTCCCCTCCCCGGTAAAGTGGGAATATCTGACCATCAAGCAGGCCGCCGATGATCTCCATGCCATCGTGACCGCGTTGAAAACGCTCTATCCCGGAAAATGGGTGAGCACGGGTTCGAGCAAGGGCGGACAGACGACCTTGTTCTATAAAACTTTTTATCCCGACGACGTCGACGCCAGCGTGCCCTACGTGGCACCGATCAACATCGCCCAGGAGGACCCCCGGATCTACATCTTTCTTCAGAACGTGGGCGATGCGGCGGCGCGGGCGCGGATCAAAGATTATCAAATCGTCATGTTCAAGAGAGAGGATGAAATCCTGCCCCTGGTCAAAGCCTTGGCCGAAAAGAAAAATTGGACTTTTTCGATGGGAGTATCAGAGGCCTACGAGTATGGCGTGTTGGAGTACCCGTTCGCCTTCTGGCAGTACGGCTCCGTCAAGCCGGCCGACATCCCCGCTCCGGATGCGCCGGCGGAGAAGCTCTTCGAGCATCTTAACAAGACGAATGCGATTTATTTTTATTCCGACCAGGGCAAGAAAGCCTTCGAGCCTTTCCAGTATCAGGCCTTCACCGAAATCGGGTACTATAATTACGACATCACGGACTTCAAGGACCACATGAAATCCTTGAAGAACCCGACCAATCTCGTCCTCTGTCCCAAGGACGCCAAGATCGTCTATGACCCCGCGCCCATGGCCAACGTCTATCACTTCCTTCAGTACAAAGGGGACCATATTATTTACATCTACGGCGAGCTCGACCCGTGGTCGGCTACGGCCGTCCCATTGATCGGAAGAACAGACGCGGTCAAAATTGTCGTCAAGAACAGTTATCACGGATCGAGACTCAGGGATTTTACACCGGAACAAAAAGAGTTGTTCTATTCAACCCTGGAGCGGTGGCTGGGCCTAACCCTAGCGCGGCTGCAGGACCAGCGATAATTCTTCTAAAGATCCAGCCGATCAATCGAGGCCGGGGATGGGCCGGATCTTAGCCTTCCTAGTCCATTTCTGGCCGCCGACTTCGAGGATGATGACGTATTCGCCAGGAGCCACCATCCGCGCCGCAAATCTGGCCTGGGCGGGCGCG
>Ga0315294_10002672_pt1 | contig 19450 bp, 19 predicted proteins | sample YL17G13_40_MG_FD_203626 | JGI IMG/M metagenome (GOLD analysis project Ga0315294, IMG submission 203626) | Sediment microbial communities from Yellowstone Lake, YNP, Wyoming, USA - YL17G13_40 | ecosystem: Environmental > Aquatic > Freshwater > Lake > Sediment | place: USA: Wyoming | collected...
TTATCCCGACATCCACAACTGTATATTCTTTAATAATACCTCAACCGGATGCTATAGCAGTGGTCATTGCCAGCCGGCGATTTCATATTCCGTATTCGATGGAAACAACGTGAGTAACACACAAGGTTTGTCAATGAATTCCAACTGCGCAGTTACTGTTGATGGTTGTGTGTTTAAAAATCACAAAAACTATGGCATTAATGGAACAAACAACGGCAGTCTTGCTGTTACAGGTTCCCGGTTTACCAACAATTATTATGGGTTGAGCCTCTCGGATATAACAACAAGTGTGATTGACAGTAATATCGAAAACTCAACCCTTTATGGTTTTTACTGTTCAAGCTCAAACATTACGCTTGACCAAACTAAAATCGAAAACTCTACCTCTTATGGTTTTTATTGCTCAGGTTCAAATGTTACACTTGATTATTCTTCAGTCCAAAATAATACTGATAGCGGTGTCTGCGCAAATAACTCCGACCTTGATGTCTCACATTGCCTTCTGGCAGGCAACAATGACAACGGCATTTACACAAGTAACGGCTGCAATCTGACGGTCAACAACAGTATAATCCGCCGCAATGGCGGCCATGGCCTTGAGCTTAACGATGATACAACGACCACGATTAAAAATTCCTGGGTAAACAAGAACGGCATACTGTACAATTCATCTTATGGCGGTGCAGGTATCTACCTTGCCAACACAACGCAGACACCGCTGATAAGAAACGACACTATTTATGACAACTGGAAGTATGGCATACAGGCCAACGCCTACGGCCCAGACCCCAACATACGAAACTGCATCGTTTATGAAAATGACGCCAGCGATTTCTTCCGTGACGCCGGCGGCGACCCCTTCACCGAGGTAAATTTCTGCTGCCTTCAGCACGCTCACACCGGCCAGGGCAACTTTGTTGATAATCCGATGTTCACAAACCTTACCGACCCCAACGACCTGCATCTTGATGATGATTCGCCCTGCGTCGATGCCGGCGATCCCTGCGGAGTATATGCGGATGAAAAAGATATTGACGATGAGCCTCGCAACGATGGCCGCCTCGATATCGGCGGCGATGAGAACTTCTGGAGCAAGGCCGATTATAATGAAGACGGCACTGTGGATTTCCTCGACTATTGTACCTTTGCCAACTCCTGGAGAAAAACCGACACACAAGTCAGCCTTGATGGTGACACCGACGTTGATTACATCGACCTTGCCCTGTTCCATCGCGACTGGCTCTGGCAGCGCGGAGCAGGTCTTGGCTGGCTGCAATCGATGATGCAAAGCGGCTGCGGCAGCGAAAGTATGGAAATGATGGCAATGGCAGCAGCGGATGATGAATCAATAATGACCGATGTCCCCGTGTCGGCGGACAATTCGCTGATGATTACGGATGTGAAAACAAGCAAGGCGTTGAGGCCGCAGCGTCTTGCCCGCAAAACTGATGCCTTTTATGCAATCACCGCCGAAACAGCTTCTGCTCCTGTGGATGTTGAAGGATTGGTGAATTGGCTTGATGAGATTTGGAATAATGGCGACCTGAAGGATGTTATGACGGAAAGTGAGTATTTGGAATTCAGGGAATCTCTCAAGACTTCCGGCGAATAGAATTTTTGAACAAAAGGGCTGACCATTCCGGCCAGCCCTTTTATTTTTGTGACTATTGTTCTGTTGAAAACCTGCCGTCAATCCTTTACGCAGGGGCCTGTCAAAAAAATCCCAAAATCGCAAAATTTTTTTCCAATCCCCTTACTCTTTATCCCATAATAACTTACCCCTTCTCCGCCTGCCGCGGCGTAGCCGAAGGCGAAGCCGGGTCGACTCAAACACGCATCTCCGCCCAATTATGGGAAGATTCTATATCCCTATATTAAGTGGAATAAGATTTAATGAAAATAAAAACTTGTCCGCCGCTCCGTTTGGCGGATTTATCCGCCTATTTGTTTGGCGGAGGCAATGATTGTCTGCCTTGGGCGGAAAAATCAATCAAAAAGAGTTAATTATGCGAAACGAACCCAATCTTGTCCGCCTCTGGCGGATTCCGGAATGCCCAAAATGGTTGTAACCTTAGTAAAGCCAACGAATTACAACGAACAATGAACTATGAACTATTATTCAAAACAAAGCCAATCAAACCCAATTCTATGGTGAGCAAGCGCAGCGCGTCGAATCCATCTGTAGTGAGTTTGCCTCGGCGAAGCAGAGCGAAGCCGGGTGGTTCGTTTTCTTTAAGTCCTTGTTATGACAATACTTAATCAAAAACACTGGTATCTTCTGATGCTTTCTGACGTATCTCTGATGTATTTTGGAGTGCTTCTGATTCACTTTGGATGCGTTCTGATGACTTCTGATTGCTTCTGATTACATCTGATAACAGTTAGCACGCACTCAAACCTTCAACTATGAGTGGGACAACCCCCAATAAGAAATTTTTCATATTAAGGCAATCTCTCAATATTGAAGAATTTTGTGTTGCTTACAGGTTATCGTCTTTATTGTCTTGCTGCGCCGAGTTTGTGGCCGGGGGCGAGGGTGTATAGCCGCTTTTTGGGCCTTGTGTTTATATGGGCGGCGGCGATGCGGCCAAAAAAGACTATGTGGTCGCCGGCAGCCTTCTGCGAATCAAGCACACATTCAAAATTGGCAACGGCATCGGTCAGCAAAACAGAATCAATCTTTTTAGCTGGTTCGGTCCGGCAGTCAAATTCGACGAATTTGTCGGTGTCTCGGCCTGAATGAGAGCCAAAGAACAGGGCGGCATCGGCCATACCGGATGAGGGGTAGGCGATTGTGAAACATTTCGAGTGTTTGATGGTTTTTACGGAATAGTGGCCCTTGTAGACTGAAATGGCCATCATAGGCGGGTCGCCGGAAACAATCATCGTCCAGCCGAGCGTTACAGGGTTGGCTTTGCCGGCTTTGTCTTTGGCGATGGCGATTACGACCTGCTCCGGATACTTGGTTTTTACGGCCTGCTCGTATCTGACCTGTTTTTGCATTGAAAAATCCCCTTCAATGATTTTTTGTTTACCTTAATTACTTCCTGCATTATAATTTCAGCGGCGAATTTAACAAGGAGTAAAATATATGGGAACAATCGGCTTTATCGGGGGCGGTAATATGGCGGAGGCTCTGATAAAGGGCGTAATCACTGCAAAGCTTTATAAACCCGAAGATATATTTGTCAGCGATATTAAGCAGGACAGATTAGTATACCTGTCGAAATATCATATTCGTCTGGCTGCTGACAATGCTGAGGCGGCGAGAAAGGCGGATATTCTTGTTCTGGCGGTCAAGCCCCAGGATATGATTCAGGCACTGCAAAGTATAAAGGGGGCTGTAAGGGCGGATACGCTTATTATATCAATTGCTGCGGGCAAGAGGGTGGCTGATATAGCCAGAATACTGGGCGAAACGGCGATGATAGTTCGAGTAATGCCGAACACGCCGGCATTGATAGGCGAGGGGGCAAGCGCGTTATTTGCCAACGATAAGGCAAAGCCTGTGCTGGCAGATGCGGTGAGAATATTCTCGGCGGTGGGCACGGCAGTGGTGGTAGAGGATGAGGGTTTGATAGATGTGGTAACGGCGGTAAGCGGGAGCGGGCCGGCGTATTATTTTCTGCTGATGGAGGAAATGATAAAGGCGGGAGCGGAGCTGGGTCTGCCGGAGGATTTGGCGAAAGATTTGGTTCTTCAGACGGCCAAAGGGGCTGCACTGCTGGCGGTTGATGCCGATAAGAAGCACGAGCCTCCCGCAGAACTTCGGCGGAAGGTAACATCGCCGGGCGGGACGACTGCGGCGGCGATGAAGGTTTTTGAGCTAAGAAACTTCAAACGGCTTGTCGCTGAGGCCATTGAGCAGGCCTGCAAGAGAAGCCGGGAGCTTTCATAGCGGTAAAGCAGGCTACTCAACTATGATAGCCTCGACGGGGCATTCATCGGCGGCCTGCTGAACGGCGTCCTCGAATTCGGGCGGCACTTCATCGGTGATAACGTCGGCCATTTCCGGCCCCATCTGAAAGACCTCCGGACAGGTATCCACACACAACCCGCAGGCAGTGCAAGTATCTTCAATTCTTACCTTCATAAAAAAAACCCTTAAAAGGATTATTTTATAATCGGCTGTATAGCTTCTGTAAGGAAAAAAGTCAAATCAAAATGTTTATGGAAATTTTTATTTGCTCTGCTATACTACCGGCGTATAGGTTAATGGTAAATCGTAAATAATCAATTGCAAATTGTCAAATTTTTGGCCGGGTCCCATGCAGACCGAGCCCGCGAACCTGGTCAGACGGGGAACCGAGCAGCCATAAGCGTGTGCTTAATCGTGCGTGGCAAACCCGGCCACCTTTTGAATTGATGATTGATAATTTTGGCCAGACGTAAATGAGTAGAATCGAAGAATACACCAATCAGATACTGTGCGGGGATGCGGGTGAGATACTGAAAGAAATTCCCTCAAATTCCGTCAATTTGGTCATTACAAGTCCGCCCTATTATAAGCAGCGGGATTACGGCGGCCAAGGTATAGGTGATGAACCAAGTGTTGAACAGTACGTGGAAAAAGTGGTCGAAGTTTTCAAGCAGTGCGTGAGGGTAACTAAAGATGACGGAGCTATTGTCTTTAATATCGGGGATAAATATGAGAATGGAAATTTACTGTTAGTGCCTTATCGGTTCGCAATTGAAGCAGTTAAGAACGCCAAAGTTAAACTCCTAAATGAAGTTACCTGGGTTAAATATAATCCTGTTCCGAAGCAGGACAAAAGAAAGCTGATTCCATCAAAAGAGCCGTTTTTTATTTTTGTCAAAAGCAACGATTATTATTTTAATCGCGATGTTTTCCTTGACCATCGCGACTTCGTTCGCAAAAAACCCAACGGCAACGGAAGCAACATCGGCAAGGCTTATTTCAATCTGATTGAAGGCAGCGACTTATCGAAAGAGCAAAAAGCAGCGTGTCGGGAGCAGCTCGAAGAAACCATCGCTGAGGTAAAACAGGGCAAGCTGGAAAGTTTCCGCATTAAGATAAAAGGGATTCACGCCGAGCCGTATGGCGGTCAAAATGGGGGAAGAAAAATCCACCTCGAACGAGACGGCTTCACAATCATACGGATTTACGGAAACTCCCTCAAGCGAGATATAATTGAAAGTCCCGTAGAAACAATTAAAGGGAATATTCATCCTGCCGTGTACCCTGAATACGTTATACAGGAATTTCTAAAACTTCTCACAAGAAAAGGCGATGTGGTTTTGGATCCGTTTATAGGCTCAGGCACCACAGCGGTCGTATGTAAAAAAATGGGACGAAACTTTATCGGAATCGAAATAAATCCTGTCTACTGCGAATATGCACGCAAAAAGATTTCAAAGACTTTTGAAGAAAACTTGCTGGAGCTGTTTGTATGACGGACTGGAAAAGCTATACAAAAATCTTAAACAGAGCTCTCAAAACAGCTAAAAAATATAGTGCGGGCAGCAAGAGTGAAAATTATATCAGGAAAAATCTCGCCGCAGAACAAGCGGGTTATGTTAAGACGCTGGTCGATAATGCAGAAACGCAAAAGTCATTGATAGCGGTGATTATAACCTCTCTTATTAAAAAAATAGAAAAGCCCTTGCAGGATGTCAGGTTGCATCGCGATGAATTTAGCGGAGGATACTCCGGGCGCACACTGGACACAAATGTTGTAACTCCCTGGCTGAAAGAGCATTTTAGAAGATTCGCACCCAAAGAAAGCGGCTGGCTGACGAGGTCTATCGAACAGCCACACCCTTTTACAAAAGATTTTCCCGGGAAGATAAGAAATCCGCAGACAAAGAAAGCTTTCCTGTCAATATTGGAAGATGTGGAAGAAAAAAAAGGCAAACCAGAAAGCTATTTAACGGCAATTGTTCTTAAGTTATTGGAGAAGACTGCTGATGAGAAAGACATACTTTCCAAAGCAACTCTTGGCAGCACCGACTGTTTGACTATCGACGTAATAATAGATATGCTCGAAAAGCATTTTTCCCTTAAAATGGCTTCACGGTTGCCCGTGGTGGCGATATATACCATTTATCAGCTTTTGTTGAAAAATGTAAAGATGTATCAGGATAAAAGATTGCTTCCTTTGAAAGGGCATACTATTTCCGACAGGCATACTGGATATGCGGATATAGAAGTTTGCGATGCAAACGAAAAACCTTTTGAAATGGTGGAGGTGAAACACAAAATACCAATCGACAAAACAATGATACTGGATGTCCTTAATAAAATAAAAGACACCGCAGTCAAAAGGTATTTTATCCTTACCACAGCGGAACGTAACTTCAAAGGCAATAAAAAGAATATCTTCAGTCTTGTTCACGAAATAAAGGCCAAATACAACAAAGATTTGATTCCGAACGGCATAATTCCATCATTGAAGTATTATTTGAGGCTCGTTCCGGATTTGAGAGAGTTTTTGGAGAAATACACAGAAAATCTTTCTAACGAATTCCGGCAGGGAACTGATATTAAGGAATTCCACATCCTCCAGTGGCAGGAAATTACCCGAAAATATAAATTATCACAATAATAAATTGCAAATGGCATACACCGTATTAGCACGCAAATATCGGTCGCAGGGGTTCGATGAGGTCATCGGGCAGGAGCCGATTGCGCAAACGCTCAAAAATGCCATAAAGACCGGCAGGGTGGCACACGCATACCTGTTTACCGGCACGCGAGGGGTCGGCAAAACCACTATGGCAAGAATTCTGGCAAAGGCGCTGAACTGCTTAGCTGTCAGCGAGCCGACCATTGAGCCTTGCTGCAAGTGCGATAGCTGCGTTGCGGTGAATCTCGGTGAGGACATAGACGTTATCGAGATTGACGGTGCATCGAATAACAGTGTCGATGAGGTTCGCAGGCTGCGGGAAAATGCGATTTACCGGCCCGCACGGGCAAGATTCAAAATCTATATTATCGACGAAGTGCATATGCTCAGCACATCGGCGTTCAATGCGCTGCTGAAGATTCTGGAAGAGCCGCCCAGCCACGTTAAGTTTATTTTTGCGACGACCGAGCCGCACAAGGTCATCGCCACGATTCAGTCGCGCTGCCAGCGGTTCGATTTTGTCAATATAAGTCCCGGCCTGATTGGAAAGCAGCTAAAGGCCATACTCGAACAGGAGAATATAAAGTATCAGGAAGATTTGCTTTTGCCGCTGGCGAAAATGGCAAACGGCTCGATGAGGGACGGCCTGAGCCTGTTAGACAGACTGATAAGCGCCGGCACGGAGCCGCTGTCGGCTGGACTGCTGGAGGAGTTTCTCGGATGTCCCAATAGCGAAAAGGTCCGCAACCTGGTCGAGAAAATCGGCGACAGCGATGCGGCGGGTGCGCTTGCAGCGACGAATGACTTGATAAACAGCGGCCTGAGCGAGGTGCAAATCGCCGAGGCGCTGGTCGACTATATGCGGGATTTGATGGTGATAAGGTCCGCCGGCGCTGAAAGCGAGCTTTTGATGCTGACGGCGGAGCAGCGAAAGAACGCCGACAAGCTGGCTGAAAAATTCGATGTTGCTGCGCTGGTTTATAACATAACGGCGATTGAGAAACTTCGCTGGACGTTAAAAAACAGCGACACGGCGAGGGCGCTTTTAGAGGCATCGATTGTGCGATTTACCCTGATCGAGCATTTTATAAATATTGATGCACTGCTGCGACAATTACAGGGCGAGTCACCCGGCGATATAAAAAAAAACAAACCAGTAAGCCATAATACAACCGTCAAGACTGCATCCAGTCAGGACGACTTCAATACCGTCAAACAATCTTCTCTGCCGAAGCTGACCGATTTGCAAACGATAAAAAGCAATTGGCAGAATATTCTGCAGATTATATCGGAGCGGCTTGGCAAAGGCACTGCCGGCCTGTTAAGCCCATCGCAGCCTATGAGTTTTGAAAACGGCGTTCTGGCGATTGGTTTTCCGGCCTCCGCTGAGGTTTCAAAAAAGATGTGCGAAAGCAACGGCAGGGCGGAACAAATCCAGTCGCTGATAAGCGAATACTGCCAGGGGCCTGTAAGGATTAAACTTGAAACGGTAGTCGGCGAACAGGCTCAGCCGGAACAGAAGAAGCCAAAATTTAAAGAAAACGAATTGGTCAACGACCCCGCCGTCAGGACCATAATGACTGAACTTGGCGCAAAGATTACCGGCGTAGAGGAAAATTGATGTATACCGAGACATTAAACAGGTTGATAGAGGAATTTGGCAAATTGCCGGGGGTGGGGCCGAAGACCGCTGAACGGCTGGCGATTCATATATTAAATACCCCGCCGAACGAGGCTATGGCGATGGCTGATGCGATACGGGACGTCAAAACCAAAATCAGGCGGTGCGAAATCTGCTGCAACATTTCCGAAGAGCCTGTCTGTCAAATTTGCTCCGATACCCGGCGGGACAATACGATGATCTGCGTGGTCGAGCAGCCAAGGGACATCATAAATCTTGAAAAGACCGGCGTGTGCAAATGGGTTTATCACGTTCTCGGCGGGCATATCGCCCCTCTGGAGGGGATTGAGGCGGGCGATTTGACCATAGAGCAATTGCTCAAACGGGTGCGCGGCGGCGGGATAAAAGAAGTGGTGATGGCGACCAATCCCAACATTTCCGGTGACGGCACGACGCTTTACATAAGCTCACTGATGCGGCCGATGGGGGTAAAAATCACGCGTCTGGCACGGGGACTGCCGACCGGCAGCACCATCGAATACGCCAGCGGCAAAATGCTCACCGATGCAATCCTCGGCAGACAGGAATTGGAGTAGTTTCTGCCAGCGAACTTTAAGTGTGGTAGTCGGCGTTTATTCTTACGTATTCTGCGCTGAGGTCGCAGCCGCGACAGAAATCGCTATGTTTTCCTATGCCTAAATTCACAGTTATTGTATGTTCGGGCCGTGAAATGATTTTGCCGGCTTTTTTGGGGTCAAATTTTGCTGGTTGGCCGTTTCTAAAGACCGTGATGTCCCCGATTTTGCAGGAAAGTTTATCTGGGTTTAATTTTACGCCGACCGAGCCAACGGCGCAGATGATTCTGCCCCAGTTAGGGTCGCCGCCGTGAATTGCGCATTTGACTAATGGATAATCAGCCACAGCGCGGGCGGCTTTTGCGGCGTCGGCCTTGCTTGCGGCGCCTTCGACTATGACCTTGAAAACCCGTGTTGCACCTTCGGCATCAAGAGCCATTTGTCTGACCAGGTCGGTGCATAATTCCGACAAGGCAGCGGCAAATTTTTTGTATCGGGGACACTGACTGACTATCGGCCGATTGCCAGCAAGGCCGGATGCGAGAATTATTGCCGTGTCATTGGTGCTTTGATGGCCGTCAACGGTCAGTTTATTCAGCGAATTGCCGATGGCATTTTTTAATGCGCTGTTCAAAAGGGGCTTGCTTATCGCAATATCTGTGGTAATAAAACAAAGCGTTGTTGCCATATTTGGCGCAATCATACCTGCGCCTTTGACCGTGCCGGCGATTGTAACCGGATAGTTATCAATTGTAAATTTTCTGACAGCCTGTTTGCATTTTGTGTCGGTTGTCATTATTGCGTGTGCGAAATTCAGGCCGGCCGAAGCGTCACTTGAAAGTTTCGCTGCCGCTTTTGAGATGCCATCGACTATATTTTTCATCGGCATTTGATGACCGATTATGCCGGTTGAGGCAACGAGAACGCCTCGTGGTGCGTATTGCGTATTGCGTATTGCGTCATTGCGAGCGAAGCGAAGCAATCTCATATTCACTAACTTTGCTGTTTTTTCGCACATTGCAATCGCATTTTCGATTCCCTGCTTTCCTGTGCAGGCGTTGGCATTGCCGGAATTAGCCACGACCGCATAAACGAGGGGGCTTTTAATATGTTTTCTGCTGACCTGCACCGCTGCCGAAGTGATTTTGTTGGTGGTAAACACCGCTGCTGCCTTTGCACCTGTCGGGCAGACAAGCAGTCCCAAATCCGGCCTGCCGGACTGTTTCACTCCGCAATGCACCCCCGCCGCAAGAAAACCCTTTGGCATCGTAATAGTATTATTTTTGCTCACGATAGTATTCCTAAATAAGCGCTGATGAAAAGCTACGATTTTGCACCAGTATTTTAATGCTTTAATATAAGCTAAAATACGGGGTGTTTAAAGAAAAAAGACTTTATGTTTGCCGTATTTGCGATAAGATTGTAAAATCCACGGAGTATATTATAATGTAAGGGATTAAACAGTGACTTTGCGATTTGAGTGGGACAGCAGAAAAGCTCATTTAAATAGAGAAAAACATGGAATAACCTTTGAGGAAGCATCTACGGTTTTTGCTGATTCTTTGTCGCTCACCATTCCTGATACGCCCCATTCAGTCGACGAAGACAGATATATCACTATTGGAACATCCACCAGAGGCAGGCTTATTGTGGTCGTACATACGGACCGTAATGATATTATACGCATCATAAGTGCACGTAAAGCTACAAGGGACGAAAGAAGACAGTATGAAGATGGATAGCAGAGAACTGATATGAAAAAAGAATATGATTTCAGCAAAGGCGTCAGAGGCAAATACGCCGGTAAATACAAGGCCGGAACTAATATTGTTTTACTTGACCCTGATGTTGCGAAGGTATTTAAAACACCACGGTCTGTTAATCAGGCATTACGGTCTCTGACTCGGATTATTAAGGCTCAAAGATAAAAGGTATAATAGCTATCAGCAGTTGTGTAACGGCTGTTATTTCTTTAGGTGTTCTGTTTCACTCCGCAATACACCCCCGCCGCAAGAAAACCTTTTGGTGATGTAACGGTCTTATTTGTCATTTATAAACTCTCCCTATTTTTTCTATGGACTACGAACTCAATTGTAAAACCTATATCATATCAATATCAGAGGTGATGAAAAGAGCATTTTCTCTGGCGACTTCAAGTTTGGAACATGACAGAAGCCGAAAAAGCGTCTCACTGAATCTGCTGGATATGAGGGATGACCGATTTTGAATTTTATTAATGCTCACATCTTATTGATCGTTTGCAGGGTGATTTGGTGCAAGTGTTGGTGGGATATTAAATTGCTTCCTCAAGTGTAACACGGCAAATAACAAAGTAAGAACCAAAGGGCCGAAAAAAAGTGGAAAACAGTAATAACCTTCTAGGGGGGTCCCGGCTAAGTGTAACAGCGGCGTCAAAAATACTGATAAGGCGAATCCCCATGAATATAAACGTCGAGAGCAGAGAATAAGCATAATAATCCCGCAAAGAAAAAGTACAATATCCACAAATATTAAAGCCGCCATAGAAAGCTCACCGTCAGGATCATTTGGGAACGCTGGATGATAAAGCAATATCCCCAGCCACACTACGCATAACAGCAACACAAGCAAAGGCAGTAAAAAACGGACAACTCTAGTTTTGAAGATATCGATAATTATGCCAAGTAGAAAAGCAAGTATAAGCCAAAAAAACAGAATTAAAGTAAGTTCTGCCTTTATGTTTGAAATGAACAAGTCTGGGAAAATATTCTCCGCTCCGGAAACGACCATTAGAGCCGGAAAATTAACCAACCAATAAACAGCCGAATAACCCCCCTTGTATGCGGAGAGTTCTACATGGCCCAAAATGAGAGGAAGCGATGATAGTAAGAATATGCCGCCGAAAATAATTGGCAATTTAATTTTCCATGCTTTCATAAATTTTATCTGCTTCAAATTGCACATTCAACATATTCCACTATTTTTGCCAAAATACGATTATCCGTGAAAAATACCTATAATAATTTTATAGAATAGTTTTGTTTTTCGACCGTGGGTCGTTTATAACTTTGGGGCCGTTGCCCAGTGCGCCGGCAATCGCCATTTTTCTGAAAGGCGCCGAGGGGTCGTAAAATTTTTCGTTTATATTCACGGTGTTGACCATCATACCGGCACAATTTGCCCTCAGGTGTCTGGCGATTCTGCCGTCCGGCCAGATAAAGCACGACCCATACGGGCTGTAATATCCGCTGGCATTGACCATACTAATCCAAAAATGGTTTGCCGCCGCGTGGCATTGCATCGTCTGCCGCATAATATATTTATGAACGGTCGTCTTACTCTGGCGGGCGTTATAAAACGACTGGAATATGCAATTGGCGCCTTGTTTGCAAAGCCGGCGATAAAGTTCAGGAAACCGCAAATCAAAGCATATCAGCATTGAGCATTTTACGCCGTTAATCGTAAAATTCACAAAATGATTGCCCGGCGTATAGTATTTCAGGTCGCCTTTTGTGCAGAACCTTTTGTCATAACGGTCGACGATTTTGCCATCCGGCGAAATCAGGTACAGGCTGTTATGCGGCTTATTCGGCGGGGCCTGCCCCCGAATGTTTTTATCGGGGGTCAATCTGTGCGTGCTTCCCAGAACGACCCACAGGCGCAATTGCTTTGCTAAAGTCATAATCTTTTCAGTTTCTTCTTTGAGCAGTTGCCAGTTGAACCCTTCGAAATTAGGAAAATCAGTCCCCACGTAGCCGCTGGCAGCGCTTTCCGGAAAATGCACTATATCAGCGCCGGCCTTTTTAGCCTTATGCAGAAACCTTTGAATTTGCAGAGCGTTGCGCCTGATATTGTTCCCTACCGCAAACTGGCAGGTTGCTACTTTTAATATTCCATAAGTCATCGGGTTCTGTCTCTGATATTCAGCCCCCGCAAAATCCTTAAAGCCACACAACCTCTTTCAATATATGACTAATCCAGAGGTTCTTGTCGCATCTCATTTTATCTATCTCTTGGGCAGTATACGGGAAACAATCGCAGCTAACCGATAAATTTTCGGGCATATAATCGGGAATTCTGTCTAAAAATCTTTTTCCGCTTTTTTTGAGGATTATCAACAAATCCACGTCGCTGGCTGGGCCGAAGGTATCCGACGCATAAGAGCCGAAAAGCCCGACCTTTTCCACCTCAGGTCTGCTTTGCTTCAGAACCGCAACATATTCCTTCAACTGATGCAGGACGTTCTCTTTATCAGCGAAGTAGACCTTCACAGAATCCGATGATTCGCTCCGCATTGTTCACTGCCTCCAGAGCATCTTTCTTTGTGTAATAATCAGCCGGCGTCCCGCTGTCGAAACCATTAGGGTAACGAGTTGGTATATAGTGTTTGTCCAGAGTTTTTGCGGCCTCAATAATATCTTCTCCAACTACGACTTTCTCGTTAAGCGCCTTAAGCAGTCCGTAGACCGAATGTCCCCAGCCCTCGCCGTGAAGGTGAAGAAAAACGGCTTTTACTGCCTTTTCAGCCGCCTGCTGAGAGCTGAAGCAGGACCACTCAAAATCACCGCTTTTGCAGGCATTTTCCGAATGTTTCAAGTCCTTTTTGGCCTGAGCCAGCCAGTCTTTCCATCTTTCAGCCATTTTCTTTCCCTCAAAAGACAAACTTTTTTGCAATCAAAGGATGTTATATCAAAACCTTTACTTCAGGCCAAGAGATTCTTCGAGGCCGAAGATTATGTTCATATTTTGGATTGCCTGGCCGGATGCGCCTTTCACCAAGTTGTCTATCACCGAGAAAACCACGATTCTGCCCTTCGTATAAGTTACAAAGATGTGGCAGTAGTTCGTCCCGGCAATATCCTTTACCGCAGGGGCGTCCTTGCGCACCTGCACAAAAGGCTCAGAACGATAGGAATCATTGAAAAGAGCAGTCAATTGTTCGCTGTTGATTTTTACCTTTGGCCGGCAATAGACCGTTGAGAAAATCCCTCTGTCGAAAGGCCCTGCGTGCGGCTGAAACAAAATCTGGACAGTTTCGCCCGCAATCTCGCCGGCAATCTGCTCCATCTCCGGCGTATGACGATGTGTCCCGATTCCGTAAGCAAAAAGATTTTCGTTCATATTCGGGAAATGAAACTTGGCCGATGGGTTTCTGCCTGCGCCGGATGTGCCGGTTACAGAATTAACGATAATGGAATCGGTTTCAATCAGTCCTTCTTTAAGCAGCGGCGCTATTGCAAGCAAAGCGCCTGTGGGGAAACAGCCGGGGTTTGCAATAAGATTTTTTCCCTTTATTTGTTTGCGGAACAATTCAGGCAGGCCGTAAACCGCATCTTTCAGATTGGCGGTGTCGGTATGCTTTACGCTGTAAAACTTTTGGTAGATTTCGGGGTCTTTGAGCCGATAGTCTGCGCTGAAATCAACAACCTTCAGCCCGGCCGCCAGCAGTTTCGGCACAAATTCCATAGAAACTTTGTGCGGCAGACAGCACAGGGCCACATCAGCCAAGTCGGTAAGCTTGTTAATATCCAGCGGCTCGATTTTCAAATCGTATCGGCCTTTAAACTGCGGAAATACATCGCCGACATCCCCGCATTCTTCCGGCAAGGCACTCAGGTAGACAAGTTTTGCCTGGCTGTGCCGCAGGATTATGTTCATTGATTCGGCGCCGGTATATCCGCTTGCTCCAATAATTGCAACTCGTATCATATTTTTACCTCAATAATTAAAAAAACAGCCGTCAGAAACTCTAACGGCTATTGTAATATCTCCTGATAAAATTTGCAAACGCACTTTCGGTCTATATCTTCTCCGGAGGCCGGATTTGTTGTTTGAGTTCGTCGGTAAGCAGGTTCCAGAGATGGGGATGTGCCTCCACGAGCCGGGCAATATCCGCAAGATCTTTGATACGTTTGCTTTGTCTTCGTTCAGAGTCGGATAATGCCTTTATCTTGCCCTTGAGAGTGTCCTCCAGAGAGGCAACTCTCATTAGAATGCCGTGAACGTCAGCGGGGACGGAGCGGAAGGGGAAATCTCGATAGAAATCCTCCGTGCTGAGTTGAATGCTGACTGCCGAGCGACCTTGAAAGTTGATGGACCACTCGAATTTCTCGGGACGGAACCCGGCCTCCTCAAGCAACAAGACCGTGCGTTCGATTGAATCTGACGCAACGACGAAATCCACATCCTGAGTTACCATTGGCTGCTCTGCCCAGTGGTTCACCGCCACTCCGCCTATGGCGCACCACGCGATGTCCGCTCTTTCGAGACAGTCAACTAATCTCATAACATCATCCGTTCCGCCGGAAGTCTGCCAATCGTAAAATTGTTTTGCTGTCATAACCGTATGTTACCAAAACAGTTTGTTTGTTGCAAACGAGGAAATATTTTTCCCATCCTTAAAAAAACAGCCGCAAAGATTTTTATCTCAGCGGCCATTTTAATAATCCAATAAAAAATTTGCAAATTAACGTTTTGAGAACTGGTATCTTTTTCTCGCACCGGATTGGCCAGGTTTTTTCCTCTCGACCATTCTGCCGTCGCGGGTGAGATAGCCGTTGTCCCGCAGCGACTGGGCGAGGCTTTCATCATAATTTTTCAGCGCCCTGGCAATTCCCAGCATAGCGGCGCCGGCCTGTCCCGTAGTGCCGCCGCCCTGAACGTTTACAAACACATCGAATTTTTTCTCGGTATCGAGCAGTCTCAACGGCGCCGTGACCGTTTTTCTCTGCTGCTCAAGCTTGAAGTAATCCGCCAAATCTTTTTTGTTGATAAGCATTTTTCCTTCGCCGGGTCTGATTCGCACGCGGGCGACCGAGGTCTTTCTTCTGCCCAGGCCCCACCAGACGTCGGTTTTGCCGGCACCCTGCTGTGCAGATTTCGGCGCTGCCTGCGGCTCCTTGGCGGCAGCTTTAGGGGTCGGGTTGGGATTAACAACAGGATTGCCTGACTGAGTATCTGCCATAATTTGTTTTCTCTCTTATAGTTAAAAAAGTTTTATTTTTTCAGGTTTCTGGGCCTGATGCTGATGTTCGGTCCCGCGATATATCTTGAGCTTCAGCAGCATATCTCTGCCGAGCTTGTTCTTGGGCAGCATACGTTTTACGGCCAATTGGAGGACCTTTTCAGGCTTTTTGGCCATCATTTCAGCGAAGCTGACAAAGCGATGGCCGCCAGGATACTTCGTATAGTAATCGTATTCCTTTACTTCTGCTTTTCTGCCGGTAGTCTTTATTTTATCGGCGTTTACGACAACCACAAAATCGCCGGTATCCACATTTGGCGTGTATGTGGGCTTGTTTTTTCCCATAAGTATGGTTGCTAATTTGACAGCCAAACGGCCTAAAACGGCGTTTTCAGCGTCAACAAGCAACCATTTGCGTTCACAAGTTTCCTTTTTGGCCATAAAAGTTTTCATAATAAAATGCTCCTGCTCATAGCGGAAAAACAGGTATTTTAACAAACCGCAAGGGTATGTCAAACATTTTTATGCACAGGAGCAGCAAAAAGGTTTTTGTTAAGATAGGCGGGATTTGGCGTGTGTTAACTGTTATCAGATGTTATCAGTTGTAATCAGTTGTCATCAGATGTAATCAGAACGCATCCAAAGTGATTCAGAAGTACTCCAGAGATACATCAGAGATACGCCAAAATGCATCAGAAGACACCAGTGTTTTTGCTTAAGTGTTGTCATAACAAGGACTTAAAGAAAATGAACCACAGATTTTCTGCAAAAAATTCGAAATCCGCTTTCGCTGAAGCTTCCACCTTCGCCAAGGCTACGGTGGACAAGTCGGCGGACAAGTCCGAAACTTGATGGCCGAAATTTTAATGACCAAAACAAATATTCCATAGCGCACTTTGCTCCCAATGTGGAGATATAAAATCTCCCTATAATGGGGCGGAGATGCGCATTTGGGTCGAAAAATCAGGGTATAGGAATAGGGTATAGGGGGTAGGAAGGAAGGTAACTTATTATGGGATAAAGAGTAAGGGGATTGGAAAAAATTTTGTTTTTTTCCATATTTGGCGAAGAGTGGGTGCGTTTTTGATTGATGCTCGATGAAGGACACTGACAGACCCTGCTTCGCCTTCGGCTACGCCGTGGCAAGCAGAGAGGGTAAGTTGTTATTATAAAATATGTTACGAGAAAGAGTAAGGGGATTGTAAAAAGTTTTGTTTTTTCCCATATTTGGTGAAGAGTGGGTGCGGTTTTGATTGATGCTCGATGAAGGACACTGACAGACACAGACTGAAACACGGACTAACACTGATTACGGAGCGGCGGGTAAAAGTTGGGTGATTTTGGGGGAAAATTTGGCGTGCAAAGGGGAAAAGAAAAGATTAAAATAGTTATTTTATTATGAAGGTTAATCGGGAAATAATGGGGTCAGCAGTATGAGCGATGAAAAGATATTTGTCGGCAGAAGGGACGAGATAGAGCAGTTCAAAAAGGCGCTTGAGCGGCCAAGAGGAGAGGCTGTTGTTGTCGTCGGACAGGCAGGAATGGGGAAGACGTGGTTAGTCAATAAAATGGCGGAAATCGCGGAGAATCACCCAGACCTAAAATGCGGATGGGTGAGATATGAGGTAACGCCGACAGACAGCGTGGATTCAACGATGGCGCTTATGATGGACAATGCTTTCGAGGCGGCGCAGGTTACGGAAGGGTCATTTGACGGCACGAAGCGGCGATTAGAACAATGGCGGAGTTTTTTGAATGTATTTAATCTTGGGGATCTGGTTTTAAGCCTGCGGCCCGACCCGCAACGAAATACACGTGAGCAATTTCTTGAACGGTTGGGCAAGATTTCGGAAAAGATGCCGGGGAACGGGCGGGCGGTGTTTATTGTCGACCCGGAAAAATATATGCAGAAGGAGAGCGACCAGGCGTGGGCGCTTGTGGTGAGGGAGTTGCCGGAGAAGGTGAAATTGGTATTTGCGCAAAGGCCGGAAGACGTGCTGGTTGAAAGCGAGACATTCGGCAGATTGAGCAACGTGGTGCGGATTCCGGAGAGGCGGTTAGACGTTTTGAGTGAAGAAGATGTTGATGAATTAGTGAATTGCCGACGAGAAAATTTGAGAGTTCAAATTTCAGATTTGAGAGAAGTTATGAGTCGTTATAAGGGACATCCATACGCCGTTGGGGCGGCGCTGGATTTGGTAGGGGCAGGGACAGGATTGGAGGAGCTGCCGAGAAAGGGAGAGCCGATAAGGTTTGCGGAATTGCAGTGGAAAAGGGGTTGCGATGACGGCGGCGATGGGGCTATCGAGCTATTCGAGGCTTATGCGATTTTAGAAGTGGGTGTGCCGGACGACGTGGCGGAGGCGGTGAGCGGTTTGAAACCTGCCAAAAGGAAGGCGGTTTTGGCGGACAAATTTTTGGCGGGACTGCTGCGGGAAGAAGGATACGGCAGGCGGATATATCACGCGATATTGGCGGATTATATATTAGGGCAGATTGGGGAGAAGGAGAAAAAAGAATATCACGGACGGGCGGCGGAGGTATATCGGGAGAAATTGAGGAAGGCGAAAAAGGAGCAAATTAAGCCGGATGAACTGGCTGCGGAGAGATTGGTGGAGCACGTTCTGGAAGCGGAGGGAAAAAATGCGTTTGTGGATGCGTTCGTGAATGAGTGTTTCGAGGCTCTTTCAAATCTTGGTCTGCTGGATACTGCGATTGGTCTGTCGGAACGGGTATTGAAGGTTGTTAAGGATGGGTCAGAAGAAGAATCAGCGGTTGTCGGCAATTTGGGGCTGATTTATCGAACGAGGGGCGAATTGGACAAGGCAGAGCAGATGCATAGAAGGTCGCTGGAGATTGAGGAAAGACTTGGCCGGCCTGAGGGAATGGCAATTCAGTACGGCAATCTTGGGCTGATTTATCAAACGAGGGGCGAATTGGACAAGGCAGAGCAGATGCATAGAAGAGCGCTGGAGATTGAGGAAAAACTTGGCCGGCTTGAGGGAGTGGCAATTCAGTACGGCAATCTTGGGGTGATTTATCAAACGAGGGGCGAATTGGACAAGGCAGAGCAGATGCATAGAAGAGCGCTGGAGATTGATGAAAAACTTGGTCTGCTTAAGGGAATGGCAAGTGATTATGGCAATCTTGGGCTGATTTATCGAACGAGGGGCGAATTGGACAAGGCGGAGCAGATGCTGAGAAAAACGCTGGAGATTTTTGAAAAACTTGGCCTGCCTGAGGGAATGGCAAGTGCTTATGGCAATCTTGGGCTGATTTATAAAACGAGGGGCGAATTGGACAAGGCAGAGCAGATGTATAGAAAATCGCTGGAGATTGCGGAAAAACTTGGGCTTCAGGAGATAGCGGCAAATCAGTATTGCAACCTTGGGGGGATTTATGAGGAGCGTGGGGACATTAAGAAGGCAGGGGAATACTGGGTAAAGGGGCGGGATTTGTATAAGAGGATAGGTATGCCGCATAAGGTAAAGCAGGTTGAGGGGTTGATTGAGGGACTTTAGGATTGACTATTTACTATTGACTATTTACTATTTGCTATTTTCTATTGACTATTGAAGCAGGGATTGGGGGGGTAGGGTGAGTGAATTAGGGAATTAGGGAATTAGTGTCTTGTCCTGAGATAAGTTGACACATATCAGATTAGGGTTGTTAACTTATTTTAAGGAGATTAGTATGAGACAGGCGACGGTAATTCGCTACAGTA
>Ga0315294_10002673_pt1 | contig 19445 bp, 19 predicted proteins | sample YL17G13_40_MG_FD_203626 | JGI IMG/M metagenome (GOLD analysis project Ga0315294, IMG submission 203626) | Sediment microbial communities from Yellowstone Lake, YNP, Wyoming, USA - YL17G13_40 | ecosystem: Environmental > Aquatic > Freshwater > Lake > Sediment | place: USA: Wyoming | collected...
ATTCGGCCATATGACTTACGTCATCATTATCCCGTCTCGCAGAAAATGCAAAAATTCTCTTCGATAATTTTTGCATGCTCGACGGGTTAATTCGGCCATATGACTTACGTCGGCCTGTTAGGCCTCCGTAAGTCATGGCCTCATTAAAACATCGAGCGCCTCATGCCCACATTGAGCAGAAGGCCGATCAACATCAGGGTCGCCACCATGCTCGATCCGCCGTAACTGATCAGCGGCAGCGGCAGGCCCACGACCGGCATCAGGCCGATCGTCATCCCGATGTTGACGAACACCTGAACGGTAAAGAGCGCGATCGCGCCTGAAGCGATCAGTCTGCCGTATATATCATTCGTCGAATTCAGGATCGCAAACGCGCGCGCGATGATGACCAGATACAGCGCGATTACAACGCTGGCTCCGATAAATCCCCATTCTTCGCCGACTACTGAAAAGATAAAGTCGGTATGACGCTCGGTCAGAAAATTGAACTGGCTCTGCGTCCCCGAGAGCCATCCCTTGCCGAACATCCCGCCGGAACCGATCGCGATCTTTGACTGTATGATGGTATATCCGGCGCCCAGGGGATCGATATTCGGGTCGAGGAAGACGAGGAGCCTGTCCTTCTGGTAATCTCTCAAGAATTGCCAGAAAAACGGTACGCCGACCAGCCCCATAAGCAGCATGGTTATAAGATGCTTCAGTCGCGCGCCTCCGATATAGAACATGGTGAAAGCGAGCGGCGCCAGAAGGAGCGCCGTCCCCAGATCAGGCTGCATGATGATCAGCGCGAAAGGGACGCCGATCAGGAGTATAGGGACGATGAGACTGGTGAGATTATCCATAAGGGTCTTCCTGCTCCCGATAGAGGTGGCCAGCGCCACGACCAGCGTGACCTTTATAAACTCCGAAGGTTGAACGGTAAAATCCCCGATCTCAAACCACCGTTGCGCGCCGAGCCTGGACCTGCCGATGAACATCAGGACGACGAGCATCGCGATATTGATCGCATAGAGGGGATAGGCGAAATCTATGATCCGCTGATAATCGATCTGCGTGATCAGAAAGAGCGAGATCAGCCCGATGACCGCCCAGAAGAGCTGCTTGAGAAAGAGGTTCTTGCCGGGCGCGTCCGATTGCGAATAGGTCGCGCTGTACAGAAAAAAGATGCCGCAGATGATCAGGGCGACCGCGGCGATGAACAAAGTCGTGTCAAAATCTCCCGAGAATCTGCGTCTCATCAGAGATAACCCTCGTTGCGGATCGTCTCGAAAAGCGAGCGCGCCAGCTTCGCCGCGATTATGCCCCCCTTGCCTCCGTGTTCCACAAAAACGGTCAGCGAGATCTTTGGTTTGTCCGCGGGCGCGAATCCGCAGAACCAGCTGTGCGGCGTTTTGTCGGGGTTCTGAGCCGTTCCGGTCTTGCCTGCGACGACCACATCGTCGAGTCGCGCCGCCCGCCCGGTCCCCCCTTCGGCATTGACCACATTGACGAGAGACTGCCGCAGGGTGCGCAGGGTCCGAGGAGAAAAACCCAGACTCGTCGCTGTGACCCTTGAGCAATCGGTCGAGTCGATACGCCTTACCAGAAATGGCCTTACCAGATAACCGTCATTCGCTATGACGGCTATCATGCGCGTGATCTGGAGCGGCGTGACCAGAAGATATCCCTGTCCAATGGCATAATTGATGGTCTCGCCTTCATACCAGGGCGTCTTTTGTGCGATCATCTTCCACAGCCTGCCGGGAACGAGCCCGGGGGCTTCCTCGGGTATGTCGATACCGGTCGGCCTGCCGAATCCGAACCGGTTTGCGTACTGCTCGATCCTGTCTACCCCCAATCGTCTGCCGATAGAATAGAAATAGACGTTGCAGGAGTTTTTCATGCCTTCCAGCAGGTTCTGCGAACCGTGCCCCTCGGACCTCCAGCAGTGAAACAGGCTTCTGCCCAGCGCGTACGCCCCGGTGCAGACAAAACTGTCGGTCTCCGATATCCGCTTTGTCTCGAGACCGGCGGTAGCCACGACCACCTTAAAAACCGAACCGGGTGGATAGGTGCCGGTTATCGCCCTGTTTATCAACGGATGCGTTGTATCATGCAGGAGCTTCACCCGTGAGCGCGAGCTGTCCGATGCGATAAAAACAGTGGGATCGAAGGAGGGCCGGCTCGCCAGGGCCAGGACCTCGCCATTCGTCGCGTTCATGACGACAATGGCGCCCTTGACCCCTTCGAGGAGTTTTTCCGCCTGTTCCTGGATCGCTATATCGATCGTCAGGTAGAGGTCTTTCCCTCCGGACGGTTCCTTCAAACCGAGCACCTGCACCTGCCTGCCGCGATTGTCGACTTCCGTCAGCAGACCGCCGCCCTTACCCATAAGATAATCGTTATAATACGCCTCTAAGCCGCTGCGCCCTACCCAGTCTTTCAGTCTATACCCGTAGGGTTTGAGCCGCTCAACCTCCTTCCTGTTGACCTCTCCGAGATATCCGATAAGATGCGCGCCGACAGACCCGAACGGATAATCCCGCTCAGCCTTGCTTTCGATGACGATCCCTTTCAGCGCGAACGATTCCTGTTCCAGGACGATCGCCTTCTCCTTGTCGACATCCTCAAAGATAACGACGGGTACATAGGGCATCTTCCTCGACTTCTCCAATCGTCCCACGACCTCTTTTTTGGAGACCCCCAGGACGGCGCTCAGGAGGTCAATGCATTGTTCCTCGGATCCGATGATCTCATGATAGATGAGAGCGACATCGAGCGAAAGCCTGTTCGAGACAAGGACGCGGTTCTTCCTGTCAAAGATCTTTCCCCGGGGGGCTTCGATCGGTACGACGCGGAGGATATTCTTTTCGGCGAGCTTCCGGTAGGCGTCCGACTTCAGCAGCTGAATGTGCGCCATGCTTATGAAGAGGACGACAAAGAGAAATATGACACAGATCTTGAGGGCATCGTTTCTCATATCAGTGACGTCTCCCGGAGATCAAAAAGCCGCATGAGATACCTGAAGAGGAAGGCCGAAAGCACCGCCGTATAGACTGAGGACGGGAGAGCTGAGCGCGTAAAGAACGTATAAAAGTCCGGGGCGCAACCGACGTAGATGCTCGTCATGCCCGGGATACCGTAGACCAGGAGATAATGGACGCTCGTCGATACAAGATACGCGCTGCCGACCATCAGCACGTGCGTGATCGACGACTCCCGGTAAAAATTCGTCCGGATCTTTTCAAGGATGAACCCCGCCGTCGCGAGGATGAAGATGTTGACGCCGAAGATATCGGCGCCGGCGATATCCCTCACCAGGCCGATGATCGCCCCCGACCGGACACCCATACCCGGACCGCCGAAGAGCGCAAAGAAGATGACCAGTGAAAAAAGTATGTCGGGCCGTATCCCTCCGATCGCAAAGAGATGGAGCGCGATCAGCTGGAAGAGTGCGGTACAGACGATAAGAATGGCTGTCGCCGGAGCGGTTATTTTACGCATACGATCTCTTCCAGCTTTGAAAGGTTCTGCGCGGGTCTGACGATCGCATACTTATAGAGCCTGCCGGGTTCTTTCTCGACGCCGATAACGGTGCCGACGGTCAATCCTTTGGGAAAGTCCGCCCCATAGCCTGCGGTGACAACGGTATCTCCGATGGTGACAGGCTCGTCGAGAGAGAGGTAGATGACCTTGCATTTGCCCTCCGTCCACCCCACCAGAAGCCCGCCCTCGCGCGCCTTCTCAAGGATGACCCCGACCTTGAAATTGGGATCGGTGATCAGGAGGACCTTGCTCGAGATCCTTCCGGTCTCCACGACGCGGCCCACCAGTCCTTCAGCGGTGAGCGCCGCCGCATTAAGACGGATCCCCTGATTCAACCCTTTATCGATAATGACCGCGTTCGACCAGTTAGACGGATCGCGGGCGATGACCTGTCCCGCTATGACCGAGAAGGATATGTTCTGCTTGAAGTCAAGAAGCTTTTTGAGCCGCTGATTCTCTTTGTAAAATTCCCGCAGCCTCGTCACTTCGGATTCCAGCGACGCCGTCTGTGTCTTGAACTGTTGTATCTGATCCCGGTATGACGCAAAGGGGATGAATTTTTTGAGGAAGGTCCGTGTGTCCAGAAAGACTTTCAGGGGGGCGGCGATACCGTCAACGATCCGGCTGCGAACAGTACTTAAGCCGGAGTGATGCGAGAAGATGAGGAGTATGATAAGAAGGAGCGCTGCTGCTTTGAATATGTCTCTAGGAGGGATTCTGGATGTGAGCACATTTATCTATTATCGCTCAAGCTTCGGAGTAATCGTAACCTGTTTTAAATATTTTATCTCGCTCAACACCTTGCCAGTGCCCATCGCGACAGCCGTAACAGGATCTTCCGCCAGATGAACCGGTAACCCCGTCTCTTCCGATATCAATTTATCAAGGCCCCGCAGGAGTGAACCGGCGCCGGCTAGGACGATACCTTTATCGATCAGGTCCGCTGAGAGTTCCGGAGGGGTCCTCTCAAGAGTTATCCGGACCGCTTCGATGATCTGAGCTACGGTCTCTGAAAGCGCCTCGCGGATCTCCTCGCTTGAGACCGTCACCATCTTCGGGAGGCCGGCCACAAGGTCTCTCCCGCGCACCTCCATGGTCAATTCTTCCTCCAGGGGGTACGCGGAGCCGATCTTGATCTTAATCTCTTCCGCGGTCCTCTCACCGATCATCAGATTATAATTCTTCTTCATATACTCGATGATCGCCTCATCCATCTCATCGCCGCCGATCCTGATCGACTTTGAGAAGACGGTCCCCGCCAGAGAGATCACGGCCATCTCTGTCGTGCCGCCGCCCACATCGATGATCATATTTCCCGAGGGTTCCTGGATCGGCAGGCCGACCCCGATCGCCGCGGCCATCGGTTCCTCGATCATAAAGACTTCCCGCGCCCCCGCGTGGAGGGCGGAATCTTTGACCGCCCGTTTCTCTACCTCAGTTATTCCGGAAGGAATGGCGATAACGATCCGCGGCCTGACCAGCGGTCTTGATTGATGCGCCTTCTTTATGAAATAGCGGAGCATCGATTCGGTCACCTCAAAATCGGCGATAACGCCGTTACGCATCGGCCGTATGGCGACGATATTGCCGGGCGTGCGGCCCAGCATCCTCTTCGCCTCATCGCCGACCGCAAGGACGTTCGACGTCCCCGCCTGAACGGCCACCACTGACGGCTCACAGAGGACGATACCTTTATTCTTCAGATAGACGAGCGTCGACGCTGTCCCAAGGTCAATGCCCATATCGTTCGAGAACTGCCCCAGCACGTAATTAAAGACCTTGACCAGCATGTCCCATACAAATCGCAACACTCTCATTATTATTCTCCTTAGCATGTAATACTATCAGAAGAATTTTCCTTTGTCAAAATAAATCTTCATCGGTTCAGCGATTCCACGACCTCGAAAAAGCGGGGAAACGATTTGCTGACACAGGTCTCGTCATCCAGCTCGCTCTTCCCGGGCGCTGAGAGGGCCGCAATGGCCATACTCATCGCTGTACGGTGATCATTACGGCTTTCGAACTTTGCCGGGCGAAGCGAGCGGACACCTTCGATACTGACATCGTCGCCCGCGGCGTCGATATGGGCTCCCATCTTCTTCAGGTTCGATACCATCGACGCGATCCGGTCGGTCTCCTTGACCCGCAGCTCTCCTGCTCCCTTGATGATGGTCTTCCCTTTAGATACCGATGCCAGGACAAAGACGAGCGGGGCTTCGTCGATGAAGCGGGGGAACTCGCTCTGCTCAATGACGATGCCGCGCGTCTCACTGGACTCGGCCGTTATATCTGCGACCGGCTCGAATGTCTCTCTCTGGTTGCGGATGGTGATCCGCGCCCCCATCCGGACAAGGATATCGATGATACCCGAGCGCGTCGGGTTCAGGCAGACGGACCGCAGGGTAACGCGCGAACCGGGTATCATTGTCGCCGCGACCAGAAAGAACGCCGCGCTTGACATATCCGCAGGGATCTCGATTTCGCGCGCCGTAAGAGCGCTGCCTCCCTTGAGCGCGACTGCGAGGTCTTTAACGATAATGTCCGCGCCAAAAAACGAGAGCATGCGTTCCGTATGGTCGCGCGACTTGACCGGTTCGTGCACTGTCGTCGTCGCGTTGCTGTAAAGACCGGCGAAGAGTACCGCTGATTTCACCTGAGCGCTGGGGACTTTCATATGATACTCGATCGGCAGCAGGGCCCCTCCCTGTATCTGAAGCGGGGGGAAATTCCCGTCTTGCGCGGTGATGGCGGCCCCCATCATGCGCAGGGGCTCGACGATCCGCGCCATGGGCCGCCGGGAAAGCGACGCGCCCCCTTCAAGGGTGACCGAAAAATTCTGTCCCGCCAGGATACCGGCGAGCAATCTCATGGTCGTCCCGGATTCTCCGGCATGGATCGTCCCGTCCCGGGGCCTGGTGAGACCTTTGAGCCCTTTACCCTCGATGATGACGACATCGCGCTTTGGATCTTTTTCTATCCCGATCCCCATGCTCTTAAAAGCCCGCATGGTGCGATCGCAGTCATCGCAATCAGCCAGATTTGTTGAGCGCGTCGTTCCCTGCGACAAGGATCCGATCATCAGCGCCCGGTGCGAGATCGATTTATCGCCCGGGAGCGAAACGGCGCCGTGAATGCCGCGACTCTGTTCAATGACCCTTGGTTTCATGTCTTTTCAGAAACTCCTTCAGATCGTCGGGAAGTTCGGAATCGAACTCCACGGGCTGTTTTGTAATCGGATGGATAAAACCGATGGTCTTGGCGTGAAGCGCGATACGCCGTATGTCGTGATCGGTCTTCCCATAGGTGTCATCGCCCAGGATCGGGTGTCCGATATATGACAGATGCACCCTGATCTGATGCGTCCTGCCCGTATCCGGATGCATCTTAAGGACCGTAAAATCCTTGAACCGCTTCACGACCTCATAGCGCGTTACGGCAGGTTTCGACTCGACGAACTGCACGCCCATCTTTTTCCTGTCAAAGCGCGACCGGGCGATCGGCGCGTCGATCGTCCCGTGATTGAGTTCGACCACGCCCTTTACAAAACCGATGTATACCTTCTTGACCTTCCGCTTCTTGAACTGCCGGGCGAGCGCTCCGTGGGTCCTGTCATTCTTCGCGACGACCACCAGCCCAGATGTCCCCTTGTCGAGGCGATGAACGATCCCGGGTCTCAGCGGCCCTCCGATCGCTGAGAGACCCGCGCAGTGATGCAAAAGGGCGTTGACGAGCGTCCCCGAATGATTCCCCGCCCCCGGATGGACGACCATCCCCGACGGCTTGTTGATAACGATGAGGTGTTCATCCTCATAGACGATGTCGAGCGGGATATCCTCGGATCTCAGTTCCTGCGGGGGTTTTTCAAAACCCGCCACTTCCACTCGTTCCCCTTCTTTCATCTTCCGGTTCGCCTTGGCGACGATACCGCTGACCGTCACGAGACCAGAATCGATCAGCATTTTGACAAAGGTCCTCGATACCGCCTCAGGGCACTGGCTCACCAGCAGTTTGTCCAATCGCTCTCCCGAACCTTCAGCCTTTACCGTAAAGATGAACGAGCGCATCGCTTGCGGATCACCATCAAGATGGTACAAGTAACGCCGAAGACCGCGAGGCTCACTGCCTGTGAAAATGTCAGACCGATCATGAACAGTGGATTGTCGCCTCGCAGGAATTCGACCAGGAATCTCAGCAGCGAATACAGGACGCAATAGAGCAGGAAGACCTCTCCGTCAAACCGCCGCCGGTCCTGTCTCCATCTCAAAAAAAGAAAAAGTCCGATGAGCCCGACCGAAGAGTAGACCTGGACGGGATGACGGTACACGGTATCGCCCGGAAAAAAGACGGCCAGCGGGAAGAAGCATGAGACTGCCGCGCCGTAGCAACAGCCGTTGAGAAAACACCCGATCCTCCCGACAGCATGAGCCAGGGCGATGAAGGGCGAGAAGAGATCGGCGATCTTCCAGAAGGACACCCGCCGTACGCGGGTGTAGATCACGGCTGCCGTCACGGCGGCGAGAAATCCGCCGTAAAAGACGAGTCCGCCGTGGTGCAATAACAGGATCTCGAAAGGACGCTGGACGTAGTACGCGCTGTGCATCGCGACATAGGCGACCCGGGCGCCGAAAAGACCGGCGACCAGCATGAGGATCGATAGGTCGATGATCTCGCTCCGGGTAAATCCGAACGAGGCCGCGCGCCGGCCTGCCAGATACGCAACGATCCCGAAACCGGCCGCGACCATGACACCATACGCATAAAGCGTGAAAGGTCCGACCCGTATTAACACAGGATGCATCATCTCTCCCGGTGCTTTGACGTTATGATCCTCAGAGCCAGGATACAGGCGCCGATCGTGATCGAGGAATCGGCGAGATTAAAAACCGGCCAGATGCGAAAATCCAGAAAATCGATCACGCAACCGATCCTGATCCGGTCGACGAGATTCCCGAGCGCCCCGCCGAGTACGAGACCCAGCGAAGAGTACATAAGAACGCTGCGAGAACGGATATGCACTACCTGATAGACGATCAATCCGATTGCAGCGAAAGTGACGATGACGAATAAGAGCAGCCCTCCGGGCATCAGGCCGAAGGCCATCCCCTTATTCAGGATATAGGTGATATGAAAAACTCCCGGGATGACAGCGATACTCTGCCCCTGAGTCATCAAATCAAGAACGAGCATTTTTGTCAGCCTGTCGGCGGCAAAAATGACCGCCGCGATGAGGAAAAAGAGCTTCACTGTTTCTCTTCTTGGGACTTCTGACAATCGATGCACAGCTCCGTGTTGGGGATCGCCTTCAGACGTTTCGTGGAGATCACCTTGCCGCACTGAAGGCAGCTCCCGTAGGTCCCGTCCTTGATGCGCCGCAAGGCTTCGTCTATCGAAAAAAGTTTCTTCTGCTCCTCGGACGCCAAGCCGAGCGAGAACTCCCGGTCGTAACTGTCGCTCGCCAGATCCGCCATGTGATAGGCATAGCCGGAGAGGTCTCCTGAGGCGTCTTTCTGCGATTTCTTCAGATTGTCCTTAGAGAGGGTGGAAAGTTCGTTCGTTAATTTTATTCTTTCCTTAAGAAGAAGCTCCTTATAGCCCCGCAACTTGCTCTTCGGCATCTTTTTTATGCTGACCTTCTTTTCCTTCCTGACCGTTACTTTCTTTTTCCTGGCGGTCTTCTGCGTCTCTTTTTTTGCATTCTTCCTCTTGATCCTTGCCATACGATTAAGCGCTCCTCTTGGTTGATAATGCTCCGGTAGGTTTCGTTCGCGTTATGATATCGCCCGCACGCACCGGGAACAAATTGACGGATGTTCCTTATGAGAACCGACACTCGCGCTGTAATTCCAGCACCGCTGGCATTTCTGGCCATCGGCCTTTTCGATACGGATACTCACAGGGATCTTCTGATCTGGCCCCCCGCCGCCCGCGCCGACCGAAACGTCGGACACGATAAAGAGCGACGACAGGATCTTTCTGTTTTTCAATAAAAATTCTTTATATGAGTCGTCGTGAGTCTCAAGGATTACCTTCGCTTCGAGAGAACTGCCAATCTGTTCAGACTTCCTTGCCTCCTCCAGGTATTTCAGGACCGCTTCGCGCAGTTCCAGCAACTTCACCCACTTTCCTTCAAGGTCCGGATCGTTCCATTGCCGGTATTCAGCCTGATCGGGCCAGCGCGAAAGATGGACACTCGGCTCCTTCCGTTCAAACCGCAGGAATCCCCACACTTCATCGGCGGTGAATACGACAAGGGGCGCCATGACCTTCGCGAGCGTCCTGGTGATCAGAAAGATCGCAGTCTGTCCCGAACGACGCTCTGGCGAGTCTGACCGGAACGTATACATCCGGTCTTTCAGGGTATCAAGATAAATGGACGATATCTCATAGACGCAGAAATTGTATACTTCACGAAAGGCTTTATGAAAAGCGTACGCTTCGTAATGCTGCGTCATGGCATCGATAAGGGAAGCGGTCCGCGAGAGGATCCAGCGGTCGATCTCCTCAAGTCGCTGATATTCCACGCTGTCTTTCTCGGGAGTAAAGTCATAGATCGTGCTGATCAGATAACGGAAGGTATTCCTGATCTTTCTGTAGGCGTCGGCGAGCCTCTTGAGGATCTCATCCGAGACACGGACATCCTCGGAATAGTCGCTCGAGGCGACCCATAGCCTCAGGATATCCGCGCCGTAATCCTTCATGATCTCCAAAGGCGAGATGACATTGCCCAGCGATTTCGACATCTTCTTCCCCTCTCCGTCGACGACGAACCCGTGGGTGAGGACGTTCCGGTAGGGGGCTCTTCCGTCGATTGCCACCGCAGTAATGAGGGAAGACTGGAACCAGCCGCGGTGCTGATCGGACCCTTCCAGGTACAGATCGCACGGATATGCGAGTCCCGGCGCATTCTTTAAAACCGCCTGATGGCTCACTCCCGATTCGAACCACACGTCGATGATATCGGATTCCTTGGCGAGGTCCTGCGAGTCACACTTCGGACATCGGTAACCGTCCGGCAGAAGTTGGCCGGCCGATCTCTGGAACCAGATGTCGGAACCGTCCCGTTCGACGAGACGGGCAACGTGCTCGATGACCGTGTGGTCGAGAAGCACGCCTTTACACTTCTGACACGAGAAGGCGATGATCGGAACGCCCCAGTACCGCTGGCGGGAGAGGCACCAGTCGGGTCTGTTCTTAATCATAGCCGTAATTCGATCCTCTCCTTGTTCCGGAATCCATGTTACTTCCTTTTCCCCATCCATTTCACCTTTTGTATCAGTTTCTCCATCCGTTTCACCTTTTGTATCAGTCACTGAGACAAAAAAAGTGATGTGGCCGAGTAGTTTCTTTTTAAAATCATGGTCTATTCTCATGAAATACTGTTCGGTCGCCCTGAATATGATCGGCTGCTTGCAGCGCCAGCAGTGGGGATATGAGTGGGTGACCTTCTCGTCAAAGACCAGGACGCCAAGCGTCCTCATCTTATCGATGATCGGTTTGTTCGCCGTATACACATGCTGACCGGAAAATTCACCGCAGGTCTGATCGAACCTGCCTTTGCTGTCGACCGGCATGATGGTCGGTAGTTTCTGTTGCCTGCCGACAACGTAGTCCTCCTGGCCGTGTCCCGGCGCGATGTGGACGCAGCCGGTCCCTTCTTCCATCGAAACAAAATCCGCCGTCACGACCTTTGACCGGCGGTTGAGGAACGGGTGCGCCGCCTCCAAAGACGCGAGTTCTTTCCCCTGCACCGACGTGAGCACGTCGTATCCGCTCGCGCCCAATTTCTCCATCACGGTATCTGCCAGCCGTTTCGCCAGCACCAAGAGGTCGTCGCGGCCGCGGACGCGTATCACGAGATACTCGGCGTCGGGATGGACCGCGATCGCAACATTCGATAAAAGCGTCCAGGGCGTCGTCGTCCAGATCAGGAACGAGACCCGCGCGTCCTTCGGAAAGATACCGTTCCGGTCTGAAGCGCGATCGAGCGAAAACGTGACAAAGACCGACGGCGACTGCTTGTCCGCATATTCGACCTCTGCTTCCGCGAGCGCCGTCTCGCACGTCGCGCACCAATTGACCGGTTTGAGGTCTTTATAGATGTACCCTTGCTTGACGAGCGCGGCGAACGACCGGATGATGGCCGCCTCGTACTGCTTCGATAAAGTCAGGTAGGGGTGATCCCAGTCCCCGCTCACGCCGAGGCGCTTGAATTGCGACCGCTGAATATCGACGTATTTCATCGCGTAATCGAAGGCCTTCTTCCGGAAATCGACCTGCGGGATCTCGTCGGGGGTCTTCTTCAGTTCTTTGAACAGCTGGTGTTCGACCGGCAATCCGTGGCAGTCCCACCCGGGGACGTACGGCGCGTCAAAGCCCCGCATCGTCCAGAACCTGACGACGATGTCCTTCAGGATCTTATTGAGCGCGTGGCCCATGTGGATATCGCCGTTCGCGTAGGGCGGGCCGTCGTGAAGGACGAACCGCTGACGCGCGCGGCCGTTCTTTCTCAGGATGCCGTACAGATCCATCTCGTCCCACCGCTTCAGTATCTCTGGTTCGCGGACAGGCAGATTCGCCTTCATCGAAAAATCCGTCTTAGGCAGGTTCAGCGTCTTCTTGTAATCAGTCGTGATCATAGATACTTGCCGATGATGATATCGAGTCTTTTTTTAACGTGCTCCGACAGGGCTTCGGTAGACGTGATGATGGCGTTCTTGAGCGCGCTTTTACACATGCATGTCCTGTGCTCGGGGATATTCGGGAGCGCCGTCTTAAGGAGCTGCTGCGAGACGCGGACGTTCTTGGCGAGATTCTGTATGATCATCTCAACACTCACCGTCTCGTTAGTCTCGTCGATATACCAGCAGTCATAGTCGGTAACGCACGCCAGGGTCGCGTAACAGATCTCCGCCTCACGGGCCAATTTCGCCTCCGCGAGGTTCGTCATGCCGATAATATCCATGCCCCAGCTCCGGTACAGCTTCGACTCCGCTTTTGTCGAGAAAGCCGGGCCTTCCATGTTCACGTACGTCCCGCCGCGATGGATCGTCTGCCCGATCTTCTTTCCCGCCTTATACAGGATATCCGACAATTCGGCGCACACCGGATCGGCGAACGCAATATGCGCGGCGATCCCTTCTCCAAAAAACGTCATCTTGCGGGCCTGATTCGTCCGGTCGACGAACTGATCCGGGATGACGATATCGAGCGGCCTCAGCTCCTTCTTCAGGCTCCCGACAGCCGAAATGGAGATGATCCTTTCCACGCCGAGCTTTTTCATCCCGTAGATATTGGCCTTGAAGTTGAGCTCGCTCGGCAGCAGCCGGTGGCCCTTTCCGTGCCGGGGCAGGAAGACGACCTCGACACCCTCCAGGATCCCGGTTACAAATTCGTCTGAGGGCGCCCCGAAAGGAGTCTCCACCGTCACCGCCTTCAGCCGTTCGATCCCGTCGATCTTGTACAGCCCGCTTCCGCCGATCACACCTATCTTGGTAGGCATCAGTACCCTCGTCAGATTATTTCCACCAGTTTCAGTCTTGACCGGGTCCCTCGAAGTACCCGGATCCTCGATTTGGCCACCCCGTAATAGTCTGAGAGCGTCTCCCGCAGCGCCTCGTTCGCTTTTCCTTCGACCGGAGGCTGGATCACATATACCGCGATGCTGCCGTCCTGACGCTTCACCACTTCGGTCCTCGATGAGCGCGGATGGACCGAGACTGTTATCCTCATAGATCAGATATCGCCTGAGAAAGCTCGCGTGACCGCCGTGCCGCTCTCTCCATGGCCTTCCGTATCGTCTCCTTGAAACGGCGCGATTCAAAGACCTTGAGCGCGGCTTCTGTCGTTCCTCCTTTGGAAGCGACTCTTCTTCTCAGGCGGGACGCCTCTTCCCGCAAGATCGAAAGGAGATGTACGCTCCCCAGCGCCGTCTTAACAACCAGCCGCTCGGCGACGTTGTGCTCAAGCCCGAGGGCGCTCGCAGCTTCGATCATCGATTCGATAAGATAATAAAAATAAGCCGGGCCGCTTCCCGATACCGCGGTCACCGCGTCCATCCGGCGTTCGGCGACCTCCACGGTCTCGCCGATCGATGAGAGGACCTCTTTCGCGACAGTCCTCTGTGATGCCCGGGCATAACGACCGGCCGAGATCGCCGAAATCGCTTCGCCGATGACTGCGGGCATATTGGGCATTACCCTGATGACGGGGACCTTGACCCGGCCGAAGACGCTCTCGATATGCCTGGTCGTCACGCCGGCGGCGATCGAGACAAGGAGCGTCCGCTCTGAGACGACCCCGATCAGGCCCCGCAGGACCTCGTCCATATCCTGCGGTTTTACGGCCAGGATAACGACATCCGCTCCTGAGGCGGCGTGCGCGATATCGCCGGTCACCTTGACAGCAAACCGCCGCTCGACGAGCGCGGTTTTCCGATGGTCCTTATCAACCGCGACAATACGCCCATGCTTTCCGAGCGACGCAAGCCGCGCGATGATCGACTGTCCCATGATGCCGCAGCCGATGATCCCTATCTTCTTCAGTCTCTTCATATGATCACTTTTTAGTCTTGGAATATGGCTGTTCCGATCCTGACCATCGTCGAGCCTTCCTCGACGGCAACTTCAAAATCCTGGCTCATCCCCATCGAAAGGTGTTCCATCCTGATGGTCCCGGTCGCCGGCGCCGCGCCCTTGTCGAATACCGCTCTCAGCATAGCGAACGATGGTCTCGCCTCTTCCGGGTCAGTCATGATCCTCGCGATGCCCATGAGACCCCTGACGCGAAGATGCGGGTATCCTGCGATCGACCGCACAAAATCAGGCACCATGTCCGGGGAGATTCCGTATTTCGAATCTTCACCGGAAATATTGACCTGGATCAGAACATCCTGAATTTTTGAAAGCCTTTGAGCCTGAGTGTTGATCGCATCGGCAAGGCGGACTGAATCGAGCGAATGGATCAATGAAAATATCGTGAGAGCGTCGGGGACTTTATTGGTTTGAAGATGGCCGACCATGTGCCACACCGCCTGATTGCCTATCTCCTGGTGCTTGATACGGGCCTCTTGCACCCTGTTCTCGCCGATATCCTTTATGCCGGACTCGAGGACCTTATGGATATTTTCGACGGCGATCCCTTTCGTAACGCACACCAGAGTCACTTCGCCGGGGTCCCTTCCGGCCCTCTGGCAGGCAGCATCTATTTTTGCGCGTATGCCGTTGACGTTTTCGGCAATCATTTAACGAAGTAGGATAGCACAAATATATTTAAAAGTCAATATTTTGAGAAGTGCGCACTTGCAGTTTAGCGCGTTCGCGGGTTTGCGCGTTAGCGCGTTAATACACAGACGAGCGCTGATCCTTGATCCTCGATGCTCGTATGATTCGTGATGCGTGCTTTGCAAACGCACCACGAAACTGGTGACTTGTGACCTGTGACTTGAAACTTGTGCCTGTGAACGTTAGCGCGTTTGCGGGTTTGTGACTTGTGTCTTGTGACTGGTGACCTGTGACTTGTGACTTTGTTGCAAGCACCGAACCCCGAAAAGGAACGATCAGAAGTATCGGGTGAAGAAATCCGATATCTTTGAGGAAAGGGCCGAGATCGGTCCGATCTTTGCCGGGCCTGACGGGACGACGAGCTTATTGAAGACGTGGCGGGCGATCCCGAGACAGGTCGTTGCCATTATCTTCTCGTCACTTGAGAGAGAACCGACGATCCCTTTTGCTGTTCCGATCTTTACCGGCAGACCGGCGGTAGATTCAAAATTTTCTATGACGCCGTCCGTAAACGAGAAACCACCGGTCAATACCGCCTTCTCCACAAGGCATCCTGATGCGCGGAATGATTCGATGCGCTTGGCGACTGCGGTCTTGACCTTAAGGAAACCTTCGTCGTGCGCGACCGGTCCGCGGCAATCGTCGCCGCCGAAAGGAAGGACTTCGATAGAACGCAGGACGCCTTTTATGAAAATAAGGACCTCAGTCAGTGAAGCGCCAATATCGATCAGCGCAACGCCTTTTTTCTTATCGTCATACTCCAGGAGGATGGCGGCATTGGCCAATCCCGAAAAAACGCATTCTTTCAGCTCATAACCGGCGCTGTTGACCGCCTTCTGGATATTGTTGATATGGCTCGCGTTCGCGGTGATGGCGTAGATGCTAGCGGCGAGCCTGCTTCCGAACAGTCCGACGGGTTCCCTGACCTCGACATCCTCGTCAATAACGAATGACTGGATCTCCCGGTAAATGATCTCCCGATGAAACGGCAGCTTGATCGTCGAGGCCGCGTCAATACATCTGGCTATGTCCGCCTGAGTGATCTCCCGCCCGCGCAGCGACAGGTTGACCATGCCCTGAGAGCTTTGACCCTGCAGGGACTGGCCGCTGATATCCGCCACGATATATTCAGGCCGTATCCCTGATTTCTCCTTGAGCCCCTCGAGCGCGGTCGAGACAGCCTCAACGGCGTCGTCGAGATTGATGATATGCCCTTTCTGAATACCGTTTGAGGGCGCCGAATGGACTGCCAGGACATGCAAAAGACCGTCCCCATCCAATTCGGCCATCGCCGCGCAAATCTTTGACGAACCGATATCCAGACCTGTAACGGTGCGGATTGTCTTCATAGGCTATTTTGGTCCAATGACGGCGTCTTTGAACCGAAGATCGATATAGCGGACCTGGCTGAGCGAGAGTTTTGGATCTTTCAGCATCGATTTCAGCGACTGGAGAGCGTCGCGGAAACTGCCGAGGCCGACCCGGATCTCAACGCCGTCGTTGATACTGAAGGTCGGGTTCTTGTAATCCGACACGTCGACACTGCTGACATCGCATTCCCTCAGGATGCCTGACCGCTTGATCTCAGCCAGCAATTCCAGGGCGACCGTGATATTCTTCGATTCGCATTTTTTTTGGCTTATCTCTTTCTTCCGCAACGTCACGCCGGTTATGACGGGAAGACGTTTCCACGCGGTACTTTTGATATTCGCCAGGATGACCCCTTCGGCGTCGATAGGGAGGTATGTCTCGTCTTTCACCAGCGCGCAGGGCTCTCTCACCGCGAGCACTATCGTGATGGTGTCGGGCAGTGTCTTGCGGACCATCGATGTGTCGATATCGACCGAGAAGTCCCTGACCTGGCGCTCGATGGCCTTGACGTCGACCGAAAAGATGTTTTTGCCTTTATACCGGTTGAGGATCGATGACGCGCTGTACGACGAAAGATTCTCGTGCCCGAATGTCTCGATCTTTTTTATTGAAAAATAGGACGAGGTCGACAAAAAGTGCCATGCCCAGACCGCAGGGAAGGCCCCGAGGGCCCCACACACCAGGACCAGCGAGACTTTTCCGAAGACCGGACCGAGAAGACCCTTCACCGGGGAGTCCCGGGATGACTTTTTGCTCTTTTTTTGTCTTTTAGGCAATGACGACATACGCCATCTCCACGATCATGAGACACAACTCGTTAAAATTGATCCCGGCGGCCCGGGCAGCCTTCGGCAGGAGGCTCCGCTCGGTCATGCCGGGGATTGAATTGACTTCCAGCACATGGATATCGCCTGCGGCGTCGAGGATCATGTCTACCCTTGAAAAATGCCTGCACCCCAGACACTGATGCGCCTCCAGTCCGAACCGCTGCGAGAGCTGATATTCCCGCTCTCCAATCTCGGCAGGGACCAGATAGCGCGTCTCGGTATCGTTATATTTTGCGTCGTAGCTGTAGAGGTGGTTCTTCGGCACGATTTCGACGACCGGCAAGGCCTCCTCACCCAGGATGCCGACCGTCAATTCCCTGCCCTGAATATACTCCTCGACAATGACCTTCGGATCATAGCGTAACGCCGTCTCAATGCAACCGCGCAGGTCGGCGTCGGTCCGGGCAACGGAAAGACCGATACTCGAGCCTTCCCGCTGAGGTTTGACGACCAGAGGAAAACGCAACCCGGACAGCCGGTCCGTGTCAACGTCGGTTCTTTCAACGACATAATAGTCCGGAATGGTGATCCCCCGCTTCTTAAAGATCTCCTTTGAGGCGATCTTATCCAGGGCCAGACCGGACGCCACGACCCCCGATCCGGTGTACGGGATCTTTTTCTCCTCCAGGATCGACTGCACCGTCCCGTCCTCGCCGAATCTTCCGTGAAGGGCGATAAAGGCGAGGTCGACAGGTGATCGTCTCAGCGCGCCATCCACATCATCGACGATATCGAGAAAGATGGTATCGCACCCAAGCTCAGAAAGTGCCTTAAAGACGGTCCTCCCCGACCTCAGGCTGATCTCCCGTTCGCTCGAAGGCCCTCCCGCCAGTACGCCGATCCTCCCGAACCGCCGCGGGTCCGCCGGCGTCCTTGTCATGACCCTGCCTGATGAGGATGCCGACGATTGATCGCCTGCCGCTGTCATAATATTTTCACCTCGAGGTCCAATGATACCTTATAATTTCTCTTCGCTTCTCTCCTGACTAGGTCGACGAGCGCCATGACATCACGGAATGTCGCATTCCCGCAGTTGATGATAAAATTCGCGTGCCTCTTTGAGATCTGCGCCGCGCCGGCCTTCCTGCCTTTCAGCCCCATCATATCAATCAGCTGCCCGCTGGTGAAATTGGGACCGTCAGGATTCTTAAAGACGCATCCCGCGCTGGGGCGGTCAAGGACCTGTTTATCGCTTTTGATCTTCAGGTACCCCCTGCAGCGGTTGCGCAGGATCTTCCTGTCTTCTTTGGCGAGTTTCAATGTCGCTTCCAGGATTACATAATCAGACAGATTAGAACGCCGGTAATCGAAGACGAGACCCTTTTTCGGAATCTTCCTGACGCTGCCCTCGCGGTCCATGACCCTGATCGATTCGACAAAATTGCCGATAGTCTTGTATAACGGATTGTGCCATCCGCCGGCGTTCATGAAGACCGACCCGCCGATCGTGCCGGGGATGCCGATCAGGGACTCAAGGCCGCCCAGGCCTTGTTCGCAGGTAAGGGCGATGAGCTTCTGCAGCGGGAAGCCTGCTCCGACGATCACTGTCCTTCCCCGTATCGCCAGGCGCCTGAACGCGCCGGCATTGAGATGGATGACGACGCCCTTGAAGCCTTCATCCTGAACGAAGAGGTTACTTCCTCTGCCGACGATAAAGGAAGGGATATCATCCTGTCTGCAGATCTCGAGCACCTTCCGCAGGTCCGCCGCGTCCTTAGGCTCGACCCAGTAATCGCACGGTCCGCCGATACGTATCGTCGTGTGGCGCTTCAGCGGCTCGCACTCTTTCACAACCCCGCGGATCTGTTTGAATAATCCCTTCTTCTTCATGACCTATCCTGTTACGTGTGTGGCGGTAGCCGTTTGGCAAGAGTGTCGGCGACCTCTCTGATGTCGCCTGCCCCCAAGATCAGGATGACATCTCCCTCGCGGACATCGCCCATGATCCGGTCCGCTATCGCTTCTTTTTTTTCGATGACGACGTCTTTCATGCCGTTCGAAACGGCTCCGTCATAGATCGTCCTGACGCTTACTCCTCGCAGTGGTTTTTCGCTTGCCGCGTAGATATCGGTCAGGATCAGTCTGTCCGCAAGCGCAAAACAACGGCCGAACTCTTCGGCAAAGCACTTCGTCCGCGAATAGCGGTGCGGCTGGAAGACGACTATGATCCGTCCCTTCCCGAGCGACTTTGCCGTCTCAAGGACAGCCCTGATCTCGGTCGGATGATGCGCGTAATCCTCAACAAGCGTTATGCCGCGCGCTTCGGAACGCACCTGAAATCTTCTCTTGGTCCCGCGGAAATCGCCGAGGCCTGCCGAGATCCTGTCGAAACTGACACCCAGCGATAGACCGACGAGGATGACAGCGAGACTGTTGAGGATATTGTGCCTCCCGGGGACGACGAGCCTCACCGTACCGATCCTGGCGCCCTTAAAGACGCACT
>Ga0315294_10002676_pt1 | contig 19436 bp, 21 predicted proteins | sample YL17G13_40_MG_FD_203626 | JGI IMG/M metagenome (GOLD analysis project Ga0315294, IMG submission 203626) | Sediment microbial communities from Yellowstone Lake, YNP, Wyoming, USA - YL17G13_40 | ecosystem: Environmental > Aquatic > Freshwater > Lake > Sediment | place: USA: Wyoming | collected...
ACCCTCACCCGCAGCCCCCGGGAGAGGAACGGCCGGACCTACGAAATCCAGCGCCTCATCGGCCGCAGCCTCCGGGCGGTGGCCGATATGTCCACTTTCGCAGAGAGGACCTTCACTGTGGACTGCGATGTCCTCCAGGCCGATGGGGGGACCCGGGTGGCGGCCATCACCGGCGCCTATGTGGCCCTCTACCAGGCCATGCTGGGCCAGGTGAGGGCGGGCATCCTTGCCTCCGTTCCTCTACGGACCCAGGTAGCGGGGGTCAGCGTGGGGGTGGTGGGGGGGGAGGAGATGCTGGACCTGTGCTACGACGAGGACTCCCGGGCCGGGGTGGACTTTAATGTGGTGATGACGGCCCAAGGGCATTTTGTAGAGGTCCAGGGCACCGCCGAGGCTCACCCCTTCCCCCGCCCCACCCTGGACTCCCTCCTCAACCTCGCCGAAAAGGGCATAAAAGAGCTCTTCATCATCCAGAAACAGGCCCTCAAAACCCTCCATGCCTGAAGACCTGCTGCTTGTTGACACCCACGCCCACCTGGAGGAAGTCCCGGACCTGGACTCTGCCCTGGCCCGGGCCCGGGAGGCAGGGGTGAGGGCTGTCATCGCCGTAGGCTCTGACCTGGCCTCCTCTCAGCGGGCGCTGGAGATTTCCCGGGACTACCCCGGCTTTGTCTTCCCCGCCCTGGGCGTGCACCCCACCAGCCTTGGGGGGGAGGAGGCGGTCTTCCATTTTATGGAGGAGAACCTTGACAAAGCGGTGGCGATAGGGGAGGTGGGGCTGGACTACAAGGCGGCGGGACCGGGGGACTTAAGGGAGGCTCAGAAGAGGGCCTTTGCCCGGTGTCTGGAGATGGCCCGGGCCCGGCGGAAGCCTGTGCTGGTCCACGCCCGGGGGGCCTGGGCCGATGCCTTTGACCTGGTCAAGAGGTCGGGGGTGGAGAAGGCGGTGTTCCACTGGTTCAGCGGCCCGCCGGAGGTGCTGGAAGGGATTCTGGCCTCGGGCTATTTTGTATCGGCCACCCCGGCGGTGGAATACAGCCCGGGGCACCGGTCAGCTGTCCAGTATGCCCCCCTGCCCCAGTTGCTCCTGGAGACGGACTCCCCGGTCAGGTACCGGGGGAGGGACTCGGAGCCAGCGGATGTTGCGCGGGTGCTGAGAGAGGTGGCCCGGCTCAAAGGGATGGAGGAGGCGGAGCTGGCCCGGATAACCACCGCCAACGCCCTGGCCCTTTTCAAGATGGAAACCCCAGGGCACGGTTGAGTCCTGCCGTCCGGGCCCCTATCTGAGTTTCCTGATGAGTTCTTCTTTGGGGATATTGTTCCAGAGACTTATGCTACTGAGGATGTCGGTCAGAGTTCCCTTGGCCAGAACCTTGTGGGCCGGGACCGTGATGTTGTGCTTGCCAAGAGGTGTGGACTTTCGGAGTCTCATATGACTGCCCCGCCAGCGGATGACTTCATAGCCCAGGAATAGTAACAACCTGAGGACGTCATCCCCGCTAGCCTGAGGGAGCTTTGGCACCTGATAGTTTTACCTCGGATAAGGTAAGAATGGTGATAGGCTCTGTTATATCTCCAAAATGGAGGGCCACGGCCTCCTTGATATTCTCAAACAGCTCGTCCAATGTGCTCCCCTGGGTAAAAATATCCTCCCCTATCCCTCGGGCACACCAGGACTCGCCGTCAAAATAGGTGTCCATCTTTACCAGCATTCTCAGCCTCCTCTGCGGCCCCAAGCGCCATTATACCATAGAACTGGGAACTATCTAGAGAACCCCCCTCCCCTATTTCAGGAACCCCAGCCGGAACTCCAGGGCCAGGATGCCTATGGAGGCGGCCAGGGTGAGCGCGGTTACTATCAACCCCGCTTTGGTGAACTCCCACCACCCTACCCTTACCCCCTGCCGGTAGGCCTGCTCGACCACGATAATGTTAGCCACCGCACCGATGAGGGTGGCGTTGCCGCCCAGGGTGGAGCCCGCCGCCAGGGAAATCCACAGCACATTCCCGGGCACATGCCGGATAAGGGGGATGGCCAGCATGGTCAGGGGCACATTGCTCACCACCTGGGACATCACGGCGCTGACTAGGTGCACGGAAAAGATGCCTGTGGCATCGGCCTCGATGCGGAACTGTCTCAGGAAGAAGTCCAGGACCCCGGCGTGCTGTGCCCCACCGATGACCACGAACAGTCCGGCGAAGAAGAGGAGGAGGGACCAGTCCACGTCCTGTATTAGCTTGGATGGCTTTATGCCCGTGAACAGGACCGCCGCCACGCCTCCTATCAGGGCTACCATGGGAAGGGTGAGGCCGATGGTGCTGCTCAGGAAGAAGCCCAGGACGGTTAGGACCAGGATGGGCGTTATCCAGGCCAGCATGCGCTTCTGGGCCGCGGGCAGGTGGTGCCCCGCCACCACCGTCAGGGTATCGGCCTGGAGGCAGTTCCTCGGAAAGGCCTGGGCCATCTCACGGCGGTATAGGAAATAGATTACGGCAATGAGGATAAGGGTGGACACCACGGCCACCGGGAGGAGATAGGAAAGGAAGCGGGTGAAGGAAATGCCCGAGGTGACACCGATGAGCATGTTCTGGGGATTGCCTACTACAGTAGCCACCGAGCCAATGTTGGACGCCATGGCCTCGGCAATGAGGTAGGGCACGGGGTTTTTCTCCAGCATATTGCAGGCCCGGACAATGATGGGGGTGAAGAGGAGCACCACCACATCGTTCACCAGGAAGGCGGAGCCTACCGCCGTGGTGACAATTACCAGGACCATCAGTTGCATAGGACTGGCAGCGATGGCCACGCTCCGGGCGGCAAGCTGGGTGAAGAACCCGGCCCTCTGCAGGGCCGCAATCAGGAGCATCATCCCAAACAGCAGGGCCAGGGTGTTGAAGTCAACAGCAGCGATAGCCTGCGGAAAAGTCAGGACACCGAGGAGCACCATGAGCAGGGCCCCGGTGAGGGCAGCAGCCGGCCGGTCAATATTGATAAAGGGCAGCCGGGTAAAGATAACCCCTGTGTAGGTTATTGCCAGGACAACCGCACCTTTTAACATAGCAACCGACTAAGTGCCTATTATACCTGACGCCCCAAGACCGTTGTGCCTGCTACTCGGTCATCCCCGAGGCTAACGTCGCCGAGCGCGCTGGTGTGGGACAGAATCAAAGTTCGCCTGACAAGAAGTCTAAAACACGATGTGAAGCTCAGGCTGTGAGCGTGGATTAAGGATTCTTGAGGCATTCATCATGACTGTCCACATTGCGCATAACGAAAACATTCCCATGGCGCTCAAAAGTCATGCGATACTTAGCATCGACATAGGCTTCAAAGATTTCCCCCGCCCCTTCCACAGGATGACTTCGCAGTCCAGGATGCCTGAAGTCTGCATCAAGCAGGCGGAGTGCCTTATCCACTTTCCTTTGTATGGTCCTGGGCAATCGTTCGTATTGTTTGACGAACCGCTCGGTGAACCGGAAAGGCATTGCAGGCTAAGCCTTACCAGTTGTGCCTGAACCCTTCTTCGCCCGCTTATGGAGAAAGGCTACCGCCTCCCTGGCACTATCAAAGCTGTGGACACGCCCGGCGCGAATATCCTCCTCGGCTTCCCTTTCGCCTTCCTGCCAACGTTTGGTCCAGAACCAAGCCTGCTCCTTGTCCACCAGCTTCTTCACTCGCAGTACAATCTCGCCATCCTTCACTACTGCATCCAGGAAGTCACCCTCCTCTATATTGAGGGCCTGACGAACAGACTGGGGCAAGGTAACCTGGGCCTTCTTGCGCACCTGGATTAGCTCCGACATGCTGAACTCTCCTCTAGTTTGACTTTCCGACAGTCTTACTATATCAAAGCAGACGGAGGATTTCAAGTGTTTTGTAGAGGTCCAGGGCACCGCCGAGGCCCACCCTCCTTAGCCGGGCCGAAAAAGGAGCAAGAGAGCTCTTCACCATCCAGAAACAGGCCCTGGAAGCCGTTTAGCCCTGAACCCGGGCTAACGGCGCCGAGCGAAGCGGTACGCTATTCCTCGTCGCTCTCGATGTGATTGTTGGGCTCGTATTCTTCACCTTGCTCAAGGAGTGTAAGTTGTCGTGATGGCCCTCTATCGGGTAATCCATAGAGGGATGCAACGGATTCCTCGAATTTCTTCACTGCATTTTCGTGATGTTGCAGGAACCATTGCTTATGGTTTTCAAGATACTCCTTCCGGACATCAGGCCGCCGCAGGTCAAGGGGAACTCTTGCCATTCTGAGATCAACACTGTCGAATTCCGTAAATGTGGCTCCGAGGCGATCCTTGGTCATGGCCACGTAGTCAGGGTTAATTTCAATACCGATGGCTTTTCTGCCTAGTTGCTGACAAACGCGAAGTGTTGTGCCGCTGCCTGAAAACGGGTCTACCACGACATCGCCCTCGTCTGACGAAGCGAGCACCATGCGTTCAATGAGTCCCTCTGGCTTCTGTGTTGGGTGATTCTGTCTATTCCCATTACAGTAATGCACATGGGAAAACTCCCATACGTCCCCCGGATTGGCTCCCCTCATGTTGTTTCGGTCGCGATAGTACTTCTGAGGAACACGGACGTGATCCAAGTTGAACTTGAACTCCTTGGATTTCGTGAACATCAAGATGTCATCGTGTCGCGGAGAGAACCCTTTTGTCTTTCCCAACCCTTGTGTGTAGTGCCACACAATCCAACTGTTGAAGAACATCTGAAGGTCACGATCTAGAATATCGTACAGATAGGATATGAACCTGAACCCCATGAACATGTAGAGCGTTCCTGTCGGCTTAAGTATCCGGTGACCTTGGCAAAGCCAGTTTCGTGAGAACGTGAGGTAATCGTCGAAGCCCTGAATGTCGTGGTTGTTGCCGTAGTCCTTCCCAAGGTTGTACGGTGGATCGGCAACTATCAAATCCACTGAACCGGTCTCGATTTTGCCCAGTTCAACAAGAGCGTCACCTGTAATGATCTCTATACTACTCATCTGTCTTGATCCACTCATGCGTCCTGGCCAGTTGCAACCACTCATCGAACCCCTTCTTTGAAGCAATGTACTTGCGGTCGAGCAACTGACAGAACTCCCATGTTGTCCGCTTCGTCAAGGTCACATAGTGAATATCTCGAACCTGAAGCTGGCCACTTCCTAATGCAGGATTGTAGCTTATGTCGGAGCTCGACAGGTACTTAAGATCGTAGGCGTTGTAGGCAACAACCTCCATTATGCCGTCCATCAGAAAGGTTGCTGTATTCTTGGTCGAATAGACCCTGTGCTTGAGGGACAAAATGATGAAAATATAGTCGGGATCCTCGACGTAGGCTGTGCGGATTCGCTTGAAGGCTGTGATATTGGGTGACTTACCACTCGATTCGATGTCCTCTGCGGTAGCCTTGACATCAATTTCAGCCGTAATTCCGCTTTCCCGCTTTTGCTCTCTCCTGAATTGAAGGATCACGTCGGCCATGTAGAGACGTTCTTTTGCCTCAACATTTATCAGGAGGTAACGGTTATTCGCATCCTCAAGAACATCTTGAAATACCTCAACAGCCCATGCTTCGACGAAGGGGCCAGCGATCTTGTTGATGTTCTCCATCGGTAGGCCCAACTTGAGGTTTGTGTTGATGATGATCTTGTTCCGTCCAGACTTGATGGCCTCCTTCATTATGCTTTCGATAGAGGTTGTGACGAACGTGGAGCATTCGTCGTAATCCTCGCACTGTTCCGGGATTTTGAATTCTAGTTCGTCGTATTCCATGTTCAAGGTGAAGTCCCTATGGCTGTGTAAAATCCCCGGCGTAAGGACCTCCTTTGGTTCCCCATTTTAGACCGCCGCCAGCTCCGTTGCAAGAGCAGCTCTACCTTCGGCATAGACCTCCCGTCTAAACACCGCCAGCTCCCCCCGGAGGTCACAGGTCATCTTCAGCCCGTCAGCATTCGGAAGCGGGCTTTTTTCTTCGCGCTTTCCGCCGTTAGCCTGGCTCCCCAGTCGGGATGCGAACTTGGGGGCATCATATCACCCCCCCCCTCACCTGGCCCTGGCCGTAGATGAGCCACTTGTAGGTGGTGAGCTCTTTGAGGCCCATGGGGCCGCGGGCGTGGAGCTTCTGGGTGGAGATGCCTACCTCCGCCCCCAGCCCGAACTGCCCCCCATCGGTAAACCTGGTGGACGCGTTGACATAGACGCAGGCAGCGTCTGCCTCGTTCAGGAAGCGCTGGGCGGAGGTGTAGTCCTCGGTGACGATGGCCTCGGAGTGGCCGGAGCCGTATTTCTCTATGTGGGCCAGGGCCTCGTCCAGGGAGTCCACCACCTTCACCGCAGCGATGAGGGCCAGGAACTCCTTCCCCCAGTCCGACTCCTGGGCTGGCACCAGCTTCAGGCCCGGGACTTCCTTGAGGATGGCTAGGGCTGCGGGGTCGGCTCTCAGCTCCACGCCGGCCTTTGCCAGCTCTCTGGCCACGAGGGGCAGGAAGCGGGGGGCGATGTCCTTGTGGACCAGCACGCAGTCCAGGGCGTTGCACACCGTGGGGCGCTGGACCTTGGCGTTATAGACGATTCTCACCGCCATATCCACATCGGCTGAGCGGTCCACATAGGTATGGCAGACGCCGATGCCTCCGGTCACTACGGGCATGCAGGCGTTGTCCACCACATGGCGGATAAGCCCCGCCCCACCCCGGGGCACCAGGAGGTCAATATACTCCCTCATCTTCAGCATATGGCCCACCAGGGACCTGTCGGTGTTCTCAATGAACTGGACGGCCCCGGCGGGCACCCCCCCCGCCTCCGCTTCCTCCCCTACCAGCCGGGCCAGGGCGGAGCTGGAGCGCACCGCCTCTTTCCCCCCCCTCAGGATGACGGCGTTGCCAGCCTTGAGGCAGAGGATGGAGATGTCCACGGTGACATTGGGGCGGCTCTCGTAGATGGCCCCGATGACGCCCAGGGGGACCCTCTTCTTGCCCACCATCAGGCCGTTGGGCAGGGTGCGCATATCAAAGACCTCCCCCACCGGGTCGGGTAGGGCGGCCACCGCCCGCACATCCGAGGCCATGCCGGAGAGGCGCTGGGGGTTGAGAAGGAGCCGGTCCAGCATGGCCGGGGCCATCCCCGAGGCCCGTCCCTCCTCATAGTCCTGCTGGTTGGCCTGGAGCACCTCTTTTTGCCGCTTCTCCAGGGCCGAGGCAATATTGTTCAGGGCCCGGTTCTTAATCTCCGTGGAGAGCAGGGCCATCTTTTTAGAGGCCGCCCTTGCCGCCTTTGCCTTTGCCTCCAGCTCGGCTATGCCCGCAGTTGTCACCGTCCACCTCCTACCAACGCCTTTATGACCTCCCCGAAGGAAGGCCGCTTACCGTAGACCAGAAGATAAGTCTGGAAGACCCGCCCGGCGGCCCAGAGGGCGGCCAGGCCAGCAACATACAACAGAACCAGGCTGATGATGCCCTCCCAAAGGGGCAGGGCTGACGCTGAGAGCCTCATCAAAGCGGTGATGGGCGAGGTGAAGGGGACAAAGGTCAGCACCTTCACCCACAGGTTTTCCGGGTGCCCCAGGACGAGGCTTGAAAGATAGAACGGAATGATGGTGGGGACCACGAATAGCCCGCTCATCTGTTGCCCCTCTCGGGCCGAGGTAACCACAGCCCCCAGGGTGGCCATCAGGGCCCCCAGGAAGAGGTACCCGCCTATGAAGTAGAAGACCGCCACGCCCAGATAGGCCCAGGGAATGGGAATGGCGAACTGGGGAAAGCTTTTGCTCACTACCTTGAGGAGCAGCGTGGCTGTGACGCCCCATGCCAGCGCCTGAAGAAGCCCTCCCGCCGTCAGCCCCAGGATTTTCCCCGTCATGAGCTGTCTCGGCGTTACGGAGGAGAGAAGGACCTCAATGACCTTGTTCTCCTTTTCCGTAGCGATACCGTTAAGAAGGAACCCGGAGGTCATAAAGACCGTCAGGATGAACAGGAAGGCGAGGAAGTAGGCGAAAGCGGGCCCGGCCACCTCAGAGGGGTCTATCGGCTTCGCCGTACCATACCTGTCCAGGCGCATTGGCACCAGGGCCACTGGCCTGTTTATCCTGGCGACATCAGTCTCGGACAGCTTGCCTTCTGTCAGGTTGAGGCGCAAGAAGTCCTCCAGCTGGCCTGGCGTGCTAAGAGAGCCCAGCCCCGGCCCCACCCGGTAGGAGGTGACCATTCCTGTCTCCAGATAGGACGAGCCAAGCTGATAGAGAGCACTTATCCTCTCCTCCAGCAAGGCCCTGCTCCCGGCTTCCAGAGAGGGATAAAGGCGGAAAGACACCTTGCCTATCTGCGCTTCCCTCTGGACAATCCCAGCCTCATCCACAATCCCCCAGACCTCTGTCTTGGGCGTCAGGATAGTCCGCTGGACAAGGGGGACTATGACCAGGGCAGCGAGAACCAGCAGCAGGGGGATGACCACGGCGAAAACCAAATAGATACGCCGGCGGACGAGCCACCGGAACTCGTAGCGAGCTATGGTCAACCGCTTATCCAGGGCCAACCTCCCCCGAAACCACCCTCACAAAAATCTCCTCCAGGGGCAGGCTGGCGACCTCAAACCGCAATACCTCAATCTCTCTCTCCACCATCTGGGAGAGGACTGCCCTGGGGCTGACACCTGCCTCCAGGGCCAGGAGCCATCCGTCCCGTTCCCTCTGGGTACGGGCCACGCCCCTGAGGGCCGGCAGCGGCCCGCTAACCACGACGAAAACGAGGTTGGACTGGAAAGGGGCCTTTACCTGTTGCAGAGTGCCGTAGAGGACCAGCCTCCCGCGGTGGACCATGGCCACCCGGTCGCATAGCTCCTCCACCATGTTCATCTGGTGGGTGCTGAGGATGAAGGCCGTGCCCTCTTCCCTGAGCCCCAGGACGAGCTCTGTGAGCAGCCGCACATTGACCGGGTCCAGGCCGGAGAAAGGCTCGTCCAGCACCGCCAGGCGGGGCCGGTGCTGGATTGATGCGATGAACTGCACCAGTTGCAGCATCCCCCGGCTCAGTTCCCCCGTCTTCTTGTTGCGATGTTCCCAGAGGCCGACTCTCCTCAAGAGGGCCTCCGCCCGGCCGTCTGACCGTGGCAGACCCTTCAGTGCAGCCAGATACTCCAGCATCTCCATCACCCGGAGCTCGCGGTAGAGGCCCCGCTCCTCCGGGAGGTATCCCACACGGTGGCGGGAGTCGTCGTCCGGGGGCTTGCCGAGGAGGAAGCACTCGCCCTCATCTGGTGGGAGGATGTCAAGGAGCATGCGGATAGTGGTCGTCTTGCCGGAGCCGTTGGGGCCTACCAGCCCGAGAATCTCTTTCTCTACCACTTTGAATGACACCTGGTCAACAGCGGTCAGGCTGCCAAACCGCTTGCTGACGCCGCGGACCTCGGCTATCGTATCCATTCTCTTAATTCTAGTTTCTTTACCCCCTGCCAGTAAAGCCCTGGTATAATGGCGGTATGAAGGGCCGGCTCCTCATATTTGACGGCCATGCCATTGTCCACCGGGCCTACCACGCCTTTGAGCGCAGCACCGAGCGCCTGAGCACCAAGAAGGGCGAGGTGGTGAGCGCCGTCTATGGCTTTGCCCAGATGCTCCTCAAGGCCCTCAACGACTACAAGCCCACCCACTATGCCATTGCCTTTGACCTCCCCACCCCCACCTTCCGCCACCTGGCCTATGAGAAGTACAAGGCCCAGCGCCCCCCCACCCCAGACGAGCTGAGACAGCAGTTTGTCCGCGTGAGACAGCTGGTGGACGCCTTCCGCATCCCCGTCTTTGAGGTGGCGGGCTATGAGGCCGACGATGTCATCGGCACCCTGGCCCGCCAGGCAGGGGAAAAGGGCCTGGAGACCATCATCGTCACCGGCGATGCCGACGCCATGCAACTGGTCTCCCCCACCGCCAAGGTCCTCTATCCCCGGCCCAGGGGCAGCTTCGGCGACGCGGTCCTCTTTGATGAGGCGGGGGTGGAGGCGAAATACCAGTTGGCCCCCTCCCATCTGGCTGACTTCAAGGCCCTGGCCGGGGATGTCTCCGACAACATCCCGGGGGTGCTTGGGGTGGGGGAAAAGACCGCCCTCAGGCTCATCCAGCAGTTCGGCAGCCTGGAGGGGGTCTATCAGCACCTGGACGAGGTGGCCCCCCAAAGACTCCAGGAGACCCTCCGGCAGGGCCGGGAACTGGCCTTCAAGAGCCAGGAGTTGGCCACCATCGTCAGGGATTTGCCTATAGAGCTGGACCTCGAGGCCTGCTCGGTCAGGGTCTACGACCGGGCCCGGGTGGCGGAGCTGTTCCGGGAGCTGGAATTCGTCAGGCTTCTTTCCATGCTGCCCCAGGGAGTGGGGCCGGAGACCGTGCCCGCCGAGGTGAAGAAGCCCCAGGGCGAATACAGGGTGATAAATACCCTCCCCGCCCTGGAGGAACTGGCAGCCCGGCTGGATGGGGCCGAAACCCTGGCGGTGGATGTGGAGACCACCGGCAAAGAGGAGAGGGGGGCGGAGTTGGTGGGCATGTCCCTCTCCTGGCGGCCGGGGGAGGCCTGCTACATCCCCCTGGGCCACCGCCTTCTGGGCCAGCCGGAACAGCTCCCCCTCCCCCTGGTGGCGGGAAAACTCCGCCCTGCCCTGGAGGCCCCGGGCCTTCCCAAGGTGGCCCACAATGGCAAATACGACATGACGGTCTTGGGCAAATACGGGGTGGGGGTGAAGCCCCTGGCCTTTGACACCATGGTGGCCGCCTGGCTCCTGGGGGAAAGGGCCATTAATCTCAAGGCCCTGGCCTTCTCCCGCCTGGGGGTGGAGATGACCCCCATCTCCGCCCTCATAGGCAGCGGGGCCAAGCAGATTTCCATGGCCCAGGTCCCCATAGAGCAGGTGGCCCCCTACGCCTGCGCCGACGCCGACCTCACCCTCCAGCTCAAGGCCGTCCTGGAAGAGCAACTGAAAAAGGAGGGGCTGGAAAAGCTCTTCTATGAGGTAGAGATGCCCCTGGTGCCTCTCCTTCTCAGGATGGAGCAGGCGGGGGTGGCCCTGGACCTCAATCTGATGAGGGAAATCAAACAGGCCATGGACCAGGAGGTCCTGCGCCTGGAGAAGGAGATATACCGGGTGGTGGGCCACACCTTCAATATCAACTCCACCCAGCAGCTGGGGCAGGTCCTCTTTGAGGAGCTGAAGCTCCCCCACTCCCGCCGAACCAAGACGGGCTATTCCACCGAGGCGGCGGTGCTGGAGGAGCTAAAGGGGGTACACCCGGTAGTCCCCCTCCTCCTGGAATACCGCCAGCTTATCAAGCTCAAGACCACCTACGTGGATGCCCTCCCCGCCCTGGTGAGCCGGGAGACGGGCCGCCTCCACACCAGCTACAACCAGACGGGCACTGTCACCGGCCGCCTCTCGTCAAGCGAGCCCAACTTGCAGAACATCCCGGTGCGGGGGGAGTGGGGGAGAAAAATCCGCCAGGCCATCATCGCCGGGGACGGCCGTCTCCTCCTGTCGGCGGACTATTCCCAGATAGACCTGAGGGTGCTGGCGCATCTTTCGCAGGACCCCAGTCTGGTGGAGGCCTTTTTGAGGGACGAGGACATCCACGCCGCCACTGCCGCCCAGGTCTTCGGCGTGGGGCTGAAGGACATAACCCAGGATATGCGGCGGGTGGCCAAGACGGTGAACTTCGGGGTCATCTACGGCATGAGCGAGTATGGCCTGGAGCAGGCCACCGAGCTCTCCCGGGAGGAGGCCGCGAAGTTCATCGCCGCCTACTTTGAGAAGTATCCCGGGGTCAACGCCTACCTGGAGGAGACAAAGGAGAAGGCCCGCAACCTGGGCTATGTGGAGACCGCCCTGGGACGCAGGCGCTATATCCCGGAGATAAACTCCCCCAACCGCCAGCTGAGAGAGTCGGCGGAGAGGATGGCCATCAACATGCCCGTCCAAGGCACCTCCGCCGACATCATAAAGCTGGCCATGCTCTCCATCCAGAGAGAGATGGACCGGCGGGGCCTCAGGAGCTTCATGACCCTCCAGGTCCACGACGAGCTGGTCTTTGAGGTCTATCCGGAGGAGCTAGGGGAGCTCAAAGGGCTGGTAAGGGAAATCATGCCCCGGGCCCTGGAACTGCGGGTCCCCTTGAAGGTAGATACCAAGGTGGGCAGAAACTGGGGGGAGATGGAGTGACTTGATATGGATGCTGCAACTATCGGCTTAGCCGGTGTACTTCTCGGTTCGGGCTTAACATTTGCAGTGCAGTGGTGGCAACATCAATGGGCGGTCAAAGATAGCCAGACCCAGTATGAGAGGTCGATAAAGGATGATGTCAGAAGGAACCGCTATGAGCGCCTCAAGCAGAAAATAGATATTATCTCTGAGCAAGTTGGGCGAAAGGCAGCCTACCTAATGTATAGTGTGGGGTCCGAAATTGGGTCGTATTCAATTAGCGAAGAGCAAGCCAAACAGCTCAGGGCCGAGATACTAAGTAGCGAAGGAAGGGTGGGGCAGACACTGACGAGTATCGGGTTGGAAGAAGTGCGTAAGCTTCATCGGCAGATGAACATCAACTTTTATGATATCCTTGAAAACGGTTTTAAACTTGAGCTCTCGCAGAAAGCCTCGCAAGCTGCGGAGGCTCTGAACAAGCGGATGGAAGCCTTGCTTGATGAGACTTTGGCCGGGACCCCGTCTAGATAGACCTGAAGGTGGGCAAAAACTGGGGGGAGATGGAGTAAGAGGCGGTAACCGGGGAAGGCTCTGGCCGTTTTAGGAGTGTGAAAGGGGTGATGGTGTGTCCACGAGGCCTATGAGGGCGCTGCTCTGCTTTCTTCTGGTCTTGCCCCTGGCGGGGTTGTTTGGATGCGCTACTCGGACACCGGAACGGCCCCTTCCCCTTCTCCCCCAGGGCTTTGACGTCGCCCTTTTGCCCAATGTGGACATCCAGGGCTACATCTATGTGAACCAGCAAGCCCAGCTTTCTATCTCGGCTCCCCTCTCGCCCACGTTTACGGCTGTCGTTGGCGTGGACTCGGCCGGTGGGTGGTTCGGGCCGAGCATAGAAGCGTTCGGTGCTGCTCTTGAGATGCGGAGGGAGACTGAGGCGCAGGCCCTGGCCGGGCTGCGTTCCCTGGGGCAACTGCCTTTGTGGGCCCTGGCCACAGGGCGACGGGTATTCGTGGCCGCGGGCTTGGGGGCGTGGACGGAGAACCTAAAAGCTGCCCTCTTTATGCAGAGGATGAGCACCCTGGCCACCAAGTATCCTGTCATCTGGGGGGATTTTGCCTACTTTCCCGGTAGTCCCCCGGCCAGGCCAGTTGGGGGAGGCTTTTTGAGAATCGACGGCGAACTGATGGGGTCCCTGGGTTCGGCGGTGAGCTTCCCTCTCGCCAGCTTTACCCAACCCCTCCAGGCCGAAGGAATCAGCTATGTTACCTACCTTCTCTACGCTGACCGGCCCATTGAGCTCCCGGAAAAGATTGACAGCGGTCTCCTCAAGAAGGTGGGCCTGCGGGTCCTGGCAGTTGGCCACTCCGGCTATCCCCCCATCCTGTTCGGCATGGGGTTTGATACATTCGTCCAGCAGGCAGGCCTGAGCAGGACCACGGTGAGAGGCACAGACATCTATACCTATCCACCTCCGGCCCCCGGCATTGAGGTGCTGGTGGGGCGCAAGGAGAACGTGGTTTACTTCTCCATTGCCCCCACCAGAGAAATGGCAGAGGGGCTCCTTTTGAACGCCCTGGAGTGAGGCCTGAAGGACTGGGTTGCCTGAACTCCCAGAGGTAGAGACCATCAAGGAGGGCCTGCGCCCTAAGCTGGCAGGCCTGAGAATCCTGGGGGCGGAAGTATTGCGGGCGGGGGCGGTGAAGGCCCCCCCTCCCGAGGACTTCTGCCGGGGCCTGGCGGGGAACCGGATTCTGGGGGTGGAGAGGAGGGGCAAATACCTCCTTTTCCCCCTGGAGGACGGCAGGCACTTGATTGTCCACCTCAGAATGACCGGGGTGCTCCTCTGGGACGGTGGGGATGTCCCGTATGTCTCAGCTCGCATTGCCCTGGAGGGAGGCCACCGTCTGGTCTTCCAGGACCGCCGCCGGCTGGGGGCCCTCTGGCTGGTGGGGGACCCGGGGGAGGTAGTGGGGGGCCTGGGCCCCGAGCCCCTGGGCCCGGAGTTCACCCTGGAGGCCTTCAGGGAAAGGCTTAAGAAGCGCTCCGCCCCCATCAAGGCCCTCCTCCTGGACCAGCACTTTCTGGCAGGCCTGGGGAATATGTATGCCGACGAGGCCCTCTTCCAGGCCAGGGTCCACCCCTTGAAAAAGGCTAAGACTCTCTCCCAAGCCGAGACCGCCGGGCTTTACCGGGCCATAAAAGAGGTCCTCAGCAGGGGCATTGCGCGGGGAGGGGCCAGCGTGGACACCTATCGCCTGCCCGACGGGGGCAAAGGGGGTGCCCATTTAGTCTTCCAGGTGGCCCACCGCCGGGGCCTCCCCTGCCCCGCCTGCACCACCCCCATTGAGAGAATCCCGCTGCGGGGACGGGGGGCCTACTTCTGCCCTAAGTGCCAGAAGATAACGAGTAACTAAGTGGCTCTTATCTTCTCAAACATCTTGACGCCTATCTTGACGAACTGGAATGGCCGTTCAACAACCGCGAGAATGCATATCTATTCAGGGATACATTACCAAGACTAATCAAATCTGAGAATCTCCCGTATCACAAGTTGGTAGCCGAACAGGTTTAACCTGCTGCATCTGACCTGCCATTATCGCTTTCTGGAAAGACCACCTTCCCACAATGGCACCACGCGACTTTAATACAAGGAGAATATCATCATCACCCCTCGATTGTTCCCCGGCGGGTTGGGAATATAGGCTAAGCACACCATGAGATTCGATTGCTAGTGCAATTTCGTGTTCGCTCCCTTTCCCAAGAGTAACATAGGGGGAATCTAAAATACCCTCCGGGTTAAGCCATGCTGTCTGGGAAGTCCTGTTCATTCGTACAAAGGTAACAAAAGCCTTAACATCTTCCAAATCAGAACCGAGTGAATCTATTTTGACATGGAGTGGGGCACACCAGTATATGTATTGACCTTGAGTTTGAGTTGACCGGCATACACCATCAATAACAATATCCTCACTTATAGATGTTTTCGTTCGTCTGTATAATATCCATGCCAATGTGAAAAATGGAGCGCTGATGACCACACCCGTAAGAATTACGAGGACTCCGTTTCGGGGACTGTATGGAATTATCATAGGCATTCCCCCACCAAGTGACAAACCAAAAAGAAAAGAGGCCACCCCGAGCCAAAACGCGTATGATTTGAATAAGGGCCGCATGCCCCTATTCTATCACTTGTGTCAGTCACTCAATAGGAGCACCGCCAGAGGCTTCCTTGAGCTTGAGCAGGGTCCGGCGGGCCAGCTCCCAGGAGAAGCCCCGCCTCTGGAGATAGGAGAACATCTTCTTTCTGAAAGTCTCCTCATCCAGGCCCTTGAGGCTCTTGGCCTTCTTTCTGGCGGCGCGGAGGGCTGATTCCTCTTCGTCCAGGTCCCGGACAGCCTCACGGGCCAGCTCCGGGTCTATCCCCTTCCGCCGCAGCTCCAGCTCTATAAGCCTCCTGCTCCTGGGGGAGGCTGTTTCCCGCCCCTCCTTCCAGAAGCGGGCGAAGGCCCCCTCATCCAGGAGGCGCTGGTCCTTGAGGCGGGCTATGGTCTCCTCCACGGTTTCGGGGGGGAACCCGTGGCGGCCCAGCCTTTCCCGCACCTCCTTCTCGCTGCGGGGACGGTAGGAGAGCAGACGCAGGGAGAAGTCCCGGGCCCGCTCCAGGGCATCCTTTCTGGTGAGGGCCTGGACCTGCTCCGGCGAGAGCTCTTTTCCTACCTCCAGGCCCTGGGCTGTCAATTTGGCCAGGGCGAAGGCAAAACTGCCGTCAAGGAAAAGGTTAATCTTCTTGCCCCTCTTCTGGGGCCGGATGGCAGTGATGGTGGGCATGGGGGCCTACTGGTCTGTCTGGGGCTCTTCTTTGAGTAGGCTCTGGGGGGTTGAGGAGGTGTGGAGCTTATTCTCCAGCTCCTGGGCCAGGGAGGGGTGCTCGCGGATGAAGTCCTTGGCGTTCTCCCGCCCCTGCCCCAGGCGGATATCACCGTAGGAGTAGAAGGCCCCCTGCTTTTTGACTAGGCCTACCTCCACCCCCAGGTCCAGGATGTCCCCCTCCTTGCTGATGCCCCGGTCAAACATGATGTCAAACTCGGCGGTGCGGAAGGGTGGGGCCACCTTGTTTTTCACCACCTTGGCCCGGACGCGGTTCCCCACCACCTCTGTCCCCACCTTGATGGCCTCCAGCCGCCTCAGGTCAATGCGGACAGAGGCGTAGAACTTTAGAGCCCTCCCCCCGGGGGTTACCTCGGGGTTGCCGAAGATGACCCCCACCTTCTCCCGGAGCTGGTTGATGAAGATGACGGAGGTGTGGGACTTGGAGATGGCGGCGGAGAGCTTCCTCAGGGCCTGGGACATAAGGCGGGCCTGGAGGCCCACATAGGCGTCCCCCATCTCCCCCTCCAGCTCCACCCGAGGGACCAGGGCGGCCACGCTGTCAATGACGACGACATCCACCGCCCCGCTCCTCACCAGGGCATCACATATCTCCAGAGCCTCCTCCCCGGTATCGGGCTGGGAGATGAGGAGGTCATCCACCTTGAGCCCACAGCGGGCGGCATAGGTGGGGTCCAGGGCGTGCTCGGCATCAATATAGGCTGCGGTGCCCCCCGCTTTCTGGGCCTCGGCGATGATATGCTGGGCCAGGGTGGACTTGCCCGAGGCCTCGGGGCCGAAGATCTCGGATACCCTGCCCCTGGGGATGCCTCCTACCCCCAGGGCCAGGTCCAGGGCCGGGGAGCCGGTGGGGATGACCTCCACGGCCATCCTGGCCTGGGCCTCTCCCAGACGCATGATGGCCCCCCGCCCGAACTGCTTTTCAATCTGGGCCAGGGCCAGCTCTAATGCCTTTTCCTTCTCGGTCCCCATTTGTCCATAGCATACCACCAGGCGTTGCGGTTTAAAAGGGCGGGCCTCCCCGTGAAGAGATAGCAGTCCCCTCCTCAGGCCACGATATCCCGCCTGCGGAAGAGGGCCAGGGAGAGGGCGAGGCAGAGAAGGGCCAGGCCCCAGAATATCGCCAGGCCCCACCAGTCCGGTTGCCCGGTGCGCATGATGGGCTCGGGTGAAAAGTAGTGGAACAGGGAAAACCGGCCCGCCCAGGTGTAGCCCTTCAGGGCAGGAGCCGTGAAGTTGAGGATGTAGAAGGCCGCGGTGATAGTCCCGGAGAGAAGCAGGGTCCTCCGTGGGTCCAGGGTTAGGCAGGAGAAGAGAAGGGAGTAGCTCCCCACCGCCAGGACCAGGGACCCCCCCTGGAACAGGGCCAGGGCGGTGTTCCCCAGGCTCATCTTTTCGCCTGTCATGACAATGCCGGCCAGCATGCCCACGAGACTGCCCAAGGCGATAGTCCCCACACCAGCCAGGAAGACGGCGAACTTGCTCAGCACCAGGCGGGTGCGCGAGATGGGCTGGGCCAGGATGAGGTCCATGGTCCCCCGCTCTACCTCCCGGGCCACGATGCCTCCGGCGGCGAAGACGGCATAGATGGCTACAACAGTCGCCCAACTACCCATGAACTCCGCCGCTACAAAGGTCTCTAGGGAAAGGCCCAGGCCTGCCTGGAGGCCTTGGAGCCCAGCGAGGGCCTTGATTGACTCAGGCATCTTCTCAAACATCTGCTCGTAGCCCGCCTCCTTCATGACCGGGTACAGGTAGAAGGTTAGGAGGGCGTAGAGGGCCATAAGCACGGACCAGGCCACCAGGCCCCACCGGCCCGCCTTGAGGTGGCTGAGGAAAAGGTGCAGGCTCATCCGGTCCCCTTCTTGTAGAACTTCATAAAGGTGTCCTCCAGGGAGGCCTCCGCGAAGACCATCTCCTCCACCGGCAGGCGGGAAAGCCAGGGCAGTAGTTTATCTATATGGCCGTGGACTGCCAGCTCCAGATGCTTCCCATGGCGGGAGAGGACCTCCACCCCTTCCAGCTCCAGGGCCTGGGGCGTAACCTCCTCCCTGAGCCAGAGCTGGAGCCGGCGGACCTTCTTCAGCTTCAACGCCCCCACCTCCTCCACCGCCGCCAGGTGCCCCTCCCGGACTATGCCCACACGGTCGGCCACCCTTTCCACCTCGGGGAGGATGTGGGAGGAAAGGAAGACGGTCTTGCCCCGGGCCTTCTCCTCCATGAGCAGCGTGTAGAACTCCCTCTGCACCAGGGGGTCCAGGCCCAGGGTAGGCTCATCCAGGATGAGGAGGTCCGGGTCATGCCTCAGCGCCTGGATGACCGCCAGCTTCTGCTTCATCCCCCGGGAGTAACCCCTGATGGGCCGCTTCAGGTCCAGGTCCAGGCACCGGGCCAGGTATTCCTGCCTCTTTTGGAAGTCCCCCCGGTGGAAGCGGCCCAGGAGGCTCAGGAGCTCCTCCCCTGTCATCCCCTCGTAGAAGGCCACCTCCCCGGGGACATAGCCAATCCGCTGGCGCGCCTCTATGGAACCGGCCTCCTGGCCCAGGACTTCTGCCCGGCCCCGGGTGGGGTGGAGGAGCCCCAGCAGGAGGCGGATGGCGGTCGTCTTCCCCGCCCCGTTGGGGCCCAAGAAGCCGAAAATCTCCCCTTTTCGGACCTCTAGGTCCAGGGCCTCAATGCCTCTCACCCGGCCGTAGAACTTGGTCAGGCCGGAGGTCCGGATAACAGCCATAAGTCGCCATAATATACCACATCCTCAGGCCTCAGATTGCCTCTTAGAAGCTGCTCAGTTTCAGTGGGGTGAGGGCAAGGTGGGTATCTGTGTGCCAGATTGGCCTGCCTGAGCTCGTTCAGAAACATGTGAGACAGTAGACAGGGGGAAAGAGAAGGGGCCATCCTTCCGGGTGAGAACAGACCAGGAGGTCAGGCTGTCCAAAAAGCCTTTCTTCCTAGGTCAGGGGTGCATCCCTGTTGGTCAGCGACCCTGCGGGGGTTTCTCATCGCGGCTGCTCTTAACTTGCCCGCCTGACTCCCTAGCTCTCCCCTCGGTCTGAATTTACACCTGCGCCCCGACCAATGTCATTGCCTCCATCCTATGTCCGGGCAAAACTGCCTGTGATGCCTTACACCAATGCAACCAAAGGAGAGAGCCTTCGAGCACTCGCTTCACTGTCTTCTTCACGTTGTGAACTAAGCACATCAGGGAAAACTCTCCCCGCACTTTCTCTGAGCCCCGGAGGCTCATCATCGGCTTCCTCCGGTTCCACTTTAGCCCGCATTTCCCATATCAAATGCTGAGCGCAGATAGGGTTCCTATGGTACAATAGCTTCAAAAGAGAGGCTCAACTGGAGGAACCTAATGGGTGAAAAGGAACGGGAGGCGCTGAAGCTTCAAT
>Ga0315294_10002677_pt1 | contig 19435 bp, 18 predicted proteins | sample YL17G13_40_MG_FD_203626 | JGI IMG/M metagenome (GOLD analysis project Ga0315294, IMG submission 203626) | Sediment microbial communities from Yellowstone Lake, YNP, Wyoming, USA - YL17G13_40 | ecosystem: Environmental > Aquatic > Freshwater > Lake > Sediment | place: USA: Wyoming | collected...
TGAGAATGAATGAGAGCTCAGGATGAAGGAAAGGCTTCAATCTCTGCAATTCTTCAATATGATGCAAAAATCTCTTCGAATTCTCAAGATACAGTTTGTGGTTCATTGGCGCGGGGTGTGGGATTTTGTCCATTATTCAAATCTCGCTTCCTAAGGCTGGTTGTCTAAGACATGAATTCCCATGAGATCTTATGTTTCCCAAAAAAGGGGAGACAAACGGCATTTCTTTCTCTCTTTTTCAGGTGTTGAGCTTAATCCAATCTCTTATGCTTTGGATCGGATTTGCTGCATCTATTTTGAGCCTTTGAGTCGCATTCTCTTTCTCAATTTGTTCGTATTCAGCTACGTAGCTGAGTACCCAATTTCGGTCATCATAGGGTCCTATTCCTCCAGCAACGGTTCTAGAGATCAAATCTTGGCAAAGAATCAAAGCCTTCTTGCTGTCAATTATCAAAAACTCTCTGCTACGATACTTAACCGCCGTCACAACGTATTGTTCGTTAATGATTTCGTCTTTGAATTCTCGACAGTGGTGTTCCACATTGAAATCTCCAGCCTCCCCAATGTTGATCAACCTATGAATTTTCAAGGGGTGGTCCTTGCCCTTCGCCTTGCTCTTTGCCAAAATTTCTTTCTCCTGTCGGAAATAAATAGCAAGTTTAGGGTAATCATAACCTGAATAGCACCATATTCCATATATCACTCCCACGGCTTCGTTCTTGAGTTGAAAACCTCGGGACAAAACTTCTTCTGGGCTTTTCGCAATAATTTTTTTCTCGTTCCACACTGCGAATGCCGGAAAGAGATATGATTCAACCTCTACTAGTAGAATCTCCACTACAAGAACGAGAGTCAACGAATTCTCACTTATCTTAGAAATGTCAAAACGAACTGGTAGGAGAGTTAGAAGGACACCAAAAATTATGTTGAATGCAATGGCAGATGCAAAGCGTTTCAGACTACCCGATCTTGGTTGAGACATTGTTTGCCTCCAATACTGGAACTGAAAATCCCAGCTCCTGTCTGACATCGAATTGATCTCCGTTTCGCTTGCACGTTATCATCGCCTCCTTGGTTAATGGTAAATCTTGCAAAAATTCACCGCATTTTGGACATAGTAGATGCAGGGACGGATGTTTTCCATTCCTTGTTGGCAATAAGTGAACAAACCTCTTCAATGTTGTCTTTGGTTTGACAACAGAACAAAGGCCGATCGTATCTAACGACATCACTTCAAATTCCCTTTCAAATCGTCGTTGCAAGGCTTGTCTGAACTCGACACGTGAGAACCACCTTGAATAGAAGCCTCCGGGGGAAGACCTAAAAACGCCCATTCCGTTCTCCTCTTTCCATTCTGTATTCTCCAAAGGCTCGAATCCTTGCTGTGCAAGTCTCATGTAGCGTTCCATACCCACTGCGTTGTTCTCTCTATTGAACGCGACGATCATTGCCTCGCCTTTCGGCCAACATAAATCAGAAACGCGTCTGAGAACCAAGTCTGTTTGGGGTATGTTGCCAAGAGTGCCAAACATCAAAGCTACTATCGGCGTAATTGATTCGCAACGCAGAAAAGGTTGTCTTGCGTCCGTATTGATGAACAGGACTCTATTTCGCAACGCATCTCTGATTTTTTTCAGATTCTCTTTCTTGCTTTTAGCAAATTCAACGGCAAGACTATCCTTAGCCCAATCTGTCCTTATTCTTGGCTCTCCAGATACTAGATTTCCTATGGCTCTTTGAATCATTCTGATCTCAAAATCAACTCCGACCACATATTCTATGCACTGTCCCCATGTCGTCGGATTTTCAAGAATAAGACGAGAGATCTTTCTCACCACTCTGCCTGGCCCGCAACCGATCTCTATAAAAACGACCTTCTCTTTTCTTTCAACATATTTCTTCAGCAGCTCAACGAGAACCCTTTCTTCGAGGTCATGAAAGTCTTTAATCTCATCTAGGGCAGAAGGACCATCCACTAGGTATTCGTACCTATCTTGCTGCGTAGCTCCTCTCCAAAACGCTTTCTGTCTCCGTTTGAACCTACGCACGGTCATCCTTCTTTTCGCTCGACACTTATTTGTCTTTGGCCTACTTATTACTTTGTCTAAAATACCGTTCAACATATAGTCAATCGAGCGCGTCATTCCTTCAAACTTTCTGGCGTGAGCCACAATATTCTGCATTAGAAAAGACCTAGCGGGAGTGTAAAGTTGATTTTTCGCGTCAGATGAATTTTCATGGCACAGAATTGACATGTCGTTTATTTGTTAATCCGATTTAACGAATAAATTGGAAATAATACTTATTTTGAATTTATTATCACTTTTAAGGAATTTCGGGACTCCCCACACTTTTGAGTCCCTTGAAAATTGTTGGGTTCATATAAATTTGTTAAGGGAATCAGAGGGTTATTCACCGTTTTTTGACATTTTCTTAACATTAATCCATTTTGCCACTTTACACGTGGCAGGATGAAAATTGTAGGTTGAATTACTCAGTTTCCGTTTGGACTGCTGTAGTTGCTGGAAATGGGCGGAAAGACAAGAGGGTCCTAAGATCGGCAGTGGTTGATCTTGACACAGAGGCGCAGGCACGCCATACAAAGTGATTAAAACCTGCTGACAGTTAACTGACCAGCTTAGAGCCACTACTAGCATCTATAAGGCTAGAAATCGACTAGCAAACAACTACCAAACAGGTCATAACAGTAGAAAAAGAATCAACTAGACAGTCAAGGGTTCTGTTCGATTAAGGGACATGAGGGGAAAATAGGCGAAAAAACTTGAAATTGCCTGTCAATAAAAAACATACCGTGCATAAATACGATTTTCTTGAGTATGCCGTTCTCATAGTACTATTTGTGATTTTTCCTTGTTTGATGCTTTATTTTGGTTTAAACATGACGCTGATTCTAGGTTTTGTGATAGGCGTTGGCTCCCTTTTGTCTGATGGTTTCCTCACGAAGGTTGGATTGAAATTAGGATGTAAAGAACTCAATCTAACCTTCTTGATTTTTAGCAGAAAAATAGGGGGAGATAATATGATATTATTTTCACGGTTGGTGGGAATCGGTGTTTTACTGCTCGTAGCGGCTTCTGCAAATGTCGCGCTTTTGTTGCTTTTTGACATTTCCTTTCTAGCGTGTGTTGTTGGTAACTCGATAACTTTACTTTCTATAGTCTCTGCTTATCACAAACGCGAGCGCAATGTAGACTAGCCAAACTGCGAGAACGCTGCCTACAGTGAGTATCCAATTTCCTTCTGTGGCTAAGACAATTCCAGCACTTATTACGACCCATATTCCTGCGAATATTAGTAAAAGTAGTTTTTGCCAGAAGTTGAGTCTCTGCCAAATGTCACCGATGCTTTTGTCGCTCATGTATGGTTTATCGCCTCCTATCTCCTGAGGAGCGACCTGCTCTGAGAAGTCTAGTTCGCACCCATGCACAATACTTAAATTCGCAAACGCGAACTTGAGTATGTGGATTGTACGAGAGTGGCGATGACTCTCCATTGAGTAGTCGCTCTCCTCTTAGTTGTTTTTTGGGGATAGAATATGTTGTGCGTTCTTAGAATTTAACCTTTTCCTCTATTTTGGTGATAAGCTTTAGTCTTGGCTTTTCATGGTAATTTATCGTAGATGTCAGATTAGTGAAACACCATTTTTCATGTATAACGGCAAAGCTGAAAAGCTTAAATAGCAGTTAGCTACTCTAATGGATTATGGGGAATGTAAAATGCCAAAAGCAGGGAAATATGATTACCCTTTCTTCGATTTGGATGCTTGTATAGAGAAACTTGAGCAGTACTACAAGATAGTTCAAACCGATGAAACAAGCCGAGAATTAGTCGCGGAAACGCTCCAAATGTCTATGAGTGGTGGTGGATTCGTTAATCTGATCTCATCTATGGAAAAGTATGGTCTAGTAGAAACTGGAAAGAAAAACGTAACAATAACAAGCCTTGGAAAGTCAATTCTGTTTGGTGAAGCCTCAGAGAAAGAGCAAACCAAGAAAAAAGCTGTCTCAAGAATTGACCTTTTCAGGGAATTGTACGAGCAATTTGGCAAAGATGTTACGCAAGAGCAGATTAGGGCTTTTCTAAGGCAAAAGGGAAATGTGGATATTTCCAAGGCTGAAAAAATGGCTGAAAACATCGACACAATATACAAGAAAGTGTCAAACTACATTATTCTTGCCAAAAAACTTGCACCTACATTCGAAGGAATAGACTCCAAGGGTTCAAGGTTTGGCAGGAGGGAGATCGATACGCAAAATGAAGAAGAAAAAATAGACCTTCTCAAAATTCAGTATGGTAATCTTTACATTGAAGTTCCAAAGGAAGATGCCGAGACAGTTTTGCGACTTGTTGCTCAGAAACTTGGGGTAAAACTGGACTCAGAGAATCCAAAGAAGTAGATGGTGAGAAAGGGTAGTGGTGAGGGCCCTACACACACTATAAGTTGGAGTACCCGTCCTACGGGGGTAGGAGCAAAAGTGTGTTCCTTGCCACTATCCCTCATAACACTATTTACTTAAGGGCTACCTGCTTTTTTATGTTTTGCTCCCACTCCGCTTCTGTCATTAGACCTTTTTTCTCCAACACCTCTACTAGCGATGTAATCATTGAGTCGTGGATGTCTAGCTCACCCGCTATCTGATCCATCGATGCAGGTTTTTCCTTTGGTTTCAACAGGTAACCGCGTTCAAGCAAGTAGGCCATGACTATATTTCGTATGACTTCTGAATCACCGTGGCCTAGCGCATCCTTTACCTGTTCGTCTATTACTTTCCAGACTCCTTCTGGGAAGCAAGCAAGGCTCCTGTTTGAAGATCTTTCCAAGCCATTAAATCAAACAATGACATCGAAACCACGGTTTCAATTTTCATCTTAGAGCATATAAGAATATGCTCTGTGTTCACAGGTGATACGCCGCGGCTTCGGCAGCACCCAAGGTATTCCACGGGAATCCGAAAGACTTCCTCTGCTCCCTCTTTTTGTGAGGTAGACATTTTTCAGACTCTCAATGTGGAGAGACAACTATGTTAATATTTTCTGTTCTTGACATTATTCCTTTGTAACAATTGCTTTCAGTCTCTCAATGCATTTTTCTTCCCATTCTCTGAACGCATCAGGTTTGTTCCAAAATGAGATCCATGCCTCATTAAGTTGCTTTATCACTGTGTCAGAATTTTGTCGCTTAAGGTCAGTTGGAGAGATTATAGCGAATTCGCTTTCCTTTAGACCAGTCAAAAAGGTGTCGGCTAATTCTTTTATCAAACCCTCAGGATAAGCATATTGATATTCGACGACTGGCTCTGCATTGAGTACGGGTGGCAGACTATTCCATCTGGATAAGACTAGAGAGGCTTCTTTGTCGAAGCCGAGTTTTTTCAAACCTATCAGCAACATCTTCATACGCGAATCATCAGATGGATGGGTTTGTGGTAGGAATTTAGAGAATTGATAGATGTCCTCCGACGTTTTCGTTGTCAGATGAAGATGCGACCAAGCATAGGCTGGTCCTAAAGTGTACAAAGCAAATAAGTCGCAAAAGAACTCATCTAGCCAGTACTCTTTCCATTGTGAGTGAATGTTGGCTATTATAAGCGGTGTTTCTCTGGGTCCGGTTTCTCGTGCTTTCTGGGATAACAATTCCTTATAGTAGTTGGTGATTTTTGTGATTGCGAAATCATAGCTTTCTTTTACCTTCTTAAGACGCAACTCGTCTTTGTTAAATAATACTTCGTGCCCTAGCTCATGAAATGCATCAGGCAAGTGAAGAAGAAAGTTCGATTCTCCAACAGGTACGAAAATAACATTAGTGAAGGAGTGAAAGTAATAGTATCTCGTTGAGATGCACGCTATTGATGGTGGGTTCAGAGGAAATTTTATCTCCTTATGGATTCTGAAGATGAGATTGTTCATATATCCCGTTTCATCTACATAACGAAGTGCTGAAATTCCAAAATATTCAACCATTTCAATTTCTCTTATGCTCCTTCTTATTTTTCGCAAAATGTCTCTTACATCATCGTCGTTTCGTGTTTCCAGTTCTTCAGAGAGTGATTTCAATTTACGGATGTTTGAGTCAATTATGTTCTCACAGCGCTGAGCAAGACCCAAGAGATTTGGATATTTCAGAGGATGACCTACCAGTTTCTTCAAACATTGGCCACGGTTTATCTGCTCCTTGATTATGGCTTTGAGATAGTCTTTCATCCTCTTTCACTCATTCTACGATAAAGTGTTGCGCATTCGGCGTCCAGGGCATCAGCAATATCATTTAGGAGCTTGAAATCGTTTTCAGAAAGTTCAAGTTTTGTGGAGTCAAGTTTGGAATGCAATTCTTGAATTCTGTTCTTATACGTAGGCCAGTTTCTGTTGTTTCGCCCTTTGACGATATCAACAACGTTTCGTTCACTGATTGCTATTGATTCAGACAGGTTGCCCTTGATGCTTTCAACAAGAGGGTTAAGAACGTCGAGCAGTTTGCCTATCATTATTCTTGTCTCAGTTGGATCCGCCGTCTTTTTTTCTTTGAAGAACCGAATGGCCTCATCAAAAGCTTCCAGCGATTTTGTGTTCACGTTGAACCTGGAAGCATACACACCGATAGTTCCCATACACTCATGCCTCCTCTTCAACGAATCTCAATTCATCTCGATCATACTCTCCGGCAATTTCTCTCAGTCTAATATCGTTCATCTTGACAGAAAGCGGTTGGCGTGAGCAATCGTCTATCTTTGTCCATGTGAGATTCGATAAGTAGAAAACATCTTCAACTACACTCTCAAGGGACATTGGTCCTTCAATTTTTACAACATGCAAAGGTTTAGTTGTCCCCTTGTGCTCAAAAGGAGGACCAGTGTTGCAGACAAAAGACTCATTTTCTGAAAGAGGGACGAATGCGCCTATCAGGGGGTTGTAGACCATTTCCCTTTGATCTCCAGACAAAACAGTAACGTAGAACAGTCTGAAAGGTACTCTCGATGTTGTTTTTACTTCCACTAGAGTGCACTTGTGATCTTGTGGTACGATACCATCTTTTGCCAGCCTATTCATTGCTTGAATGACACCATGTCTTTCGGGAGGAAATAGTTTGCCTTGTCTGTGTATCACAATATTCTTGATGTTTCTTTGCGATAGTTTCTGCTCATTAGTGATTATCTTGATGATCTCTGTACAGATATGGTTTTTTTCCAGCCGTTCTTTCTGATTAGATTCGCTCGGGTAGAAAGTTATATCTGCTCCATTCTTTTGAATTACTGTAAACCCAGCGCAGTTGTTTTTGACGTCAATTCCGATCACCAAATCCGCATTTAGCGAAGTCTTCAGAACAAAAGGCCAACACCAGTTGAGAATGAGGATCTTGTTCAAAACTACGTTTTTCAGGTATCCTTTATACTTGCCTTGTTGCCTATGATCAGATACCAATCTCCATCTTTCATTCTCGTTTTCACTTGCCGTGTCCTCGTAGCTCTCTGTCGGTACAGTGTTGTGAATTATCGAAACGTATATCTCCCTGGCGCGTAATTCACGCATCACTAGGTTTGCCAGTTCATCCTCTTTTCTGAATCTTTTTGACCTTATCTCTGGTATCATAACTAGGCCTAAACCATCTCCAACATTGTTCTCTTCTACCGCGTCTATGATTGCTCTTCCAAAAGCTGGAACAGTTTTCTGAACTGAATCGTTGTACGTGATTAGTGTTGGAGCGTAGACTATCTTGTCTTCGGTCGTGTAAAGCCGTTGAACTTCGTTCTTTATGTCTTCGATGAATTTCTTGCCGAAAGAATCATACACTGACTTCGGCAAAATCAGATATTGGCGGTCAAACGGTTTCTTCACAAATAGCCCAGCCTCATTAGAATACATGAGATCACGTTTCTTGAACGCAAGTTCATTAAGCGAGCTTGGAATCGCACCTTGAGTATTCCTTACTGACAGAACCTTGCCTTTTCCGAATTCGAGATCAGGAACGATGAATCTCTTTTCATCTACGATTAAGGGTTTCTCTGACAAGATTATCTTGTTAGAACTAAATGCAAGATCTCTAAAGTATCTCTCAACAACGAATTGTATTTCCTTTCTTCTTGCGTGCGGAGGTTTGATTGTTCTGGAGTGGAACTGTTTTACTTGAGGATGATCTGTTGTGTAAGTCAAGCGGCATAAACCTGAAGGGGCGTGCCGCGCTTCTCTGAAAGTGGTGTAATATATGAGAACAGAGCAATCTTTCGGAAGTGCAAGCAAATTTGGCGACTTGTGACTGCCCGCTTTCTGGTGAATATTATCAAATAGAGACACAGCATCGGGAGGCAGCGTCAAGCTGCTGACATCAAAATCGCTTAGTCCTCCAATCCTTATTTCGTACCATCGATTCCCATATTCGTATAGGCAGTTCAACCCTTGAAACTTGTTGTTGAAATCCTTGCGGTCAATTGTCGTTGGCAGAGGACGACGAGAGACATACTTGCTGCTAACATCAATGCATACGCCAATTCTTCGATCAGGTAAGAGTACTACTCTAAAGGTGAAGCCCCTAAGCAAGTCAACGTCGTTCGAAAAACTTCTGAATTCTTGGTCTGGAGATTTATTATAGAAAGGATATCCTGCGCGAGGTTGCCACAACCAAGGATTATTGTAGAACTTGCTTTGCATGCTCCACTGCAAGAATTCCATCGCGAGCTTGGCGGTCACTGGATTCAGCGAGTCAAACTTCAATTCCTCTAGTTGAGGCATCTTCTCTATTTTGACTGCAGTTCTGACCAAGTCAAGTGAGGAAGGCAGTTCTTCAAAACCTACTGGTTGCGCAACATAAGTATTGTCATCTTTTTTGAAGACGACACAAGGAGATTCGGTCTTGCGCCTCAGCGTTGTCTCTAGAAACTGGGCATTCTTGTCGTAGTCTTCTGAGTCAGGAGAAAGTCCACGAATCTGATAAGTCCTGTAATTGCTGTTCAACTGAACAAGGTTCTCGATGAGGTAGATGTTTGTTTCAATTTGATTCATGCCCATTCAACCTCCAACAAACCTGTTTGAACTGGCATTTTCTTCCAGCAGAGTTTTTTGAATTGGCACTTCTCGCAAACGCTGGGGGAGCGGGCGGTTTGAAATTGGTTTATGTCAAGCTCTTCATATTTTCTGCCTTTGACGAGTCTGTTCATCTCCGAACATGATCGGAAGATATAGTCATAGATATCGTCAATATCCTCAAGAGAAATTGAGTATTCTCTTTGCTTGTTCTTCAGTAGCTGATATTCCACAAGTCGGATGTTTGTGGGATCTTTCAATACGTGTTGGATACTGGGTGGAAAATCCTTATGGGGTTTCACACTTGCTAGAGCAACAGCATATACCCCTAACTGAAGCCATGAATCAGCATCGCCAAATGCATGAACCTTCCAATCAACAATCAGCGGTCTATCTTGTTTGGCTAAGACGATCAAATCTGGAGTACATGATATTGTTGTTTTCTCAAACTCAAACATCAGCGATCTTTGCGCGATGAGAGTGGAACTATTCCTCATTATGTCTTTGATAAAGCTCGACTGTAACAGATTGACGAGAGATGTTTTCACTTCTTGTCTGGCATCCTGTAATGTTTTTTCATCGAGTCCTCCATTGTACTCAACATCGTAGAATGCACAATAGGCGCCATTCCCATTGGATTTTATCATATTCTGGCATCGGTGTTTGGCCGCTATTCCAAATTCTATTTGTTGATCCATGAGCTTCATGGAGAAGTCAACTACTTCACTCTCTGAAGGCAGAATTCCGCATCTCATTCTTGGGACGATCAGTTTCTCAATAACATCGTCCACTAAACTGCCTCTCCATGCATAGAGACTTTGCAGTTGCTTCAACAGATATGCCTCTCTTCTCAAGGTATCTTTTGATATGTGATTGGCCATGATTCCAGAGTAGTACCATTTTCTCTGGCATTGTGAGAACATTTTTGATTTTGTGATAGACCATTTCATCTTTTCATTCTCCGTGATCTCAAAAAGCGAATGTACTCCATCACGTTTTCTTTTTCTTCTTTTGTCAAGTCGTCAAAACCGCTTCCCTTCCGAAAAGCTGGCCCAGAGATTTCTCTCTCGGGCACTGGATATCCAACAAGTTCCATCAATCGTCCGTAGGAAATATTGTAGCAGTCTGCAAGTTTATGCAAGATCTGCGGCGATGGATTAGTTATTTTCTGATTTTCCAACTGACTTAGATATGCGTTAGAGATTTCGGTCTTTCCCTCAACATCTCTTAGAGTAAGGCCTCTCTCTTTTCGACTTCGTTTTAAGTAAAGTCCTAACATGTCGCTCATAACCATAATGTTGTATGTGCAAGTATATAAATGCTAAGGCTGTCAAGCAAAATCTAAATATATTTAGCAAGAACATATCGCCGAATCGATAAATAGATTAAAACCAAATTGAGTCATACCAGAGTTGTTAGGGGTCAACAGATCATAGGAAGATGTGTCCGTGACTGAAATTTGCTTGGAAGAGATACCGAATAATGAAAGAAATCAAATAGAGAAGGAAATCAAAGACGCTTTGAGAATATTCTTCGAAGACAGAAGAAACCCAGTCAGAAGTATAGTTGTTGCAAAGGATTTCAACGAAGCCGTGAAGAGATTCTTGGATGAGTCTTTGGGGGAGAAGAGAGACTACAATCAAGTCCATGAATATGGCGTTGCCTTCGCAAAAACTATTCCAGAATCCCAGAATGGTGAGATCTCCTTCAACTTGATATTGGACAGAAGGCTTTTTCAAAAATTAGATACCATCGGACGTTTGGATCGAATAGGTATTTTCATTCACGAGTTCACGCATGCGGTCGATGACATGCTTATGTTTGATTCTATTGGCGAGGAAGAATTCCGTTCGGTCCCAAAACTGAAAAAGGAGTATGTGTTCCGTAATGCATGGGTTATCTGGCAAGAGTATCATGCAGAAAGGAATGTAATTGAAACGTATGAAGCACTCCAAAGCGAGAAAATAAACTTTGAATATACTCCAAAACTGGATAATCTTGCAACATTGAAAGAGTTCCTAACAAGTCTACCGAATTTTCTTCAAGAAAGCATTTTGAGATTTAGGAGATGGCAACTCACACCTGAAGAGATTTGTAGGCTAATCACGAGTCGAGTGACGGGCATGCTTTATCTTTACGCTTATGTCTTTGCATTATCCGATGGAGCTGCCAGACTTAAAGACAGAGTCGTTGAGCTCAGCCATTTAGATGGTTACAGGTTCTTCTCAGAAGGTTTACCAGACATTCATGCTGCTTTATTGGAACTGTACGAGAAGAGAGAAGAATACAATCCTGAATTAATACATAGAATTGGAAACTCGATTGATTCTATACTCAAAAAATGTGGATTAGATATAGAAGATGCTCCCGAAGGATACTATGTAGAAGTGCATGAGATATGACGAATTACCAAGAAATATAGTTAAGTATCCGAATCTCGTTTAGCCCAAAATGATTTCCTTTATTTTAATGTTCATCACAACTCTACTTCCGAAAAGTATCTAAATACGCGCTCACGTATAATGAAAAGAAATTTGAACAATACGTAAAATTGGGCTGTGTATCCGAGTTTCTCCGTCCGAGCTGGACCTTGAAGGTCGGTTTCACATCCTCAGGCGTATTGTTCAAGTCTCCACACTCCAAGGTTTTTGCGTGGACGAAATAGACATTCACAATGCAAAAAGAAACTTGAAAAGAATCCTTGTTAGGGTCAAGAGCTCACACGTGTCTGAGAAGAACAAGAATCTAATAATGGGTTTCTATGACGACTGTGTTTTGTCAGGCTTGTCCAAAACGGTCATTCTCTCGACCCCTTGGAAGAACAAGAAATCGGCAAACCTGCGAAGATCTTCATCTTCTCTTTTTTGATATTCGGCAGTAAATCCACGAATCTGTTCTTGGGAGTACGCGTTATGCGCTCGCGCAGATATGATGGCGCTCTATGGACTATCTCTCCTAGCCTCCTTGCGAATTCTGCCACTGTGTGGCGCCTAAACAGTTTTTTCTCTGTACTTGAATCATTTAGATCCATATTACGATGCTTGTGCGTTTTATGTTTATAAAATGAAAAGGAGAACGTTTTCAAGAGACATGGCAGACCCGTAGCACTGTTCGAATGGGAACCCAAGCTCAAGGAGAACGCCTTCGCTACTTCAAGCTCTTGACAGTTCACAAATAACCTAGTCAAGGAAATCCCGAGTAGCGAGTTGAGCTTGCGTTCCAGCAATTGTTATATGAAGTCCCCAAATATAGACTTGGTTGAAATGAAGCTGAACAAATTCGAGAAAAAAGAAGGAAAAACACAAGCAAATAATGACGCGAAACAGGCCGAAATCAGCTTTCAAGACGTGTTTGATGCAGCTGAGATCTTTGAGGAAGACCCTAGAGCGCGTAGCAATGACTGGCTTCTGGCTCGGAGATTTGTGGACTGGAAAAATCTTCACAACCTGTCTACGACAGAGATCATAGAGAGAGTTATCAAATTCCTGGACAGTTGGGGGTGTTACCTATACACCGAAAGAGAGAATTGGCCCAGAATGGCTGAAAAGATAAAGGAAGCGTATAAGAAGTCAATACCGTTCCTAAATGCTTTGCAGGACGAAACCCTGGAAGACCTTGACTTGGATAGAAAGAGGAATGTGGAAGGGAAAGAGTACACGAACAAAGAGATTCTGAATGAAGTTTTCCTGAATCTCAGTAGGGTAGGATACAAGTTCAGGGGTGTCGCGGCTTCAAAGGTTCTATCGCTCATAAATCCGAAGCTGTTCATGATATGGGATCAAAGCATCTGCAAATCATACGGAATAAGAGCTCACTCTGAGCCCCACTTGAGGGATAGACAGTATGCTTCAGAGTTCTTACCTATAATGAGACAGAAAGCAAATGATGTCATAGAATCCTGCATGATAGAAAGGAGGTGCAGCAGAAAAGATGCCATAGAAGCTATAAACAGTTTCCGAAAAGACCGACCATTAGCCAAACTCCTTGACGAATACAATTGGATAACGTATTATGTAGACTCACATTGAAAGCATGGCTGGCATATGAAAAGCAGACTATCGGTTGCTGCACTATTGACAACTTGTGACTCGAATGTTTTAGTTCAGTGATGGATGTTGGCGTGTTGCTACTTGGCAATAGCATCAACAATCTTGAATCTACCATCAACCTTTCTTATGTTGGCAGCTCTCACATCTGTCAGTCTGTAGCTTGCGGCTTTTCCCCTCAGTGCCTCTAGCGTTTTAGGCGGGATCTTTACTGCCTTGCCGTATTTTTGAAGTAGGCAATATCTAGTATGCCAATAGATTTTGGCAAAGTACCTGTTTCTGATATTTGAGGGAAGGCTGTCGTAGACCTCAATGTCTTTAGTTATGTTTTCTTCTCCGCCAATCTTTAGAGCGAGATCTCGTGCAAGGGAAGACACACGATAGACGGTCTTGAAAGCGCCCCTTCCTAGGTTTCTGGAACGGGGAAAAGCAGTCTTATGAGCTGGCCTACCTCCTTGTGAGGGAATGTTTTTCTCCTTTTTGCCTTTGCATAGAATTCCACAAACTGGTCTATCAATAAGGCTTTTTCATGTATTCTGCGATGTCGCACTCTGGCGTCCCTCGACTGAGATATTAGACAAGATTGAGTAGGCACTACTTTTTCTCAAGTGCCAGCCCTTTCCATAGCTCCTCTACGCAATCGCTGCAAAGGTACAGTCTTCGCCAATCTCCTTTCTTTCTTCTGGAAAAGAGAAGTGTTCTGTCTGGTTTTCTCCAAGACAAATATGCCTTTCTCTTGTCAACGGCTTTCTTCCAAGAAGTTGTCACGCTACTATTGTCAACTTGAAAGCCACAGAAACCACACCTAATCAGTCCAAGACCGCGGCGCAACAGAGTCTCCATTTGATGTCCATGCGGAACATGGTTTGGGGATGTAAGGGCCTCAGAACAACGAAGTGCACCGTAAGGCTTCTTGATTTCCAGCAACCCAACACCAAGTCTTGTGGCGAGTTCTCTTTGTTCAAGTGAAAAGGTTCCATCGCTAAAGAAGGGGACAGCAAGATAGCATTTGTGCGCAAAAAGTGAGTAGCCCAACGCCTGGCCTAAAATCTTTCCGAAGTTGCTACGCCCCGTCTTTACTTCCACAGCAGTGATTTCAATGTCACCCCTGACGTCTCCCCCAACATCCCTAGCACCAACCACGTCAGCTATTCCCACGAAGGATGTCCCTACTCTTTGCGCAGTCTTGAAACATCCGAAGGACTCACTTTTCAAAAAGTCTTCTACACATCCATAAAGAAGTGATTCTTTCATAGGCACTAGTTTCAAGGAAGCGAACTTAACATTTTTGTGTGCGTTTTATTGGAAGAAAACGCAAGCTTCCAGTTTCTTCGCATAAAACGAAAAGATACCAAGGAAGTACAGAAAAACAGAACTGGAGAAGAAAAACACGCTTCGCCAAAGCCCGTTTTCTCCCTAGTGACACCGAAGAAGCGAAGAAAACTAGAGAGTTAATCGGAGTCTCAAAAAGAATGACCAATATTCGAAAGAAAATTAAGTTCACTGATGCGCATAGTTTCCCTTTCCGATTGCAAGAAAGTGAGTCCACTGAAATGCAAAGTATGAAACACTTAGATAGCAGATTTTAAAGTGCGTTGCTAATTGTTATATATCAAAGCTCAAGGGTGAGCGCCTATGTCGGCATCTGAAACAAATTGGCAAATGTGGTCTGAAGAGAATTGGAAAGAGTGGTTAAACTCACAACTAGAAGAGAGAAAGAAGGTTTTTGGTGCTTCTCCTGATGACATGATTTCGAGCTACAATAGAGAAAAGAGTCATGCTGGCAGTTACGAAGGTAGAGAGCTTTTGGAATTGATTCAAAATGCAGACGATTCTGGAGTTGGTTATCCTAAGCCGAACATCATGCTTATACAACTAACTCCTAATGCTCTTTATGTTGCAAATAGTGGTGTTCCTTTCAGTCCTGAGGGAATAAAATCTCTTATTGTGAGTGACATCAGTCCCAAACAACTTCAAAGAAGTCACTGTATTGGTTACAAAGGGCTTGGATTTCGCTCCATCCTTGGATGGGCTTCTTCCATCGTGATACTGAGTGGCGAGCTAGCAGTTGGCTTCTCGGAAAAGAGAGCTATAGAATGGCTCAAGATTCTAGTGGAAGAAAATGCCAAAGTTAGGGGAAAAATAGAGAAAGTAGAGAAAGAGGGATTGCGGAATCCAATAGCCACGCTGAGTGTTCCGTATACATTCGAGAAAGCCAATAGCGGAAAAATATTGACCGAAGAGATATGCCAGACACTCTATGCATTACGTGATAAAGGATACGAGACAGTCATATGTTTGGTCTTTGACAAGCAAGAAGAAACCTATCAAAGAGTTCTTAAACAGATTAAGAGCCTTGGAGCAGAGATTCTTCTGTTCTTGCAGAATCTCGAGAGATTGGAAATAGCTACCACGGAAGGTAACATGACTTGGAACATAAAACGACGTGAAGATGAGGTGATTGTCAACCCTGAGAGTGAAGACCCGCAAGTCTGGAACTTATTCTCAGAATTTGGAGAGATTCCAAAAAACTACAGAAGACCGAATCAACCATTGGCTTCAAGATATGAGATAAAACTGGCAATTCAAAAAAGAAATCTAGACAAACATCCATTGTTTGTTTATTTTCCTACAGAGGTGCTTTTTCCATTTCCTCTGATCGCGCACACCACATTCGAACTCACAGACAATAGGCAACATCTGATTGAAAGTGATATTAACAGGTTCATATCGGACAAGTTGGCCGAGCTAATTGCGAGTTCAGCTGAAAAGCTGGTAGATCCAGAAAATCCCTGGAATGCCTTGTTAAGTGCTACTCCGAGAGGTGACATCGACCCGGTTCTGTTAAAGCTAGGATTCGAAAAGAAATTGAAGACTGAAATCAAATCTCGAAAGATATTGCCGGTCAGATCTAAGCAATTCGAATCGGCCAATAGCACTAAATCGATTAATGGGAATTTTGATGACCTACTCGTCGGTGAAGAATTCAAGGATATCTGTCTATATACGGAAGACAAGTTTCTGGAAGAAAGAATGCTTAGTGTTGATGTAAAGCCTATAGAATACGATGATTTGAAAGAGAGGCTGAATAAGCTTTCGGCAGCAATATCAATGGATGTGCGAGCAGAAATCATCTACGGTCTCGTCGAAAATGAAATCGTAGCAAACGATGCTACACCTCCAGAACTACTGATAGATGAAAACGGTGTACGTATCCCTGTTGGCACAAGAGCATTACTGCCACCAGAAGGAAAGCAGTTCTCACTCCCTGAATGGGTTCCACAGCGAATAGTGAATTCGCAATTAGCCTCACTCTTGAAAGTCAAGTTCGACGTGACAAGAGTGAGAGATCTCGTTTCTAGTCTAAGATCATTTGACGTTCAAGAATATAGCATGGCTACAGTGGTCTCCTCGATAATCGCAGAGACAAATAGACGCGTGAAAGATCAGTTGGATGATGAACTTAAGCTAAGACAAGATATGCTTCAAGCAATTTGGGCATTGTATTCTGCTCAGAAGCCTGAAGAAATACCAACACTACCCGAAGCAATTAACGTCATACTGCCTGCTCGTGGTGGAAGTTCTCGACCGGCAAGTTCGCTCTATGTCGGAAAAGAATATCCAGACGGCGAGTTGCTAGAGTATTTTTACGGAGCACTTGGTGGGCCCTTCATTTCGAGTCCCATGGAACTTGGATTGAATGGAGGCATCAATGAGATAAAGTCATTTCTATGTTGGCTAGGCGTCGCAGATTTGCCTAGAGTTGTAAAGGTTGAAAAGGGATATAGTGAGTTTCTCGACTATGTTTTGGAAGAGATTCAGTATCCTGCAAAATTCCAAGACTCTATCGTTCCGAATAAGAATGAAGCGAAAAGGCGTCACCCGAAGATAGAGAACTTGATTTCCGTTGATCGTTTAGAAGATGTGCTCGAAAAAGCGGACCCTCATGCTATCATCGCGTGGATCATAAAGTATCGCGAGAGACTTGACAATTGGAGGATTTTCCGAGACGTTGGGGCTAAATTAAGAATCTACCCTCAATCTAAACAATACCCGCGATATCTTGATGAACAATCCATACCATCTTGTCCTCTATGGGTTCTACGCAATACAAAATGGGTTCCAGTGTTGAACGGCGAAAAGCAAAGTCCTTCACTGTGCATGCTTGCAAAGAGCATCCCAAGAGAAGTTTCAGCCTTAGTTGGCTATCCATCACTCAATCTAGAACATCCATTGTTGAAGAGTATGAAGATTGACAGAACGTCATTGAAGAATGCTCTTACGACTGCTGGCGTTGTAATGGAATTGGATGAATTGCCATGGGATTCATTTTATGAGATACTTCTGGAGTTGCCACAAAAAGATTCTGGGGGAAAAGTGGCACGATCTGCATATCGAGCTTTAATTGGAAGAAGTGATTCGGATAATCCATCTGGTGAAAAGCACGATGAGTTTGTGAAAAGTGGAAAGATGTTTGGAAGACTGGGTGAAAAGACAGACTTTTTCCCATTGACGCAACTTTACTATTTTGAAAATCCCACACTGCCTGAATCTATGCTAAAGTTGTTTCCTTTCCTTGATCTCGACAAGCGTAAGGGTGCTTCTAAGGTAAGAAAGCTCTTCAATGTTGAGCCCTTCAGTTTTTCCATTGCGAATATTAGGATCATAGATTTCGAAGAACACCCTTGTTCTCAAGACTTTCAAAAAGAAGTGGATGGACTTAAGCCCTACATCTATGCACTTCGTGTAGAAGAAGACTCAGATCGTTCCGAGTTAAGATCTTTACGGCAGCTTCAGTTCAGGCTTTGCAAGTCGGCAAAATGCTCAGTTCATATAGGCAACGAAGAAAAAGAGATCATGCTGCAACCTGGCGAGTCAATTATCATTGATTCAGTCGTCTATCTAGTGGCAGAGCCATTTGAATATGACAAGCCGTTTATCAGAGACGAGATAATAGCTGACGCACTCGGCAATGCTCTCACTAGCATTCTCAAAGTGGTCGAGGTAGGTGGGGATATTGCAAGACTTGCAACCTGCTCCAACGCTAGAATTGGTATTTTGCTAGATAAGATCACTGGCGGCAAAGGAGAAGAAAGATTGAGAAAAGTAGAGGAACTGATGCAACTGCCGTTAGGTTCTGAAGAAGAGGAGTTCATGAAAGCGTTGCCAATACTTCCTCCACAGATAGCTTCTCAGCCTTCATCCCCACTGTCACCTACAGCTGGGCCGCAACATAACGAATCGGAGGAAGCTCTTCGTTCTTCGTCTGTTGGACCTGTGGCTGTAAGCGGAGGCGAGCAAGTGCAAATTGTACAACCTCATGAAATTAAGCAACGAGTCAAAGTGAATCCGAAGCCATCAACTGGGGCATTGACCAAAAGAACGCTGGTGAATCCTGACAGAGCAGAGAATTTGGCAATAGAATTCGAGAATGAACAAGGACGCTTCGCTGAGAAAGTGTCGCACTTCCAAGGGACGAAGGCCTATGGATGTGATATACTGAGTTTCAAAAGCGATGAGGATAGAGCGAGTTTCAGGTCTAAGCCTGATGCAAAACTTGTTGCGAGATTTATTGAAGTAAAAGGAAGTTCGGACAAGTTTGGTGCCATCACTCTCAAGGGAAATGAACTAGAATGCGCACGGGATAATTGCGGTAAGTATTTCTTGTATCGTGTGTATGAAGGTGAAGAAACGGGCGCTTTCGAACTCGTTGAAACACCTGATCCTGTGAGACTGGAGACTGGTGCAATTAAGATCCAATATGTAATCAATCCTTTCATGACCAAGCTTTCTAAACAATGGAACGTTACAGAAATTGCAGACGAAGAGAAAAGCAAAGAATAGAATGCATCATAAGAATACCAAGCACGGGCTAGCTTTTATTGGCAATCATCGGAAATGCACATATGCATAACGAATTTGAGTTTTTCTATTCGCACGCGCCTAGCACGCGGGTCTGAACAAATGATATATGGCCTATACATAGAAATGCATAGGGGAGTTGAAATGCTCAATCTAGCGGAGTTCAGAACCAGATTTAGAAGCTATCAGAGCGAGGCGAGAAGTTAGAGATCGATTGATGCTTCAACATTCAATACCACTCATGGAGCAGTTGAGAAATATGGTTCAAGAATGGATTGATGGTGAGTTTAGAGACTTGGAAGACTTGATTGGGCAATATAGAGAAGAATAGATAATCAAGATTTAGTCGCCCATCTCTTTTTCGTGTTTTCACCGATTTTTTACATGGAGTCGGTTTCACCGAAGACTTTACAGAGCCCTGAAAGGAAATTCTTATCAACGGGTTATTCCATGACTATGTTGCCTGTTTCTTCTATTCGTGCTTCTTGCCAGTC
>Ga0315294_10002679_pt1 | contig 19429 bp, 5 predicted proteins | sample YL17G13_40_MG_FD_203626 | JGI IMG/M metagenome (GOLD analysis project Ga0315294, IMG submission 203626) | Sediment microbial communities from Yellowstone Lake, YNP, Wyoming, USA - YL17G13_40 | ecosystem: Environmental > Aquatic > Freshwater > Lake > Sediment | place: USA: Wyoming | collected...
GGGTGTCGCATCGGGCGTGATCTCGCAGCCGGGATACAGACCATAGAGCATCGAGGGATGCCGATGGTTGTCTTCTGGATCATCCCAGTCTTCCAGCCACTCCTGAATCTGGCCATAGCGCCCCACGGGGGTCGGAGCCAGCCGGGAGCGGGCGGCCGTCACTTGCGCGGCAAATTCCTGGTCGCGTCCCAATCCTTTGGCTGCCGCCGCACACGCGTCGAAAAGTTCCCGCAGAATCTGATTGTCCATCGTCGGGCCAGCGCAAATGCTAGGCTGCAAATGCCAGTCCTTGCCTTCGATCTTGTGATGCCGGTTTTCCGGCGACATCGAGGGACAGGTGACCAGGTATTTGTGCTTGGGATCTTCCTGAAGCGTATCAAGAAAAAACTCGGCCGAGCCTTTCATCACCGGGTAAAGCCGCTCAAGGAATTTACGGTCGCCGGTGAACCGGTAATGATCATAGAGCTGGTTGCAAAGCCAGGCACCGCCGGTCGGCCACGTGCTCCAGAAAACCGCATTGCCCGGCGGAACCGAACTCCAGAGATCGGTGTTGTAGCCCAACGTCCAACCGCGCGCGCCATAGCAGTGTTTGGCGGACCAGTTCCCCGTTACAGCTAACTGCTCTACCTTGTTCAACAGCGGTTCGATGCACTCCCCGAGATTGGCGACATTCACCGGGTAATAATTCATCTGAAGGTTGATGTTGCTCGTGTATTTTGAATCCCACGCCGGGTTACGGTCCCCGTTCCAAATGCCCTGAAGATTGGGCGGAAGTGTGCCGGGACGTGAACTGCAAATGGTCAGGTAGCGTCCGAATTGAAAGAGCAACGTCGCCAGCGCTGGATCGTCCTGGCTTTTCCTCATGGCTTCCAAACGCTGGTTCGTCGGTAGATCGCTCGTGACCGAATTCGGTAGTGCCAGCGAGACGCGTCGGAACAGCGGCTGATAGTCGTGGAGATGGTCGGTTCGCAATCGCTTGTAGGACTTCTTCGCCGCCCTGGCCAGTTGCGCTTGGACGATGGGTTCCGGATTAGCGGAAATATCGCGGAAGCTCTTGAAATTCGTGGCAGCCGCCAGCAACAACTCGACTGAATCAGCACCTTCCACCCGAATGCGGTCGCCTTCCATGTGCAGTTTACCGCCTTTGGCCATGACGCGCAGGCGGACTTGGTAGGTGATCACGCCATCTTCCACTTTTCCGTGAAGAACCAGTTCCCCTGGCGCACCCGCTTCGGTTCTAATCGTGCCAACAACCCTTCCCTTGGTGCTGTCTCCTTCAATTATCCCACCGCCGCCGGTGAAGGCTTTTCCATAATCCATCACCCCGGCCAGATACACGGTGAATGAAACGGCCCCGCGACGGTCCGCCGTGAAACTCCCGGCCAATGTCTGATCCACTGCACTGACCAACACCTCCCGCCGGAAGGCGACGCCGCCGACCTTGTAGGTCGTGGTGGCAACAGCTTCGTCGAGGGAAAGCTCCCGACGGTATTCCTGCACGGTCTCGTGACCGGGGGTTTCGATCCACAGGTCGCACATCGGCTGATACTTGGCCCAATTGCGTTCAACCATGGATTTTTGGTAAAGATCCTGCGCCTCGCTCCATTTGTCCGCGAAGGTCAGTCGCCGGATTTCCGGCAGCGCCTTGGGGCCGGCGCAGCGGTAATACTCCTCCTTGTCCAGCTCGCCACTCCAGATGGTTTCCTCATTCAACTGCAAGCGCTCCCGGCCTGTGCCGCCGAACACCATCGCACCCAACCGGCCGTTACCCAGTGGCAGGGCCTCGTTCCAGTCGGCCGCCGGTTTGTCATACCACAGGCACAATTTCCCCGAAGCGTCAGCCCGGGCAGGGTTGTCCCGCGCCAACGCACCCATGCCAGCCAGTGGTTCAAAGCACAGCGCGGTCGTCGCCAAGGAGGCGGAGAGCAGGAAGTGACGCCGCGAAATGGCATTCTCTGGTGTGGCTGATTTGTCAGTCATAATTGCTTTCCTTTCGAAGTGGAGACCCAGAGCTTTTCCAGCAGTGCAAACATCTCCGGATCATGTTGCTTAAGATCGGCACGGGTGAACGGGAAGAAATCGTTCGTCCCAAAAAACGCCTCGGTGGTTTCCGCGAAATACTCCTGGGGATCGGTCATGGCGTACGCCCGTTCGATGGACACCTGCCCGGAGGCGTCACGGCGCTGCACCTGGTCATACTTGCCGCTGGCTTTGGCTTTCTCGTAGGCCGCCGCGATGCCGGCGTGGTTGTAGCCCAGCACGCGATCGTGGTAGGAGTGGGCCAACTCGTGCAGCGCGAATACCGGCATGCGCTTGGTCTCAGACTCAAAGATGCGGACGTTCGTGAACTCGACCCCCTTGGCCATCGCCGGGTCGCGCCCATTCTCACGCAGCCAGTTGGCGTCGGGATGGTATTCGGCGCGAGGTGGCGTTTCGGGATACTCCGGCGAGATCCACAACGGCACTTTGCGCAACTCGGCGACGGCTGCCGGAGGCGCGACGCGGACAATGCCTTCAAGCTGGGCCTGCAGGAGTTTCAGCGCAAGGCGGGTGGCCTCGGCATTCGTTGCCAGAAGATCGCGGCTGATATGCACAGACCAACCTGAGATGTCCCTGGTCTCACGCTGAATCCCGCCGCTGTTGCTAGAATCAAAGAATATCCCGCTGAGCACCGCATTGTCGCCGCGCACATGATAGATCCGGAAGCGGGCCGACTTGTTGTACGAATAGACCAGGTATGTCCCGCCACGAAAATCCTTCACGATTTTCGTCGGCGCAATCAGACACAAGGTGCCCTCATCAAACATATCCACTGCCAGCCGTCTGCCTTTATCGTCCCAGTCCGCAAAATACAGGGCCACCTGGTAATCATGCCGGCCGTTCACATTGATCGTTACCGTAAAAGCCTGCTGGCAGGCCGCGGGATCCCCGGTATAAAGGCCGGCGGCGGTACGCGACGTTCCGTTCCCTGAATCCGGTGCAAGCGCCCTTGCATCATTCGTCCCCGCTGCCCAGACTGTCATGTTTGGCATGCCGCTTCCGCTCATGTAGTAATTCACCGCAGAAATATAGGCCGGCAGAACCATCTTATCCGCGCCGTTCCCGTCATAATTGCAAAGCACATAGCCATCTTTTCCGTAAACCCCGCCCCAGTTGCCGCGGGTCTTTGCATCCTCCCCGACAAAACGCGCGGGGAAGATCGCGGGCGGTTCAACATATGACGGCGTGGTACCACCATATGCCACGGCAAACGTATACGCGCCCGGCTGAAGATCCGTGAAATATACAAAATCGGAATCCTGGCTTGCGCCGCCCATGCCTGGAACCCGCCGAAACGCGCCATCCCAGGCCTGCTTGCCGTTGACCATGATCCTTTCGATGCTTTTCTCTGCTTTGGGGATACCGACCCGGCCCACGGTTCCTGCGGGCACGACCACCATGCAGGCCCCGGAGGAAACATTGAAACTCGCGCGAATGGCACCACACGGCGTCGGGGTTGTGCCCGTCACGCTGGTGAGCGTTCTGCCGAGGTGGGGCGTCACATCGAATGTCTTGAATCCGGGCGAGGTCGGCTTTATCCCGAGAACTTCCTCGCTCAGCCATTTGGTCACGCCGCTGCCCCATGGGTGACAGAGGCTGGTATAGCCGCACTGGTTATTTGGCACCGCGTCGTTCACGCCTATCGCTAAATTCCACGATGGACGATAATCCTCAAAGAACGTGGTGCCGCCGTATTTTATCTGGCCACCCCATAGGTCATGTATGGAACTCAAGGCGTCGTCATATTTATTCATCAGAGCAAACGCCTGAATCACGAAATACTGGTTGAAGGGGGAGAAAGAGACCCGGTTCACCCGATCGGCAAAACTCGTTTCAAAAACCGCCTTCTTCTCGGCATCGTTCAAAAGACCGGTGTTGACGGCATCCGCGTTGGCGTGCAAACCGAAGCCCTGATACCAGGCAACATTCCGGCGCAACGCGGCCATCTTCTCGTTCGCATAGCTGTTGTATTTGTCGCGCAGGTCCGTCCGTGCGCACTTTCCCATCGCCTCAGCGAACTCTTTCCATGCCCGTATGGAAAGCATCATGTACGCATGCTGTGACCCCTGGCAACTATTGTGCTCAAATCCGGCGCCCAACCGCTCGTCCCAGCCGTAGAACCCAAGGTCCGGGTTTGTTCCATAAACCCGGAAGGCATCATCCAGCTTCCCGCAGGCGTTGTCTGTATATTTCTTCAGCGTAGTGGTGTCGCCGGTGTAGTTGTAATAGTCAATGAGGCTCAACACCCAGTAGAGCGAATAGCTTCTGATGCCGTTGCTCTGATTTGAGGTGTTATCGATGTTCTTCTTTATGAAATCATAATTACCCAGCGCGACGAGGGCGGCGGCCTGTGACGGGTGTGCGTCACCCGTCCACGAAATCCGATCACCGCGATCCATGAGTATCGCGCCGAAGTAATCCTTCGTCAGGTTCAACTTCACACCATAAGCCCCGGCATACCAGATTCTGGTGAGCATGGCATCACTGCACGAAAAACTGCCGTTATAGTTGGCTGGTTTCGTCTGGCAAACCAGGCGCAGGCCGGTGATGTGCCACGCGGCGGTAAACGACCGAACATGGATCCAGCCAAAGCGTACGCCCTCATAAAGCTCTTGATTCAGTTCCAGACGGTACGTGTTCCCGTACTTCACCGGGACGCCCGTTTTCGCGGGATGTGCCGGGCCGCTGTTCACCCGGGCAGGTTCGTTATACTCGCTGATGCTCATCTCTACTTTGCCTGCTAGATCCGGGCTGTCGAATTCCAGCCAGGCGGCGCTCTCCACCCCGAAATCAAAACGGATGGAACCCGTCCCCTTCACGGTAATAGCCGTCCTTCCGCCGGTCGCCGATTCAAGATTCTCGAAAGCAGCATTTGCATCCGCAACGGCAGCGACGGGCCTGAGCGAGTAGACTTGCAGGCCGTCATCTGCTTTCGTCTCCTTCCAGCGATAACCGACCAAAGGGTCGGGCGACTCCTTGACCACAGGGCCGTCAAAAGCGCCGCCGTTCAATACCGGGTACGGCTGCTTCGCCGCCGAAGCTCCGTCCATAGTCAGCGCAAATCGCAATTCAGTCGGGTCGGCGGCGTGCAGGGATGCCAGCGGCGCCAACAGCAAAACAGCGAGGGTGAGGGATGTGAGTCGGTTCATGTGTGTTTTCTTTATCATCTATTGCTCCTTTGTCTGTGTTAAAAACCTCTCCAATCGGTTTTCCGGACGCTGAAGGACCAAGTGCCCGGCTCCACTGCAAACACCACATAACGCGAAGTCGCGGCGATGTGCCGCACTCCAGGGATGGTCCCGCTGACCTTGCCCGCGCTCCAGAGCGCCTTGCCATTGACCTTCACTTCCATGATCGTCTCGCCCGTCAGCACGGGAATACCCACAGTCGCCTGCGTGCCGGAAGGCGCGGTCAGGTCCAACGCGAACATTTCCTTCGCGTTGGACAATTGTAGCGCGATATCGCCCTTCGCGGTGACGACCTTCGCGGTGATCTTCTTCAGCGCCCCCATCTGCGGATATACGCTATAGGTTGAAAACCCTGGCGCCGTTGGGGCGATGCCGGCAAAGTATTGAGACATGATGGTGAGGGGGCCACCACTCCAGGCATGGTTGATGGTCCCGCCGCCAAACCCTTCGGAGCCGATGCCCCATCCTTCCCAGAGAGTTGTGTATTCGGCGTGCTCGACCATTTTGGCGTAGCGCTTCTTCATCCGCTCCTGAGCGAGTCCCGGCTGATCCATGAGGCAGAGGGCTTCCAGAACATATTTTTCCATGTAGGGGCTGGCATGGGCCTGCTTGTTAAAGACCTCGATCAAGGCCGGATACTGATCGGGTTTGGCAAATCCAGCCACGATGGCCAGTGCGTTGGCACGGTCGTCCGTAACTCCCGTGTAATCCGGGGAGCGATATTCGGCCCCCGTCCAAAAGGACTTGTTGAAACCGGCTTCAATGGATTTCATCCGCGCTTCAATCCATGGCAAATCACTGTTCTTCTTCAAAGCGAGCGCGGCGTTTCGGAGCCCCTGCAGGCCGATGTGATACCACGCATTGTAGAGCATCGTCATATCGATATTATCTCCCCAGTCGCCCCACTCCCATGCGCCGGGCCGTGGTGCGACAAGCCCGTCCGGCTTCATGTCCCAGATCTCCATGTAGCGCTTCATGCCGGGATACGCGACCTTGAGTGTTGCCATATCCCCGCTGAAGAAGCTGTAGGTCCAGAAACCCGTTCTACCGATGCTCGCCAGCATTTGCAGGGGCAGATCCCTGTCCCAATTGCCTGCGGGGATGGGTGAGAACAAAACGCCATCCGGCTTTTGCCAGGCGACCAGGTCGAGGATGCATTTCCGGGTCAGGAGGTCGGAGCGCCGGTCAAACGCATAGAAAGATTCGCCGAGTTCATTGACGGCGTCTCCCCACCACAGGGCGCGCTCGCGGTCCGGGCAGTCCATATAATTGTCGCGCATGGTGATGTAGAGTGTCCGGAGGGCTTTGGTGCGAAGCCGGTTGAGGAAGTCATCATCACAGTCAAACGTTCCGGTAAATTCCGTATCGAAGCCTGTCTCGCGAAATTTGAGATCCAGGATTTTGATGCCCGCCGGGATTTCGTAGTGCACCTCGTGTCCGTTCATCCAGCCGAAGCATTCGAACGCCTGTTCGCCGTCACGGGTTACATATTCGGCCCGCACATTGGGTTCGCTGCCGCCGTGATAGTTGTCCATTTGTATCTTAATGACTTCGCCTGCCTTGGCATTGATCTTGAAATAGGGCGTAATCTGGGCGTTGTAGGGGATTTTCGCCTTGATCGGTTTTCCGTCTGAGATTTTGGGAAGCGAGGAGGCATTGGTGTAGGGCTTGAGTCCATAGTCTTTCCAGAACGGGACCGGACGCTTGACTAGTCTATTCCAAGGCGCGCAATCCGGTGCGCCTAACTCCTCGGCTGGCGCCCATGTATTCGCTGCAAAACCCGGCATTTCCCATCCCGTGACATCTTTCCCTGCATCAAACCGGATATTGGATTCGGGGAGTCTATAATTGGGGTGCGGTTCTCCGGTGTCCCCGAAGGATGGATGAACAATCGTGCGCCAGGATGAATCGCTGACCACTTTTTCACGTCCTGCGGCCAACTCAAACAGCAGGCCGCTTTGGCCGCTGCTTTTGTGGCTGAACCCTTCTTTGCCAAAAAACCAAACGAGTATCGCGACCGTATTGGCTCCCTGTTTCAGATGCGGCGCCAGATCAACCTCATCAAAAAACGTGTCCGTCGGTGTCGGTCCCCGTTTCAGGGCGCCTTCACGCACGACGAGAACGCCATTGACCCAGAGCCAGTATTTGGAATCGACCGCGATCCGCGCGGCGGCCGACTTCGGTTTGTCGGCAAGACGGAACTCCTTGCGGTAACAGATCCAGAGGTTCTGTTGTTTCGCATTCGCAACAGGGGCTGATTTTGTACCAATCCACTTGGCCGACCAACTTGAGGCCGGGACGGTGTCCGGATGAACAAAGGAGGGAATCCTTTCGGCTGAAGCCGCGTTCACGAGTATGATGAGCGCACAGAGTATTGACTTTTTCATAGGTTATTTCTTTGTTCTATTTCTGACTGCAAAACCGATAAGATCCCGACCCCACGGCATAGACGGCGGCGTTATTTTCCATGCGCAGGAATTTCACACCATGGGCTTTCGCCGCCTGTTTGTTAGATTCGATGACTCCGGCGGCATCTTTGGCCGGAACATACACGGTGGCCGTGGAGTTGGCGGGAATAGTGACCTCCATTGTCAGCTTGTCACCCTCGCGTTTCCAGTTGCTGACGATCCGACCGTAGGGTGAGTCGTGATGACCTTTTACCCAGGTCAGGTCGCCGACCACGGCGGGCTTGATGATGATCTGCTTGAAGCCGGGCGCTGACGGATCAGGGCGGATGCCGGCCAGGCCTTGATAGAGCCAGTTGTCCGCGGAGGCGAAGCAGGAGTGAATCTGTGACCAGTAACCGTTCCATTGCTCCCAGAGGGTGGTGGCTCCTTGCTCGACCATGTAGCCCCAGCCGGGATAGTCCTTTTTCTGATAGATCGCCAGCACGAGATCGTCGCGGCCCGCATCGCTGAGAAAGCGGAGCAGGAACTTCGTCCCGAGCATGCCGGTATCGAGGTGGCCCTTGTTCTTTTCCACGAGGCACTTGACCAGGTTCGCCATCACGGCAGGCCGCTCACTATCCGGCGTGACTCCGGTGAGCAGTGGCATGGCGTAATAGATTTGCTCGTCGATGACGTAGCGTTTGTTGGCAGCATCATAGAATGCGGCATGAACCGCGGGGCGGATCGTAGCGACGCGCTGCCGGGCGTGCTCAGCCTCGCCGGTACGCCCGAGGGCCGTAGCCATATTTTCCACCAACTGCCAGAGATAGACGCGGTAACAGTTGCAGAACAGCTCGGCCATTTCGCTGGTGGGCCAATTTTTAGTGTCCATGCCGCGTTGGGGCGGCACCCAGTCGCCTAGGAAATCGATGCCGTCGCTCCAGTTACGCAACACCTCATGGGCGGAACGGGAGTCGAGGTACTCGACGTAGCGGCGGGCTGCGACGAAGTTGTCCTCAAGCACCTGCGTGTCGCCGTAATGGAGGTAATGTTGCCAAGGCAGTGCGGCAATCACCCCGGCCCACGGCGGGCCGCCACCGCCGCCGGTGATGGGCGGAGCGATGTTGGGCATGGCGCCATCCCGGGGGCTCTGTGCCAGCCGCCAGTCGCGCACCCACTTTTCATAAAAGCGGGAGGCATCGAAGTTCATCATTACACCCTCCAGCGAGACCTGGCCATCGCCGTAGCCCATGCGCTCGCGGTGTGGGCAGTCCACCATGTAACCTCCGAGGTTGAGGCAGCGCAACGTCCAGCGGTTCACCTGGTGGATCCGGTTAATGAGCGGGTCAGAGCATTCAAAGGAACCCGTGTCCGCCAGCGCGCTCTCGACGAGCAGTGCTGTGGCATCCTCCTTGCGCGGCGCGGTGTCCAGCCCCTCGATCACGACATACCGAAATCCGGCATAGTTGAACTTATGACAGAATTCCTCGCCCGGGACGCCCGCTGAGACGAACTCGCTGATCTGGTGGTAGGTCTGATAGAGGTTATGGCCGCCACCCATGCGGGGAAACGAGACGCTGCTGTCCCCGCTGACGGCGATGTTGCCGATGGGAGAAGCCTGCACGCCGTCGGGAAACACGCGGTCCGCGAAGTGCAGGCGGACGACCTGCCCAGCCTTAAGCCGCGGAAACTTCAGGCGCAGCCAGCCGGTGAGGTTGTTGCCGAAGTCGATTTCGTGGCGCCCGTCCGCCAGCGGGATGATCTCCCGGGCAGGAATGCGTGCGCCGATGCGGTTGAGCGGGGCGATTTGATTGACCGGCGCACCCCGCGGCGCGGGCGAGTCCACGGCATTCGCCCACGAGCTCGTGTCGATGCCCGGCTGGCACCAGTCGGGAAGGTGCGCCGCGGCGTCAATACGGTCGCCGCCGAAATTGTTCCAGGTCCATTTGCCGATATGGCTGTAGCCGCTCGAACGGGTTTTCCAATCCGGTCCGGTGCCGAAGGTGACCATCCTTCCAGCCACCACCGCGTCAAGCTGGGCGCGCACGGCAATGCCGTCCGCCCACCCTTTTGCCGTCCACAGGCCCAGGCAGTTCTTTCCCGGCTTGAGCAGACGCGCCACGTCGTAGGTGACGGTGAAAGTGCACGCCTCGGAAAGCGAAACGGCCGGCGTGAGCACGTCGTCGCCGACCTTTACACCGTTGACGTAAAGCTCGAAATAGCCGGGGGAATGCACCGTCGCGAGCGCGGACTCCGGTTTTCCTGTCAAGCTGAACTCCCCGCGGAACCATGGCGCGGGAATTCCAACGGGGCCGTTGGGGATGGCCAGATGGCCGAAATCCTGCGCGCTCGATACTTCGGGTTTGCCGTGACGGGTGTATTCCACCACCAGCTCCTTGACCACGTTCGGCGCAGGATCGCCTCCAAGGTCGTTGAAATGGACGTGAAAGGGGATGCGCTTCTCATCGAGCGCCTTCTTCAGGATGGGTGTGACGTCAATCGCCACCTTGCCGTCGAGCGTGCGGTAAGTGGCATGTGTAATGACAACGCCCTCGAGGTCGGCGCCGGATGAGGTCGGCGGCACGCCGATCCAGCGGGCCGACCAGTCCCCGGGTTTGAGTTTTCCCATGGTCCAGCGCGAGGTTTCGCTCCATGAAGAAACCGTGCCCTTGCCGTCCCAAACGCGAACGCGCCAATGATAGGTTCTCCCGGATTCAAGGGCCGGTCCGCCGTAGGGAATTGCGACCGAGCTATCCGACTCCACTTTGCCACTGTCCCACAAGTCTCCCTTATCCTTCTTCAGCAATTCCTCCGAACTCGCGACAAGAATCTGATAGGCGGATTGACGCTGTCCCCTGTCTACCGTCCCCTGTTTCCTCTCCTCTATCACCCACGACAAGCGCGGTTTCGGCACGTCGATGCCAAGCGGGCTCTCCAGGTGCTCGCAGCGCAGACTTGCCACGGCGGCGGCGTGCGCCGCAGCCGGCGGAGCCGCCTCCACGGTGATCTCGAGCGGGGCCGTCGCCTGCCGGTCAAACCACAGCACGAGGTCGGTGCCGGCAACCGTCTTGGTGAAGCCAGCGCGGAAGTCTTGCCCAAGTGCCGCCGCGCGGCCGTTCAATGACACCCTGACCGGCCGCTCCCCCCACCCGGCGACCACCAGAGCCGGATTGACCGCCGGATGCGCGGGGCTACAGTCCAGCCGCAGCCGCAGCATGCCTTGAGATTCCGGCCTGCCCAGGGCAAGCCGGTATGCCCGTTCCGCCGGATCGTAGTGGGGGTCCGTGGCGGTTCCATCCAGCACCTGCAAGGCAGGCGGCTGGAGCCAGGATTTTGCCAGGGGGATCAAGTCGGTGGCGGTTCCATCGGTCATGCCGTGCAGCATGATCTTGGTCAGTCCCTGCTCACTCTGCTCATAGGGCGCCCAGTAGATGTGCGAAAGCGAGCTGTGCGACGGCCGGTCCGTCGCATAGGCCCAGCGGCCGCCTGACTCGATCTGCGTCACCGGCCAGTGGTTCCACCACGGGAAGATGGAGCGCTCGGGTTTTATTTCCCTAACATAACTGTCCACCATGGCGCCGTCCGGCGGAACGATGACGAATGGGCTGTGCTTGGACTTGAGATTGACGAGATGAATGTTAGGGTTGGGAATATCCGCCAGCCAGGACCGCCACTGGTAGGAAGGCTTCTCCTTCATCAAGTATTCCGGGTAGGTCAGCTTGTTTTCATATATCTTCCCGGGAGGTCCTTTCGCCCAGGAATAGGTAATACTCTGCCCGTCCATGTTGGCCAGGGTCAGCCCGTTAGACTGAATGTTGTCGTGCGGCGCGGTCCCGGGCGGATTGATCACGAGCGATTCATGATATTCGCGGAAGCCGCCTTGCCCAGGCTCTTTCCCCGGCAGTGCGAATGGATATTTTGAGGAAACACATATCTTCCTGACGCCGACCCCATCCGGATAGAGCGTGTAATACTCATCGACCCAGTCACTCCACCCGGTTTCAGGGTCCACATGGGCAGGTGAATAGTCGGTATAGAGAGGAGCGTAACGCCAGTGTACGACGACACGGGCCGCAGTGTTTTCGATGATGCGGACGTGCGAATTGCGGGTTTGTTTGTCCGCCATGGGTTCCGCGCCGCCCGGCCTGGAGTTTTCCCCGGTTTCCAGAAACTCGTTGGCATACCAGATGCCGTTGCCGGTGACCCAGCAGGGAACAAAGCTGGTGCCGCGCCAGAAGACGAACCGGTACGGTGCCCGGTCGAAACGCACGAGCACGTCGGGATCTTCGCCAACCCGCCAGTAGTGCTCCCAGGCATCGGTATATCGCAACCGGGTGTACGCGGCGCCGAAATCGCCCGGACCGTCCGGCCCGGCCGGCATCTTCGGGGGATTCAACGGCCGCGCGCCCGCCGGACGTTCCCCCTGATAGCGGGTGGCAATGGCCGACGCGCTGAGCGCACCGGCTTCGATGCGGACTTCATCGACCAGGCCATCGAGCGAGCATGGGATCGGGCGCGGCTTTTGCATCGCCATATCCGGCAGTTGAACTCCCGAATACAGGCCGCGGGGCGTATGATTCCGTCCGATCCAAACATCCTGATCCACCGCAGGCACCAACCGGCCAGAGGTCTTCACTGCGGCAACCTCCCGGCCGTTCACGTACAACCGCATACCGGCCTCCGGCGACCACTCGCCGACCAGATGGTTCCATTCATACAACGGCAGTTTGGCCTGCGAACGACACTCCTGCCACTGGTTGCCGTCGGCCATCCACAGACCGGGATATCCTTCCGGGTGAAGGCCCAGAAAATACCCCGCCTGCTCCTTCGACTCCTGATCGACCACCGCCAGCAGGGTCCATGGATAGGCTTCCAGCGCCACCCACGCGCTGACCGTAAAACCGCGGGACAAATCAGGGATTTTTCCGGCAGGCACTTTCACCACGGTCCGGATGCCGTCAAAGCCCATGGCCTTGCCCGCTACGCCGGATGGAAACCAGGCGAAACCCTCGGACGTAGCACCGGCCTGTTTGATCGACTCTGCATCATCCAGGGACAAATGCAGCACCGGTTCAGCCTGCGCCAAGCCAAGGGACCCCAGCAGGCACAAGATTGACTTAATGCTCATTCTCATATTCATATCTCCTCGGGCTCACTGATTTTGTTGATTCGCCCATTGAAGCAAGGGGCACGCCGGTTGGATCGTTCACAGTTGGGCTGGTCTTTCACCTGGTGGTTTCCGTGAGGTTGGTCTGGAAGCGATAGGTGCCCGAACCCACGGCAAAGACGGCGGCGTTGCTTTCCATACGCAGAAACTTCACGCCTTCCGCTTTATCGGCTAACGTGCCGGACTCGGTCACGCCAGCCACATCCTTGGCTGGGACATGGACGGTGGCTGTGACATTGGCGGGAATCCGGACATTCCAGATGAACCGGCCGTTCTCAATCTTCCAGTCGCTGCCAATGCGACCGTGCGGGGAATCGTAGTAGCCTCTCGCCCAGGTGAGATTGCCACCCGGTTCGGGCTTGAGCAGAAGCTTGCCAAATCCAGGTTCCGCAGCGTCGATTCCCAATACGTTCCGATAGAACCATTCCGTGCAAGTGCCGAGGTTAGCGTGGTTGAAGGAATTCATGCCGTCCGGGTGATAGCCCTTCTCCGTCTTGGCGTCCCAGCGTTCCCACATGCTGGTCGCGCCCATTTTCAGAAAATAGCCCCACGACGGGTAGCTGGTCTGCTCGAACAGCCGGTAAGCGGCATCCGTGCGCCCCGCTTTGCTCAACGCCGGTAGCAGCAGATGCGTCGTGACCATTCCGGTGGAAAGGTGGCCATCCTTTTTCTCAATGGCCGCGATCAACTTGTCTGCGGCTTGACGGGCTTGTTCCTCCGTCAACAAATCATAGGCCAGCGCCAACACATAGCCGCCTTGGGAATTGCTGCCCATCGTGCCGTCCGCAGCGATGAATTTCTTCTGGAAGGCGTCGCGGACATTCGCAAAATGCTGGCGATATTCCGCCGCCTCGGCCTTTCTTCCCAGTGCGTCCGCCATCCGGGACATCACGTCCGCGCAATGGGCGAACAGCGCGGTGGAAATGAATTCCCGCGGCGTGGACATGTCCGGCGCGAGCCAGTCGCCTAGGCCGACATTCGGCCCGATGAACCGGGTGGAAAGCTTCTGGTATTTCTCAAGATGACCGGCCATCTCCGCGAAATACCGGGCGCACAAATGGGTGTCGGCATAGACACGGAACATTTCCCAGGGAATCAGCACGCCGCTGTCCGCCCAGCCCGGCGACCACGAAAAGCGATGAATGTCCGGCGCGATCTTGGGAAACCCGCCATCCGGCAAACGCGCGTCCACCACATCAGTCATCCACTTGGTCAGCAGACTGGCGGCGTCCTGTTCATACAAGGCGCTGGCGGCGACCTCGTGGTAATCCGTCCACCCCATGCGTTCGTCACGCTGTGGACAGTCCGTGGGCAACTCGACCAGGTTGGCCCGGATGGTGCCACGTTCGTTCGCCGCCATTTGGGTCATGATGGTGTCGGAACACTCGAAGTTACCGGTTGGCGGCAGATCCGAACCGGCAATGATTCCCGTTAGTGTTTGCGAACCCGCGCTCTCCGGCAACCCTTCCACTTCGACATACTGGAATCCGTGATAGGTGAAGCGAGGCTCCCAGATTTCCTCTCCGCCGCCCTTGCAAACATACGTGTCCATGGCGCGAGCAGCACGCAGATTTGTGCGGTAAACCGTGCCATCCGGATTCAACATCTCGCCGAAGCGCATCACCACTTTCGTCCCAGCCTGTGCGGTGACTTTCAAACGGGTCCAGCCGGAGAAATTGCGGCCGTAATCATACACGGCGAGACCCGGTTTCGGATGAGTGAGGGCGACCGTCTTGAGTTCGCCGGTCCGCCGGATGGGCGCGCCCGGGTTGGCTTGAATCACGGGGTTCACACTCGCGCCAAGGTCCACCGGCTTCCAGTCGGCGTCATGGTATCCGGGCTGATCCCAGCCCTTCATTTCCAACCGCGCGTCATAGGTTTCTCCGGCGTAAATATCAGCTTCCAGAATCGGTCCAAAGCCGCCCTTCCAAGTCTCGTCACTGGCAACCACTTGACTGCTGCCATCCGCGAAAAAAAACTGAAGCTGCGCCAAGAGACGGGTCTGCTTGCCGTAGATGTTTTGGCCGATGATGCTCAGATGCCCCCGATACCAGCCGTCGCCCAGAATCGCGCCCAGCACGTTCGAACCGGTCTTGAGATGGCCGGTCACATCGTAGGCACGATAATAGATCCGCTTGTTGAAATCGGTCCAACCGGGTGAAAGGTAATCCGCCCCTACTTGGTTACCGTTCAAATGCGGCTCCGCCACGCCGAGACTCGTCACATAGAGCACCGCCCTTGCCGGAAGCTTGTCCAGCGTGAATTCCTTTCTCAGGTAGGTTGCGGGGAGAAACTTCTCCTTTCCGTTTCCGGGTCCTGAACTCTCGCCGTCGTCGCGTCCGATCCACTTCGCACTCCACTCGGTCTGGTTGGAAAAACCCATGGACCAGATGGCCGGCTCCTTTGAAACGGCCGTTCCGCCTTTTGCGTCCCAGGCTTTAACCTTCCAATAAGCCGGTTGATGGGATGCGAGGGATTTTCCGGAGTATTCGATCTGGGTTGATCGATCCGAATTCACTTTCCCGCTGTTCCACAAATCACCCTGATCTTTGGCCAGCAACTCTTCGGAACTCGCGACAAGAATCCGATAGGCCGTTTGCTTAATTCCCCTTTCAGATTTCAGGTTTCCAGTTTCAAGTTTCCAGCTCAGGCGTGGCTTTAGCGTATCAATGCCGAGCGGATTCTCCAGGTACTCGCAGCGCAAATCCTCAGGCGATGGCCGCGGCGGCTCCACCGGGCTCATCGCCATGTCCACCGGTTCGGCGGCACGGGCGGGCAGTTGCAGCATGACTATCCAACTCGCCGCCACGATGGCAGTCGCCAAAATACGAGATCGTCTGTGTGTGTGTTTCATTGCCTATCTAATTATTCTCCGCCACCCGCGACAGCTCGAGGATTTCCTGGCCGAGGAGCGGGAGGGAAAGTGTGAGTTCGCCGGCCTGCAATTGTTTGCCGGTGAAGGCGCCTAATTCCTTCGCCTGTAACAAGACGGTGACCTTGTAGGTTTCGTTAGGGTCAACCCAGGGGATGTTGATGGCCCGTTGATCTTTGCCGCCGCTGCCGCGTAGGACGACAACAGCGCCACAGCCGCGCGGGTCGAGTTTGCCCCACCAGTGCCAGTCGGTGTCGGTGGGCGCGGGCACGCCGCTGTACTGGAAGTGGCGATAGATGCCGTAAGTCGCTTCGAGGCGCTTGAGGATGTCGAAGCGGCTGCGGTAGCGGGCGATGTTCTCATCGGTCAGGGAGGCGAGGTCGCCGGCATAGACCGAGGGCGCGCCCATGAGCCAGCTGCAAATCTGGCGGTCCTGGACTTGCGGCGTGAGGCTGCCCTGCCAGTTCACCGTGGCGGCGCCGTAGTATTCGACGCATTCCAATGGCAGGCCGCGGTGGGCGTAGAACCGGGTCCGGGAATTCATGCAGCCTTTGACCAGTTCCGCGCGCAAGGTGTCGGGGTTGTATTTGCTCCAGGCGGGGCCGGGGCGTTCCTTGAAATGGCCGCAGCCGCTGTAGTCATTCGGTGGTATATGATAGACCCAGACATGTTTGAGCGCCGCCAGGTCGCAGGGAGTGCCAGGCGTGCCCCAGTAGATTTCATGCGTGATTTCGTTGGCGACATCCGGCGCGAGGTGTTGCACCAGCGCCTGGGATTCTAGCAGTCCGCGCAAGCCGCGCAGCAAGGATTCCTTGCGGGTGCGGCTGTGGCGGCCGGCGGCGAGGTCGCCGAACTGGATGTTGCTGAAATCCTGTTTGAAGTAGGTGACGCCGTAGCGGTCATGGAGGAATACCAGATCATTGGCATAGTATTGATTCCAAGAACTGGCGAAGCTCATGGCCACGCCGTCCAGCCGGTTGATTTCAGGAGCACTGGCGGCGGCTGGCAGCGCCCTGAAGTCGGCGGCATCGCGGTCGCGGAAACAGGAAACCCAAAGGCCGAGCCGCAGTCCTTTGGAACGGACATAGTCGCACGTCTCGCTGAATTCGGGAAAGGTCTTGTCGTCCGGACGGGTGCCCAGGCGGCCCTTTTGCCAACCGTCGTCCAACTGCATGGTGGAGAATCCGCACTTGGCCGCGAGATCCGCCTGTTCGCGGACGATGGCATCCGTGAGTATGGGTCCGAAATTTGACCACGAGCACCACAGCGGCGCCGCGATCTGCGTGTGTGCTGGCGAGATGCCCAGGTGTTCCCGCAAAAAATCCTTGAAGCCGCCTTCCACGGCACGGTCTAACGGAAAGGACTCCGCGGACGCTGTTCCAACCACTTCGCCGCTGAAGCCGTACAGGAACGTCGGCTCGGAAACGAATGACTCGGCAGGGCCGATCACCCACTCGAAATATTCAGGGTTATAGCCGGACGCGCCGCGTTCGGAGATGCTGCGGAGTGCGGAGGGGACTTCGGAGGCAACGATGACCCCCCGGGTGTTGTCGGCTTGGGAAAAGGCGATGATGGACGCGGTGGCGCCGCGTTCGGACGGAGTGAGCGGCACCCCTTGGCCCAAACCGTTCCCCAGCTTGAGATCGTCCGTTAGAAGGTTGTCGATCCTGAGCCAGTTCGCGCTGTTGTTATGGACTTCCACCCATTTGCGGATGACCGGGTATCCTGCATAAACTTCGTAGATCAGGTTCACGCTGACACCGGCCAGCAGCGGATCCTTGAGAGAACGAGCACGGATTACAACCCGTTGCGTGCCGGGTTGCGGAACGGTGATGGTGACATTGGCCAGGTCGAAGCACTGCACCCAGGAACCGGCGGAGAAGGCACGCTCATCTGTCCACTGCAACTGCCCTGCTGTTTCATTTGTTTCCGGTTTCGTTTTTCCACTGATATTCAGAGCATCCGTGTCATTTGCCTTCGCCTCCTGGACGCTCACCGCCGCCGCGCCACTGTCCAGCGGCAGTTCAAGAGGGTTGCGGTTAGGTTCAGCACGCGCAATCCGGAACGACAATTCGTCTGCCCGGCCGTCAACCAGCGGCGTCCCGGACACCGTGAGCTTCTCGGTGGCTACATTGCCGCCGGACACGCGGATGACCCGCTCCAGCACCCCGGTCTTGATCCAGATCGTCTCACCATCCCTGACGATGCATGGGTCGGCAGCGGTCGCGGACGGCGCAACAAATCCGGCGAACACAACCAGAACACCAATGGTCATAAGACTATATACTTTCATGTTAAGGTCTCCATTTCGGTTTGAGTCCCCTTTTGCGGCAATTCATTCCTTGCTAATTCTGACTGCTATTTCTGCGCCTTGATCGGATTGCTCTCGATCGCCTGCTTCAACAGGTCCGCAGGTGCCATGCCGGAGCTCGCGTCATTACCCGGCGTATAGATAACCGTAAACCCATGTTCTCTGACGATCTCACCGCGGAATCCGCGCGCCAGAAGTCTATTCGTTCCGGGCGCCAGCTTGATATCCCAGACGAATCCGGAAGTCTGTTTTCCAAGAGTCTTACCATTAAGGAACAGCTCGACCTCCTGCATGTTCGATATCACCCTGTATGGTTTGTCAGGCAAGCCGGTCCGCTCTGTCCACGTCGGAGAACACAGGTAAAGAACAGGCTCCCTGCTCCAGGCGGCTTTTACAAAATAGAAGCTGTCTTTCTTCTGCCTGTCAAAAGTCACCAGCCCCTTGTTGTCATAAAGCTTAGGAATCTTGCTGTTCGCCCATCCGAAGTCGGCGAAATTCCACCAGTTATAGCCGGCAAGCCTGGGCATGGCATCAAGCTGCCGGAGATACGATTCGAGGAAATACAACTGGTATTCCTGCGTCTGGTCAAAACATTTTGGTGATTCACTGTGTTTATCAAGGTCGCAGCCGGCTCCGAATTCAGAAAGGATCAGAGGTTTTGAGGGATCCAGCTTGTGCAGAGCCTCCAGGCGCCCGGCAAGTTTCTCCACGGTCCCGCCATACCAGCCGCAGTAGAGATTATAGGCAATCACATCATAGAAGTTAAAGAGCCCATCCGCGACAGGCGGCACGGCCGGGTTGCCTCTGTTGCAAACTCTCACATCGATCTGATTATCTCCCGGCTTCAGTCGCTGGGTCAGTTCAACCGTAAAGGCGCTGTAGGCACCAAGGTGATTTGCAGCCCGCGCGCCATTGACAAAGACGGCAGCGTCCATTCCCGCCGCCCCAAAGCGCAGGAACAGCCGTTTCCCGAGATCCGCTTCTGTCACCTTGAGCGCGTGACGATACCACGAATTGCCGCGCCTGTAGCTGTTAGTAACCAGCGTGTCCCCGGCATTCCAGCAATGCGGCAACGAGATCGCCTGCCAATCGCCGCCGCTGGGAATGTCGTTAATATCCTTTTCGAGATACAGCCAGCCTTTGTCGAAGGGCTCCACGCCCTGCCATGGCGCCAGTGGTCGGACCATGGCGCGATTCTCCATGACAAGTGCATCTTCCGATTTCATGTCCTCATTGAGACTGAGCCGCTCGCGCTGCGGCGAGCCGAAGACGAGCGCGCCCAGCCGCCCGTTGCCGATCGGCAGCGCCTCGTTCATGGGCTTGGCGTCGGCGGCCGGCTGCTGATACCAGAGACACGGCAATTCTTTTGGGGCGGAGCCTTGGCCGGCGGACTCGGCCTCACGCGCCGCAGGCGCGACAGGGCCGCAAAACACATTGCCGGCAGACAGCAGGCAGATAAGGGCG
>Ga0315294_10002680_pt1 | contig 19429 bp, 22 predicted proteins | sample YL17G13_40_MG_FD_203626 | JGI IMG/M metagenome (GOLD analysis project Ga0315294, IMG submission 203626) | Sediment microbial communities from Yellowstone Lake, YNP, Wyoming, USA - YL17G13_40 | ecosystem: Environmental > Aquatic > Freshwater > Lake > Sediment | place: USA: Wyoming | collected...
CTCCTTTTATGTAAGGGTATTTAAATCTTGCTGTTGTTTTGATACCATATTTCATGGGTGCGATTTGTAATATTTTAACTATACATTATCGCACCTCTTGTTCGTAATATGTATCACAACTTTTTCAATGAAGGATGTTTAAATTTAATGTAATATTTCCCCAAAGAGTTTTATAAGTGCATCTGAAAATAATATTCTGGTATGGCCAATTCCTTGTCCTTAAGGTGATTCTGGACTCATTTTTAAATATAATTTAAATAATATGGTAATTATAGCAAGTTGATATTTTTATTGAAAATGTTAAAGACAGCTGGAAGTTTCAATTAAAATAATCAAATTAAGGATTAACTGTTTTAGTTAATTTCCTACCGTTTCTAATAGTATACGCTAGTATTCCTAATAATCCTCTTATTAACTTTGATGGATTACCAATTCTAGTTTCTTCATTAATATGCAAGTATATTGTTTCAGTATTTTCTACAGAAGGTGCAATTTCAGCAACAACTGGATACATTGCACCATCGTCTATAATTGTTACCATACCTCCACCTCTTTGTATTTGATTTTGAAAAATAGTTTGAAGAGCACGAAAGAGCCTTGTTTTTACAACAAATTGAAAAATATTTAATACATCATAAAGAAGGAAATTAAATATACTTCTATGTCCAATAGATGTTTCTAAAGTACGAGCAGCTTTAGTTTTTGCTGCTCCTGTAATTAATAATCGTGTTGGACCATTTTGTTTTTCGATACATTCATAAAGATGTGAATAAGTATCATAAGCAAGTGAGTGTAACATAGTCTCATAGTCGTAAGTAAGATCAGTATTTAAAACATTTAAAATATTTAGAACCCATTCTTCAGCTTTTCCCCAACCATATTCTGAATGTCTACTTGTAATGATAATTACAGATGTTTCGGGATGTTCCTGTAAAAATAATCTTAACTGTTCTAGTTGTTTATATGAAATTTCAAGAGAAACTTGTTCTGAAGCAGTTTTAGCCAATATTTGGTCAATATCTATAACTAATGTGCATCTTCTAGATTCAATATTTTTATCTTTGGCTATAATATCCTGCAAGTATAAAGCTGATAATAAATCTGTTCCATCCCGGAAATAAGAAAAATTCCCTTCTATTGTCCAACCTGTATCAATTCTTTCCGTAGCTTCTTCTATCATATTTATGAATATAATCTAGATTTTAGTTTCGTATTATACTATAAAACCTTTATGATAGAGAATATCGTAAAGATAATAAAAAATATTTTTAAATTTCTACAGGGGCTATTTTTCCCTTCAATCTGCGAAGGATGTGGTGAACTTGGGTCTTATCTATGCGAGAATTGTATTAAAACAAAGGTTGTATTTGTAGATGAACATCACTGCCATGTTTGTAAAAAAATATCATTAAAATATTTAGTACATCCAAAATGTAAAAGGAAATCTTCTCTTGATGGGGTGTTTATAGTATGTGAGTATTCGAAATTTATTGAAAATTATATAGGCGATATAAAATACGAGTTTTATTTTGCTATGATTGATGATTTAGTCAACCTTATAATTTATGGATTACAAACAAATACGAAATTTAAAAAGATTATTAATAAAAGTATTTTTACTTATGTTCCATTATATAAAAGACGTGAACTATGGAGAGGTTTTAATCAGTCAGAACTTCTGGCTAGAAAGCTTTCCAGATATTTTAATACGGACATGCTAAGGCTACTAAAAAGAGTCAAAAATACAAAATGCCAGGTAGGTTTAGCAAGGAAAGAAAGACTTACTAATGTCGAAAATGCGTTTAAATATGTTTATCAAAATGATAAGATAATTAAATCAGTTTTAATTATAGATGACGTTATGACAACAGGGGCAACTTTCGAAGAATGTGCGAAGGTATTGAAAGAAAATGGCATTGAGAAGGTCTATGGATTAACTGTAACAAGGGGTTAATAAGGTTTTAGGGTAATATATTTAATAAGAAGAAATTAAACATAATTTTAAGAATAATATATAATAATTTTATGAAAAATTTCATTTTAAGAGAGTTTGGATATAACAGTAAAGTTATAAAGAGTCTTAATGAAGAAGAGAATCGTCAGTTATATCTTGCTGTAATGCAATATGTATGGGCGAATCTTTTTAATGATCTACCAAAATCGAAAGTAGAAGAAATTCGTAGAGCTATTGATAATAATAAAATAAATGACTTACCTATAATTGTTCCTAATTTTATTAAATTAGTCAAAATTTATGGTCGAAAATTCAGAAGCTCAAACAAAAGAATCAAGTCGTAGAGGAGAAATTCGAGTTTTTATCCAAGAGCAGATGTCTGCTCTAAGGGAAAGAACAATTGAATTAGCGGATAGTTTACTGGATAAATTAGATAGCGTAAGAATTAAAATTGCAGCAATGTATTCTTCTATTAGGAGCTTTTTAATTGCAGCTGTTATAGCTGGTATAATTTTTACTCCTATGTCTCCTAGAATAGAGAACAATCCAAAATATATAGAAAAGAAGACAGGGAGAGTAGATACTGCTTATGTGTTTTTAGCAGGTACTGACATCGGAACTGATCAACCAAGTATAAGTTGGAGGTTTTATTTTAATCATTTAATCAGAGATGATCTTGATATTATTTTTGGTATCACAGGAGATAATTATAGAAGAGAATTAGAGGCAGGAAGATTAAGAATTCTTTCAGGAGTTCCATTTGATTATAATGGAGACAAAATCGACGATAGAGTAGTAGATATAAGTAAACTTTCAACTGAACAATTAGCTGAAGCCTTTGAAAAAGAATTACAACAAGTCGTTTCATTAGCACAACAAGGAGAAGTAGATGAGGTTATGATTTTTATTAATGCACATGGCGGTTATGATGAAAACATTGACTGGGTCGCGTATGCGATGAATTTACTGGGATCGAAACTTTTTGAAAATACATTATACGAAGGTCTTAAAGGATTACCAGAAAATATACGCGTAAGGGTATTTTTGTATTCTTGTAATAGTGAAGCGTTAGTTGTTGGGAAATTGAGGTTTACTGATATTGTCTCAAATAGCACTGTATTTTATTTAACTATAGAAGAAGGACACCCTTCTCGAAAACAAGCGTCTAACTATTTATCTGTTGAGACATTATATGATAGGATTGTAGTTGATAATCTTTCTACTAGTGAAGAAGTTCCAGATATTAGACCTTCTGGTTCAATTGAACAAGTAAGTTCAACTTTTAGTTTTCCATATGTAAGAGTTGTAGATATGGTAAGAAATACTACAAAAAAAGCAATAACTTACACAATAGCTGCAACAACTTCTGTTCCAGGTTATACAGTAACTGTGCCATCTAGTATAGTTGTTAATCCAAATGATTCTCGAGGGTTTTCTTTATTTATAGAAGGGGGTGATGTTAGTGTTACTCAATTTCTTACGGCTACAGTAAAACTTGCCGCATCAAATGGGGTAGAATTGGAAGTAGTGAATACGTGGGATAATCCCTATTTTTGGGGAGGTTTAGTGTTTTCTCCAGAGGGTCAACCAGGTTCTTATAGAGTTTCAAATCATAGAGGGAATAGGGTATATCATGTTATGATCCCAATTACAAATACTCTTAATATAACTCAAAGATTAATAGCAGAGGATACTACCAATCCCTGGTGGGGAATAAGAAGACAAGAAGTGGTAGTGCCTCCTAGTGGTATTGGTTATATTCATTTCGTTTTTATGCAGAGATTGCCCATTCAAAAAGTTGGAATAGGAATTTTTTCACCATCTGGCCGGGAAATAAAACGATATGATGATTTCAACAGTGAATTACTATTTAATGAAAAAGATGCAATATTACCATTTGTTTATAGGGGTAGTCATAGTAGAAATATTTATTAGGTTTATTATTATATTGTTTAATATGGTTTTCTTCCAAAAATCTTCCTAATTCCATTTACCATTTTAACATCCACACTATATTTAGGTATTAAGTTTGTACCATGGATAAAAATTTCTTGTAACATTTTAACAATAAATGATAATAATACAGGTAAGAAAAGAGATTTGTAATTAATTTCTAAAGAAAATTTTGAAAAAAAGAGAATAACCAGACAAAAATTTTCAAAGAAATTCGGCGCTAATATTAAAAATATCCTTTTTTTAGTTATTTCAAAGGCTATAAAACCTAACATTCTATAGATATATAAACCAAGACAGATTAATGAATATGGTTGTGAAAAATTATTTAGAACTAATATTAAAAGAAAAGTTAGATAATAAGTATCTAACATTTTATCAAATTTCTGATATATAGGTGTTATGTGAGGTAAATCTACTCTTATATTTACAAATAATAAAATATCATGGTCCATCCAATCAAGAAATATACAGGCAAAAGATCCCCAGAGACAATATTTTAGTATTGAAAATGGAAGGATAACTCTAAGAAATATGACGATAAATATTAGTAATTTTTGATGAAAAGAAAAGTTTCGTTTCATATATAAAAGTATAGATTTGATAGATTTTTATGTCAATTTGAGTTTAATTGTATTGGCAACGTTTTATTAATAATAAGCTTATTACTTTTTTCACTATTTTGCGTTATATATCTATATCTTATAATATTTATCATATTTAAATGAATACTAAGAAAAAGAACAAAAGCATGTTTAATTTTATGGTCGTTTTAGCTACATTTATTACGACTATTATTACTGTTGGTGTATTAGGTTTTGTGGTGTATATATATCGAAATAAAAAAGAGGAATTAAAAAATTTAATAGTAAAGGATAAATCGCCTGTTGTTTTTGCAAAAGAATCAATATCTAAACCTATATGCAGCGAATATAAAGATATTAAAGAGTTAACTGTAAATGTTAAGTATAAAGTACCTCAGGAAGCTCAGAAACTAACAGAATTACCTTTAGATTTACAGTCTTTATACGAAGAGGAATCTTTAAATTACGGTTCTTTGTATGAAATAAAATGTGATAATATAGTCGGTTATTTATTTATTTATAAATTTGATAAAACCGGGTTAGAGAAGGGATATTTTGATATTGAGATAGAAGAAAATAAATTTAGTTTAGATAATGAAGATCAAAAAGTTAATAATTTTAATAGTTATTATTGGAAATCTAATCTTTATGACCAACCTGAATATATTTTTCTTAAAAAGGATTTGTTTTTTACAGGTGAGAAAGGGATACGTGCCAGTTTAATTGCAAAAGAAGAAAATATAAAAAAATTCAAAGAGATTTTCGCAGAAATAATTGAAAACGTTGAATATATTGAAGAACCTATCATAAATAATGATTTAGTAAAATATACCAATCCAGCTTATGGTTATTCATTCGATTACTCTTCAGAGGATGTTTTAGAGGAAGTATCAGGATTTTATTGTAAAGATTACAAATGTTTAAAAAGCGAAACAAATGGTGATGTGGTAAAAATAAATGATTTATATATAACTTCTTATGCTTCAAATGTTTCAACTGATTATGACTATGATGAAGGTTTGGATAAAAATTTATATAAGGAGCCAATAAAAACAAGTATTGGAGGCGAAGCTTATTATTATATAATTTCAAATGATGGGTATATTCGAATGATAACTCATGATTATAAGATTAGTGGGGATATCCTATGGGTGAAGACTGAGAAAAAGGTTGTTAAGAAGGGGATTAGCTATTATATTTCATTTAACAGCGGACTTTTTGATGATTATATAACAGAAGTTGAAATTGAGAACTTAAATAAATTATTTAATTTATTTGTATTTTAATGAAAAACTTAAAGGGAATATTACAATTTAATACAAAATTATTAAAAGAAATCTCTATACTATTAGTTTTAACGTCAATATTTAGCTTATCTATGTTTCAGAATATAATTTACGCGCAGGAAGATTTGGAGAATATTGATATGATATACAGGAAAGTGTTTGTAGAACTGCCTTTATATAGAGGGGATTATTATTATGGTAAACATATAAATGCTAGTGTGGCAGCAAATGAAATAAATAATATCCCAATTTTAAAACCGGGCCAGAGAGTAAGGATAATAAAAGATGGATATTTAACTTTTGATAGTAAAAGCGGTTATATTCAGCCTCCTGGTGAATTTATTTATGCATCAGGAGTATGCTGGACTGTTTCAAGTTTAGGTGCTGTGATGGATGAGGTAAATAAGAGATTTGAAAAGGATTATGGAATACCTCTTTTTATTTTTGAATATGCAGACAGGATAGCTCATAGAGATGCATATAAGACTTATACTTACAGTAATTATGGTTATGGTTATACGGTTGTTAAAAGACCGGATTGGATAACTGATTATAGTTTTACTGTTAATCCCGAACTCGAAAATTTTCCTCAGTTTAAAAACCTTAAGGTGAAAATCGTAATGGTATCAAGTACAGATAATAATGTCGGTTTTAAGGGAGAGTCGATTGGTGGCTACATACTTACAAATGTGGATTTTTAGCATTATTGCCACGAAATGTTTTATATGATTGGTTTTATTATATTTCCCTTTAGGGGCTGGATTTCCTAGTAAAACTGCCTTTTTCTTCTAAATAAATTGATAAAAACGTGAAAAATCTGCCTGTTTTTGATATAATTATATAAATCACGGGGACGACCGGATTTGACAGATAATTGATCTTTTAAAATTTCAAGCCGAAGTTTGTGCAAACAGACCTTCGCCCCGCTTAGCGGGGTAAAATCTGTAAGTACTGGGTATTCAACACCAGTAAGACGAATAAACGTCAAACCAATTAGTTTTTCAGCTAGACTTCGAAATTTCGTTGAGGAATTTAAGCTTGGCTTAGAAGCAATCAAAGGAAATTTCAGTCTGGTGTATGCCTGATTTACGTTTTACGTAAGACGGCATAGGTCTATGGTATTTTCTCTTGGTGAGATTCCATAGGCGTAACTTAAGCCGAGATGCAGCTTACTCAGGGAGTTCTTACTGAAATAAGCGAAGAAAATATAAGAACTCGGTAAATAATGTTTTTGCGTATCTTTATGTTATTTATCGTCAAAAGCAAGATACGATAAGCTTGTAGAAAATTTTAAAAGCGGTTATTTGGAAGTGGGTTCGATTCCCACCGTCTCCACCAGTCTTCGCTAAAGCTTTGACTGGTGAAATCATTAATCAAAGATTTATTTAGAAGATCATTTTATGTTTGTTTTTTAGTTGTAAATGGAAAAAGATGATTCATTACAATTACTTGATTGGATGACAGAACCTACTAGTGGATGTTATTACCTAGAGGGGGAATATCAAGATGAGGGAGCTTTTGTTGATACTTATAGACAACCTACACCACTAAATGCAATACAAATAAAAAAATTAGCTGAAGTTAGAAATGAAATGTTACATAGAGTTGAAAGGGCATGGAGAATGAGTGAATTGAGTGAACCATGGAGGTTGGCTGTATCTGGGTTACAAGGTGTAAGGGAAGGACGACCTTGTTACCCAATAGAAATACAAAGAGTAGGTGCGGAATTATTATTAGCTATTTTTGAGAAATTTGAACAACTAGAATATCCTCGCTGTGATTATTTAAGGAAACAATATATAGATATAATAGAAGGAATACTTGGACGAAATGCAGGGAAGGTTGAGCAAATTTGGAAAGTGATATCTGATAGAATATTCAAAGCAAGAAAGATAGGTGTCGTGAGAGCTGTGTATTTTTGGATAATAAAAACTAATATTGGATTGAGAAGAGATAAATGCAGTTAGTAAATAAAGTTACAAAAAAGAGGGGAGAAGATTAACAAGAAGGGAATTTCTACATAGACAAGCTCAGTGCAGGCCACTTTGTCCACTATACTCCATTCGACTCCTCACTCATTTCATTCGTTCGTCGCTCATGGCAAGCCACTTCTGTATCTATTTTATGATTTCTATGATGAGTTCGTGAGGAGGAGAATGGTGCTGAGCGAGTATGAGTGAAACGAATGCGAGTCGAAGTGCCACTTCTTAATTATATCTAACCTACCTTTTCTTTTTTTGAATAATATTTATAATCCTCCTATGTATTATATTTACATTCTTTTATGTCGTAACAATTCACTTTATACAGGTTACACAACTGACATAAAATGGCGTATAAAAGATCACAATAAAGGCAAAGGATCTGAATATGTAAGAAGCAAATTGCCAGTAAGGTTAATATATTCAGAAGGATTTAAAACTAAATCGGAAGCAATGAAAAGAGAGAGGCAGATCAAGGGATGGAGGCACGATAAGAAGGTTGGAATATTGGGATTAGATATAGAATAGCAAAGTCGGTTGTAATAGAGTCATTACCCTGAGCGTAGGTGAGTGTAATGAACCGAAGTCGAAGGAAGGTCAGAAACACAACCAAAAAGTTTGGATGTCGAAATTGGATTTAGGGAAAAAAATAGGTTCAAGCATTGAATAGTACTATTGATTATAGGAGGGATTGTAGTTCTGAGTCTGCTAAATTATCTTTTCGCTCAGGGTAAGTAATTCTATTTCTTAATTTTTTCTTTATAACACCTTTTAATAATTTTCAACTATATCTGAGATGATCTTTTCGTTATGTTTATTATTGAACTATCCCACATATGGCATAAGCATATAGAGAAACATCTACTCCTGCATTTGCGTTATATGCATTACATCTCCATAGTGTTTCATTTAGGGGATATGATTGCTCTAGAACAACTTTGTGGTTTCCTCCATCTGCTCCAATTAAACATCCTCCACCCAGCACTTTTTTGCCTGAGGTACAACTCGCATCGAGATTTTTCGAACTACTAGGAGAAATATACCCAGTAACTATTCGACTTTCCCAGCCCGAAACGCCATTCGTGCCTGCAACACCAGTATCTCCTTTGTCACCTTTTGGTCCTGCAGGTCCTTGAATACCTTGTTCTCCGGTATCACCTTTTTCCCCGGGCTCACCTTTTTCTCCTGTATCACCTTTCACACCTTGTTCGATATCAAGGGCATTTATCTGATTAGCAATTTCTTCTTGTAGTTGTTCATGAAGTTTTACAAGATCAATTTCCTCTCCAGTTTGTGTATCAATGATTTCAAGACTACTAATCTTTTCTTTTAAAGTATCTACATTACTTTGTAAGTCAGTTATCTCTCCAGTTTTTTCTATTAATAGGTTCACTTTGTTAATTGAAAGTAATGAAATTATTAAAGCAGTAGTACCTATTATAAAAATTGAAAAAACAGTAAAAATAATAAAAACTTTTTTTAGAGATAAAGGAAAAATTATTTTACTCATAGAAAGTAATAGAATAAATTATTTAAATATATATTATTCGAATTATCTTTTAATTGCAATTTATATACGGAAAGAAAGGATATAAGGATTTTTTTAGATTTTGGTAAGTATTTAGTCCATTTGTAATTATTTAATGATAACTTAGTTTACAATATTTTAAAGGAATTTCTCCTTTGATCCGCCTCGACATCATGCGTGCAGATTCAAGTTAAACGGCTTTATCTATTAAACTACATCTGAAATAAATTCTGATTGATGAGCTCAGTGCAGGCCACTTTGCCCACTATACTCCATTCGACTCCTCACTCATTTCATTCGTTCGTCGCTCATGGCAAGCTGCGATACTTATTAAAAGAGAGTCGGATGAAGTTGAGCGAAGTAGCGTCCTAATTCATGTATCGTAAATCTTTTTTCAAATTCTGATATAGTAAAACCATAAAATTATCTGGTTGCTAAAATAGAATGGCAGTAGGGACATTGTATTTGATATAATTAGAATCACGAAAGTTGCTAGTAATTTTACATATGTGTGAAAAATATGTATAGAAAAGGAGTATCAATAATTTTACTCAATAATAAAAATCAAATATTGTTAGAAAACCTAATAAGCTTTGCGACTTATTATTTCGCGTTGCCTGGAGGGGGAAGAGACCTTGATGAAAGTTATGAAGCAACCGTAAAAAGAGAGTTAAATGAGGAACTCGGAATATCCGAATCAATGATATCTATCGAACGACAGTTAAAGAAACCTATTCGGTTTGTATTTAAATGTGCTCCGCTTGTAAGGGATGGTGTTACTTATATAGGTCAGGAAAGACAGTGTTTCCTTGTTAAATTTAAAGGAAAAGATACTGATATTAAACTTAATAAAGATGAAGTTAGAAGGTACGTTTGGGCTAATTATAATGATTTGTCGAAGTATCTATTGTTTGATGGTCAATTAAAAGATGTAAATACAATGATAAAAGAACTCTGTTCCTTTATCGTCAATGAATAAGCTAATGAAGCTTTGTTTTGAAAATAATGTATATTGGACAGCCCTCCAGAAGCGGGTAAACTAGAACCGCTAAAACTTAGGCAGGGTAGGGGAAAACTCACTTCGACGAACTCAGTACGGGTACTTCGGCAAACTTCGGCTTAGCTCAGTTCTAGGGCTCAGTAAAGCTGAATTTGAAAAAAGTTCCACTTCGGCGAGTTCAGTACAAGTAGATTTGAAGAAAGTTCCACTTCAGCGAGATTCGACCCTTCAAAAAAGTTCAGGGCATGCAGGCTCATCTCAAGATGCTCAGTGCAAGCAACTTTCCTTCTTCGCTGAAGCTTTAGCGAAGTAGAACGAAGTAGGGCTCCACATCACAACGTTACTTCATCTTATGTGTGTTGCTCTTTCTAGCTTGAAACTCCTTTTAGTCGTTTCAAGCTTATGAAAAATATTCTATTTCTTTCTGTAGATTGTGTGTTTTATCTTCAAGAATTATTTATGAATTTATTGTAAAGAAGTTATTAGCATTTTGTGAATCTAAATGGAAAGAATGATTTGCTGAAAAAAGTGGATTATCTAATTAGTTTGCTTAACTTTTAATAGCTTTCCTTACCGCCTTAACAAACTTATAAAAGATTTCTGTCTTATATTTCCTTCCATTTTGGTCTTAAGTATCAATTCCTATGTTATTTAGAAGAATCATATCAGAAAGAGAAGAAGGATGGGTTAAATTTACAATTGTTCAATTATCAATTTTCAGTTTGTGAATTACAGAGTATATTGGGCGTATAAACTTACGAAAATATATTAGACATAGAAAATAATCCTATAATATTGTATAATCTAAGTAATTATTATATATAAAGTTAAATAGGTGAAAAAATTAATATTATTTGATCACGATGGGACCATCTGCAAAAGTAATGAAAATGCTTATGATAGCATGACATATGCAGCCGAACAAGCGGCAAAGAATGTAAGAATAAATATCAAAAAGATTGAAGTAGATTGGAGTAAGGTTTTTAATGAAACAAGAGGGACAACAGAGAAAAATCTTGTACACTACTTAGTCTATTTATTTCATATCCCGCTGGATAAGTTTTCTGAATTTGAAAGGTTATACTATCTATCTCGTGAGGCTTGGTATAAGAATATGAAGAAATACAAAGAATTTGTATATGATTTATACTATCCAGATGCTGAGATGTTGATAGATAAACTGAAGAAAGATCAAGATCATATTCTTCGTTTAGTTACCGGAAATCCTTCAAATGTATTAAATCTAAGGATTGCAAATTATTTAAGATCAACATTCGAAGATTCTAATGGGAAACTTCGTGGTTACTTCGGGGAAAGCGCTTACAGCAGGGTTGAATTACTTAATCTTGCAGTATCATCAATACAGAAAGAAGTTATCGATTTTAAACCCGAGTATGATGATAAGGAGTATATAAAGAATGTTTATTATATAGCAGATGCAAGGGCGGATTTATTTGCGGCTTTATATGCGAAAATACGGATGATATGGGTAGCATCGAGATCTCTGCAGGAAGTAAAAGATATAGAGTCGGAAGATGCCATGGGTTACATACTGAAAATGCATAAAAGCAGAATCTTCATAACAAATAACCTTGAAGATGAAGATGTTTTGAAGTTTTTGGAGAGCTAGACAGTTAAAGATTATTCAGAGCAGTCTATTTTCATCCTTCCCCAAAGTTATAAAAGATAAACATCCTTTATACTTTTCAGAATAGATTAAGTGTGTTATCAAAAAGAAATGTGATTACTATAGTTTTATGATAATATTTGGATAGAAAAATCAAATGAGAATACGAGATTTATTTTCAAAAATTAAAGCAAATTTAATTTTTGGAAAGAAAGAAATTAAGAAGAGTATTGGGTGGAAATCTGATATCCCTTCAGATGAAGCCATTCACTTTTTTGAAAAGGGCTATATCAGACCTGGTGATAGAGTTATAGATATAGGGTGCGGCTTTGGAAGAAATTCAAATTGGTTAGCAAAGCAAGGAGTTAAAGTTACAGCGATAAATATAGACAAAGACGAGATAAAGAATGCAGAATCCAAGGCAAGTCAGATGGGTGTGAGTGTTGAATATGTAAAAGCAAACGTAACATATATTCCATTCTCAAGAAATTTATTTGATGCGGCATTGGATTTAGGTTGCACTCATATGTGTTCAAAGAAGGATCAGGAACTTGCGGTAGAGGAGATTGCAAGAATTTTAAAACCTGGAGGATACATCCTATATTTTGGTTTTAGTAAAGAACATCCGGCATACACTAATAAACCAGATAGCCCGCAATTTAGAGATTTGGATAATATTGAAAAGCTCTATGATAAGTATTTTTATATAGGCAAAGTTGAAAAGGTTGAATGGAAACCTAAAGCAGAAGAGATGGCGAATTTTGATAAGCATAAGGGACTGAACATTATTATGAAAAGGAAGAATTGATGAAATTAAAATAAGATTTAATCTATAAGATTTTTTACTTTTCCTTTCTTCTATACTAAACTATCATAATTAATATTTATTGTATTTATTGCTACTTTAGTAATAACCTTTAAAGTTCCAAGAATAAGGTATGCCAAGTATCCTCTCGAGGTAAAAAAGATATTGAGAAATGAAATAAGTAAGTACAGAAAAAAGTCATATTCAGAGTTAGTTAAACTTACTAAAGATGAAAATATTGTTGTAATGGAAGTTTTGGGAGAATCTGGAAGTAAATATCAGTTAGGAATTCAAGCATTCTGGGATAGTAAAAAAGATGAGGATTTAAGAGTATTATCTGATATTGATGAAGGAGGAATACCTGCAACTATGCCTTTATCGCGTAGTTTTATTATCTCTCCTGAAGGTAAGTTTGTTGGGAGGGTAAAAAGAAAAGAGGAATTTGAAAAAATTTAGAATTGGTATAGGATGTTTATTGATTTTTAATAAAATATAAAGAGTATAATTTTTTACTTTTCTTCTCTTCTATATTACACTATATCATTAGCCTGAACTTTGAAATTCCATCAATTTACATTAGATAAGTATTTCAAGGACAGGCTTTAGACATCAGAGTATATTATAGTTAATTTAAAGATATAACTTTTCATTAATGCTACAACTTAAATAAATTACTTTTTATTTTTCTAATCATGACGGAAGAAACTGCCAATATTCAACCTGTTCCAAAACCTTCCAAAAAGAAGAATTTAATTATAATCATAATTAGCTGTGTATTCATTTTATTAATCTGCTCCGGTGTTATAGCAGTATATTATTTTTTTGTCCAAAATAAGAATAAAGACGGCGATGATCAAACATCTTCAAGTTCTGAAACTAGTTCTATAACTACTATAACAAAATCAACAACTATAATAACTCCAGCTTCTGAAGTAAATATTCCTTACTACTTTATTGCAGTTCATAATGAGCCATATCATGACGAGATAAACAGCGAAGGGAAAATTGCAGAGGCTTATGAAATTCTAAAAAGGATGATAGCAAAAGCAGATGAGTATAACATTAAGCTTACCCTTATGTTTACTGCGCAGTGGGCTGATTATATTTACAGCAGTTCTGACCGTATGGAGGAGCTTGAAACATGGGAGAAAAATGGGCATGAAATTGCAGGCCATCATCATAGTGAGTATCACGGTGGATGGGATGGGTATGCTGCATTTCCCCAAAATACAGTGAATAACCTTCGACTCGAAAGAAACAAAGTAGTTGAAACAACACTCGGGGATTTAGATGATTATATTAACGCGCTTAAAAAGCTAAATCCTTATATAAATTCAGGATGTATGAATGATGAGCAGGATAAACGAGTTCTACCCGATGAAATAATTTACGATACTTGTTCTGGTTTTGTAAACAATGGAGAAGTTGGAACAAGAAGACCTGATGGGCAGGATAAATCGGTTGGTATAAATGAGTTTATTTTAACTGGTGAAGTAAATAAAATTAAAAGATATTGGTTATCGCATTATATAATTGCAAGTATTGAGAAAGCGGATCAGGTTTCTGAAGAATTATTAGAAATGGATAAAAATACAGTGTACGGAACGGTTGTTCATAGTAATGATTTGCAGGAGAAAGCATTTTATACATTTCTAGAATTTCTGCATTTGAAAGATAAAGATGGAATTAAAAGCAGGACATTGAAACAAATTGTTGGTGAGAGATTATTACCAGTAGAAAAAATTGATACTAATCTTTTGAATACTATTAATTCGGACGAAATTGATAAGTCAGATGATACTCAATTTGGAAAGCTTTGCGGAGATGGAGTATGTAATGAATATGAAAAAAAGAATTCATCGCTTTGTCCGGAAGATTGTTCGTAAAGGAATGTTATATAAATTAACGATGATTGTTTATGAGATATATTGTAAATATTAATTAAATAGTTTTTATTTATTTATATGGAGTTACAAATAGAGGAAAAACAGATAGATAATAAAATAAAACGTAAAATTGTTATTAGCGCTATAATAGCAATTGTTATATATATAATTTTTATTTTTGTTTTAACTTTTGTATATGTCCCTAATAGTTATAGTACATGCAAATTAGTACCTTTTAATAACCGCAATGGTGTCACATGTTCAATATTATATACTGAATTGCGTTTAGGTATACAACTTGACAAGTGTTTTTTATTGGGTGGAGTAAACCCAATAGACTCTGATGGACCAAATGGATGTCATTACACTTTTTTCAATCCTAATTTCACTTTCTCTTCAAATTATGAGGAATGTTCTAGACTAAACAATACTGATTCATATCAATCTTCAATATCAAGGGTTCTTGGTGTTTGTACAGTTTTTATTAATATTAGTGATGATGATAAAAATATATCAGAAGTTTTTAAAAATTGTCCTTCATCTTACAAAAAAGAGATAAAATATGGTCGTAATATATGCACAAGGACTTTTTCTATAGGAATTGTAAATCCTGTTATAATACTAAATAGACTATTTTTGGGTATTGTAGGAAATATATTATATAGAAATCCAGAAATTGATGAATATAGATCTAGATTTGATATTTGGAGACATATAATTTTAGGGTCTTGTAAAGAATAGCACATGTAAATGTGGTAAAATACCTCTACAAGACTATGAAAAACAAATATATTAATCGTTCAAAAGTTTCTGAGGCGAAATTTAGACAAATATTGAGGTATTTTACAGAGGATTTTAACTCAACTCAAACCAGTAAGCTAACTGGGGTTTCAAGGATAACTATTTCAAATATTTATCAAAAATTACGCTTAAGAATTCTGGAATTAACTGAGCAGGAAGAAAAGCTTTCTGGGGAAATAGAGGCAGATGAATCGTATTTTGGTGCAAGAAGAGTACGAGGTAAAAGAGGCAGAGGAGCAAAAGGGAAAGTACCAGTATTTGGGTTATTGAAACGGAATGGTAAGGTATATACAACAATAGTAAAGAATTGTAATAGAAAGCAACTAATGCCAATAATCAAGGGTAAAATACTTGAAGACAGCACAATATATACAGACGGATGGACAAGTTACGATAGTTTAGTTTTGAATGGATATAAGCATTATCGCATATACCATTCAAAGAATGAATTTGCTAGAGGAAAAAATCATGTTAACGGAATAGAAAGCTTTTGGAGCTATGCTAAAAGGAGGATAACAAAGTTCAATGGAGTACCTAGAAATAAGTTCGTTTTGCATTTAAAAGAATCTGAGTGGCGTTGGAATCATAGAGATGATAAAATATATAAATTATTAATGAAAGACTTGAGGAAAAATCTTCTCTAATCTTTACAAGACCCTAATTTTAATAAAATTATTTCAAAAGTTACATCTAAATTGGCCAACAAGATATCCCCAGATTAAAGCTAGATGAATTAATTAATATTTATTTTATATAGATTATTTTATTTAGATGCCAGAACAAAGAACTACACCTACTTCTCCCGTCACATGTCGTTGTGAAAATATAAGAAGATATGAAGATCTCACTTATGATCGGCTATGTGAGAAAGTGGCGGAGGTTGTTAAAAAGAAAGTTTCTACATTTACTTTTCCAAGAGCTATGATTGAAGCGGATGTTCGTTTAATTTTTACAGGTAAAAGTGCTATAGTTGGTCAATATAAGAATGGTGAATTCATACCTTATGAAGGTGCTCTCTCTGATTTTCTAAATATAGATGGAGAAATTATGGTTAGATTGCAGAATATTCAATATATACGAAGTTGAAATTTTACACACTTTTATTTATCCTCAATGTATATATAATTATATTTACTATGTACTACGTTTATATATTACTTTGCTGTGATAGGTCTTTGTATACAGGTTATACTGATGATCTTAAAAAGCGTCTTCGAAACCATCAATTGGGAAAAGGTTCAAAATATGTTCGAAGCAGGTTACCTGTGAAATTGATTTATAGTGAAAAATATTCAAAAAAATTAGGAGCTTTAAAAAGAGAAAGAGAGATAAAGGGATGGAGTAGAAGTAAAAAGATTAAAATCTTGAGATTGGAAGTAGAGGATAGTTGAAGGGTGTAAAGTGCTATCTCGTCCTGAGCCTGCCGAAGGAAAATTTAAAAGAGAGCAAAAAATAAGAATTTTAAAACTTGAAATATCTTAAGATCGCAAGTTTTATATAATAAAGATTGATAGCAGAGAAGACTAGAGTTGTCTACTAATCTTAATATTCCATCTTAATTTATTTATGTTTAACTTTAGATACGAATTCAGTTGATAAATTTGTAAAATCTGTATCACTATTTTCTATTCTAAATTGAATATGGAGAGTTAAATTAGTCGATATGTCATACATTAGATAATGATAATAAGTTGATCTTATATAATCACCGTCGCAAGTATGTGTAAACTTTTTGAATGTGAAGTAAGTAGTTTTATAATCATCGGGTAGTGTTTGGCAAACTTCTTCTTCTTTTGGAAGAATATCATCAGTTTGATCACCTTCAAGGGTATATATATGAGTTTCGGGGTAAAGCATAGGATATAATTTAATTTGTTCCCTATCAAAGAATAAATAGGTATTCTCTAAAGGATCATCGTTTTCAGTTTTATCTGCAATAGATACTTTCCATTCTTCAGGAAAATAAAATGCATATCCTTTAAAATCAATAACATTCCATCCTTCGTAAGAATCAGGAGTTTTAGTTGAAGAGGAGGTGGTCGTTTGAATAGATGTTGTAGTATTTGTTGCATTAGAAGTGTCCGTTTGTGACGTAGTAACGTTTGTTGTTATATTAGAAGTGTCATTTTTAGGATTAGATTTATTGAAAGTACATACTATATAAATAATAAGAATTAATAAAATTAGTACAAGAATAATAGCTAAAGGTTTAAGAATAATATTTTGGTTTTTTTGTTTAAATGTAGACTGTAAAGATTTTTGTTCTATTGGTTGGACAAGGTTATTAGAGTCTTGCATAAGAGAATTATTAAAAATTATTACTGAATAGTATAACAAATAATAACTGGAAATCAAATGAAATAAAGTTATTAATATTTGTTTATGTAATTATGATCTCTTTATTGCTTTGCAGTTGTATTTCTTTTATAGCTATTGTTGGATATAGTCCTATATATGGTCTAGCAAATATATCTGCATAAAATAAGTTATTGATAATTCAATATCTCCCTTCCATCATTTACTGTTGTTCTGTATAATTACTTTGTGAAATGTAAAGAAAGTTTAGATCAGGATCAAATAAACGATATCGTAAAAGGACTTGAAAATTTAAAGCCAGGATTTCTGCCTTTCCCAATTTTTAAAGAAATATGTAGGTTAATTGTTACTTCTATAGTAGAAATTATCCCTTTGAGAGAAAATAAAAAAACAGGATCGATTGAGATTTTATTAACAAAAAGAGAAAAGAATGATATTTTTTGGCCAGATCTTTTTCATATTCCAGGTGTAGTATTATTACCAACTGATAGAATTGGTAATTTAAAGGATGCTTTTTCACGCATTCTGCATGGGGAACTTAAAGGAGCTAAAAGTGTTTTAGAACCAGTGTTTATTAAGTACTTATTTCGCAAAAGTAAGAGAGGAACGGAATTATGTTTACTCCATTGGGTTGAATTGGTATCTAAAGGGCAGGTTGGCAGATGGTTTGATATTGATAAACTTCCTTGTAATATAATTTATGGCCAGAAACGGTTGATAAAGATTGGAATAAGCAATTTTGTAAAATATAAAAGAAATAATATTTAGTTTTAGTATTTATAAATAAGAAGTTATATCGAATAGGGCAGGAAAACCCATCTTACTTGCTAATGACTTATTGGTATGATAACATTCAAAAAAACTGCTCTCGAGCAGTTTTTTATTTATTAGTATAGTTAAATACAAGAAGGAGTTGTGACGGATGCTATAAGTGCTATAGATGCTGAAGTTCTAAGAGCAAACTTTGCTGAAATTTTTCAATTTATAAATGATTTACAACAAGCAGAACATTTCAATCTTGAAGCACAATTAACTTTTGAAAGTACGGACTGGTGGTTTCCTCTTCGTAGTCATTCAATATTATCTATAAATTTTGGTACAGAAGATGATAGAATTACATCTATGACATGCATAATGAGGCCTGGTTCTTCACTTACGTTACAAGTAGAACCGAGGATAGACATAATGTTTCCAAGGATAATAGTGTTTCTCTTAGATAAGGTTGAATCGGAAGTTCCTTTAACTATTGAATTGCAGGAGATATATTTACGTTTTATTAGGGATTTTTTGGGGCTCTTTTCCTTTGATCTTATCTATAAAAAAGGTGGAATGAGAAATTTAGTATCAAAAAATAAATATAGGCAAAGAGTACTTGATTCTGTTATTTATAAAGAAGTTTGGGAGCGTTATGCTAATGTAGAGTAACTTTCAGATAATTTCCAGTAATTCGTTTGTTTTGTAATATTTTCTCTGCATTCCTTTTCTGTTTGAAAATAATACAATTTATTCTTAAAAACGATCGATTGAGACTGCGATAAGTCATTATAATAAGCACAAAAAAATTAATGTTAGAGTTAAAAAAGATATATCTAACTTTAGCAACTATAATGAAAAAGTTGTGATACAAGTTGCGCAGAGGTGCGATACAATAACAGAGATAAAATGTTAAATATCGCACCATGAAATATGGTATCAAAACAACAACAA
>Ga0315294_10002685_pt1 | contig 19387 bp, 34 predicted proteins | sample YL17G13_40_MG_FD_203626 | JGI IMG/M metagenome (GOLD analysis project Ga0315294, IMG submission 203626) | Sediment microbial communities from Yellowstone Lake, YNP, Wyoming, USA - YL17G13_40 | ecosystem: Environmental > Aquatic > Freshwater > Lake > Sediment | place: USA: Wyoming | collected...
CTGTAGGCGCTGCCCGCGTAGTAGAGAGCGCTGGTGCCAATCTCGTAGGCGACCGTGGCGATATACGTGCCGGACCAGCCCACTTGCAGGGCGGCCAGCGCCATCTGGCGGGCAATCCAGTCGCTGCCCGCGCTGATGACGGTGCTGGAACCGCGCACGAGCACCAGCATGGACCAGTCTTCGCTGATGGGCTGGGACGGAGGCGTGGCGGTGGTGCCGCGCAGGGCCACGTAGAGGATGCCATCGTAGTCAACGACTTGCAGACGGCTGTAGACGACCATCGGCGACCACACACCAAGGTCAATGAGTTCGCTGGCCTGCACGTAGTACTGAAGCAGGTCCGTGTCGATGTAGAGGTACGTTGCGCCTGAGACTAGCATACTTTAGTGATACTCCCAGATGGCGGTAGCTATTCCGTTTACAAGCCACAGCCCGAGAATGGCTTCGCCGCCGTATGACCCCGCCACGAAGACTAGGTGACTTCCGCTGAGTCCGACAGAAAGCTGAGCCTGCATTGCGGCTACATCACCTGCAACAGTTCCAATCTGCGCTTGCAGCAAGTCATCTGCGGCGATGCGACTGCCTGTTTCGTCGATGACGGCATTGGTGCCTTGCACCGCAATGTCGAAGGCAGCTTGTGCGAGATTGGTGCCTGCCACTGCGATGTCAAAAGCAGCTTGCGCCAGATTGCTGCCGGACTCTGCCAGCAGGTAGGCAGCCGTGCCGGTGTTGGTCCCGATGGCTGCCAGATTGTAGGCGCTCTGCGCCAGCAAGGCGGTATCCGTTGGAGCCGTGGTGCCGCTGCTGTACTCGTAGAGCAGGACCAGCGGCGACCAGTAGCGCGTTGGATTCCAGCGGGTGGGCTGCTGCGAAGGGATGCGCCCAGTGTTGGTCGTGACGCACAGGTACTGGCTGGCACCGTATGACACCGCTTGATACGGGTCAGAGTAGTAGGTGCCAAACATGGACCAAGTCCCTGAGTTGACGAAGTCGTTGTCATCGACGTACTTGGTCAGCCCTTCAGCCGTGGCGAATGAATAGACTCGGCTTTGGCTCATTTTGTTTGAAAAATCAGGATGATGTCGCCGCCCACGGTGGTCGAGGCGGCGAGGCTCAGCCCGGCAGCAAAGTGGACATCGCAGGCGTCTTCGATGCGCTGTTCCAGCGTCAGTCCGCTCACAGCGTCTACGATGGGCACCCGTATGACTTCAGTTAGGCCGAGGCTGCTCATGGCACGGTGACGTTGGCAGCCTTCAGTGCGTCCGCCACGGCGCGCACGTCGGTAGCAGTTGTAGTTGAACTGGTCAGGAACGCGGCAAATGATTCATAGCCCTTCGCCTTCGCCACAGCGTCAAAAGCGGTTTTGTTTCCGCTCTGGCGATACGCTGCGGCCAGCGGGACTTTTGCGGCAGTGGCTGAGGCGTTCAGAATTGGAATCGACTGTAGACTCAGGGCCACTGCTTCGGCAGTTCCGGGCGCGAAGTTTCCGGTGGCATCCTTGGCAAACATGAACGCCGCGCCGGGCTGCGTCACGGCTGCTTCACCGATGGCGAGGCGCTGGTAAATGCCGCCGCCTTGGAAGATGTTGTGCATCTTCAGTTCCATCAGGACGGGTGCGACATCTTTGGCTCCCTGCCCGGTGGTGGGGTCATTGGTGCCGGTGCTGCGGTTGGAGGGAATGAAGGCGAATTCGCTGCGCACGTAGCCGAACTTGACGTGGTACAGGCTGGTTGATGGATTCTCGGAAATGTCGAGGCCAACCACGCTGCCGGTGGTCACAAAGACAGCGTGCCGGGTGGTGCATCCGGTCAGCAGCAAAGCAGCGATGATGAGCTTCTTCATTTCACTTCAATGAGAACGCTGTTGGTCGTCGGAACCACGACGGTAGTTGAGTCAGCGTAGCCAAGTCCAGCCCACAGCCCCGGCATGCTGCTCACACCCAGCCCCACGGTGCGCATGCGGCACACGCTGGCGACGGATGGATTCGTATTGTTTACACTGACAACTCCGAAGCCCAGCACGTAGTAGTGCTTGGTGCCGTCCTTTCCGGTTGAGCTGCAACCGGTCAGGAGCGCGAGCAGCAGGATGGGCAGCGCTGTTTTCACTTCCATAACTACAGGTCCGGTGAGGCGCGTATTTAGGTCGTTATGCCATTTCAACTTGAGCCAGAAGGCGGTGAGCGGCGGGTTTACACGGACGAGCGGCTGCCCGGGGTGGAAGTTCACAACGATGGCGGGCCGCAGTTTGTCGTCGTTGACCTGCAAACAGGTGCGCCCGTCGATGAATTTACCGCCCGGGAGCACCCAAATCAAACCGGTGTTTCGGAGATGTTTGCCCAGCGCCGCGCGCAAGAGTACTTCAACCGGATGATGGAACAGGAAGCTGAAGTCGGGGTTGGGGATGCACCCGGGGAGATGGAGCAAGGGGGGTCACGCCTGAACTGGCAGCCAAGGGCGCAGCCAAGGGCGCAGTCTCCGCCTCATCCCAAGGGCAGGCTGGGACCGATGCAGGACGTGGGCAATCTGATGGTGCCCGCTGACGTGGATGCCATCATTGCCCGGGCGCGTTCAGAACGCGACCCGGCCAAGGCGAGCGCTCTGAAGCGGCAGGCGATGTCAATGATGGCGCAGGAGGAATCCGTGGCACAGCGGGTGGTGAGGATTCTGCTAGAGCTTTGAGCGTGCGCAGGGCTTCGATGAATTTTTCCAGAGCCTCGGGGTCGTCCGCAGGCACAACCACGGAGTTGAACCGACCGTGGTTTTCCTCGGTGATGCGCAGGTAGTGCCCCCGATGGTTTTCGCGCAGTATCAGGGTGAACTGCTTGCGGTCCACGGGCACGATGAGCGATTTGACGGTGCGCTCTGTCCGGTCTTCAGGCGGTCGGTCTGTGCTCATTGGGAGATGGGGGTGAGTTTTCCCACGCGCCATATTTCGGGCACGCTGTAGACAAAGATGTGTTCGGCACAGCCGAGGTAGTTGTCAAAACTGTCGTAGCCCGCGACGCTGATGCTGGTCGAGGGCTGGAACAAACCCGGTCGCAGGGGCAGGACTTGTCCTGTCCTCAATTTTTTGCAGATGAGGATGCCATCCTGCACCACGTCCAAGTCGCAGCCGCTGTTGTTGATGATGGACTGGCCGGCCATGTACCAACAGGGGCGTCCTCCCTGTGGCGAGTACGGCGGGTAGGGGTTCCAGCAGCAACCGGTCAGGCAGGCAGTGAGCAGCAGGAGGAGGCTGGTCAGGCTACTTGGCAGAATTTTCATAAACGGGAGGAGGACGGGTCGGAGGAGGAATGCGCACAGAAACTGGTCGCCCCTCTTTATTCGCATCGCGTGTGTAGGTGTCGTAGGGCAGGCCGATGAGTTTTCCCACGTACCATATTTCAGGGGTGTCGTCGACAAATCTGTGTTCGGTGTAGCCGAGGTAGTTCAGCCAGTCATAACAATTTCCATGCTCTTTGAAGTAGCGGGTTCGTTCGGCACCATCGTACACTGCGACTGCGACTGGTATTGAGGTAGTGCGCATCGGCCCCCATTCCTCGCCTGCACCTCCTGACTGGAATATATTTGTCAGGAGCATGATTTGGCCGGGCTTTAACGGTGCCTCGTAGTTAAGGCGACCACCGCTCTGTAAGACATCCATTTCGTATCCGCTGTTGTTGACTACGACAGAGACTAGGTAGCCCTGCTGTTGTCTCTGGATACACCCTGTTTTAGAAACTAAATTTGTCTTGATGCAGTAACCATTGAGCAGCAGTTCGTGACACAGGATGCAGCATGGAATATCCAAGCTGTGGCTGCTGTTGTCGCCGCTGAAGGATTGGCCCGCTGCGCGTTTTTCAAATCGTGACTCTAGTCCTGCCGTGTGGCGTGACCGCATCAGCGAGTGGCAGCCCGTGAGCAGGATGAGGCTAACTATTGGCAGGATTTTCAGGATTTTCATGGGTTTTGAGATGTTCGGCGGAGGTTTTGCTCGTCGCGCTTAATTTCATCAGATAGTAGCAGACGCTGTTTGGCACTTGGAAGTCAATGTGGACGTTGCCCTCCTGACCGGGTGGATTGACCGTTTCGCCATATACGGCATTGAACCTGTGGAGAGGCGCGTCCACGGTGCAGACCAGTTCATTCGACACCCGGTCCCAAAAAGCGCCGACAGCCGTCATCAGGTGCTCCGGGGGCGTTCCCCCTTTCAGTTTGCGGTACTCAACCTGCCACGCCATGTTCACCATGTCGTTGGCGAGGGTCATCAGGACATCGGTGATGGCGGGCGTAGCCAAAGAGGACGCGGCCAAGTGTCCGGCGCTGGTAATCGTTCTGGTGATGTATAGTGGGATTTTCATGGAGTTTTGAGATGTTGGGATTTTCATGGAGTTTTGAGATGTTGTTCGGCGGAGGTTTTGCCGCTGCCCGTGGCGGCTGTTTTGTCTACAACGGCAGTGTACCCGAATTTGGACAGGGTCTTGGCGTTCTTCCAAAACCATTCGTCAATCTTGCCTCTGATGAGGACCAGTTTTTTGCCTGTTTTGTCGATGCGGTAGCGTGAACCGGTTCTTGGAATTTCCCATTCAGCGCCGTCTGTCATGCCTCCAAACAAGGTGATGAAGAACTGAACGTCTACGCTGCGAGGCTCCCATTGGTCCAACCAGCGCGGGCACTTTGGCATGAGAGGCACGTCGTCCAGTCGTTGCTGATTGCCCAGCTTGAGAGTGCGCTTGCCGTCTTCGTCAGTGACGACAGCGTCTTTGAAGGCGTCGAGTGGATTATCCATATAATCTGCGGTATTCGAGTGCAGCGAGGAAGGCTGCAATGGTTTTGGGTTTGTAGCACGGCTCTGCGGGTGAAGTGAAAGTCACGCCGAACGACGCGATGTAGCGATTGTTTACTTTGAAGCGCAGGTCGCACGACATGGCGCGATGCTGGCCTTGGGCGAGTGCCCGACAGCCTTCACAGGTCTTGGCTTTGACGAGCTTCATTATTGGGGCGGGGTGGCGGCTTGCGCCAGTTCAGTGATGATAGCCTGCATGCTCATGCGCTGGCCTTTGGACAAGCGGCGCACGGCGCTGGTGTATGACCGCACCTTGCCGGTGGCCAGAGTCAGCTTGCGCTTCCAGCGCTTCAGATGGGCCTCGGCAGCAGCCAGTTTATTGGCATCCTTGGCTTCGGGAGACATGGTGGCAATCTTGGCAGCCTCGCGCTGGCGCTGGGCAGCCAGCACCGCGTCGATTTCAGCGTCAATGGCGGCTTGATGCTTCCGATAATAGTCGAGGGCATCCAGCGCCACGTACTCGCAGCGTTCCTCGCCGCTCTTGCGCCCGCTGTAACCTAGCGTGTGGGCAATCTCGTGAGCGGTGACGGCGACCATTGCCTCACGGTAGGTGCGAAATTCCATCTCGGGCATGTCCTTGAACAATGGATACTGGGCTTGGCGCGGAAACAGGCTGGGTGGACCGATGCGGACCAGTATGCGCTCCCAGTACACGGTGTCTTTAACGCGCTGGTGCGTGTCTGGGTGCCTGACGATGCCTGTGTGGCGCTCGGTCCACGAGGCTCGGCCACAGTATGAGTGCGCGCTGCGCGTCAGCTTGACGATGATGGGGCGCAGGCGCTCGTGCGGGAGCAGCCCGCGCTCCACAGCTTCCAGCGCCGTGCGGCACAGGATGAAGCACTCAGCAGTCGGGTAGTTCGACGTGGAGCGCAGCCAGAGGCGTGAAGTTTTTAAGCGCTTGCGTGGCGAGGTGTGTTGTGATGAAAGCATAGCTCAGCCCAGTTTGAGCGGCACCTTGCAGGCGTGCCGGAAGGTGTTTGGGTCGAAGTTGGCGTTGACCTGCCCGGCTACCTTGACGATGACCTCGCAGGCAAATTTGCGCTTGGCTTCGTCCGGTTCGGCGGCGATGGCGGCGGCGAGGGCGATGAAATGCTTTTTGGTCATAGAATTACTTGATTGGACGGCGGAGACGGCGTTCGATGCGGGCTTGAGTTTTGGCAGCCTTGCGCTCGCGCAGCTTCAGCATGTGTGCGGTCGTGGCCTTGCGGTGCAGCACCCACTGGTAGACTTCCATCAGGTCAACCTCGACCTGCTGGCGGGTGCCTTGGGGGCGGAGGGCGAGCAGGTCGCCCTGCACGAAGCCGACGACGAGCTTGCGGTCGCGGTCGCGCCCGTAGCGCCCGGTCAGGGTGCCGCGCGTGACGCGCCAGACTTCGTCGCTGACGATTTTGGTGAGCGGCTTGTCGTCCGCGCCGAAGATGGCGAGCAGCTTGCCGCTGGTCTTGTCGCGCTTGCGCATGGCTCGAATTCTATTGATGCCGATAGTTATCATGCGACAAATGTATATTCTCTGTGGCAGGAGTCAACATTAAAATTTGCTTTTCTTTTTCTTCAGCCAAGTTTCGGAGAACAGACGACTTGGACCAACACCAACACGCCCGCCGCCTCGCGCTTCCAAGGCTGGCGGCAAGAGTGCCTCGACCGGGCAGTTGGTGGAGCTTGCATCCGTCCTTGAAGGACAGTTTCACGAATCCGAAGATTTATGCTAGGCCGAGCAACACGGCCTTCGATTGGAAACGTAAACAAGCACACTCTTCAGGAACCGTCGACAATTTCCTCCCAGCGGTTTGAGACGCGCTGGATGTCGTCGCGGTGCTTCTTTTCTTTTTCACACACGTCTTCCCAGCGTTCTTCATCGCGCACGTTCTCAACCGCCGTGCGGATGAGCGTGGCAATGACCGCAGGCTCCAGCGCGTCCAACTCCCAACTCTCGTTGCCGAACTCGGCGACGTAATCTTCAGCGCGGCTGTCCGTCATCTTGGCTGGATTGGGTGGTGGGTTGTACTGGGTAATCTGGTTCATGTTCAGCGCCAGCCGGTCCACTTCCACCGTGTCGCCAGAGAACTCTGCCAGCCGGTCGGTGATGTCGCGGGTCATGTCCTTGCCGGAAGGGTCATGGTCGCCCAGATGGATGATGTAGGGCTTCTGCCCGTTTTCCACATGTTTGGCGAGGCGCTGGGCTGCGACCCACATCTCCGATTGGCTGGTGTAGCCACGGCACGAGAAGAAGGGCACATCCAGTTCCTGACAAACGCGTTCAATGACGCCGACCAGCGCGTCCTTCTCAATCCAGACTTCCACGCGGCACTTCTGGTTGTCCCACTTGTCGAGGCGGAACTGCTTGGCGCAGGCGGAGATGATGTCTGCCGGGTCGTCCCAGTGCGCCAAGTCCTTCAGGTTGCGCGTGCGGTCAACGATGGCGAGCCAGTCCACCAGCCCAGCCAGCCGGGCATCGTTGATGACATCGCCCAGATTCTTGTAGGCCCGCAGGTTGTTCGGAATGAAGTCTCTCGAAACAAATTGGTAATACAATTGGCGCAGCGTCAGTTCAAAGCCCTGCTGGGCATACTCAGCGATGATGGCATTGGCCTTGTTGATGAGTTCCATCCGCTCAGCGGAGAACTTTCTTTCTCGATAACAAATCTTTGGCATGTCTTGATGGGTTAAGTGTCTACTTATACTATACCAGTTTCAGGGCGTTCTTTAACCCCTTGTTTTCGGATTTTCGGTTTGCAGCGTGCGCTCAAACGAGGCCAGCAGTTCGGCGGCATGCTGGTGGTTCTTGAATTCGCCGTCGAACAGCACGTCGCAGCCTTCCACCTGCTTCTTGGCTGTGGGCGAACAGCACCCGTTCGGGACTAGGCTGAGTGTGCCTTTCTCGAAGGCTGTGTACTGCCGCTTGGTGAGCCGGAACACGCCAATGTAGGAACTGGACAGGTTGTTGCTGACCACCACGACGGCGCAGCACTCCGGCAGCTTCTTGTAGTAGTGGCTGTAGGACGCAGAGTCGTCGAACATGCCCGAGCCTTTGTAGCCCAGCGGGCGCAGGTAGCGTGCGTGCAGAATCATGCGTCCTCCCTGTGCTCAAACGCGTAGCGCTGCCGTTCCCGCTCGCGTTTGCATGCGTGAAGTCTGTCTGCGGTGTCTTGCCGTCTGGCTCCCATTTTGGCCACTTCAAACAGTGCTGCGCTGATTTCGTCATCCTGTTCGCTGACACCGCCAATAGCTGGGTTGTCTACAGAAAGGAAAAACACCTTTTCTTTAGTCATCAGTGCTTCGTCCGGTGGCTGGCCCATTGAACTGCAAAGCTGGATAGTTTCGTTCTGGGCTGGGAATCCCAGCAGGTCAGCTTCCTGCTCCCACGATTGGGGCATGAAGCTTTGTGACTCGCGCCAGCGCAGGCGCGACTCCATCGTCATGAACGTCACGCAATCTACGCGTGCTGCGTTATTGCCCGTGTTTGGAGCCTTGAAGCGGTAATAGCTGCTGCTCTTTTTCATGCTTCCTCCTTCCAAGGCACCATTTTGGGCAGCTGGGTGGCTTCATCCCAGACTTCCTGCACCATGCGCGTCGTCCAGATGGTGCCCATCTTGTGCTTCTTCAGGCTCTCGCACTCTTTGCAGCGAACCTTGCTTCTTTTGGGTGCTTGGCTGGCTTTGTAGCGGGGCGCGTGCCCACAGTCCAGCGTCAGGGTCAAACCGGACAGGGTGCGCGCGTGATGCGCAGTGTAGTAATCGCGCTTGACGATGGTGCGCCAGACGAGAGGATTCGGGGCGAAGATGGCTTCGATGGCGTTCATGTGCGTTTGGAGAATTCTGCGCTAATCGCACGCCACTCGGCCTGCATGCGCGGGATTTCAAGCAGGGTTTCCATTTCTCTGACGCTCACACCGTACTTGACGGGCAGTGAAGCCAAGAAGTGACCGTCGCCGCAGCACGGATTGAAGCCGTGGTGGGGAGGCAGACCGTGAAGCATCTTCAGGTCGCAGAGCGCGGCCTTGCGGTCGAACTTGGTGCCATCGGCTGCCTGCATCATTTGCGGCGCGTGGTCGAAGCAGACGGGCAGCACCTTTTTGGTGCCAAAGTCAACGTCGACGACGATTTCAGCCGCCGTGACAGCCAGATTTTTGCAGTGGCTTACGCCACAGTGCAGTTGCAGTCCTTCAATCGTAATCATGCTGTTAGGCTCCTGTTTCGATGAGCTTTGGCTTTGAGATTTCTTGCGACTGATACTTTATGCGCATCGCCTCGCGCAGCGCGTCATTTGCGACCGGCCCGTAGGCCGCGCCTAGTTGTCGGATTCTTTGCACGGCCTTCGAGTCGCCGCACAGCGCTTCCCCGAGCGACATCGGTTTGGCTGGCAGGGCTTGCAGGAAGTCCTCGGTCAGTGTTCCGTAGATGTATTTGCTCATGAGTTTTAGGGTGTACTAGCGTTGACCAACTAAATTGGTGGTGCGTGCAGCCCACGCCGCCGCGATACGTTTGGTTGCCGTATCGTAGTGCGCCGGGTCGAGTTCGATACCGACGAAACGCATACCAAGATTGATGGCGGCGACCCCGGTAGTCCCGGTGCCCATGAACGGGTCGAAGATGGTCGACCCGGGTGGCAGCTTCAAATTGGAGATGCACCACTCCATGAGCGGGGTGGGTTTCTGTGTCGGGTGTGTTTTCTTGCACTCGGACTTGTTCACGTACGCGTCGATGCGCGACATGCGAAACACCTTGGGCGGAAGGTCGGCCTGCACCCAAGCAAGTTCGCAGTCAGCACCCCGATTCGACTGAAGTTTATCCCACACGAACCAGCACCGGCTCGGCGGTAGAGGATAGAAGTTGCCTCCCCACACTACGCAAATGTCGTACATCTCAGGCAACTTGGCGACCAGTGGGCTGAGTTTATCCCATGCCTGTTGCGTGCCCCATAGTGGAGACTTCCCGTTTTTACCGTGGAAACTGCGTTTCCAAGCGTTGCCTATCTCATACGGAGGGTCGGTGATTGTGGCTTGGGCCTGCGGGTAAACGGTCATACCTTCGCAGTCCGCGTTCCAGAGTGTCGCGTTGCCCTCAGCCAGAGAGCATGATTTGACTTCCTCAAAAGGGAGTGTCTTCTTGCGGGCGCAGGCGGGCAAGCGCGGGATTCCTGTGTTCATGGTTGCGCAAGTGAAACGGAGGAATCGAAGATGCACTCGCCCACTTCAAAAACCTTGATTACCATTTTGGGTTCGAGGCAGGCAGCGGCAACGCACTCAGTCATGCCTTTGGCGTCTACGACGATGGTGGTGGGGTCGGGGATGGCTGGGCTGACGGCAGACCAGTTTTCGATGATGTATTTGCTCATGAGTTTTAGGGTGTACCAGCGTTGACCAGCGTGGGCTTAATCCACTTCAAAGCGTGCGTATTCCAGAACGCAGTCTGGACTTCCGGGCTGACGGCATTCCAATCAATTCTTCCCCGGCGTTCAGGCTCAGTCGCAGTCATCGGGAAGCGCGGCAATCCGCTGGCAGGCACCAGTGCGCTGCGCTGTCCCTTCACTTGAAGGGTCATGTGCCCCCGTCGCCAGTGCAGGCGCGGCGAAGCGTGCGTGCCAATGCCCGTGCCCGTGCTGGCAGGCCGGGTGGCCTTGAATCTCCAGCCGATGAAATTCGGGGACCACAGCTCGTCTTTGACCACCTTGCCGGTGCGCCCCAGTTTCTGCGGGCGCTGGATGGTGCCATTTTCCATGCAGCCCGGCTCTGCGGTCAGAGCGAGCAAGAGTTTGATGGCGAAGGCATTTACTTTGCGCTGCATGATTTGTTCGGCTTCGGGAGTGGGCGCATCGGCATGACCGCGCACGTGTTGAGCCATTGCCCCGAAGGGCGAAAGTTGTTCCTCGTAGTAGGTGGCATCTGCCCACGGGGCGGACTGGATGATGCTGATGGGAGACGTGAGCGGATACGCTCCGGTGTAGTCTACCGGTGGCACGCCGTTCAGATAAAACGGAAAATGCAGCATCATCCGGTCGTCCGGGTTGCTGATGCGCGAGACGTACATCAGGTCGTTCTTGACCGGCATGTCCTGCGGATACCGGCCAGCCGCGACGCGGGCCACGGCGAGGAAGGGCACATGCCAGCCGAAGTACTGGCGGACGAAGCTGTCGGGCAACACGAACAGCATGGCGTCCAGCGGCCATTGAATCTGGCTCAGGAGAAAATCCTCGGGCGGTTCAGTCTGGGCGACCGCTTCCGCGTAATCCTTGCCAATGAAATAGGTGGGCACCCCCATCTTCATCTGGGCCTGCGCCATGAGCGCTCCGGTGGTGTGCGGGAGCATGTTCATCTCTGGCTCCTGCCAGAAGCGGGAGCAGCTGTAGAGGGAGATGCCGTACCATTTGGGATTGCGGTATCCCTGCGGTGGGACGATGCGCCGTGGATAGCAGAGCCGCAGGGTTTGCGGGTGTTCGCGCTCTGCTCCATCGTAGATTATTTCGAGCCACTGGGTTGAGGTCAAGTCCGGTAAATTGTTCATGAGCGCAGATATTTATACAACGAATGTGCCTAGTCAACTCTAAAATTCTTATTTTTTGCAGAAAAAATCGCCAGCAAGGTTCCATTTGACAGGCACTGTGCGCTTACCAAATCAGCCCCTGCTGCTTTGCAGCCACTCAAATGCTTTTTGCAGCACCCTGCCGTGTGATTCAGGGAGGTTGCCGACGCTGCCAACTTCATCGAGGATGTGCTGCACCTGCCCGGGTTCGAGCGGTTTCCCCGCCATCAGTTGTTTGGCAATGTCGCCGTCGTAGCTGTTCCGCGCCTGTGCGCAGACGATGAGCAGCAGCACGTCCTTGAGCTTGCTCAGGTCGCCGGGGCTGAACGGGCCGGACATCATTTCCGGTCGTCCCATGCCCGGTCGTCCCATGCCCGGTCGTCCCGGACCCGGCATGGGCATGCCCGGAACCGGCATAAAGTCGTCGCCGGATTCTTCGGCTTCGAGCAAGTGTCGTTTTTCAAAAATGTCTTTTGCGCTCATGAGATAAGTATGTTCGACGAACAAAGTAAACACGCACCAGTCCGAAGTCAACGCTGAAGTTTAATTTTCTGCACGAGGGCAGAGGTTGAGGTGCGCGTGACGAATGGAATGATGACGACGCGCACGCCAATTTCGAGCGCGTTGTCCTTTTCCTGCTGGTTCAAGCTGGCGATGGTGTAATCGCCGCCTTTGGCCCAGATGTGGGGTTTGACCCGGCGCAGCAGGTTGACGTTGAGCGTGCTGTCCATTGGCAGCACGTAGTCTACTGCTTCCAGTCCGGCCAGCGCTTTCATGCGCAGTTCCAGCGGCACCAGTGGGCGCGTGGTGCCCTTGAGCTTGCTCACCGCCTCGTCGCTGTTGACGCCGACGAATAAAACGTCGCCGAGATTTCGGGCGGCTTGCAGGTATTCAACGTGTCCTGCGTGGAGAATATCGAAGCAGCCATTTGTGAAGACAATCTTGAGGTTGTCTTTGGCGAGGCATTCCCGAAGCTCGGTCAGCTTGGGGTTAATTTCGCGAATTTTGTGCTGAATCAGTCTTGGGAGCGCGCTCATTGTTTTTGAACTGGAGTTCGGTTTTGCCGGTGGTGAGAACCTGAAAGCCCATCGCACAGAAGCGGCGCAGCAGCCGGAAGCGCTCTCGCCAGTTCTTGGCGGTGAAGCGCAGGTGGTGGTGATGGGCACGAGCTCGGTTCATCTCGTTAAATAGCACTTCAGCCGCGAAGTACTGGTCCACCTCGGCAAATGCCTTGTCCGCTTCGGCAAATGCCTTGTCGGCGTGTTCAAAGGCCCGGTCGAAATGGTCGCTGAAGCTGCGCATGCCTGCCAAGAACGAACAAATTTTGTTGTTGACTCGTGGTTGCTGCCGGTTTACATCCTTGCGCTGAAGTATGTATGAGCCAAAATTCAAGTTGAACCGACGGGACGAAGCCCGCTGGCGGTTGCTGGTGGCACGCGAGGCGGTGGAGCTTGGGCCTCCGCGCAAAAAGTTTCCGCCGCTCACCGCAGCAGAGCGTTCTGAACTGGAGGCGTTGCAGCGCAAGAAGCGCAGGAAGCTGCACAGCCACCCGAAGATGAAGGAAATTATGCGCCGGAACAGGCATCAAATGCGCCGTCTCAATCGCATGTCCGAGCGGCTGGAAAAACTGTTCGACACCTTCGGCTTTTGACCTTCGACACAAGAAAGCATGAAACTAAAACTTAAACTGGAGTGGCTCGCAGAGCTTAAAAAGAACGGCGGCTCTGCAATTGACGACTACGGTTATCGGAAGCCGGAAGACTACGCAAGTTTCGACACTGACCGGTTTACCGATGGCGACCTGAAGAAGCTGGATGCGATTGTGGCTGCGCTGGACAAGACCGTGCCCGGCGTGCGGGGGCTGCGCACAAAAATAAAGCAGTACTGGCAAATCAAGGCTGACCCGGCAGGCACCATCGTCTCCAAGCTGGATACACTGGCGCTGGCGCTGCAAGATTACATTGCCGCCAGCGCGCACAAATGGCTTTTTGAGGACCATGCTGATGGTCAGCAAGTGGCATGGCACGTCTGCAAAATTGAGTACGCTCCGCCTACTGACAGGGGCAACCCAGCCGTTACCTCGATGTATCTGGCCGCCATGACAGGCCGCGAGCGGAGTGACCGGACGGTGAACTGGTTCACCGGCGACCTCGGCAAGAGCACGGCGGCGCTGTTGTCTGAGCGTGGTTACACGCTGGAGACGCCGGAGGCGGTGGACACGCACCGGAAAGAATGTCGGCGCTACCAAGAAATCTGCGACAAGACAGGCGAGCAGTTTCTGGCCAGCGGTCAGGCTAGGGTCAGGCGCAGTTACTACGATGACGGCATGGTGTCGATGGAAGTGGATGGGCTGGCGACCAGAGTCGTGATGGATGACGCCGAGGATGTCGATGACGACGAGCGCACTGCCTTGAGCGGGCGGCGCAAGGAGAACCTGTCCAGTGCGGTGGTGTCTGTCGATTTCTGGACGCCCGGTCAGAAAGGCCGGTTCAAGGAAGAGGACGACGAGACGGCGGTGGCAGTGCTGCCGTTGCAGCCTTACGTCACCATGTACAATTTGTCCAAGTACTGCTTTCTTTTTGCCCATGTAAACAACGTCACTGAGTACACTTACGACGTGGGCATCATCGACAAACTGGTGCTGGAGAAGGAAAAGAAAGACCTCGTGTCCATTTTGGTGGCGGGTGCTGACACGCAGCTTGACGACATCGTGAAAGGCAAGACAGGCGGCATCATCGTCATCTGCACCGGTCGACCCGGGCTGGGCAAGACGCTCACCGCTGAAGCCTTCTCCGAAGAAATGAAGCGCCCTCTCTACTGCGTGCAATGCTCCCAGCTGGGCACGTCGGAGGAGGTGCTGGAAAAGAAGTTGAACGTGGTGCTGAGCCGGGCGACGCGCTGGCGGGCCATCCTGCTCATTGATGAAGCGGATGTCTACATTCACGAGCGCGGCAATGACATCCAGCAGAATGCCATCGTGGGCGTGTTCCTGCGGGTGCTGGAGTACTACCGGGGCGTGCTGTTCATGACTTCCAACCGGGAGACGATTGTAGACGATGCCATCATGTCGCGGGCGACGGCGTGGATTCAGTACACCTACCCGGACAAGGAGCGCCTGCGGCACATCTGGTCGGTGCTGGCCGCGCAGTACGGCGTGCCGGTGGGACCGGACTTGCTCCGGTCGCTGGTTGCGCATCCCACGCTGGGCAGCAATATCAGCGGGCGCACGGTCAAAAGCCTGCTCAAGCTGGCCCGGCTGCTGTCCCTCCGCAGCGAGCAGAAGATTGACCTGCGCCTGTTTGAGTACGTCAGCCAGTTCCTCGATTTGGACGGCAAAAACAGGAAGTCAAAAGTGGTGCGCGATGACTGTAGTTAGGGCGTATGGCAACAAATGCACTTTACGCACACGCTCGCGAGCGATTTCTGAACGGTTCCATCAGCTGGGAAAACGGCACCATCGTCGCGTCGCTGGTCAACGGCAGCTACGTTGTTGATTTCGCTACGCACCAGTGGGTCAGCGACCTTGGCGGCAACCTGCACGGTTTTCCGCAGACCATCGTGACGAGCAAATCAGGCACACTCGGCGTGGCTGATGCTGCCGATGTGGTTTGGAACGCAGGCAGCTTTACGCACGCGGGCAGCTGGGCGGGCACTTATACCCCCGCGCCGTCTGCGGGGGGCGTCGTCATTTATCAAGGCTTGAGTGGAACAATGTCCAGCGGTGGACTGGCCTTCGCTGGCACGTCGCCGCTCATTGCCTACTATGGCGCGCTGGTTTCATTTCCGTTCGTCTGGAATACCACGAGCCACGTTCACATGTCGTGGAGCAACGGTACTGACCGAATCTTTTCCCTCTGAGTTATGGCTGAAATCCTCGTACCAAGGCTGAAGGACAAGTCCGGGGCGGATACGCAGGACACGGTCGTTCCGGGGTCGTTCCGGGTGACGACTGGACAGCCTTCGTTCATCACCGGGTTGACGGTTGAGATGGGCGTCTGGCCGGAGCCTGACGTGAACGGAACCAATCTTCCAGCCAGTGGTCCATCGGACATAACGAGTGTCATTCTCGCGTGGACCACGAATGATTCCATTGTCCTTCCAACCTTGGACCATTTCGCCTGCTTCACCAGTGTAGACGGCGCAGGCTACAATTCGACGGGCACGTTTAGCGCGGGGACGCACAGTGCAACGGTGAGTTCGCCGCAGTTCAACAGCACCCTTGGAGTGTACCTTGAGGCACAGGATGCTGAGGGCAACAGCCTCCTGCCCCATTCTGCGCCAGTGCTGTTTGCGCCGACGCCTTACGTCACGGCGTTCACCGCCGAGCGCGTGGATGCGCTCAATGTCCTGCTGGCGTGGACCACGGATGATTCCATCACCCCGTCCAACTTGGCTGGCTTCTACTGCTTCACCAGTGGGGATGGGGCCGGGTATTACCTCACGGGTACGTTTGACGCGAATGAGCGTGGCTCGACAATGGGTCAACTGCCATTCTACGAAAGTGTTCTGGACCTGTACCTCATGGCGCACGACGCCGCAGGCAAGCAGATTTCGTTTCTTCCGCTGGCTGTGTTTGTTACGCAGATTAACCAGTCTTTGGCAGCCGAAAGCATTCCCAGCAGCGCGGAATTCCCAGATTTGACGTTTTTGACAGCACCGGGCGGGGAGCCACCACCATGAGCATTGCAGCACTACAACCTGACGTGAATGTCTGGCAGTACGCAGGCACCGAAGTCTACGCTTGGTTCGCTGGAACCGGCTCGAACTCGAATTTCATCCTGTCGTGGGATTATGCCGGGGTCTTACTCAGCACGGGCAATCTCGACACGGTCTACGTGCGCCAGAACACGACTGGTACTGAACCGTGGGAATTTTTGGCCAGCCGGTGGAATGACCAGTCGCACCACATTCCCGCTGCGGTATTGAGCTTTGGCACCGGACCTGTCGTCTTTGGGTTACAGAACAGAAATGGCGCGGGCAGCGAAGTGACCGACTCGGTGGCTTCTGAGATACTGGTTCGCGCTCATTACATCAACACTTCGAGTCTTGCGTCCGCCAGCACTACCGGGACAATGTCTTGGACAGTGACCGGCAACAAGCCAGCCAGCTTGACGGGTTTTTATGTCATGGCTGCGGTGGACCTTCCTACCAACGCCTACGCGCAGGTGGCTGCGGCTGATTTCGATGAACTGGGGACTGGTTTTGTTTCGCCAGTGGGTGAGAGTGGAAATTTTTATGCTTTTGTGGTTGGGCACGACAGCAGCGGGAAACACATTACTCTCATCACTGACATTAAAACAGCCATGACGCAACAGCCATGACGCTGTGAGCTTTCCTTTTGCCATCCAGTGCGCCGATGCCAAGGCGCGTGCTGACGCCAAGGCTGCTCTTACACTGGCTGCTGCGGGAACTAACGCCGCCAGCGTGGCGCACATTCTCGCTGCGCAGGCCAACAGCGTGGCCAACGCAGCGCGTGACATTGCCGAAGGCGCGGTCAATGGCGTAGGCGTCGTGAAAACTTTGGTGGAAGACATTGATGGAACACCGCCGCGTGTGTACAATGAGGATGTCTTTGGTGATTTCAAGGTCGTGGCGGACGGCGCAAAGTGGAATGTGTCTTGGAGCTACGCCAATCTGGGCGGGCACAGCAAGGACTACGTTTACTACTCGCTGGATGCCGGTCATTCATGGAAGCTGGCGGGCTACCGCTACAATGACCAGTCGCACAAGTTGCAGCTGCCCGCCTTTCCCGTGGTGGACATCCGGTTCGCCATCGCAGGCTTCGTCATGAATGATGCCGCAGGCGTGCGCGTGCGCGTCACGGACTGGGCTTACACCTACGGAGTCCTGTCTGATTACATCACCGCATTCACCGCTGAACCTGATTGGCCCCTGCCTGACCTGAACGGGACCAACCTTCCGGGCAGCAGTTCGGCCGACATCAAGAGTCTTTCTCTCGCGTGGACTGCGCAGGATGCTCTCGCGCCTGCGGGTTTGGCTGGTTTCGCCTGCTTCACCAAGGCAGATGGCGCGGGCTGGCTGCTCGCAGGCACGTTTGGCCCCGGGGAGCGCAGCGCGAAGATGGTTTCGCCGTCGTTCAGCAGCACTCTTGAAGCGTACCTCGTGGCGATTGATGCGGGGGGCAATCCTATTTCCAGTCCCTCCCTGCCTGTTCTGCTCACGGCGATACCCTACATCACGGCGTTCACCGCCGAGCGCGTGGATGCGCTCAATGTCCTGCTGGCGTGGACCACGGATGATGCCATCGCCCCGTCCAACTTGGCTGGCTTCTACTGCTACGCCAGCGGAGAAGGTGCTGGATGGCTTCGGACAGGCACGTTTGACCCGGATGAACGCGGCTCAACAATGGGTCAACTGCCGCCGTACACAAGCGTTCTGGACCTGTACCTCATGGCGCACGATGCCGCAGGCAGGCAACTTTCGTTTCTTACCCCGATTGCGGTTGTTTTGGGTCAGTCTGGATAAAAGCCCGTGGCGGTGCTGCCGGTGCCGACGTGCGTGCCTTGGGCGGCCCACTTTTTCCCGAGTGTCATCAGTGGCGACGTGCGGTTGCCTACCAACGATAGCTGGATGTAGACACCTGTTTTCACATCCGTTGCGGTGCCTATGACCGTTTTGCCCAGTCCCGTGCTGTCGCCTGCAAAGGAAGTGATGCTTGTGCCCTGTTCCACTGTGCTGCTGGGCGTGGTGATGGCTTCCAAGGCTGCTTTGTAGAGCCGCGCCATTGTGTTGGGCATCAGGGGAGGATGATGGCGAATGCAGCTTTCGAGAATGGGCTGGTGTTCCGCAGAGATGAAGGGGTACTGGTTAAACATGTTGGTTATTGGTTGTGCTTAGGTGTCAAGGTGCAGCTTGGTCTGGAGCGCGTGCAGCTCGTCCAGCTGCTTTAGTTGTTCGTTCAGGTGGGTGACTGTTTCCATGTCGACTTTGTTCCGAGCCATGAGGTAGGCTGTGATTTCATTCCGGTAAAGCCAGATGAAATTCTCGTACTTTGTGTCCTGCTGGCAGGCGCAGCCGACGACGATGCCTTTGCCGACGTGCAGGTAGGTGACATAGCTGAGGTCGGGGTGCTCCGTGTAATCGGCTGGGCTGCGGAAGGCTTTTTCGCACAGCCCTTCCAGCTCGCCTTCATCGAAGTTTCCGTTGTTGCCGAAGGATGCGAAATGGGTGTGGCCGCAGGCGCACGTGACGACTATTGAGCTAGACGTGTTCCACGCGGCTTGAAATTCGTCGGAGATGTTTAGCACGGCAGAGAGTCACAGCGGTTAAGTGTCGGAGATGTTCATCACGGTAGAGAGCCACGGCGGTCAAAGCCAGCGGCATCAGTTCAGCTTCAGCTTCAGGGCGTCGCTCAGGCTGCTTGCGCAGCACGGAGCGCCAACGGGCTGACAACAGGTCAAGCGCAGTGCAGGGCGGCGAAAGCAAGTCCTGCCTCATTTTGCGTGCGTGCCTTCGACGGCGCGAGCTTCACGGGATTTGGTGCGGGAATCGAGCACGCCAGCCGCGCAGGCAAGGTGCTCCAGCGCGATGCGATTTTCTTCGCCGTGGAATTTGCTGGTTTGGTAGAACTCAAGGCGCTTGCGCACGGCTTCAATGAGGTCTTCGACGAAGGCACCGTTTGGAGGAATGCGGGTGCAGCCGGGTGCGCACAGCCAGCGACCCTGCAATTGTTGAGCGTGTTCGGGCACACAGTCAATGGTGTGGCGACCGAGCGGGCCGTTCTGCCACGAGATGGCGAAGCCGTTGCCGAAGGTGACTCCGCCAGCCGGGTTGCCGTTGGTGTCTAACCAGTGTTCTGAACGAATGGGGCTGTGCATGATGATGATGATGATGATGATGATGATGTTTGCGTTGTCCGATAGTAGAGAACGATAATTTCCGTGCGTGCGGAGGCGGAGTCGCACCAAAATTTCCAGACGGTGCCACCTGCGAGAATGGAGTCTTCCTTGAACAGTGCGTCGCAAATTCCTTTTCCGATGTTGTCCCAGTCTGGTTTGCTGCGCATCAGGGTGCCCAGCATCTCG